>Ga0209393_1000292_pt1 | contig 25314 bp, 29 predicted proteins | sample SSWtaG_2_FD_184117 | JGI IMG/M metagenome (GOLD analysis project Ga0209393, IMG submission 184117) | Hot spring microbial communities from Sandy's Spring West, USA to study Microbial Dark Matter (Phase II) - SSWsed_130316 (SPAdes)... | ecosystem: Environmental > Aquatic > Thermal springs > Hot...
TATACATGGAAGAAACCGCATCAACTAGCCCAGTTTTTGAATACTCCGCCTCGCTAACGCTAAATATCTTACTTGCGGTTTCGCATGCAATGATTTTAACGCCCATGGGACGGGCCGCCGACAGCAACTCGTCCCACATCACGTGAAGCTCTTTCATTCTCTCTATCTCAGGAGTTTTGAGCTGCGTCGATTGCCCGGCGAAGGCCAATGTGGCCCTTCCCGTCACAAACACCACTACCTCGTTTCCTCTCGCAAGCTCCGTGGCGATATAAGTAGCGGCTTCGTACAGCTTTACAGGGTCGTCGGAGGTCAAAATCACGCCCACCTTCATAGTTCTATTACTATATCCCACTCCCCACTTTTTGAATTTACAACTATAGATTTAGCACCAGCTTTCTGAGCCACAGACTTTATATTTTCAATTGAAGGCGGGTTATCAATTACAACTTTCAAGATAGACCCCTTCGGCAGTTTTGACAATGCTTGGGAGGTATACATCTGCGGATATGGACACACATATCCACGTAGATCTAATTCATAGCTTCTCTCCCCCACTTTTTTCAAGCTGGGCATGGCAACCTTGGAATTAGTATCTATTAATTTTATTAACGATGTTAAAATTAACACAGTTAATAAAATTAAAAAACTTCCTGTGCTTAAATACCCATGGCCGAGGAAATCCCGCTTGGAGAGGTAAGCCCTAGTAAAGATAAAAGCGCTAGGGGCTATGTAGTATTGGGCATTGCAATAGGTCTCGTCATAGGAGTTGTGGTGGGGTACTACGTCCACGTGGGAACTCTTCAGTATGCATATAAGTTGCTTTCAGAGACCCAGTCGCCTCCGCCGATCTCTACTTAGTGGCATACAGCCCTGGCAAGACCGTACTAATGACGGCAATGGGCACACCTATATTAGAACAAACTCTTCCAATTAATGATAAATTTAAATATATTGGCCAAGTAGGAGATTATAAAATTTTTATTATTAATAATTATATTTACTTATTAAAAGACAATGAGATATATAGTAAATTATTAGTTGAAGATCTTATCCACGGCGTAACTATGGGCGGTAATGTCTATGTAGTGACGAGAGGTGGTGTTGTAAAGTTGACGATACCAGACCTTGTTGAGGAGGCGGCGCGGGATGTCGAGGGCGCGACTTGGCTTTATGCAATACCTGAGGAAAAAATGCTCTTTGTCTTGACAGAGAGGGAGCTCTATGTCCTTAATGATAACTTGGAAATTGAGAAGAAATATAACGCCGGAGGACAGAGGCTGTTTGTCGGCGCTTACTACTTCTTCGTGGTGAAGGGAAACACGTTGACCTCCTACGATAGGAGCTCGGGCAAGCCCATCGCTAGCGTAGTCCTGGACGGCGAGGTGTACGACTTAAGAGCTTGCAGAGGTATCCTCTTTGTGGCAACATCGAATAAGCTCTATGCACTTAAGGTACCCGACCTGGCGACTATAAAAATTATAGACGCTATTGGGAATCAACTTATAAACGACGTAAGCTGTTCATTAATGTATTTAACAGAAGACAAGACGCTTTACACAATTCTAGTCCCGTCATTAAACATGCATAAAGTTGAGTTAACAACACCCTTAGACAGCTTAGAGATCCGTAGCGGCGCCCTTGGCATTGCGGCAACAACAGGCGCCCGGAGGCAAATAGCTCTGGCATGTGGATAATATGAGGGCAGCGTATATCCTAGTAATAGTCCTGGTCGTTGCTCTGGTCGCGCTGGCTACCGTGTATATCCAGACAAATAATCAGTTGCAACAGATCTCCGAAGAGCTTAGACAAGCAAAAGAAGCCAATGAGGCTTTAGAATCACAGATCTCAACTTTGGAGAAAACCGTAGAACAATTAAGAACCGCGCTTACACAGAGAGAGGAGGAGATAAAACAGCTTCAGCAACAGTTAAAAGAAGCCGCTCCTCGCGGCTTGGTATACGCGGCAGTAAGGGAGGGAAAAACTCTATATGCATATATAATTGACCCATCTACCAATCATTTAATAGCTAAGATAAATCTAAACTATACGCTGGAGCCGGAGCTCCGCGACGCGTTAATAGCAGCTCTCTTACGCTCAGAACGTCCCAGCACATTGGAGGTCTGGACTCCTAGGTACTTCGTGGGGGATCTGCCGTATCTTATCTACCTATTTGAAAACCCGAGGGGTTCTTATGCGGCGATTATAGATAGACAGACCTTTAAAGAGGTGAAGGTATTGCAGACTTATGATAAGTTTACAAGACAATACGGCGGGATTACGCCTGACGGCAGATATCTAGTTATCAGCCAGAGACAAGCCCAGCGTGTCGTCATAATCGACTTAACTACATTCACCATAGTCAACACGGTGAATCTAGACGCCAATCCCTGCGACGCTACCCCCTCGCCCGACGGGAGATATGTCTTCATACCCGTTAGGGCAGATGGAGATCCTAATAAGCCGGAGTATGGACTCGTCTTAGAGGTGCCCTCTGGCAGAGAAGTGCTTAGATATTACTTCAAAAAACCCGGCGAAGCAGTCTACACAGAGCCCTCCATGACTTTTTGGAGTTTCTACAAGCCTAGTTACGTAATATTACAAGGCGAGGCCAGGCCTTACGAGGCCGTGCTTGAAATCGATGTGAAGACCGCCACCGCTAACTTAGTGAAGGAGGTGAGCTATCCATCCCTAGCGTTGATGGCCGTAGAGAATCCTGTCAGAGAGGAGGTAGCTGTAGTCGTATCTGAATTTGGCATCTTTGTCCGCTCTCTGCCGCCGGCCTATGGCGTCTTGAAAGAGGTGAAGCTAGTGCCTGATTACTTAAAATCGGTGGCGCAAGGCGTCTACAGCCAGGATGGTCGCTTCTTCTACGTGGCAGGCAGTGGCGGCTTGGTGGTGCTGGATACCTCCACCTGGGCCGTTGTGAGACATTTCAAAGCCGACGCCGCGATATGGGTTTTAGCAATACCCAGCGGCGAGTGGCTGAAAATCTATGGGAAATAATGGTTTTTTCTCCTACCCCCTTTTTCCCAATTTTTCTTTTCTTTCTTTCCTACCTTCTCCTATATATGATGATAAGAGTAAGCAGAGGGCCTTTTATATATGCCGTGGCTGGCGGAGTAGCCGCTCATATAGCCCTTGTCTCTGGTCATAACGCCTCAGGTCTTCCGAAGGCGCTTGCGGTGGCGTGGCCTGTGAATCTTCTGCCTCTTTTTCTGTACGCCACTGCGGTGACCTCAGCCGCCTGGCTGGCCGTGATTTGGGCTGGGAGAAGGGCTGGGCCGGGCGACGCGTTGGCTACGGCGCTTTCTCTATACAACATCCCCTTCTTTCTATCACTGGCAACCGCGTTTCACTCTCTTCCTCAATACTCGGCAATTGCAATCCATGTGTTTTATACAGGCGTCGTTATGTTAGCAACGGTGGAGGTTTTCCTTCTTAAATCTGTGACAGCTCTGTTTAGACAGACACCTAGGCTTTGGATTCTCCCTGCTTTATCTGCGGCGGCAGGGTACTACGCCTACTTTACTCTACCTCACATGGCTGTGGATATTTATCCACGTCTCATCTCTGCAACTCTGTACGCGGGCTCCGCCGCGCTTTTGGTCTATGTTATGTTTAGGAATAACTTAACAGCGGCGGGCCTTCTGGGCGGTATTCAGACGTATAAATTCTGGGTTGGGCTTTTCGCCGGTGTGATGCTCTACGCAGTGCCTGAGGTAATGTTGATGTTGTATCACCCCGACCTCCACGTCTATTTACATCCATGAGACGGCGGGATTTCTTAAAGGCGGGCGTCGCAACGGTGCTGGCGGCCCTCGTTGGATACTACGTGGCATCTCCTAAGGCATATAGGGTAGACGTCTTAATAGTGGGGGGCGGCGTGGCGGGCTCCACGGCCGCCGCGGCTCTTTCAAAACACTTGAAGGTTGCAGTGGTGGAGAGAGGGGATCGGTATATAGTAGGGCCGGCTAAGATAGACATATTGCTTGGTCTTGCAGACGTGGGACGGTATTCAGTAGACGTGGGCGGCTTCACGCGAGGTACTGTTGTGGCTGTGGATCCTTCTAATAGGGTAGTCTACACCACCGCGGGTATATATCAATATAGATACTTAATTCTAGCCCCTGGCGTAAGGCTGGCATATGAGCTAGTTAAGGCAGAGCCGCAATTTGTTGATATGTACAACGATGAACATGTGATTAAAAACCCAGGCGTTTTGGCTAGAGCCTCGGGGAGGGTTGTGGTGGCGCATCCCGGCCTGCCCTATAGATGCACCTCAGCCCCCTACGAGATGGCGTTTCTACTCAAGTGGCTTAACCCGGCCGCGGAGGTGACCGTGATCTCCGGCGTAAAACACATACCCGAGGAATTTGCACAACAGATCTCCGGGCTGGGAGACCGCATACTCGCCTTGATGGAGGAGCGGGGGATTTCTTTCATCGGTGGAGCTGAAGTGGTGGAGATCTCCAGGGACAAGCTGTTTTTAGACAGCGGAGAAGTGGTGAGGTTCAACAGCCTTATATGGACTCCTCCACATACTGGATGGAAATGGCTCATTGACGCCGGCCTCGCAAAGGCCTCCGAGCGGGGCTTTGTAAGAGTTGACCAGAGGCTTAGGGTGGCGGGTTGGGACGACGTATATGCCGCCGGCGACGTGATCTGGCACGTGGTCAAGACAGGCTGGGCCGCCTATTATGAGGCGCTGGTCGCGGCGGCTAACGTGCTTGAAGACGTAGGCATACCTATGCAAAGTCCTCCGTATTTATACAGCGAAGACGCCGTGAGACTTACGCCACATGTAGCCATACGGGGAGCTAAGATCTGGTGGCCCATATACGGAGACGTGAAATGGAGGACTGTCACCGGTCCCTCGCCACACGAGGCCGAGGCGAAATATTTGTGGCTGAGAAAAATGAAGGAGATCTTAGCGCTGGCAAGAGCCGAGCTTTTTCAACACCGCTATTAAGAAGCCTAGGCCTCTCTGCACCTCTGGATCTCTCAGCGCGTTGAGCAGGCCGAGGAGGCCGACTGGCTTTGCGTCGTCCGTAGCGGCTAGGGCGTAGGTGAGGCAGTCGATCTTGGAGGGGTCCATGGCCAGGTTGGTGCCCGCCACCAAGGCCACCTCCTGCAACTTGCTTATCTTCTCCACGAAATCTCTGGTGAGGAGTCCCTCGGTGAAGAACCGCAGAGACGCCGCGGCGTTTAACAGGTCGTCCAGCACACCGCTACGCTTGAACTCAAACAACGTGTTGACAAGCTCCTTCAATAGGTCGGCGCGTTCCGCCAAGGTTATCAACGCGTCGAGGGTCTTCTCCTGTTGCAGGAGCTCCAGGAGTTTTTCAAACCTCTCCTCGCCCGCGCTCATAGCCCGCACCTTATGGCGGACCATATGGAGTAGTTTGTCATGTCCTTCAGCCTTAGGAAGAAGCGGCTGGGCGGTGGCGGGTACTTAGCCGGGTTTTCGTAATTCCAGGAGACCTGCGTGGCCTCCTCGGCGCCGGTGAGGATGAAGCATATCACTCTACCGTTGTACTTAGTGTCGGCGTGGCCCAGCTGGATCTCCTCGGCGATGCGAGAAGCCACAACTTCGCTTTGGAAGTGGGCCACCGAGCCGGCCTTAGGCACGGCGAGGTTTGTGGCGTCGCCCAGCGCCATCTCAGCGCCTGTGGCGCCCTGGGCCTGAATCTGGAGGGTGTGTTTATCCACAGGTATCCACCCGGCCTGGTCGCCAATGCCGGACTTCGCCGCCACCTCGGCGCCGCCGTGTGGAGGCACGGCCACGATGAGGTCGGCCTTGATCTCCTCCGGCCCCGATATCTTGCCGGGCTCGATGGCGTTTACCTGAAACTTCGTCCTGTATTCAAAACCCCACATCTTCAACATTTCCTCTAGGAACTTGTTGACCTGCGGCTGGGCGTGTAGATGAGGCGCCACAGTTGTGAAGATGACCTTGGTCTTAGCCCTCAGCCCGGTGGCCATAAGGTGGTCATTAAGGAGGCCGAGGAACTCGTAGGGAGCCACCGGGCATTTATACGGCGTCGACGTCACGGAGACCACGACGGTGCCGCCGTTGAACCTCGACAAAGCCTCCCTAAGCCTCTTAGCCCCCTCGTATGTCCAGAGGGTGTGCCACACCTCGCCGAATTTAGGAAAGGCGTCTGTCCTCACCACCGAGCCTGTGGCCACGACGAGGTAGTCGTACTTCAGCTCTTTCCCCGACTGGAGAACCACCTTCTTATTCGGCAGATCTATCTTCGCAACGGCCTCCCGCTCTAGCCTCACCAGGGGGGATATCAGCTTATTTACAGGTCTATACATAACCTCTGGGGGCAACTCGGAGAAGGGAACGTAGAGGAACCCCGGCTGGTAGACCTGCCTCTCCTGGGGCTCAACTAGCGTAACAGACACCTCGCCCCTCCTAATTTCAGACACCAGCTTCGACGCAAGCTTATTCGCCGTGAATATGCCTCCGACGCCGCCACCAACTATCACTACGGATTTCGGCATACCTATGCCTTGTTACGTGCTTTATAAAAATTATTAGCAAACGCCAAGTTAAACCGCGAAACTAGATTCTATTTTCTTCGAGAACCGGATAAACCGAATTCCAGAGAGTACTCAGCCACACGACATAGGGGCCAGGTCCTTGTGATATAGTCCTCAACCGCCCTCTTTTAATTCCCTGTCCCATCGAGGACCCGAGGTCTGGGTCCGCCGAGACGGCATTGCGGCTGGGTGGAGCCACTGTCTCCGGTGGCATCGGCGGGCGGCGTCTCCCCGCCTGATGTCCAGCGCTGGGCTGGTGACCCGCGCCGGGCGGTGGGCCAGAGGCGGCCGGTGATAGGCAACAACGGGAAGAGGCTGACAGCGCCGACGCTTACCGCTTCCCAAGCAAGATGCCCAGGGGGAGGCTTAAAGCCGGCGAAGGGCCCTCGGCGGCTTAGCCAAAACCGTCGAGAAGCTGAGCAACGGCGAGGTGACGGGCAAGGGCAGAGTCGCGGCGAGGAGTTGGTAGTTAACATCTGCCCTGTTTAGCATCGGCCCCTGGCTTCGTCTTTGCCGAGACCTACGTCGGGGGGCTTGGGCATCGGATTTCGCCGCTGTGGCCGCTTACTCCTGTGCCCATCTTGAAAGAGGAGGAGTTGAGCACCCTGGACTGGTTGAGGCTACTGGTAGCCCGAGATGTCGCCGCTAAGTTCTTCGTTCTCAACCTACCTGGCGACTTCTCTACTCGGCTCGCTTCGCCGTGTCTAAAAGCCTCCTGAGCTATGGGTGTGCCGTCCGCCGCTGGCGTCTCTCGCCGTCTCCTGGCATCCGCCCTCTTTCTACGGCGGCTAAATCCGAGGTGACCGCGTCGACGGCGCTGTAGCAGCCTTATCCTCGGCTACTCCGTCTCGTCGCCGCCGGCCGGCTGGGTCAAGCGGCCTTCTCCATACCGCTGGCGCTGGGCCGTAGTTTAGTACAGTAAAGGGCGTCTGTGCCCGTTTTATGAACCAACAGGTTCTTAAACCTCCACTGCGGGGGGCCTGTGGTCACTAGACGGGGATTGTTGCTGGCGGCTGGCGGCCTCGCCGTGGCTTTGATCTCCGGGGGTTTGTTGTGGCGGCAGACGGGGGATGGGCAGTGCCGCAACCCGCCTATCGCCTACGGGCGGGATGAGTGTCCGGTGTGTAAAATGGTGGTGGATTACGAGCCGTCTTCGGCGGCTGTGCTGGCGGAGGAGTTCGGAAGACTGCGGTGGTATTTCTTCGATGATTTGGGATGCGCCGCGGTGTGGTACAAGGTTGTGAAGACGCGGGGCGGACGCGTGTTAGCGGTCTGCGCCAGAGACCGCGTGGACGGCCGGTGGATCGACCTCAGGGAGGCGGTGGTTCTTGTAACCGACGAATTTACCTCCATGAATACGGGCTTCCTAGCAACCAGCCCGGAGGGTGTTGAGGCCTACCGGCGCGGCGAAGTCAGGTGGGGGCCGCGGCCGGGGAGGTTGTTTAAGACGGCGGCGGGGATGTGTCTCCTTGAGCGGTTTAAATACGGCGATGCTTGGTCTGTGCCGGCTGGCTGGGATGAGGGCTGTTAATCTCTTGCTGGCGGCGGCGCTGACCTACGCCCTTACGATAAACGTTGGGAATGTGGTGGTGTCTCCGTCGGTGGAGGGATACATGGGACCCGTGGAGCTGGGCGGGGGGCTTTTCGCCGCGTATAAAATAAGGCCGGCGGATTTCTGCGTCGTGGTCAACGCCACAAACGTCACCGTGGTGAACTTCTCCGTGAGGTGCTCCGCCGGTTTGCTTGTGGCTAACTCCCGCGGCGTGTATATAATAGGGGGCACGGTTGAGGGGAATCCCCAGCTTCCGGCGTTTCGCCGCGGGGCCGGTATTTATATCTATAACTCCAGCGACGTGGTGGTGAAAAACGTGACGGTTAGGTGGTTCCACGACGGGGTTTACATAGAGAGGAGCAGGGGGGTGCTGGTGGAGGATGTGACGGTGGTTGAGTCGCGGTACGGCGTCCACGTCATGTTTAGTAGAGATGTGAAAATAGCGGGGGTCTCGGCGTCTCGGAACTACGTCGGCGCCGCCGTGATGTACACGCAAAACGTCGTGGTGGAGGGCTCGGTCTTTACGGGTAATATAAACTGGGCGGAGGGCTACGGGCTTTTTATTGCAGACGTCTCCAACGGCACGTTTATACGCAACAGGTCCGTGGGAAACGTACACGGCGTCTTTATCCTGTTGATGGGCGGCTGGGGGGGCCGGACGCGTATAGCTGTGTTGGAGAACCTGGTGGAGGGCAACTACATAGGACTTACCTACAGAGGCGTGCCGAGCGGCGACGTCTACATCCACAACAACACCTTCCTCGGCAACTCGATACCGGCTCTCTACGTCGATCTGTTCCTCACAGGGGGGGAGCTCAAGGCTGACATAAGAGGCAACGCCTGGCAGGGACACAGCGCCGCCGGTCCCTACATCTACAGAAGCGCCTTCGCCGAAGCCCTCGCCAGATCCGACCTCCTCCTGGCGCCTATCTCCGCGTCGCCCGCCAGATTTCTGGTGGACACATTCGCCGTGGGCAACGTGGCTTTTGTAGACCCCAGCCCCAGACCTCTGGAGGCGCCCCTCGGCGTGGAGATGCCAGCGGCTTTAGCCCTAGCCCTGCTCTGGCTTGCGCTGAGGAGGCTATGAGGCTGGTCGCCAAGAAGCGCCTCCCCGGTTTTCAGCTCGACGTAGATGTGGAGGTGGGGAGCCGGGTCTTGGTGGTGGGGCCCAACGGATCGGGGAAATCCACCCTGTTGAAATGCATAGCTGGTCTGTGGAGATGCGGAGGATCCCGCGGCGGCGGATGGCTCTACGTGCCGCCGGAGCCCCAAGCCCCCAAGAGGATGAAGGTAGGCGACTACATCAAGCTTCTGCAGGACCTGCTGAGAGTTGAGGTGAAGACGGAGCTTATGGGCGTGGATTACCTAGACAAAAAGACGGGGGAGCTCTCCAGCGGCATGGCGAAGAGGGTTATGCTGGTAGCCGCCTTCTCCACAGACACGCCGCTGGCCCTCGACGAACCCACGGCGTATCTCGACGCCAAGTGGCGGACGCGGCTGGTGGAGCTGTTGAAGACGAGGAGGGAGGCGGTGGTGGCCACCCACGACGTGGAGGTGGTAAACGCCCTCGTGGGGTGGGACGTCGTGGAGCTCGAGGAGGGCCGGACGGCTAAGGTGGTACATGCTCATCGCTAGGCTTTTTCGGAGGGATTTCGGAGGAGTCGCCACGGCGCTGGGCGCAATGATGTTGCCGGTGGCGGCGGCCCTGGCCTCGCTCGGCGAGGGCATGGGCCCCGCCGTAATGGCTGTGAGCCTCCTCTCTGCTGCGGCCTCTCTCCTCGGCATTTTGACGGCTATGGAAAACGTGATGGACGACAGAGAGGGGTGGATGGCGCCGTATGTGACGGCTCTCGGCAGGTGGAAATACGCCGCTTTGAGAGCCGCCGTGTCGACGGCTGTATCCGTCGCCGCGGTTCTCCCAGCATCTGCGTTTTACGGCCTGATTAGGCCGGCGTCGGCTCTCCCAGTGTCCGCAGCCACAGCCCTCTCCGCCGCGGCGGGCGCCGCGGTAGGCCTCCTCCTAGGCTTCTCCGCCTCTACGCGGGGCTACGCATACGCCTGGGGGATAGCCGCCTGGACGGCGCTGGCGCTTGTATACGAGGTGGTGTTGACCTTCATACTGCTGTATTTCCCCGTCTCTGAGCTCTTCGCCGCCACGGCGCTTCTCGCCAACCCCCTAACCGCCGCCCGCCTAACCGGCGTGGCGCTGGCAGATCCGCATCTGCTTACGTTGGGCGCCGTCGGCGACTACCTACACAGATCTCTAGGCGTCTACGCCGCGTACCTCTTTCCCGCGGCCGCCGCGTTGTGGATCGCCGCGGCGGTTGCGGCCAGCCTTTTGGAGGCGTCTAGGCGGGATTTATGAGGTGGATATATTTAACCATCCCCGCCATCCTCGCCGCGGCCGTGGTGCCTATGGGGAATTTAAGCCTGGGACACCTCCTGCTACACGTGGCCGCCCCCGCCATGGCCGCCGTGCCTCTATACCTCTCCATCAAGGCATATAGACGGACGGGTAGTCTCCGCTTTCTTAATTTAGCGGCTGGGTTCGGCCTGTTGTTTACAGGCCAGGGGGCCCTGTCTTACTCCATGTACACCGGCGTTGTTGTGTATATAGGCGACATTCCGCTTGACCACCTGCTCCACTACGCGGCGTTTGTGTTCTTCACTGCGGCTCTGCTGGAGAGGCGGTGAGGGCGGCTAAGTATTAAAACCCCAGCCTTGACAGACTTGTGAAAGTCTATTTTAGTAGCTCCATGAGGATCCTTCTCGCCGCGGCGGTCGCCGTGTTTCTTATGGCGATCCTCCTCCAGCCGCCTGTCGCCCTCAGCGGGGCCTACGTGGAGGTCGTCCCCCCAGATTTGGCGCTGGTGGGCTTCACCCTCTCAAACTGGGGTTTTAGAGAGGTGTGCGTCGTCGGGGTAGAGGCGCCGCTGGGCCTACAGGCTGAGCTACACGTGACCGAGTTTAACGGGACCCGGGCCGCGATGCGGCCCGTGGACCGCATATGCGTGGCGCCCTTCTCCACGGTTAGATTCGGCTCGTTGACCTACCACGTGATGCTGGTAGGAAATGTATCTCTCATAAAGGACTCGATAAAACTCGACCTCTCTCTATCCGACGGCAGGAAGATAACCATCACAGCTACAAGAGGCACAGGCGGCGTCCACATACACAGATAGCAGAGCTGGTCGCGTCCGACCCCCGCTTTGAGGGCAGGTAGGTTTGGGGCCCAGGGGGTAAGCCCCGGCTTGGTCTCTGGCTTGCAACCCCTCGCGGGGCTCGGGGTTATGCCGTGGAAAGAGGGCGAACAGACGCGAACCGCCCTAAAGGCCCCCTACGGCGCCTGTTGCTGAACGTAAATCCTCTCTCCACACCGCCTTAAACGGCAAGCTATCACGCTCGTACCCACCGGTCCCGTCGATGAGTTGGGCAAAGAGCCCGCTCGTGTTGAATTCCGCAACTCCGCGCCGCCTCGCCCCGTCTTACAGGGGGTGGTAGGGGCCAAAAACGCAGAACCCAACCCTGTGGAGCTGTTAAAGATCTCGTGACGCAGTGGTGTCTCCCTTTATAGGTAGTAAAGGGCTGCCAAAATAGTTGTGAAGAGAGCTGATCTCGCCAACTCCCGCCACCCCATCTTGACTATGTCGACATATTGCGAATACTTCACATTTGTCTTGATGTTTTTCAGGAATTTATAAAAAGGCTCCGCGGAGGCGAGCAGAGAGGGAGGCCAGAGAAGCGCGACGAAGACAGCCACGGGGGTCCAGATACGCAACGCCGTGTGGGGCTTCACGTCTCTAAAAGCCAGGCGCGACTCCACGTAATACGCCGTGGCCACGTGATATGTTGTAAAGAGCGCGTAGATGAGGTAGTCCCTAGGCCCCAGTTGCTGGGCGGTGATTGCCTTAACAACGAGAAATAAGGAGGCGAGAAGGGCGGTGCCGGTTACCACGCCCTCCACCGCCCGCCCTCTTCCCAGATGCATGAGGACTGTGTAAGCCACAAAGAAAATAAGGCCCACCGCATACGCTACGGGGTTCCACCAGCCAAGAGCCGCCGCGGCGAGGTAGGGCAGGAAGTTGAACACAGTTAGGAAATAGAACCTAGCTTTGTTCGGGGCGTAGAAAACCATGTCAAAGGTAAAGAGGTGAAGCAGATACGCCGCGGTTGCCAAGGCAAGAGGGGCAGGGCTGAGGACTTTGAGAGAGGTGGCCACCGCAAGCAGATAGCTGAAGGTGAGGATGCCCAACACGCTTTTCTCTCTCGGCAACACATCCCAACTCAGTCGTGGCAATAAAAAGTTTCAGGTTAACCTGTGTCGCCGCCCTCGTAGGGATAAGACGCCGATCATCATAGGGTAGCCCCCGTCCAGACGAGATCTAAAAATGGCATCTTCAGCGCGCATCCCGAACTTCATCGGATATATATTTCTACACTGTTTAAAAAGGTGAGAACGGGAAGGGCCATGCTAGAGGGGGAGAGGCTCCGCGAAAAGGGGGAAAGGCTGAGAGGCGTCTGGAAGGGGGTTGCAAGGACCGGCGAAGGCCCGCCGAGGCGGCTCAAGAACCCGGTGGAGTTCATAAGCTGGGCCCCGGCGGACTCCCTGCGGCAGCTTCGCCTAGGCCGCCAGCGGGGGTTCCCCACCGCCGCAGACGCTAGAGTTGGAGAGATGGAGCTCGCGGAAGAGGGGGCATGACGCGCGTCTACGAAGGCAGGAGGGTCAAGGTCGAGGTTTTTTCGCTGGTCCTCCCAAACGGCAGAAGTATGAAGGTCGAGAGAGTTCTCTTCCCGCATGTGGTCTCCGTCTTGCCGGTGGTAGGCGGCTCCGTCGTTCTTCTGAGGCAGTTCAGGCCCACCTTAGGCGGGTACCACCTGGAAATCCCCTCCGGCGTTGTGGAGGAGGGCGAGGCGCCTGAGGCCGCCGCGGCCCGGGAGCTGGAGGAGGAGGCCGGCTTCAAGGCGACGCGGCTAAAGTTGCTTTTTGAAGGCGTGGTAAGCCCCGGCTACTCCACGGAGTATTCTTACATATTCCTCGCCGAGGACCCGGAGAGGACCCAGCCGAGGCAAGAGGATTACGAGGTGATCGAGACGCTGGAGATCCCGTTGAGCGAGGCGTTTGAGATGCTGAGGAGCGGCCGCATCAGAGACATGCGGACGGCCCTAGCCCTTTCGCTGTATTTCGTCGAAAGGCAGAGATGATCCGCGGCTCCTAGGTTTTTAACAGCTCTATTAAAAGCTGGGATATCTTAATGGCGTCCCCAACTACGCCGAGGTCTGCCGCTTTGAAAATGTCGGCGTGTCTATTGATGTTGACGGCAACTATGTACTTAGCCCTCCTGATGCCCACCAGATGGTTTATATCGCCTCTTATGCCCAGAGCCAGGTATAGACGCGGCGCTATGGCCTTACCCGAGACCCCTACTTGGACGTAGTACGGAAGCCAGCCGGCGAGCACCACGCTTCTTGTTGCCGCCACGGCGCCGCCGAGAAGCTTGGCAAGCTCCACGGCATACGCCACGTTTTCCCGCCTCTTGAGCCCCATGCCGACGCCGACCACCACCTCTGCCTCCCTGGGATCTGGGAGCTCCCACCTTGCCGCCTCCTTGGCCTTAAAGCGTAGCCGCGGCTCAACGCGCATCTCCACCGCCTCTCCCCGCCTCGCGTAGTTTGGGGAGTAGGCGGAGAACATGCCAGGCCGCGCCGTGGCCATGTACGGAAGCGTCTTAGAATAGATCGTGGAGACAACCGCGCCCCCGAAGGCGGGTTTAAACTGGGCCAGCTTGCCGTCTCTCACGTCGAGATCCACGCAGTCCGCCGTAAGCCCCAGCCCTAGCCTGGCCGCCGCCCGGGCCAGAACGTCTCTTCCGTAGCTCGTCGAAGCTGCCAACACGGCCCAGGGCTTCCTCTCCGCCACAAGCCTTGTCAACGCGTCGGCGTGGGCCAGATAGTCCCTTGGATCCGCCCCCCGTAGCAAGACCGCCCTGTCGGCTCCGCGGGCTATCAGCTCCTCGGGCTTTTCGCCGCCGCCGTATATCGCAGTTACGTATCCCCCTATCTTAGCCGCCAGCTCGGAGGCCTTCCCTAGGATTTCATACGAGGCCCTGGCCACGCCGCCGTTAAGCTTCTCCTCCACAACTACAAATATCTCCCTTCCGCCAGCCGGGCCTGAGGGCGGGGCAGGCCTCTCCGCTGAGGCCCCGCCCTCCCCAGACGTCTTTTTGATAAAGTCCAGTATCGCGCGAGCCCCCTCCTCCGGGGATTTCCTGGCGTCTATCACCACCCTGTTCTCCCTCTCGATTTTCTCCTCGGTGAGGTCTGACACGTAGGTGGGGGACCCCGCCTCCCCGAAGATGTCCACCCTATCGGAGATCTCGCCGGCGCTTACGACTCTATACCTCCCCGTCGGCCTCCCCGGCGTCCTCGGCGTATTTGCTCTGTCCGTAACTGTGAAGACGGCTGGTAGCTCAACCTCCACGTGCTCCTCGCCGTCCTCCACCTCCCGCACCGCCGTTGCTCTGGGCCGGCCAACCTCCAGAGAGACGACCCCCGACACATGGGGGATGCCCAGCAACTCGGCCACTTGGGGCCCCACGTGTCCAGTCTCCCCATCCCACGAGTACTTTCCGGCGAATACAGCCCCCAGATCTGCCCCCGCGAACTTCTTGACGGCAAGCGCCAAGGCCCTGGAGGTGGCGAGCGTATCCGACCCGGCAAAGGCCCGATCAGAGAGGTGAATCACCTCGTCCACGCCCATGGAGAGCACCTCCTCAGCCGACTGCTTAAAGGCCGGCGGGCCCATGGTTATGGCGTAGACGGACCCGCCGAATTTCTCCCGCATAGCTAACGCGGCCTCCACAGCATGCAAGTCGAAGGGGTTAAGTATGTTGAGGACGCCCTCTCTCACCAGCCGCTTGGTTGCCGGGTCTATTTTGATAAAGCCAATGTCAGGTATCTGCTTAAAAAGAGCGATGAAGATCATGAAAAAGGGTTATATTCTATTCTTTTCCAGCCACTCCTTAAAAACCCTATACCTAGCCTCTACCCTCTCTCTCATGTAGGCAACAGGGTCGAAGCTCTGTATCTGCTCTTTGTCAATACGCACAACCAGCTTCCTCCTGGCGAGGCCGTCCACATACTCCCTTCCGTAGAGCTCCTCCAAGGCCCTCCTCCCCTCGGGGGTGGCCATGTCGGGAGACCACTGCGTCTTCAAATCCACATGGACCTCAACCTCGTACCCAGGCAGGGCGCGCGCCACCGCGTACTTCACCTGGACGGCCATCATATCCGCGACGGGACACATCTGACCCGACGTGAACAACATGGTTAATCGAACCCTCCTCTCGTCGATCTTGATGTCTCTAATCAGGCCTAGGTCGTATACGTTAACCGGTATCTCGGGGTCGTAAACGTCCCGAAGCGCCTTCACCACCTCCTCCCTCATAACCCCACCGCCGAGTCGAACTGGGCAAACCGCGACCTGACCTCCTCCACCACCTGCTCTACAGGCGCCTTGGCCGGCATCGACTCGTAGACGGGTTTGAGGGCTACCACGGCCTGCAGAGCCGCCTCTCTCCACCTCGGCAGTAACTGCCTCACGGCGTTGCGGGCGGCAGGCGCCTTTTCGAAGGCGTATCTAAACAGTGCAACTAGCTGATCCCAATGTCTTGAGGAATCCTTCTCGAAAGACATGTGTATCTGCGCTAAATACCTGTCGCCGTTTATCTCAGCAACCAGCCCGAGGTACTTGAGATAGGCCGTGTCTATAGCCGGCTTAAGCGCGGCGGCGAAAGAAACCAGCGCCTCGGTGTAGTCGTAGGCCACCAGCATCTGTTCCACCGCCTGCCTGGTGGGCTGGAAGGCTGGGTGTTCCTCCCAGTTCTGTCTTCCCCTGGTGCCGAAGCCGAAATCTGGGTAGACGATGTCTAGCATTTTTATCCTCTGCGCGACTCTCTGGGCTCTTCTAAGGTGGTCCATGCCCATGAAGGTAAATATGTTGATCACGGTGCTGGTGGGCGCCATCTGGCCCAGGTAGGCGCAGTGCATCTGCATGGCGTGCCAGAGATACCGCGTGGGGTCGTAGAAGTCGCGATAGAAGACGAGCACCTCCTCCGGCAACCGCGTGTCGTGTCTCGTGGCCACTATCTGCTCAAGCAACCCATCTACAAACCTCTCCTCTTCGTCCATTACGGAGTTGTACTTCCAATACACCATCTCGTGGGGATCGGCGTAGTCGTGCCACCCGCCTCCTTCAACCACAGCCGCAACAAGGGGAGACCGGTCTCTGAAGTAGATATACCACTTCTGTATGTGGTGGGTGGGGCTCAGCTCGAAGGGCGCCCCCAGGTATCTATAAGTCGGCGAGTCGGGATCAGCCGCCCAGTAGGCTAAGGCGTAGGATACCGACTGGTACTCGGTGGGCCTCTTCCGGCCTATCTTCTTCTCAAGCATAGGCCACGTGACCCAAATCCTCCTGTAGCCCTGATACTCCCTGTCTCTAAACACCTTCTCGGTCATCGACGCCTTGGCGAAGTATTTTCTATAAACCTCGTCCCAGTCCATGGCCCCGCTCATAGCTCCAGATACCAAGTTATGCTTTCTCCCGTCACCATGATTTTGCCGGCGAAGGCAGACATTATGACCTCCACCTCGCCTGGAAACCTGATCTCTCTGCCTGCGACCTCCTCAAGAGTAGACCTCTTCAACACAAGTCTTCTCTGCCCCACAACTCTTATGTAGAGCCCTCTGTCGAGAATCCCGACGAAGGTCTCGGGGTTATCCCTCGCTATGGCAAGCGCCGCGTACACAGCGAGCTCAGATTTCATAAACACAGGCCCCACGAGGTCCTTCGGTATTTTGCTCTCGTCTACGACAAACTCCACAAGCTCCGGCGCCCACTCCGACAACGCTGTAGCCGCCGTCATAGCCCCGTATACATCTTGAACCACTTTTCTCTAAACTCCACCAACGGCACGTCCGGAACCTTTACATACAGCACACCGTCGCGCACCTCGTGCTCCAGCTCAAAGAGCTGCGTCCCCCGCGGGTTGAGCCCCTCCCCCGTAAAGGCGTCGAACTCCCACTGATGCATGTTGCACACGATCTTCCTCCCGTCGAAATCCGATGGGGCGAACTCGCCGAAGGCGTGGGGACATCTGCCGTAGTACGTCTTCAGCCGGCCATCTGAGTAAACGACGTATATCTCATAGCCGTCCACCTTAAAGGTCTGGGCCTCCCCATCTATGAGGTCCTCCACGGCGCACACCTCCACCCACCTGCCCGGATATTCCCTCTTGAGACCCAGCATCATATCTTCCCCTCTCTTTCAAGCCTTCTTATTATGCTCAACCTCTCGAAGTCCTCCCTGAAGATGTTCATGGGCGACCTAGGCGCCTTAGTTCTCATGAGCTCCTCCGCCTCCTTAACCACCCGAAACACCTCGTCATCCTTCCTCCTCCACCACTCCTCCTCAGGCGGCCACCACACCAAGAGGATGGGCTCCCCCGGCTTAACCACCTCGCCATATTTCGCCTCCGGGTCAAGGACCTCCCCTGTGTGGTACTTCACAACCCTAACCTCTTTCGACTTAGGCCACACTGTGGCGTTGGCCACCAACGACATGAGGAAGTCGGCCGCCTGCTTAACCGTGAAGTCGGCGGGCACGAAGAACGCCTGCCAGACGAAGTCCTCCTCGTGCATAAATATCGTAGGAACCAGACTCATGGCCTCGCCTCCATCCACCTCTTCACCCGCGTCTCGTAGTTGGGATCCCTCTCCTTATACAGCAACGCCCATGCGCCGTTGGTGACGTCGAGACCAGCTTCGCCGAACTCGGTATAGCCCATGTGCCAAATGATCTCGTCCCAAAGCCTCTCGATGCTGCCCATGGCCTGGGGGCTGAGCTTGATTTTGCCGGCCAGCAACCTGTCCACATAAGTCATGTGGCCTGTGTACCTCTCCTTCTCCTGCTCCCAAATCCACATACACGCCGGCGAGCAGAAGTTGTACAAACGGCCGTTGAACACCTTCTGGTAGATCACCACGTGGCGCCCAGGCTTCACGCTGATCAGCGGCACCTGGCACATGTTGCAGAGAAGAGGCGCTGTCTTCGGAAGAGGGATCTTCCCCTCGATGTAGTTCTTGGCATATAGATCCCAGTATCTGCCAAACGTCTCCTCCCAGCCGGGGTACTTCTCCTCAAGCCACTTCCTCTCCTCCGGCGTAGGCCCCCTGTTGTGCACATTTAAAGTCCGCCTCCAGAGGTATATCCCAAGCTGAAAACTGTGGTGCCACCATTTAGTCTCCTCTTCCCAATACCTCCAATACCAGGGAAGCTCAATCCCGTAATCCTCCAACTGCCTCTTAAACTGGGCGCCCACCCACTCCGTAATGAACTCCCTAAAGGACATGACCCGCCCATCCAGAGGCGTTAGATAATCCATAGAAGGCCCGGTCAACGCCGCTATAGCGCGCCAGTTGAGCCAGTACGACTTGGCTATATAGAACTCCGCCGCCTCCTTAAGCGCAGAACCGCCCCTCCCCAGCTTCTTGGCGTATTCAACAGTACGCCGGAGACGCGCAGATATAAGCTCCGCCCTCCTCGCGAGCTCCTCCCGAGTTTGGCCCTCTTTTTCTGGCATTAATATTTAAACTCCCGCCATTTTTAAATCTTTCTAAAAAATATAAAAAATAGACCTTATTTATAAAAATTATTTATAATATACTATAATTTATTTTGAAAACAAGAATATTGAGTACAGTTAAAAAAAAGTTTAGAATTTAGTGATTACGAACCTTCCAGGGGATTTATACTCTGACAGCGCCTTATAAGCGTCGTTCACCTCGTCGAGAGATATGCGGCGGTGTATCACGTGCTCCAAGTTTACGCGGCCCTCGGAGAGAAGCTTAAATATGCCGTCGTATCTCTGGGAGGGGAGCATCAAGATGCCTTGTATCGTGAGCTCTCTAGCCACCACGAGGTCTGAGGCAAGCGGCCACGTCTCCTTCCCCTTAACCATTAGACCGGCCAGCAACACCCTCCCCTGCGGCCGCACCGCGGGAAGCACTGCGGACAGCACGTCGGGGTTACCCGTGGTGTCGAAGACGGCATCGACAATGCCGTATGTTTTCACAATCTCCTCGTTCACTAGCTTGGCCAGCTCCTCCGGCTTGCCAGAGTAGCTGTAGGCCGCTGCCCCGATCTTTCTCCCCTTCTCTGCAGCGGCTGGATTTATATCTACGGCGATGACCTTAGCGCCCGAGGACAGGGCTATCATGGCGGCGCTGAGGCCCATCCCGCCGAGGCCGGTCACCAGCAGAGTCTCGCCGGGCTTTATACCGCCCTTCACCACCAGGGCGTTCCAGGCGGTGCCGAAGCCGCATCCAGTGATGGCGGCGTATTCTGGCGCCACGCCGGGAGGCACCTTCACCAAGTCGGCAACGGAGCCCGCGGGAACCTTCATGTATTGGGCATAGCAACCATGCGTCCCGAAGCCCGGTATCCAGAGGTGTTCGCAGATGTTTGAGTTGCCCTCCCTGCAGAACCTGCACGTCCTCGCGTCGCCGGTGGAGGAGGCGGGCGCCACCACTACGTCGCCTGGCGCCACGTTGGCGACGCCCTCTCCCACTTCCACCACGCGCCCAGCCACCTCGTGGCCAGGTATTATCGGCAACCTTCCTCCGGACCACTCCATATATGCCACAAGCGAGGGGTCGCCGCGCCACAGATGCCAATCGGACCTACATATGCCGCATGCCAAGACCTGAAGCAAGACCTCGCCCTTTCCCACCTTGGGGTCTGGGACCTCCTCGAGGGAAAGCGGCGCGTTGAACTGCTTCAGCAACGCGGCTCTCATGCTGAGGCGAGCTTGGCAACGTCTACAAAGGTCTTCAGAGTTGGGTGTCCTATCTGGGCGTGCCTCGCCTCGTCTGTCTGGATAGACGCCGTGGCGGTGCCGAAGAGGAAGTCGCCGGCTTTATTGGCCATGGCGGCATAGGCTACGAACTGCAGATTCGTGAAGCCCGTCTCGAAGCCAAAGGTTAGCATTATGGCGTTCTCCACCGCGTCTGCCGCTGTGATTATGTCGTCGAAGAACTTCCTGGCAAACACCGAAACCCAGCCGTCGACCCAAAACAGCTTGTGGCCCCAGGCGAATTTTGGATTTACGCCAATCTTGTCGTGTGACAGTAATATTTGCAGCTGTGCATGTCTCGTTTCATCCATAGAACCAAAGGTGGCTAGGTTCCTCCACTCGCCAGCCTTCCCAAACCTCGCCATTCTTAACTCCCCCACAACTGCAGTGTACTCAGGTATAGGTATGGCAGTTATGTGGAAACAGAAGGCGCCGCCGTGATATGTGGGGTCTAGTTTTCTGTCTAATTCGGCGCGGGCCGCGGCGTCTCTTACCGCGAAAACCATCCTATCCTTCTCCTTTTGATTCTTCACGTATTCCCTATATGTAACTTTATACGGCGCGTCGTATGTCTCGTCCCAGACATCTATGGGCAGGTAAGGAAGCCCATGCATATCCACGGGAAACAGCTCCTCTTCAGCGACGTATTTAGGAGTCCACACAAGCCTATTCCCCAAGTCGTAGAACTCATCTCTGGTGGGAAGCCTAGGCTCGTTCGGGTTTGGTTTCATGAACCTACGTATTCCACATGTTTAAAAGCCTATGTAAAAAATAGCATATTTGCTAGTAAGATGATTTAGATCTAACCTAGAATATAATATTGAGACCCTATATATATCCACTAGAAGAAAAATATAGCAACGTAGCGAAAATTATTTGCCTCCATCTGTTTAGCAACCCCCTAGTTTCCGCACGCCCTGGTTGCCAGGCCTGTGACGCCTACGGTTTCCTCTTCCTCCTATCTCCACAGCAGAGCCTCCACTAGCTAGACACGTCGTCAGTCCATAGCCGTGAAACTCACCGTGAGCCCTAGTTAATCGCGGCTTTGGGAATAAAACAGATTTTCAGATATGCGCATATATACACATCTCAGAAACGTCCCAGACCTGTGGAGCCCCGCGGCTCCAGATGTAGAGATAAAGTCTCCACAGGAGTTCACCTCTTGCCATAGCGGTCTGCGAGTTGCGATGTCGATGCTTTTTCCGCCACCGGGATTACCTAAGCCACCACACGTCGCCGAGCGTGGTACGGGTCAGAAGCAACCTCCTTGACAACCTCGCAACCCATATCTGAGCTGTCGACACGGGCTGAGGCGCAGTGGGCTACGTCGCGCAGAGCGCCCCTGATCACGTGGCGATATATCTGGCCGACATGTTAATGCCGTTTGCCCGGTGAAGATGTAGGGAGAAAAAAGCTGTTTAAAAACTACCAGTCGCCCTCCTTTGCGTGTGGGTGGCTCCAGATGACAACCTGTAGCACTACAGACTTGAACCAAGCCGCGTGCATTTTCTCCACCTCTTCGGGACTGTGACCCTTCTTCGTAAGGAAGGGCCGTATTGTGGCAGTTATCGGGTAGATAAAGGCTATCATGTATCTCAACGGAATGTGCGGCACGGAAGACACCCTATCTGTCACATTTTTCTTAGTCCGGTGGTGCCTCAGCCCTATTTCATACATGTAGTCCCACCACTACGTCGCCTGGCGCCACGTTGGCGACGCCCTCTCCCACTTCCACCACGCGCCCAGCCACCTCGTGGCCAGGTATTATCGGCAACCTTCCTCCGGACCACTCCATATATGCCACAAGCGAGGGGTCGCCGCGCCACAGATGCCAATCGGACCTACATATGCCGCATGCCAAGACCTGAAGCAAGACCTCGCCCTTTCCCACCTTGGGGTCTGGGACCTCCTCGAGGGAAAGCGGCGCGTTGAACTGCTTCAGCAACGCGGCTCTCATGCTGAGGCGAGCTTGGCAACGTCTACAAAGGTCTTCAGAGTTGGGTGTCCTATCTGGGCGTGCCTCGCCTCGTCTGTCTGGATAGACGCCGTGGCGGTGCCGAAGAGGAAGTCGCCGGCTTTATTGGCCATGGCGGCATAGGCTACGAACTGCAGATTCGTGAAGCCCGTCTCGAAGCCAAAGGTTAGCATTATGGCGTTCTCCACCGCGTCTGCCGCTGTGATTATGTCGTCGAAGAACTTCCTGGCAAACACCGAAACCCAGCCGTCGACCCAAAACAGCTTGTGGCCCCAGGCGAATTTTGGATTTACGCCAATCTTGTCGTGTGACAGTAATATTTGCAGCTGTGCATGTCTCGTTTCATCCATAGAACCAAAGGTGGCTAGGTTCCTCCACTCGCCAGCCTTCCCAAACCTCGCCATTCTTAACTCCCCCACAACTGCAGTGTACTCAGGTATAGGTATGGCAGTTATGTGGAAACAGAAGGCGCCGCCGTGATATGTGGGGTCTAGTTTTCTGTCTAATTCGGCGCGGGCCGCGGCGTCTCTTACCGCGAAAACCATCCTATCCTTCTCCTTTTGATTCTTCACGTATTCCCTATATGTAACTTTATACGGCGCGTCGTATGTCTCGTCCCAGACATCTATGGGCAGGTAAGGAAGCCCATGCATATCCACGGGAAACAGCTCCTCTTCAGCGACGTATTTAGGAGTCCACACAAGCCTATTCCCCAAGTCGTAGAACTCATCTCTGGTGGGAAGCCTAGGCTCGTTCGGGTTTGGTTTCATGAACCTACGTATTCCACATGTTTAAAAGCCTATGTAAAAAATAGCATATTTGCTAGTAAGATGATTTAGATCTAACCTAGAATATAATATTGAGACCCTATATATATCCACTAGAAGAAAAATATAGCAACGTAGCGAAAATTATTTGCCTCCATCTGTTTAGCAACCCCCTAGTTTCCGCACGCCCTGGTTGCCAGGCCTGTGACGCCTACGGTTTCCTCTTCCTCCTATCTCCACAGCAGAGCCTCCACTAGCTAGACACGTCGTCAGTCCATAGCCGTGAAACTCACCGTGAGCCCTAGTTAATCGCGGCTTTGGGAATAAAACAGATTTTCAGATATGCGCATATATACACATCTCAGAAACGTCCCAGACCTGTGGAGCCCCGCGGCTCCAGATGTAGAGATAAAGTCTCCACAGGAGTTCACCTCTTGCCATAGCGGTCTGCGAGTTGCGATGTCGATGCTTTTTCCGCCACCGGGATTACCTAAGCCACCACACGTCGCCGAGCGTGGTACGGGTCAGAAGCAACCTCCTTGACAACCTCGCAACCCATATCTGAGCTGTCGACACGGGCTGAGGCGCAGTGGGCTACGTCGCGCAGAGCGCCCCTGATCACGTGGCGATATATCTGGCCGACATGTTAATGCCGTTTGCCCGGTGAAGATGTAGGGAGAAAAAAGCTGTTTAAAAACTACCAGTCGCCCTCCTTTGCGTGTGGGTGGCTCCAGATGACAACCTGTAGCACTACAGACTTGAACCAAGCCGCGTGCATTTTCTCCACCTCTTCGGGACTGTGACCCTTCTTCGTAAGGAAGGGCCGTATTGTGGCAGTTATCGGGTAGATAAAGGCTATCATGTATCTCAACGGAATGTGCGGCACGGAAGACACCCTATCTGTCACATTTTTCTTAGTCCGGTGGTGCCTCAGCCCTATTTCATACATGTAGTCAAGCCACTGCCTATCGTAGTCTCTACAGGTGGTGTCCAGTATCCACTGGCCAAACCGCTTCCTAACCCGCTCTAGGTATTCCTGTATAGGCTTGCCGGTGGAGACGTCTGAGAAGTAGTAAAGAAGATGCGGATTGGAGCCCACCCAGCCGTACCAGAGGTCTAGAATCTGATCCACCTGATCCCGCAACACGTCGCACGCCATTTTTAGATACTTGGCATCCTCCTCGCTCCACATCACGGTCTTTTTCAACAACTCGAAGTCGTCCGGGCTTATAGGCGCCGGCGGCACCCTCCCAAAGTCGTAACCCGGTATTTCAGCCATGAAAGAATTATACAACTTCTATATAAAATTGTTGGTTGCCGTTACGCTTAACACATCCATAGTCCTCATGTCTATATCAGACATCAGCCGTATATACTATGTACTTCGTCCATGTGGCAATAGGTAAAGTATATAACAGGGTGGAGACGAAATACGGAGGAAAACGTGGCCGCTAAACGGCAGACACGGGCCGGATTTTTAAGGCGTGGAGAAGTATGGTGGCGGCGCCTCGCAGGTTCTCGGCTACGTATATGGTTTTGAAGCTGTGGCGGGGCCGGCCGTTTGTCACCGCCACAAACGCCACCCCGGCAGCCGAGGCCGCCGCCTCGTCCCACTCGCTGTCGCCCACCATCACCGCCTCCGAAGGCCCAACCCCGAGTTTTTCCAACGCCTTTAACACCGGGTCCGGGTGGGGCTTCGGCCTTATCCCCCGCTCCCTGGCCACCAACACGTCTACCGCCACGCCGTGTCGCTCCAGCACGTAGGCGGTTGGGCGGGGAGAAAGGAGAGTAACTATGGCCTTTGGCACCTCTCTCACAGCTTCTAGAAACTCCCGTAGATACGGCATAGGGGTCGAGGAGGCGGCGCCCTGCATCTCGTACTTTTCCACGACGTCATTTGCCCTCTCCCAAGCCTCCCCCTCCAGAGAAAGTAGTATGTCCATGACCCTCTTGGTGCATTTGCCCCAGTACGTCTCCGGCCCTGCGACGCGTGGGGCAAAGCCCCCGGTCTCGAGCTCGCGGAGGGCCGCGCAGTAGTCTGTGTGGTCTTCCACGTTGATCAGCGTCTTGTCGAGGTCGAGAAGCAACGCTTTTACCACCATCTCTGCATTATTACCTTTCTATCTGTAAAGAAGTCGACGGCATCTACCTGGGCGTGGAGGACGCCGAAGAAAGACTGCTTGCGGCCGCCAAAGGGGAAATGCGGCGTGGGCTGGGCAATCGACATGTTTATGCCGATGTTGCCCGCGTTTACCCTCCGGGCGAACTCCCTGGCGTATTTCCCGCTGGTGGTGAAGATAGAGGCCGCGTTGCCGTATCTGGTGGCGTTGGCGAGCTCCACCGCCTCCTCGAAGTCTTCGGCGTATATAATAGGAAGCACGGGGCCGAAGACCTCCTCCTGCGCGATCTCCATGTCTATGGCCACCGAGTCGAGCACCGTGGCGCCGAGGTAAAAGCCCTCCTCGTAGCCCCTAGGCGGCTGGAACGACCTGCCGTCGAGAAGCGGCTTAGCGCCTTGAGCCACCGCCCTCTCTACCATTTCCATTACTCTCCTTCGGG
>Ga0209393_1000296_pt1 | contig 25205 bp, 33 predicted proteins | sample SSWtaG_2_FD_184117 | JGI IMG/M metagenome (GOLD analysis project Ga0209393, IMG submission 184117) | Hot spring microbial communities from Sandy's Spring West, USA to study Microbial Dark Matter (Phase II) - SSWsed_130316 (SPAdes)... | ecosystem: Environmental > Aquatic > Thermal springs > Hot...
TTAAACCTACATCCCCTACACTAGGCCCCCACTCAGGGTCCCCGTACTCCTCAAAATACCTGTAAACCACCCTACAACCCATCCTCTCCAAGGCAAACTCAATACCCCTAACTACACTATCCAACCCGGCCGAGCCCAAGGGTATAACATCATAACCCGCCTTATTAAACAGGACATTACCATAGGTTAGAATCCACACAGCAAACCCTCAGCTTACACTATGAGCTTAACTGTGGTAGCACGCATCCAGCCGACTTCCACGCTAAACGCTGGGGCGGTAAACACTTATATACCCCCAAGCAGACTCTCTCCTAAGGCTTGGAGGTGTTTAGCTAGTGGTTAGTGATAGATCTATAGGGGTAGGGCTTATATTGGTGTCCGTAATAGTAATACTCATATACTTCTGGCTCCTCTTCATACCCCCAGCTTGGGTCATACCGCTATTAAATATTGAGGTAACAGAGTTCCTAATAAGGCTAACAGTCATGATAGGAGTCCTAGGAGTCTTCGGAATACTAGCATGGATAGGCTACACCCTCGCAACAACACCACCCCCCAAACCCATAGAGGAGATTGAGAAGGAGATTGAGGAGGAGCTTAAGAAGCTTGAGAAGGAGATGACTGAGACTACAGCTAAGCCTGAGGGTAAGCAATAGTAGGTTTTGGAGAAGAGGTCTTGAAGGTAGTAGTTACAGGTGAAGCAGGCTTCCTTGGGAGCCACCTAGTTGATAGGCTCCTAGAGCTAGGGTATAGGGTTGTAGTTATAGATAACATTTCCTCAGGCTCTCCATCCAACATAAAGCACCATATGGACTCGCCTAAATTCAATTTCATTAAGGGGGATTTGAGGGAGGCGGGGTCGTGGACTGACGGGTTTAAGAGGGCCCATGCAACATTCCATATGGCTGCTAACCCTGAGGTTAGACATAGTGTGAGAGAGCCTTTAGATCATTACCACCAAAATGTTACAGCTACATTGAATGTCCTAGAGGTTTCTAGGGCCTATGGCATTAAATACTTCGTCTTCGCCTCCAGTAGCACAGTCTACGGTGACCCTAAGATAATCCCAACGCCTGAAGAGCACCCTCTCGAGCCTATAAGTGTTTACGGAGCTACCAAGGCTATGGGGGAGATGCTCTGTAGCACGTATGCTAAGCTCTATGGTATGAAGTGTTTAAACCTAAGATATGCTAACATCGTAGGTTCTAGGCTTAGACACGGAGTCATAGCCGACTTCATACTAAAGCTTAGAGAGGAGAAGAGTAGGCTTGAAATACTGGGTGACGGGACTCAGAGAAAAAGCTATCTCTACGTAGCTGACGCTATTAAAGCAACTATGAAAGCGTATTCTAAACTTAAGAACTCAGAACGACAAACAATAACCTATAATGTTGGTAACCTAGACTGGGTAACAGTCGGGGAGATAGCGGACATAGTTGTTCAGGCTATGGGGTTGAAGAACGTAGAGTACACCTACAACCCCGGAACCCCTGATGGTAGAGGATGGCCTGGCGATGTTAAACTCGTGCTACTAAGCATAGAGAAGATAACCAAGGATACAGGGTGGAAGCCTAGGCTAACGAGTAGAGAGGCCGTTAGGCTAACAGCAGAGGAGTTACTAAAGGAGCTCTAACCCACCTAAAGCCCCTCCCCCACGTAACATAAAAGACCTCCTCTCGGTTCTTGGTGAGTATTGTTGTTAGGTGGAGCCGCGGCCGGGATTCGAACCCGGGACCTCCGCCTTACCAGGGCGGCGCTCTATCCAGGCTGAGCTACCGCGGCCTCCGTTGGATTCTTTGGTTTTGTGAGGGTTAATATGTCTTTGTGTGTTTAGAATATCTATACATGTTACTTTAAGGGTTTCGGTTCCTCCATAGCATAGGGGTTTCCTGGTTTGGATCTTCACTGGCTTGGTTTTATGGGTTTAGGTGTTGCCGCTCTCTTTGTAGTTTCATTCTACTACGTCCTTCTTAGGGGTTTTGGAGTACTTCTACTATTGTCTCACGCTTCTCTCATGCTACTCTTCGTTGTTTACACATTCTTGTTTCTTGTTGGTGATTTTAGCTTAGCTGTTGTCTACCATAACTCTCACAGCGGGCTTCCATGGTATTATAGGGTTGCTGGTAGTTGGAGTAATGGTGGTGGTAGCTTTCTCCTCTTCTCATCTTTAACCTCCCTCACCTTTGTTCTACTCTCAACCAGCTCCAGGGTTAGGGAGGGTAGGGTCGTTCAAGCTGGGTTTGTTCTTGTATCTCTCTCAGGTTTAACACTGGCTTTTGTTAATGGTGTTTTCGAGAGGGTTCACGGTGTAGTTGAGGGTTTGGGTCTTAACCCCCTCCTGGTTAATCCATGGGTTTACCCTCATCCTATAGCTACATTTCTATCCTACTCTCTTATAGCGTGCTCGACTATTCTTGCTATTACAAACCTAGACGGATTGTCGAGGGTGATGGCTTCAGCGTCCTGGGTAGCTTTAACAGCTGCCCTAGCGTTCGGTGGTTTATGGAGTTATGAGACCTTAGGGTGGGGTGGCTACTGGGCCTGGGATCCTGTTGAGGTGGCCCAGTTAACACCATGGCTTCTACTAACAGCCTCCCTACACTCTCTAGCTATCTCCCAGAGGCTCTACCAGGCATTAATGGCTGTAAGCTTAGCCTCAGTATACTACAGCTTTCTAGTTGTAAGGGCTGGGCTTTCACCACTACATAGCTTCGCCTCGCCCCAAGCCTATACAGCTAGTGTGAGCCTACTCGCTATAGTCATTCTACTAGCTATAGCCTTCTTTAAGGTTAGAGATTTAAGCTTAGAGGTTAAAGGTCTAAAAGGCTATGCTACCCTAGCATCGATGATAGCACCTCTATACTCCGCATCCGTCCTCGTAGGAGCTCTAACACCATCCCTCCTAAGTAATCTCGCAGGCCTGGGGTCTCTAACACCGCCTGCATTCGATACAGGTGTTATGGTGTATACAACACTGCTAGCCCCAGTAGCTATCATAGCCCTAGTACTAGCCCCCATACCCTTCACTCCAGGCAGGCTACACAGGGTAATCATACTCCTCGGAGCCACAGTGTTCTCCCTAGCTTTGACAGCCCTTTTGGCTACAGGCTACACTTACGCTGGTAAAAGTGGGTTCTACTCGAACACCCTAGGCCTCTCCCTCGTAATCCTCGCAACCTACACTCTAGCCGTTCTCCTAGCCTCAGCTACACTACTAGCATATAGGAGGATGTATAGGCTATCCTTGATAGCCGCCCAACACGCACTCCTAGCCTTAACACTTGTAGGCATAGTCTTAAGCGCCCCCTACGCCTACAACCAGGATTACTTTGAGACGTTAAAAGTGAAAGTAGGAGGTATTGAGGGTGATTTCAGTGCTTTAGAGGCATACTACAATCTAAGAGAAGGCTATATTAACCTCTCACAGGTGCTTGCTATGGATAAAGCTCTCCTAGATTCAACATTAAGCCTTATACGCAAGGCTACAATTGAGGCTATAAACTTGAGAGTAGCAATTGATGCTTCAAAGGAGCTCCTCAGAGAGCTAGGCTTAGAAGGGTTCACTAGCGGTGTCTGGGTTGGAGATTTAGGCTTCGAAGTTTCAGGTGCTGGCCTTGTGTGGGCTCGCAATTCAACTTTAAAACTTAAACTCCTAGAGGTTGGTAACGCTACTCTTATAGCCTTAGAGGTTGTTGGGTTCTTCGAGCCCAAGCCTGGCGACGGGCTCTACAACATATCTAAACCCCTAAGATTTATGTTTGGAGATGTGAACCTAACGGTATCAGGTTTAATAGTTGTAGGAGACGTTGCAATTGTAAGAGGTGTTCTCAGAGGGCCTTCCTACACTGAGATACCTCTACTCACCACCTCAGGTCTCCTCAAGGCATACAGGTTGTACACTGATAGCGGTGAGGTGAGGGAGCTGTATAGCTTAAGCCCAGCCTCCAACGATCTGAACTTAACTAGAATAAACAGGTGCTTAGATAACGTTGTATACTGCAGTAACGTAATCCCGGAGCTCATACCCAGGGTTCTAGAGTTCAATGTAAAACTTAGAACCCCGGGTGGGCTAGGTGAAGTGATGCTAAGATACGATATTGGAGGTGAGATAGCCGGGGTCAAAGGCCTTGTCCCAAGAAGTTATATAGCTAGGAGTGGCCTCTCAGACCACTACATAGCTGTATACCCTAGAATAGTGGACATAACCAGGACGGTAACGGTGACGGAAGCTGAGATAGCATACCTAAGCGAGGCCTCCAAAAACCTAGGTGAAGAAGGGAAACTAGCCCTAACAACACTCTTAGTAACCTCAAGACTAAGAGGGGAACTAGGAGACCCGAGAGCAGTAATAGAGCTAAACCCCCTAGAGTACATGATAGCAATACTAAAGCTATACAACGAAACCAGAAACTGGGGAGGGACAGTAGAGGAGGTAACAATAAGAGTCAAAACAATACCATACATATGGATACTATGGATCGGGATAACACTAACACTCATAACGCAAACAACGCTAACAGGGATAGAAACTATAAGATTAAGAAAACAACAGAGGGGAGAAGCCTAAACTCTAAACGCTTAAAACCATAGGAGCTAAAAAGAAAGTTAGGAGCCGGGGTCGCCTAGCCTGGGAGGGCGCCGGCCTGCTAAGCCGGTGGGGGCCAACCCCGCGCGGGTTCAAATCCCGCCCCCGGCGCCACACAATATACAAACAATGGAATTAAATCAAGAGTCGCTAGAAAAGTCGACAATAAAAAGACTGCAAACAGTATACCGGAAGGCAAGTCGCCATAGTCTATTAACAGCCTCGTATACGCCACCCATAGACTTAGCGCTGTATGTGCGATAAATATGATAATGTAAACCCGTTAAATAAGCCTTAGATATGCCAGCTCAATATGTACAACGATGTGTAGGGTGAACTCTACTGCTATGTACTTCAAAGTAGCCATGTTTAAACACCGCACATAGACTGCAAGTACGAGTACACATGCAGCTCAGCGTCCACTACTAAGTTGTACTATTGTCAAACCTAGGTGGAGGAGGCTTAAGAAGCGGTGAAGGAAGCGTTAGTGAATGGTTTAAGCAGTGATAGCAATGAGTACATGACACAACACCGAGTAACACCTGCTAGGGGTACTTTAAGATCTTTTAAATAATTAAGTATGTGTCTAAAGATACAGGTATGCACTTATGCAGAGAATCTTCGAGTGTATAGTGATGATCTTGTACTACAAGTTCTCGAAGAGCTATAGAAGACTTATAGAGGGTGGCTGACATTAATCTCTCTTCGAAGCATAGCTACCTTAGCTAACAGCTTGGTAAAAACCCACCTAGTAGTTGCCATTTTACCGCTTAGAGCAGCTTTCAATGAGCGCTTTCTAGAGCATACTCTAGCTTTCTAAATGTTTCCATGGAGACAGCTATTATTAATGCTGAGATACCTATTGATGAAATGTACCCCTTTAACGCAGGTATATCTGTGTAATCTGTGTAGCTAATCATGGATAGGGGGGACATGAAGTAAAAGAGTAATGAGAGAACTGCATCAATTTTACCATGAGCTTGTATAGCTCCATTCAATATTATAGGTGCTGAGAGCGGCATGAGTATGTACATTGTTATAAAGTATAATAAAGCAGCTTTCTGGCTTTTTAATAGTATTGCTGGAGCAAGGAGCGAAGTGTACACTATAAACCTAGTTATTAGAGGAGCTATCAACCGATACTCACTTGTAACGTAGGCTATCAAGCACGTAATCGACACTAATGGAATCCATGACAGAACAAAGGAGACTAGCTTTCCAAGAAATACGCTTCTCCAGTCTTTAAACATGTTGACTTCGAAGATTATTATAATAGGGCTTCTAACTATGTGGAGCCCTGTTGAGAGCACATAGAGCGGAAAAAGAGTGAGTTCAAATACCGTGTAAACCATAGTGTACTTCATAGCACCCCTATAAGTTTCTAATATATTGTAAAATCCTAGAGCTGTTATGACGAGTAAAATGATCACTACTGGATGGAATAACCCACTCTTCATATACCATTTTACAACGTTCTTAATTTTCTCATTCTAGCTTTCAATCAAAACCGCCCTCACACCCGCCTTTCTAAAACCACTTATAGCACCTTCTTTCAGAACTCTCATGAGAATTTCCTCGTCACACTCTTTTACAATGATTGTCAACCCCATGTCAACTACTTTACTACAACCGTATTTAGTGAGAATAGCCACTACTCTTTCTCTATCTTCAATGGGGTATAACTCGAAAACATTAGAGGAAAATAGAGCATCTCTGGAACCTGACCATGCTACCATACCCCTATTCAAAATAACTATATGGTCTGCGAGCGCCTCTGCCTCTTCAATGGTATGAGTCGTAAAAATAACGCCTTTTCTACTCCTAATAATCTCTACCAAGGCCTTTACTCTGTTGAAATCTAGATGAGCAAACAGCTCATCAAAAATTGCTATTTCATCCCAACAAGCGAGAGAAACCCAGATTCCAACTAGCTGTGCTTGCCCTGATGAAAGATCTGATAACGCCCTGTTGTAAAACTCGTCCAACCTGAGTTTGTAGGCAAGCTCCTCTCCCTCTTCGCTACACCCTCTTTCCTCGCATATAATGTGGACAACATCTTTAACCTTTATACTTAGATTGAATTTAGGTTTTCAAACATAAATGAAATCATATTGACCGCTTTCTTTCGCTCAACATACGGCTCAATACCATTTACGTAGACCCTGCCTGTTGACGGGTATCTTAGACCCGCGAGTATCGTTAACAGAGTAGTTTTACCACTTCCATTGGGCCCTAGAACAGCAATTACGTTTCCTTCGATTTCAAACGATACGTTTTTAAGGGCCCATAACCTTCCAAAGCGCTTACCTAAGTTAACAGCTTTAATTATCAACCACGTCTCGCCCTAAGTATTACGAGAATTATAGCCATAGCTATTAATGCATACGATAGTGGAGCCAAAGCGTTAAAGTTATCCCAGAAGACTAGGTTCCACGCCTGGTCACTAGGCACTATATCTGTATAATTGAGTTGGAGTCTCTCTTCATCTGTATAACCCAGCTCGCTAGCTATTTTCAGATCTACCTCAACGAGGTTACGTAGCACAGGGCACACGTAGCCAAGATCGTTTAGAAGGGCTTGTGAAATAATTAGTTGATTATTCACAATTTGATATGCAAGATAGTGCTCATTGACACGTACGAAGAGGGCGATCTTTGCAATATCAGAATCAGAGTTGTTAGATATAGTGTTCACTATTACGCCTCTATATGTCCAGGCAAATCCAAGATACTTTTCAGGGTAGCTCAAACTAAGGGGCCTACGCCCCAGGTATGAACCTGTCTCCTCGAAAAACAAGTATTTTACGTCATTCACTATAGACACGTTTCCCGTGGCTTTAGGTATAACCATTCTTACAAGAGAACTATTTTGATAACTCAAAGCTACACGTGTGTTACAAAGAACATCTATTCTCTCAGCTGAGAAAGAAAAACCACCATATCTAAGAGGTCTAATACTAATCTCACGAGGATATTCGAGTTCATATAGCGTAACATCTACGAGATATTCCTCTGAGTCAACATAAGTAAAATTCAATCTAACTACGTATGCCGAGGTAGTATTGAGAGGTAAATGCGGTAAAATTTGAGCGTAGTAGATAAAGCTAGAACCTGGCAATAAATCATGAGGACTCGAAACATAAGTAAAGTAAAACCCTATTACTGGATATAGTGTCAATAAAAACACTAAAACAATGAAGAGTATTGAGAAAAACAAGTAAAGATCCATTCTAACCTTCATACTTCTCCACCCTTAATATTAACTCTATAACTGTTACTTTAACTCTATAATTACTGGAATCCAATCAAATAATATATCTTCGAATGTACCCCGACCATCTATGTAAACCCAGTAGCCTACTTGGATGCGGTTACGGATTGGTGTAGTCTTGATTTCGATTTCATTATAACCATTAAATTCTGCATTCCAGCTACCCATTCTCCAATTAGCTCTGTCATACAGTCGATTTGTAGACATTTGAGTCAGGGTGTCTTTTATTTCGGCATAGCAGGTAACACACCACCACACTTTACCTGCCCAATTACGTGCTTCGCTATAGTCAAGTACAAATTGATTTGCTACATAATCGTATGCGAATTTTATCATTGAGTATACCCAGGCAAGTTTCCATCCAAATGGATTATACCCCTCAACACCAACATTGTATCTGTGCTTCTCCTTCAAGCTCCAAAAAACTCTTCAATAGAAGATTTTCCGAGAACACCTCTATACTTTTTAACTAGCTCATCTATATCCTCTTTAACTATAACTTTATACTCTCTACCTTCCTCAAGCTCTACGGGTTCTAGCGGTTTTAGCAAGCCTTTCTCGTACTTTACCCTAATCACCTTGAACAAGCTCATTCACCATCATATACTATACACTCCAGGGCGATTAACCTTTTCCAGTAGTACGCAATTTTATCTACCCTCAAGAACATGCTTCACGTACCCCAAGCTCATAGCCCGTAGTCCCGGGTTCAAATCCGCCCCTGGCGCCACTCATATATGAGACCCGCATTGTTTCGTGTCCCAAGTAGACTCCATGAAACGCTTATATCCTCTTACAACCTGATAATACTTTCTGATGCCATTTGTGAACTGGTACAGTAGCTTGGACTTATCGAAGATGTCTGATGCGTATAGATGCAGAATCCTCGAGTACGTTGTTAACAAGTTAATAGAGCGGGGCTTTCGATTATCGCCATACTTTATATATAATAACGCTTGCTTCTCACGTGCATTCTTGCTGTATGTGTGCCAAATATCTCGAGTGGATTGACTGTCCTATGGGGTGATATCAATATATTAAGTCTAAATAGATTATTTTATTCCTTATTACTCATAGGACTTGGTCTTATAGGATTAGTATACAATATATGTAATCGAGCAATTATTAATGTAGTCCTATATGCAGCAATGTTGAGTCTGGGTCTGATTCTCATGCTATCTAAGACTCTATGCGCAACAAAAGGTGTTTGTGTACGCTGATACCATAACGCTCTATTTTTCCGTCAAGTTCTCATGGTGAGAAGATGCTGTCGATAAGAGGCGTTGCGAATGTTTACGTGTAGCAATCATCCGTATTCCTCACCATATTCACGAGTTGTTACACAAGTACCACGTGTGCTGGGTTAAGTGCATTCTTTTATCCTGTTGATTCCTAGAGGCAATACATTCTTGTAGGAGGCTAGAGTTGTTCTTAGTCCTCGAGAATCTTAGTTCTTCTACAGTTTAATAGCCTCATGTTGAGCGTACGCAAACTTTGACTACCTATAGACACGTATGCAGTGTTACCTCTCCTGGATTCGGTTTTAAACCAGCTAAACTCTTTTTGAAGGCGAGTAGATTGTATAGGCTGGTATCTAGGGCTGTCGCTTCACGTAGTATAGTGCCTTGCATTCATGTCTAACTACTAGTTTCTTCCGACTAGACATGTATGTCACGCTTTTAACGCCATTAATGCGTACTCAAGAATTTATGTTTCGAATATAAAGCTTATGAACACTAGGCGTGTACTCACAATACCTCCACCACTCGAGGAGTTTAGCTCTACGCTTCTTAAGTTGGCCTTAAGGCACGCACCGTACCCCTTGATAGTTTAAAGCTTTAAAGTGCTCTATATTATAGTGTTTATTGGTGCACTAACATGTCTGTAAACTTTACTGTGAGAGTACCTCGTAAGCTCTACGAGAGAATGAAGCGGCACTCTGAAGTTAACTGGAGTGAGGTTGTAAGAAGAGCTATTGAGGAGTACTTGGAGAAGCTTGAAGGATCTGAGCTTGCTGTTCCATCTGAAAGGGTAGTTGAAGAACTACTCAGAATGGGTGTATCACCAAGTAGTCTTAGGCCCTTGAGCCCTGAGGAAGAAGAGAAGCTTTACAGGGAGTTGAGGGAGAGGACTTGGGAGAGAATAAGATATACGATACAAGCGTGATCATAGAGCTTGTAAAGAAAAGGGCTGTACAAAGCGTGTCATACGTGTCTATTATAACTGTTGTTGAATACCCACCTGCACTAGAATATGCTGAGGTAGTGCTATACCCAACACGTTTAGAATACCTTATCGCAGTAAAGTGGCAGAGTGAGCTAAGAGCGCGAGGAATACCACTACCAGCAACAGACCTAATAATTGCTGCACAAGCAGTAAACAGAAATCTAGTGCTGGTGACAAGAGATAAGCACTTCAAAATATTGAAAGAAACAGTTACAAGAGATCTTGAGCTAGAAATAGTTTAAGAGGGATGCTTGCCTAAGCGAAAGCGAGGCTTGTAGCGGGATTGCTACCAAGAGTTCTAATTTTACACTGGAAAGCCTCGTCCTTCAAGGGCGGGGATGTGAGAGAAACGTTTATAAGGTTCTCAATGTTTATCTTATTGGGGGGCTCTATGCTGGCTGTTGATGAGGGGGTGCTAACCCTAAGTGTGGCTGTAAGGGTTAGTCCCGAGCCGGCTGGCTTAGAGCTTCTCAAGAGATACAGGACTGCTCTCAACTACGCATTAAACAGGATACTAAGCTTAAACCTTAAAACAGTCAAGGATGTGCACAAAACTCTATACAGGGAGCTTGTAGAGCGGTTCGGTCTACCATCTAGAGTGGCTGTTGACTGCTATAGGGATGCATTGGCGAACGCTAATGCTTGGAGGAGCAACCCTAAGAAGGGCGGGAGGCCTAGGGTTAAGAAGCTATCAATGCTACTACATCAAGGGTCAGGCTACAGGATTAAGGATGGTTACGTAGAGATCATAGGCGGTATAAAGCTTAAGATTATTGGGTGGGATAGGCGGTATGATAACTATGAGAGTAGGGAGGCTAGGCTTACATACAAGGATGAGGAGGAGATGGTTCTATGGATATCTAAGAGAATACCTAAGCCTGAGAGCTACACTCCTAGGGACGTTATAGGTGTTGATGTTAACGAGGAGAAGATAGTGTATGGAGACGAGAGCATCAACGAGGAGAAGAGCACTGGGATAAGTAGGGCTGAGAAGTTTAAGGTTTTAGCGGAGCTCCTGAAGAAAAAGTACTCCTCGCCAAGATACCCTGCTTGGAGGAGGAGGGGTATACTGAATAGGGTTAAAGCGTTCCACGAGAAGGCTAAGAACATACTAGTAGATAACGCTAGGAAGGTAGCACATGAGATAGTCACTACAGCTAAGAAACTTGGATACGCTGTAGCAAGAGAGGATCTAACAGGCTTGAAGGAGTCGTTGAGAAAGCTACCGAAGAACCATAGAACCAGACTGCTACTAATGGGCTACTCTAGGATAAGCAAGTGGATAGACTGGCAGTCCCTGAAACACGGGGTTCCAAGGGTGGTAGTAGACGCTAGAAACACATCCAACGAATGCCCGAAGTGCGACCACATAGGCTTAGAGGAGGTCGGCTACAGAAGGCTGAAATGCCCTAGATGCGGCTTTGAAGGCGATAGAGACGAGGTAGGGAAGCTTAACGTTAGGAAGAGGGCTCTTAGGATTCTCGGCATCACCGGGGGAGCTCTGACCCCCCCAACTGCCCCCCAAATGACAGATGTAACCCCGAATAGATGGGGGGAACCAGTGAACCGCTCTTTGAAGGGCGGGGAACCCTCGCCCTTTCAAGGGCGGGGAGGAGGTCAGCGTATCAACTCCACGGTATTGGGGTGTATGAGCGTTTTCTTTAACACACGGCCTTGAATGACGTGATCATTAGTCCCAAGCTTGAACATTGCAACATGCGTCGACAATCACTTTTGCTTAATTAAAACCGCGATGCCAAATCCGGGCATTAAAGTGTTTAGCACGTGCTTGGCAACTACGTCGCTCATAGTTACTGCAAGCCCGTACAGCTACTCGCCGTGTTGAGGGTTTCGCTAGCTGGGTAAGTTCTTTAGCTAGAGTATTATCAAGGTGTTTCATCAAGTTTCATGGTTACGCGTACCTAAATGAAACGCGTGACGAACTTCGGCAGGACTGCTAAGCCGGTGGGGGCCAACCCCGCGCGGGTTCAAATCCCGCCTCCGGCGTCATCATGGATTCACAGTCATCTGGCTTCTAAGAATTAAGGACATTTTGAGGATATTCACCTTTCAATCGTCTTATTGCTTCTTTCAAGGCATTTTCACAGACTTTTGAAATGTTTAAGCCAAGTTCCTTAGCTTCTTTTACAACTTCTGGGTCTAGGTAAATAACCACGTTTTTCTTTTTACCCCTCCTCATTTAAATCCCCATAATTACAAAGGGAATTGAAGGTATTTAAGAATTTCGCAGTCAGAGGCTGGCGGCTTGAGAATGGAGAATACGAGAATTTGAGAATAAGAAGAATAAAAATTTGAATTTGGAGGGCTTCCTTTATAGGGATGTGGAATGGATCTTCCTAAAAAGCTTTCTGGAGAGAAGGTTTTAGAGTCTTGGTCTATCTTAATTGAAAATGAGAATGGGAAGGGAAGGCAGCTCTATGAGGATTTCATGAATTTTCTTAAGGAGTCCAACGTTCCAGAGCTTAATATCGAGACGGTGAAGGTTGTTCCAGGTGGTTGAAGGGTCTCTTCGGAAAGGAGGAGGAGTATTTGATGGTTACGACGGAGAGGTTGAAGGACTACAAGATTTACGTTTGTGCCAGAGACTACGGCAACTACTTGGATGTTCAATGGTATTTGACTTGCGATCCAGGATTCTTCAGCAAAGGCCTTTAAGATCGGCGCCACCATCTACACCGTTGGGTTAGCAACCCCTTTCCTCTCCTTCGATACCTTCGACCAGCAGGATTTGATAGCTTACTCAACTTCTGTCCATCACTGCTTGCTGAAGGCTGTTGAAAAACTGATGATTAGCATGAATCAAGATCCATCGAAGATGAATAGGAAGTCGAGGGGATTCCTAGGCGTTTCGTGATGGAGATGTTCGGAAGGCTCTTCAAGAGGAGGAAGCTGAGGTAGAGGAGGAAATCGAGGAGCCTATCCCAGAGCCGATAGCCGAAGATGTTTTAGAACTCGGCTGGTACTGGTCTGAGAATAGGCAGGAGTGGCAGATGGCTAAGATCAGGGAGAGGGATAGAGCCGTACACTTCTACATAGTCGGAGCACCTGGATGCGGGAAATCAAAGTTTATGGAGTTTCTAATCAGACAAGACATCGCTAAAGGCAATGGCTTTGGAGTTATCGACCCTCACGGTGATTTAGTCGAGGACGTTAAGGGCTATCTGGCTCTAGCTTTGCCTAAAGAAGAGCTTGAAGAAAGGGTTGTGTTGATAGACCCTACGGATGAGAAGTACACTGTTGCCTTCAACCCCTTGGAGAAGCTTGAGAGAGTATCTTCTGCTGAGATTGCTGCTGAGCTTGTTAAGGCTTTTAAGAAGATTTGGATTGACGCTTGGGGTGCTAGGATGGAAGACCTCCTCAGAAATACTCTCATAGCCTTAATAGAGGCTGAATTGACGCTTGACAATTTGCCACGCTTTCTAATCGACAATGATTTCAGGGAAAATGTTTTAGAGGGGGTTACCCATCCAATAGCCAAGAGGTACTTTCAGAGGTTTAACGCCCTAGCGCCTAGGACTCGTGAAGAGTGGATGGAGTCAACGTTGAACAAAGTTAATGCCTTCCTATCGGACGATAGAATCAGGGAGATATTCTCATTCCAGAAATCCTCATTCAACCTAAGAGAAATAATGGACAACAGGAAGATTTTACTGGTTAAGCTTGATAGGGGTAGGCTTAAGGAGAACGGAGACTTACTAGGCTCTCTATTGATGACGAAGATTAGGATGGCTGCATTTTCAAGGTCAGACGTTCCAAGGGAGAAGAGGATACCATTCTACCTCTACATTGACGAATTTCAGAACTTCGCGACCGAGGAGTTCATAGATACTTTGAGCGAGGCTAGGAAGTATGGCTTAGTCTTGATTATGGCTCACCAGAACCTTTCGCAACTGCCGAAGAACTTTCAAGATTCGATTTTAACCAACTGTGGAATCCAATGCTACTTCAGGGTCTGTAGAAGAGATGCTGAAATTTTTGCTAAGGAGGCTTTTGAGACGACTGGATTAGAGGTTAAAGCTGTTAAGCTCACACCAGAGTATTCAGATTACGACTGGTTCACTTATCCTGAGAAGTGGGAGAGGTATATCTAAGAGCTTGAGAACCTTCCAAACAGATGCTTCTACGTAAAACATAAGATCGAGGGAGGGGTATTGCCCCTCATGACTGCCGATGTTCTGCCAGCGTACGAGGAATTCGGAATCGAGAAAGAAGAATTTGAGAGACTCATGGGAGAGGTAGTCTTTGGAAGGAAATATCTTTTGGGGGGAAGCCGAAGGAGGTTGAAGAAAAAGTTGAGGAGAAAACCGCTGAAGAGGAGAGGCTAACCACATTGGAAGAAATTATCGCTACGATGACTCCACTGGAGAAGGCTATTCTATGGGCTATAGGCGTTGGAAACTACACTTCAGCAGACATCTATGAGGAGGGAAATAAAAAGCTTAAAGAATAGGGATGCTCAACCAGAAAATACTCTGAATTTAAAAAGAAATTCTATGAATTAGCTAAACTACCACAAGAAGGGGGTAAAGGATTAATTGAATTTACAAAACTTGGAAGAAGCTTCTGCTACTGGCTTTCAAAATGAGGAGAAATAGCATCCGCAGAAAAGTTTAAAAGTATCGTCTGATAGAGCTATAAATGAGCTTGGAGGTGGAGGTAAGCCTTCAAGGGCGGTAGCCTTGGAAGTGATTAAAGAATGGCTTGAACCAGAAGGCTACAAGGTAAGAGCTGAAGAAGAGATTGAAACTGATTTAACTGAGAGTGGTAGAGGCTACACTGATTTAGTAGCGGAAAAAGATGGAGAAACGCTAAGAATTGAAATTGAACATCGCTCTCCAAAGGAGCAAATTGGGACAACTATCAGGAAAAACTTAGAGCATGCAGATACTCTCTATATTATAACAAGTGACGAAGTGGCGAAAAAGAAAACAATTCAGGTTGCATTAAAAACTCTATTTAGATTAAAAAAGGAAGAACATGATGAAAATCTCAGGGTTAAAATAGCAAGTATCGACGAGTTGAAAAAGACAGGTTTTAGAATGGTTTGAGGTTTAGGTAACTTGACAAATGAAAAATTAAGTAATGATGAAACGTCTCTATACTTGGAAGCCTTTAAATTTAACTGGGATAAGATAAAACTTGATCAAACTCAGAGGTTGCAGGTTCTTTACTTTAATATAGTTCTCGTTATAGCCGTTTTTTCTTTAATTCCGCATGTGGGATTTCCATATATTTTATTTCCTCTTTCTGTCGTCTCAGTTTCATCGTTTCTTTTTTATTTTATTATTCTCAAATTGAATGCTGAAATCGCAGCTTGTTTTACAACGCTCCAGTGGATTTCTGAAAAGCTAGGATTAATTAAGAATATGAGGGAAGAAGAAAAAGAGAATCTAAAAGCGGAGCTTAAAAGAATAGGTATCAAAGAGATTCCCAGATATGCTTTTTATAAGGAGGCATACGTAAACCTTGGTATACCACTATTCCGTAGAGCTCACGATGTTATAACTTATTTTTCTGAGTTTCTAACCGCTATAACATGTAGTATGACGCTTAGTGCTTTTATGTACTGGTTTCTAGCATCTCTGGAAATAGGAGTAGTTTCACTTGTAATATCCTTCGTCGGAATTTCTTTTTATCTCCATTGCTTATTATTAGAGAAGGTTAGAGAAGAATCGATTGCTTTTAAAAAAGCAAGAATGCCGGAGGGAATAACTATATGGAAAGAAGGTAGAGAGAAAGTATAAAAAAGCTGGGTATTACCAGCTCTTAACTGCTTTTTCTTAAGCTCATTTATAGAATATGATTATAAAAAGTACAAGCCCTCCAGCGGCCATTAACAGATACATTAGTGGTAGAAACTCCTTCGTTGAAATGATCAATTTACAAACACCTAGCAATGAAAGGGTCATCATGATCAATACTACTGCTTTGCTAATTTTTTCCAACAACTCCCTTTTCATTATTTCGCCTCCTGCAGAAAAGAAGTCATTCTAACAAACTTCCTCTCTGTAAGAGGTGAATTCGCTTACTTCCTCTTTCCATTGGCAACTTTATCATTTCTTAAGAGCTAGAAACATTCTCTTGCTATTTATTGAAGTAATGAAAAGATGATTATTTCATTTACAGAGTCTATTTTTAGTTTAGCAAAAATCTATAAGTTTGTCAGTGATTGTATAGGTCTAGTAGAGAAATTTTAGGCTAATTCTACATTTAGGCGATCCAATTTTCTAAAAAGAACTTGATATGCTGGGATGTCCAAGATTTCATCCCTTTCCAGCCTCTCTACATCTATTGAGCGGAAGACGTAAAGTTTTCTACCAATCTCAAAATAAAGTAAGTCTCGGTAGTTTCCCTTTCTAATCCAGAGGGCGGGTCTTGAACTTAAACCTCCCTTCTTTTTTATTTGATTATACTTTTCGCCTAGCTTATCGTGTTTAGATTTTAGGGTTACACCGCAATCTGCGCACTTCCACTCAATGACCTCTGTTCTCTCGCTTTCATAAACCACTTTTCCAGTAAAGTAGGTTCTGCGGTGGCAAATTGGACAGTAGATGTTTCTAATCTTCATGTTCGCTTTCCATTAAGGCGTAGAGGCTATACTTTAACTGCTTTAAAGCGTCAATTAATGGGACGACCTTTCTCTTCGTGTTATTATTTAGGTTTAGCAATGATAAAGCTGAGCCTTTAATCATCTGATATTCTTCGAGTAAGGCTTTATAGCGCTTAATCCTCTCATCACAAATCTTAATAGTTGAATTCAACTCCTCTTCAAATGTCTCAATTTCGTTTTCCATAACGTTAAAGTATTTGGTTAGAAAAGAGATTCACGAGGCTCATATGGTAAAGGAAGTCGAGAAACAAATTGAACAATATATAGAAAGGCTTAGGTCAGCTATTCGAAAAGGGAATATTGAAGACGGTATTGAGACTCTAAAGGAGATGAGGAGTTATTTAACAGGCATCATAGATTTGGAGACCGATCCCATCTGGAGAACTATAGGATATCTTTATGTCGGTCAATTAGAAATATTTGAGGCTCTTCTTTCTTTTGCAATAAATGTCAATCGAAGCGTGACGGATATTAATTCAAGGTTGACTGAGCTTGAAGAGCGGGTGGCACGAATAGAAGATGAATTGGGGTCACGTAGAGAATATAGGTTAAAAAAGCCAAAGAGGGGCTAAGACCCTCCCTGGCTTTTGTTGTTTTAAGGAGCTATTTGGAGGCTTTGGCTCTCCGTTTTTGCAGTTGCCTCGGTTTTGTGATAGCCATCTTACCCTTCTTTGAATCCCTCAAGGTATGCTTCTTGGAGGATCTTTGTTTCCTGCATCTTCTTTAGGAGGGTTATTGAGGCTGGTGGGCTTTCGATTCCTTCATCAAGCCTATTTAGGTTTCTGCTGATCTTTAGGGTTAGGGTGACCGCTTCTATCATCCTCTCAACTACCGCTCCGCTTATCCTTCCTGCGAAGCACTCATCTATCAGCCTGTTTAAGTCTCTTAGGACTTTCTCCTCTTGCTTCCTATGTTCTGCTATTGCGTCACCTAGTGTTGCTCTGTGGCACTCTGGGCAGAGGAGCTCTAAATTATCTATGCTGTTGTTCGTTGGATTACCATCTTTGTGGTGTCTGTGGAATCCGTGTTCTAGAGAGTTCCCGCATCTCACGCACACACCATCTTGCGCTATGTAAACTTGCTCAACCTTCCACTTAGGGAAGTCTTCGCGCTCCCCATAAGGCATCTCATCTCACCTCAAGCCCAACTCTTATTCAGCTCCTCGACTACCTTGTTTATCGAAGCTCGATCGCTCTTTTTCGAGAGGCTGATCAACTCATCCAGAGTCTTTGACGCCTCCTCCATCTTGAGGTTCTCTGGAACCTTCTTCACACGGAATCTAAGCAGGGCTCCTCTCTGCTTCACAGTAGCCAGAGCTTCTTTGTTCCCCTTCTTCCTCTGACCACTTCTCCTCAGATCTTTGACTACCTCTTCGAATATCTTCAAGACTACCTCGTCTCTGACATCTATGTCCGTCTTTGAAAGCGTCCGTCTTCGAAAGCCTCTCTCTGACCTTCTCGAATATCTGGCAGTAGCCTTCTATCTCCTCATCTACCTCCAACACCTTCACCTCCTCGGCGGAGCCCTCACTCCGCCAACCCAAACCCCAATATTCAGAGTCTGGGTTCACGGAGCGAGCGAAGGCTTCAAATATCACGTTTCAGAAGGTTCTATCTAGGAGGTGAAATCTTGAGTGAAGTGAGATTAGATATTCTTGAGACTAGGGAAGTGAAGGCATTCGACCCTATTAAGTGGCTAAAGGAGAAGGTGGAACAGGTTAAACAAACTTTTGAAAAGAATACGAGATCTCAAATATAGACATACAGGTTTCAGCGGGAATACTGAGCGGTGTCGTGGGCTCCTTAAAGCTTTCTTTGAAACCAAAACAGGGAAAAATAGCAATTGTTGGCGAATAGACATCCTTTCTATTTAGTTTTTAAGGTTCTATTTACCTTCTTTTCCTTCTATGTTCCTTCTTTTTGCCTCTAACTCTAAAATGGCTTTGTTTATCTCTTCTTCCCTTTCTCTTGGCTTTGGTATGAAGTTAAAGACTGTCTTCCCATATGTTCCAGCAGACTCTATCTCTAAATCTCCGAAACCGAATACTCTGCCTAAGATTCCGAATCTGCAGGTTACATCTTGAACCCTATCTAATGGGATGATCACTATTCTTTTCCCGATAATTCCTCTTTCCTCAATCAGCCTCAAGCTTGTTAGATAGTAGTTTATGCATAGCTAATCGAGGAAAAAGAATAGCATAGCGAAAGCCAAAGCGCCGATGAATAAGGTTAGAAGCCAAAGTGGCAACCAATAAGCGAGGTTCAAAAAGATTAATCCTAAGATCGCCAAAGTAAACTCGGGAATAGCAACATAGAGCCAGTGCGGATGAACCCTAAAGATTATCTTCTCTTTTTCATCTAACAACATGGTTTAGCAGTTGATGATCTTCCACTCTTTATTCAGAATCCAGAGTTGTTTCTCAACAGACTTCGGTGTTTGAATAGCCTTTAACTTATTCAATTCTTTTTCGAAACTAAACTTCCCAGTTTTAACCTGTAAGAGTAGAACCTTTGACTTTGAGACCGCCATGATGTCAAAGGGAGAGTGGGAGGCTGCAGAGCGGAAAACGACTTGAAACCTACTAGAATCTCTCAGAATTCTCATCACCTCAAACTCACGTAAATAACCCTTCCTATATGGAGATTTCAGCCCCTTTCTTGCCATATTGGATAAAGACTGCTTATGCTCCTCTGACCATTCTTAAACGCTTTCCAGAGGTTGACTACAAAATTTGAGAGGCAGATAGATAGGGAAGCGCCAAACTTCTCAAAACACTCAGAACTCAAATACCAGTCTATCAGCTCTTTCATCTCTTTGAATGAATACTTCTTAAGTCTCTCTTTAGCCAGCCTACCATCCTTCCCGTAATCTATCTCTGGCTCAAAACCCTTAACCTCTTTAACCCTCTTCTTAAAGTAGTCAATTACATCTATTGGGGATGCTTTAGCATCCACTTCTATAGTGTTTTCTTTCATATTATTATCTTTAGTCTGAACCTCTTTCACCACCCTAACTGAACCTGCTACAGGATGGTTCTGAACATGTTTCACGTTTTCGACCTTTAAGAGTGTAACTAGGATAGTTTTTCCTTTACCCTTCTTCCTCTCAATTTTGATTAACCCATTATCTTGGAGGATCTTATTGTATTTGATTATCGTTTTGATGCTTATTCCAAGCTTTTGGCTTAAAGTCTTCTGAGAGGGGAAGGCTACACCCTTATCCCTAGCATAAGAAGCGTAGGCATTATACACAGCAAAACCTATAACCCCAATTTTTGGTGCAAAGTCCTCAAAGACCCTTCTTGAAACCCAATACCAATCTCCATCTTCCATATTTCTAACTTCAATTTTTGAAGTTTCCTCTCTCATATCTATCATAAAACTACGATACCCTTTATCCCATTTTAATCGTCCAAATACGATTGTCAAGACCTTAAAGCTGTTGATAATTAGAAATTTCTGACAATTCTTCAAATAGATATTTTTAGACGAACCGAATGATGTTTAAGTAATGTCGTCTATTATTGTTACCTAGACCCCGATACTGCTAGTCCTCCAAGACAATTCTTCCCTAGTGCCTCAGAAAATTCCCTGCTCCGTTTTTTCTATCCACTTTCTGAATCCGGATATTATACTCTTGACATCCGTTTTGTCTCTGTTAATATCAGTTGCAGACGATACGAAATGGGAAAGGTATAAGTTTAAGTAGTAAGTCCCAAATTCCATGGGAAAGAGCGTAACAATAAGGGGTATGCTAGAAAATCTCAATATTAAGTGGATCGAGGATGAGAACTGGGATTTCGCAGGTGAGGATACTCAATATTTAACACATGGTCTGCATCCTTATCCGGCTAGGATGGTGCCCCAGATCGCAAGGAGACTTATACGAAGGTTAGCTCACAAAAATGATATTGTTTTTAGATCCCTTTTGTGGTTCAGGCGGTGTACTAGTTGAAGCTAGATTAGCTGGATTAAATTCTATCGGGATAGACATTAACCCATTGGCTTGCCTCTTAGCCGAAGTCAAATCTAACCCAATCGAACCATCTCTTCTGAAATCATGGTGGGTAAAATTAAAATCACAGATTACGCGAGAAATTATGTCTTCTACGTTTGAAGGGATTGATATTGATGTAGAGATACCCGATTTATCTGATACTAATATCGAATATTGGTTTAAGCCTGAAACAATAAAGAAATTGGCTTTAATTCGCAAAAACATAGAAAATGTAGAAGAAAACCGTATTAGAAGATTCTTCGAAGTTCCATTCTCACTCACGGTAAGAGAAGTCTCTGGTGTTCGGAAAAAAGAGTATAAGCTATATAGATTGCCAGGGGAAGAATGGAGGCGATACTCCCCTGATGTCTTGGGCGTATTCACTAAATATGTTGAGAAATCTATTCAAAAGGTGAAAGAATTTTATAAAGAATCACCGAAGAACGTTTTCTCGAGGGTATTTATGGGCGATACGAGATTTCTATTTACGGAGAAGTTCCCTGAGGAAGGAAATAGGTTGCTAAAGACACATCCTCCTAAGATAATAGTTACATCTCCTCCGAATGGAGATAGTAGAACCACAGGTGCCTATGGTCAATTCTCTAGACTCTCCTCTTTGTGGTTAGATTTTGAACCAGAATTTAAGAGAGAGGTGGTGATGAATATTGATAAACTTTCGTTAGGCGGTGAAGTTAGTGAATGGAAAACATCGATTCTGATTTACCGATTTAAAACAAACGATAGAAATGATAAAGAGGAGAGATGGAAAGAGGGCGGCAGAAGTTCTCGCTTATTTCGGAGACCTATACAACTGCCTCAAAAATGTATGATTGCCTGGATTGTGTTTTTAGAGGTCTGAGAGAGCTCTCACCACGTCTAATCTACGTATCGCTATTATTGCCGCTATTATCGTTACTGTGAGTGTTGTTAGGAGTGGTGCTATGGTTGTTATTGTTGTCACTGTTTCTATGCCTCCTACGGGTTCTATGTAGCCTGTGAAGTTTACCGTTCTCTCTGCCAGCATTCTTGCTATTACGTTCGATGTTATGTATGCCATGGGCGTTGCTAGTAGAACTGCTATGAGGAGTTGGATTGTGTAGCCTAATGCTAGTTGTCTAGCCTGTAGCCCTAGAGAGTTTAGCACCGCTATCTCCTTAGCTCTCGCTGATACGTCTGACGCTATCACCGCTGACGCCATAATGGCTACCACGACTGCCGCTAGGAAGCTCACTGTGGATGTTATAGCTGTGTTCATTGCTGAGTATGCTTTGAGCGTCTCTGATATCGAGTCCCTGCTGGTAACCTCTACACCGTAAGGCCCTGCTCTCTCAATATCACTCCTAAGTCGTCCTAGGAGCTCCTCAACCCTATGAGGGTCGTTGAGTTCAACAGCAATTTTGATTGTAAAAGCTCTACCTAGACCAGGTTTATAGCCTGTTATCTCTATGAGAGAGTCTCGTGTTAACAGTAGCTGGAACCCCCTATCGTGGTAGGCTCTCGCAACACCCACAACCTCTAGTCTATGCACCCTACCAAATGTATCCCTCAACTCCAGCACGTCGCCCACCTTAAGGCCCTTATACTCCGCCAACCCCCTAGATATGACAACCTCTCCTCTACCTTCAGAATACCTCCCCTGAATTAGGGGGAACTCAACACTTGGATCCCCCTTAACCGGGGCTCTCAACTCTACAAACGTTAAACCCTCTATGGCCGAAGCTATACTATACGGGGTGCTCGCAAAATACCTTTTAATATAGCCTAGCCCGTCTAGGAGTTCTAAGAGCTTCTCTGGGCTTTCAACGGTGGATACGGCTAGTATGGCGTCGAAGGGGGTCGAGCTTCTATCCCCTATATCTTTAACCCACCCTTCAATGCTATTGGATAGCATCACGCCTGAGGAGCCAAGCCCTATTAGGAGGCTTAACGGTATCACCAGGCCTACTGTCTTCCACCACCTCGCAATCATATCTCTAACCCACATCCTTAACACTACAAGCCTACTCACACTCCACCCCACCCTAGGGGCTGTGTGTACGTGTAGGCCCACAGTGGCTATGACGTCTATAACGTTCACCCTATAGGCTATAGCTAGTGGGGTGAGCGAGCCTAGTATTGTGAGCCCTAGGACTATAGATGTGTAGTAGGCTGACGTGCTCCAGTATGGGTTGAAACCAAACCTTTCATAGAGAGCGCTCGATATATCCTCTTCGCCTACAAAGTAGTTGAGGTACAACCATCTGGATACGAAGGGGGATATTGAGAACCCTAGGAGGGCTCCGAAGGCAGCCCTTATAATCCATGGTAGGGTGTATGCTGAGAATAGATCCCATAACCCACAGCCCATAGCCTTCATTACAGCTATGTTCCTAGAATCCCTCACCACAGTAGCTAGGCCTAGAGAGGCTGAAAGTATTGGAGCCATAGCTATGAAGATTAGAACAGGTAACGTCATAATACTCATAGCACTCTCAACTATTAAAACCACGGGGTTCTCCTCTCTAACATTAACTATATGCCATGAGACTGTACCTCCTAGACTTTCAACAGTAGATCTAGCCTCCCTAGCTACACCCCTAGGATCTCCTTCAGCTTCAAGCCGGATAGCTGTTAGGGTGTAGTTTGTAACCCTTCCTAGGAGCCCCTCATCAACCACAATCATAAATGGGGTGGGCCCTATATGATTGTACCCTGTAGCCAATCCCACAACTTTAAGTTGTTTAAGTGTCACAGGCCCCTGCTCGGTCACAACTACAAGGTCCACGTAATCGCCAACTCTCGACATCTCCTCAGGTCCTCTAACGAACATCGCTCTATAAACCACAGCCTCCCCAGGATCTTTAACAAACCTCCCTTCCCTGATTACATGTAGTTTAACAAAGTTGTTGAAAGTCTCGTGGCCCATGACAGCTACAAGAACCCTCTCCTCCCCCAGGAGCCCGAAGGTTATTATCATACCGTTAACCCTCCTAACACCCTCTAACCCCTCTAAGGCTTTGAGAGCCTCGCTTGGGATGCGGCCTGTTAGCATTACATCTCCACTAACATCCTTGAATAACTCGTAGATCTGATACTCTAGATTTGACTTGATTATCGCCAGTGAGGTTGGAGCCACCACGGCTATCACTGTAACTAGGATTAAGGCTATGGTCTCAAGCTTCTTCCAGGCTATAACTCTAAGAGCTGATCTTACTAAGAGCACGTACACCACCCTCAAACCCCACTATAACTCCATCTCTTAGATGTGCTATTCTATCAGCTCTCCTAGCTAGCTCCACATCGTGTGTTGCAAACACCACTGTTTTACCAGTGCTTGAAACCTCTCTAAGTAACTCCACTACTCTCACCTTATTCTCGTAGTCTAGGTTAGCCGTGGGCTCATCAGCTAGTATTAATGGCGGGTTATGGGCTAGGGCCCTAGCAATAGCAACCCTCTGCTGCTCGCCCCCACTAAGCTCCCAAGGATACCTATCAGCCTTACCCTTCAACCCTACGAACTCCAGGAGCTCCCAAGCCCTAGCGATCCTCTTAGCTGATGGAACACCAGCAAGCTCCATTGTTAACAGCACATTCTCAAAGACATTTAGAGTAGGTATTAGGTGGAAGAACTGGAATACAACACCAACATTCCTCCTCCTCCAAGAAGCTCTCCCAGCTTGATCAAGCCTAGACACTTCAACTCCATCCACCCTTATGGAACCACGTGTTGGAACATCGAGCCCGGAGAGTAGGTGTATCAATGTACTTTTACCCGAACCACTAGGACCAGTTATAGCTAGAAACTCGCCTCTATACACGTCAAGGTTAACTCCCTTAATAGCCGTAATCTTAACCTTACCCATGACATAATCCTTCCACACATCTCTAACCTCCACAAAGCTCACACTAGAGCACCCCCGGAGGCGCTTAGAGTACTACACCGTTACCCCGAGAATCTAGTATCTAGATCCTTATCCTTTTATGCTATCATCGTTCTACTTAAAAGCAAATTATAACTATAACATTTACTAGCATAGCTCAGCTACAGCGAAGATCCCCGATTTCCCCTGATAACCCCCGCAGTTTAATGCTTACAAGATATGGAGGCCTGTAAGATAAGCTTGGAGTCTAAGGGTTACGGGGGTTACGCTCTAAGCTTCCACAGGCTTAGATGTGATGGAAACCTCCGTATTGCTGAGCTTAACGGTTGCCCACGACCCTCTAGGGGGTTACTAGAACTCTCGTGACTGGAGTGGAGGACCTCTTGACGTACTTAATGAAAGTAAATTAGCCTGAGTGGGCATCAAGGTCGAGTGGTATGTGTGATGGTTGTTACGAAAGTGTTTAGAGTTGACCCTGCTAAGCCTAGTGTTGATGCTATCAGGTATGCCGCTAGGGTTATAAGGGATGGGGGGCTTGTTGCTTTCCCCACTGAGACTGTTTACGGTCTTGGTGCTAACGCTTTTAACGCTAAGGCTGTTGAGAGGATTTATGTAGCTAAGGGTAGGCCTCTTGATA
>Ga0209393_1000298_pt1 | contig 25158 bp, 26 predicted proteins | sample SSWtaG_2_FD_184117 | JGI IMG/M metagenome (GOLD analysis project Ga0209393, IMG submission 184117) | Hot spring microbial communities from Sandy's Spring West, USA to study Microbial Dark Matter (Phase II) - SSWsed_130316 (SPAdes)... | ecosystem: Environmental > Aquatic > Thermal springs > Hot...
GGCTTAAGTATAGAAAGGCCATGGTAGTAGAAATAAACGTAAAGGTCGCTTCTTTTGTCAATTTTTACATTCTCCCAAAGCAATTGCACCGATTCTACAAGTTTTTCTTTGTATTCCCTTTTTCTTTCTCTCCACTCATCTTCGCTAAAATCTTCTTCTCTGTCAAGAGGATAGGCAATCATCTCTTGTCTAACATATGGTGGATTTCCTATTACTATGTCAAATCCACCTTTTTGAGCAAAAACTTCAGCAAAGTCAATTTCCCAAAAGAAGTAATCTTTTGAGGTCTTTTTTTCAAGTGTCTTTTTAACTTCCTCAAGATTTTGGACTTCCTTTCTTAATTGTTCAAGCTCTTTTTTCAACCTTTCTTTTTCTTCTTTGATTTTTTCTGCTTTTGTCCCATACATTTCAACCTGTTGAGAGGAAAGATATTTTTCATTTGTTTGAATTTTTCTATCAAGTTCTGATATTTTGTCTTCAATAAGCCCTTTAAAGATTTCATTTTCAAGCTTTTCTATCTCAAATTTTTCTTTTAAGTCAGCGCTTCTACCCCATGAGAAAAATTGTGCTTTTTTATCAATAAGTTCTTGAATTTTGTTCTTTAGTGATGGAAAAATGATACCGAATTCTGTTCTTAACAAAATCTTTTGACCCGCTATCTCTTCAACAAGTGAATCTCCCTGACGCATCTTAAAAGAAAGATTTGGAAGGAGTGGTTTTGTGTAGATGTTCATATATTTTTCATCAGTTTCTATGATGAGGGAAAGCCACAGACGGAGTTCTCCAACCATAACAGCCCAATCTTTAACATCAACGCCGTAGAGATTTTCAAGGATTATTTTTTGCTTCAATGCAAAAAGATTTTCTTCTCTTCCTTCAAGTTTCCTTGTAAGATGGCTATGGATTTCAACAAGAACATTCATCATACCGACTAAAAAAGAGGCAGAGCCAACGCAAGGGTCAACGATTTTTACACCATCAAGCGCTGATTTAATTTTCCGAAGGTTTTCAATATTGTGGTAATTATTAATCTCTTCTGGTTCAAATATAAGGGATATCAGGTCATCTTTTGGGATTTTCGTCTCTTCAAAAAGATATTCAACGAGTGAAAGCCTACACATAAGGTCTATCTCTACCCTCGGAGTGTAAAAAATACCTGATTTTTGTCTTTCCTCTTCTGCAATCAATGATTCATAGACTTTACCGAGCATCTCAGGGTCAACGGCAACTTCAACCTCAAGAGGAGTATCCTCACGAACGGTGAAATTAAACCTTTCAAAGAACCCTTTGTTTTTATCCAGTGGGTCAACATCAAAAAGCATTTCAAAAACTATATCGGGCACTTCAAAACCAATTTCATCAAGTTCATTTGGTGTAAAAAGTCCACCATTTAAAAATGGCATAAGAATAAAAGATTCCTTTATCTCTTCAGGAAGCTGGCTTTTTGAATAATCATGCTTTTTATTGAAAGCATAGAAGAATAAAGCAAAAAGCCACTCAGAATAAAAGCTATTTGGAGTTTTTCTATACTCTTTGTATTTTTGCCACAAGTTTTTGATATATCTTTTATCAGGCACATAATCTTTCCATTTAAGCCATCCTTTTTTCTGCAAGTAATAAAGAAACATTATCCTTGATAGAAGTTGTTGAGCAAAGGAGTGACATTTTGAATAGTCTGCTTTATTTTGTGGAATTAAGATTTCATCTCTTATAAAGTTTAGGGCATTCTTATATGCTTCAAAGAACTCCTTTGTTACCCTTTCAACATCAAATGCCGTTTTATGTTTTTGCCAGATAATATCGGGAGTTTGCTCATCAGGATTAATTCTTATCATTTCAAGGACTTCAAGGTCTGTGTGATAGGGGCTTGACGGGTCAAGATAGAGTGTTCTCAAAAGGATTTTAATTTTAGTGGTGTCAAAAGGTATTCTAAGGGGGCTCACAAAGGCAAGTTCGCTAAAATCATTTGTGAAGATGAAAAGCGTATTTACATTGGGAAATCTTCTGTAAAAAGGCTCAATAATGGTTCTAAAGTCAGTCCTTCTCATTGATGGTGTTTTCACAAAGTAGATCTGAAACTGTTTGTCATAATCACAGATAAGTGAGAATTCTTGGATAAGCTCATTGGCTCTTGGTGGCAGTTCATACTGTGTCTTATCAAGGGGAATTACTTTGGCTTTATTATAACCCATTTGTTTGAAAAGATTTGAAATAGCTGAAATACTTTTGTATTTTGAAATATTAATGATACTTTCGTTTAGCCCACTCATTTTTCCCTCCTTAATTAGTTATTGTTATATATCCAACTAATTTAAGTTTAATCTCTCTATCTTCACTTTCTTTTGGCGGGCTCTGTTCAATCGGCTCTCCAATCGGGTGTTCTTCTTTAAATTTCTCAAGAATTTTTATTAGATCTTCTGCGCTTAGATCTTTTGAATTTAACCATAATTTTTTGAGTTCTCTAAGATACATCTCTGGCAAAGGTTTTGAATAATATGACATAAGATGTTTAGCAATATTTCCAACAGATTGTAGCCAATTAACGATAGAATTTTGAGGAGTTTTAAGTTTAAGCGGTTTTACTTCTGCTGTCTTTAACCTTGAAATTATATGATTTTTTACCTTTCTTATGATCTGATATACATTCAAATCTTCCGGTGGAGCCACGTATGGCTCGTCTTTATTACATCTTATCAACTTAATACATTCAAGACGATTCTCAATAATTTTATCATTTTCAACATCATAAAAACACCAGTAATATCTCTCATTATCTTTAAATGCTACGAAAACGCCCTTCCTTCCCTCTCTCTTTATTCCACTACCTACACCATTAGGAATTTTTTGTATCTTTTTAGTTCCTTCGGATTGTATATACCTTAATATTTCATCTTTTAAAAACTCTCCTATAGCAAGTTCAGATAATTCCTCCAATTCGTCAAGAACGTTTTTCTTTGCATCAAAAATATCTCTTATATAGCCGAAATCCTTTGGGTTAGGTGTCTCTCCCAAAACAGAAACATCAAGCCCCACGCTTCTATTTATAGCATCAAGCTTACTGTATAGTCGCTTCAAGAGATTTAAAAGGGACTCCAGTTCATCTTCCGGGAAGAAATTATAAACATTAATAACATCATGAGGCGAGCCGATTCTGTCCAACCTTCCTATTCTTTGGACGATCTTTACAGGATTCCACGGCAGGTCATAATTTATGATTGTATCCGAATCTTGAAGGTTTTGACCCTCTGAGAGAACATCAGTTGAGATTAAAATCTGTATTTCTTCATCTCTTCCCTTCTTTTCAGGATATCCATTTGATGCTGGGGAAAATCTTATTATTCTTTCCTTCCTTTCGTTAGGATGCACATCGCTGTCAACTATGGAAATTTTGTTGGGTTGAACACCTATCTTTGATGCAATTTCAGGTCGCCTAATGTAATTATAAACATATCTCATTGTATCCTTAAAATAGCCAAAGATGATGATTTTTTTGTTTTTCAGTTTTTGAAGGGTGTTAATGAGTTGCTGTAATTTTGAATCTTTCTCTTCTGAAATCCCAGAGAGTTTGTTGTATATGTTTTCAAGAATTTCTATATCCTTTTTAGTTCTCTCTTTGATTTCTTCAATTTCGTATTTATCAGGGTCTATCTTGTTCAATTTTTCAATATATTCTTCTTCTATTTCATTTTCTGCTTGTGCAGAGTAAAACTTTATATAAGATTCTCTGTCAAGAATTTTATTTTTATCAAGGAGCTGTAAGAATTTGTTTTGAAAATCAAGCAAACGCTTAATACTAAGTCTGAATGCTTCCACGCTTGATTCCAATCTCTTGAGGAAAAGAATTCTAAGTATTGCGATAACTGATTCGTTCCTTCCAAGGGTCATCAGCAACTCTTGAACCATCTCATCGGGCCAACCTTCTTTTTTTAAGAATTCCTTTATTTGTTCAAAACTTTGAAGCTTAAGCTGAAAGATGTCCTTTCTAAATGAATCAATGTTGTAACTGGCAAGGTTGAGCGATTCTATTGCCTTTTTACATTCTTCATATATTCCCGAATAAACATCGGTAAGTTTATATTTTACAGTATAAAGGACTCTTTCTGGGAATTTGATAGGGTTTCCATCAATTACCGCATTAGGATAGAATTTTCTTATAAATGGTCTGCTTCTACGCACTGCTATCTCCTCAAGTAAATCAAAGAGGGTTTCTTTGTCTCTCTCTGCTTTTAAAAAGTAGCCCCATAGGCTATTTATACCGGCTGACTTAAAAAATTCGTCGTTGTCTTTGGTGATAAACCTTATTTGGTTGTAAAGGTCAAATACAGAATTATTTACAGGAGTGGCAGTGATTAAAATAATTTTTTTATTTTTACCTTTTATAATTGCTTCAAAGAGATTTTTCCATCTTTTGGTATTTGAGTTTCTGAAGTTATGAGATTCATCAATAACTATGATGTCATAACCGGAAAAATCATCAGGATTAAAATCCCTACTTACTTTCTCCTGAGTTAAAACATCAGCTCTTATTCCTAATTCCCTGAGTTTAGGCTCCCAAATTGTTTCTTTGATCTGTGCTGGACAGATAATAAGTGCTTTTTGTCTTAATCTATATGCAAAGTCATCAAGGAGACGCAAAGCAAGATATGTCTTTCCAAGACCAACGGAATCAGCAAGAATTACTCCCCCATATTTTTCTAATGCCTGCAAAGATGATAAATATCCATCTTTCTGGAAATCAGCAAGAACAATCGGCGAGTGCATCTTATCCGTAGGTGGCTCAGTAAGTTTATCTTCAAAGTATGAATAAAGAATCTTCATATACACATCATACGGGGAATATCGTGAATGAAAACTTGAGATGAGCGAAATTAAATTTTCCTTATAATCTACACATTTATCATTGAAAATTTTTAGAAAATATTTTTTATTACTTTCTACGGCCGATTCCTGTTTAATCACACTATTACATTCCGTGTTACTTGTTAAACCAGCATAAGTAAGATTTGAAGAACCAACAATGGCAATAGAGCCAATTGTAGGGATACCACCTTCAACGATATAAATTTTGCCGTGAAAAAATCCCTCATTGTAAATTTTTATTTCAACATTTTCCTTTTTAAGAAATGAAATAAACTCATCAATTAGATTTTTTGTTTCTTCTTGATCAATTTTTTCCTCTATCTCTTCCTGAAGTTTTGTCTCTAATAACTCGGGTGTTATAATACTTTCTGGAGACATTACCTTGCCAATTAGGATTTTTACTTCTTTGGCTCTCTCCAATCCTTCCTTTATGAGTTTGAACCCCTCCAGATTGAAGTATGCTGTCGCAATGAATACTCTTGAATCTTTAGAAATAAGTTTATTTAAAACATCCGAAAGTTTTACTTCTGAATTGTCTATAATATCAGGGATCTGTTCAAATTTCCTCATGGTTTACTTTTCCCATTATTTCATGGTAAAGTTGTATTAACCCCATATATTCTCTAACTGAACTTATGTTTTTAATTTTAAACCTTCTCATCATACTTTTTATAACTGAATTAGGCGAAAGTGGTTTATGATATTCGTAAAGATTTTCAAGGAATTCTTTTAATTTTTCATTTTGTTCATTTTCATAAATCACCAAGAAAAAGGGAAGAATGATATTAAAAAACATATCGGCTTTCCTCTGTTCTCCAATTCCTGAGAAACTCATTATTTTCTTTACTATCTTATTAGCAATTTTTTGATTTAACTTGAAATCTTTTCCCCAACCATCAAAATAATTTTTTTCTATCCTTGATTTAAAGAAGTTAAATATACCATCTTTTACAACTGTCTCAGAAAGCAAATGAGATATCTGCTTTATCCTATTTTGAGGTTGATTTGCCGGTCTCACTCCTCTTAAATTCCACACATTTTTGTCCATCTTTAATGAGAAATCAAAATTTTCTAACTTTCCATTTGCGTCTATAAATCCTGCTCTATGAAGAAGGGCAAGTTCAATCACTATCTTATCTTTAAGCTTTCTTATTTCAGAGTAAGGAGTAATCATGGCAAGTTCTAAAAATTGGACTTTATTATTTTTATATCCCAACGAAAGCATAATTTCACGATAAAGCGCTTCATCGGGTAAAGCAATTTTTAATAGATTTGTCATGCGCATCTTCTTAAGTTCTAACCTCCTGCTAGCTAATTCCATTAACTGTTTCTCTATATTTTGCGATTCCTTCACCATTTTCCCATTCTATCTTTTTTCATTAGACACTCCTACTAAAAAATTAGACTATGTTTGCTCTCTACAAGTCACACATAAATAAGCTACACAGAATTCTTTTTTCATTTCTAATAAATTTTTGATTGTTTTTCAATAATAAATCAAACATAAAGTATTTTTTATCTCCTTTTCTTTCAAACTTTTTCCACACTATAAAATAGTTAATAAATTTATTAAAAACTTCCAGCGAGGATGCAGAATAAACCAAAGGTCAGCATAATCATTTTTAACTGGAACACAAAGCACTTCACACTATGTAATCTATTCCAAAATCGTCAAGTATGCGAGCAATATTTATTTTATCTTCAAGAGTCCAGGATGAACCTAATCCTTGAGCTCTGTCTCTTAATGTTGTATCATATATGAGAATTTTTTCAGGCATAAGTTTTAATTTTAGTTTCAATTCTGTTTTATTTTTATTTTTTCAATTTGTGAATAAGACAAGGTTATTTTTTATTTTTAGTTCATTTTTTTATGCAAGTTGATGTAAAGATTGCGGGTGTATTGTTAATTTTCCTTGTATTGCTTGCTGTTTCTTATCCCTTTTTGCCTTACACATATTATGAGCAGGATCAGAATGAGGTTCTGGTGGCTTTCTCAAAAAATCATATACTCGGAACAGATGATCTTGGGCGTGATATGCTTGCGAGGTTATCATATGGTATAGGGGTTTCTTTAAGGGTTGCTTTTTTAGCATCTATAATAGCAACGGTTTTAGGCACAATTTTAGGGATAATTTCTGGTTGGTTTGGAAGAACTTTGGACATAGTCATAATGCGGCTTATAGATTTTTTCCTTGCGATTCCAGATATAATACTCATAGTTCTTATTTCTTTCATAGTTGGTAGAGGAGAGATTGCGATTGCCACGGCTATCGCTTTGGGCTCATGGACATCTGTCGCAAGGGTCGTGAGAGGAGAAGTTCTGAAAATAAAAAATGCAGAATTTGTTGAATCTGCTATCATTTTAGGGAACTCAACTTTTGGTGTGATAAGAAAACATATAATCCCTAATATCATACCTATTGTTTTCACGATGCTTATACTTCGGGTTCCTGTTGCAATACTTACAGAATCTGGATTATCTTTTATAGGGTTAGGACTCCAACCTCCTGCATCGTCTTTGGGAGTTTTAGCCGAAGAAGGCTTCAGAGCAATTTCTATATATCCACGCCTTATCATTCTTCCTGCTCTTTTCATCTCTATTTTGGTATGGAGTACGAACACTGTTTTCGGATTTATTGCGAGTAAATTGGGGAGAATATAGTCCATAAAAAAATAAAAAAGTAAGTAAATGGGTGTAAGATAATTTATAAATGAAATAAGTAAGTGTAATAATGATTGGTAGCAATAATCTAAGTTGAAAGGAAAAATTTCAGAACTACTCTGCCATCGAAAAATATTCCGTTTGAAAGAGCGGAAATTTCGGTGAATCTTTGTTTTGAGCAGAATTTACATTTTCCATTATTGCATATACAAGGATAAATCAAAAATGGAACGGGATCTGATGAGTGAGTTCTAATATCGCATGGTGTTGGATGATCTGGCATCACAAGAATTTTTATATCTTCGCCTTTTGTTTTTTCAAGCAACCTTCCCAAAACTCTTTTATCAAAGATTTCTATTGCGTATTTTTTCTTTTCTGGATTTCCTTCATGTCCTGTTTCGTCTGTTGCCTCAACATGAATTATTCCTATTTCACCATCTTTTGTTTTGTCAAGAATGTAATCTACTTTTCCCTCAAAGTTTGAGTCAAGATATCCTGTTATTCCAGGGACATCAACAACATTTATTCCTGCGAGCTTTCCGATTCCTCTCAATATATCAACCGCTGATACGAGATGGGCTTTTTTACCGTAAATTTTCTCAAACTGTGGTAAGACTATTTTCCTTCCTTGTCCCCAGAACCAAACGCTGTTTGCTGAATTGGATTCTAATTTGAGGATTTCTTCACAAAGTTTTGTAAGCTCTCTTAATTCTTTTATTGGAGTTATGAAGTTTTCTATTTTCTGCCCAAGAATATCATGTGGAGGTGTGTGAGGAATTTTTTCATATTCATTCAGTTTTTTCTCATCTTCTATTTCCCAGAGTAAATAGTTTCTATAAGACTTTCCAAAAAAAATCTTCATTTTGTGAGATTGGAGAAAATCTTTTATGCCCTGATTTAATTTCTCTATAATTTTTTTTGCATCTTCGTCTTTTATATGTCCTGCTGAGTGATCTAAAATAACTCCATCTTTTATTGTGATAAGGTTCATTCTGAAAACAAGAGCTTTTTCTGGAATATCAACTCCCTTTGCTGAAAGTTCAAGAGGTGCCCTACCTTTTGCGAACCTATATGGATCATAACCTAAAATAGATAGTGTTCCTATGTCTGAGCCGGGAGGAAGTCCATGAGGTATGGTTCTTGCAACTCCTAAAAATGATTTTTTTGCAAGGTAATCCAAATTTTCCGTTTTTGCTTTCTCTAATGGAGTGTCTTTTTCAAACTTCTCTGCTGCTCCATCTGGTATGAGGACAAAATATCGCATAATTCATAGATATTTTACTCTTTTGATAAGTTTTTTTATTCTTTGAAAAAATTCCCGTCTTATTGATAAATTCTTATCTTATTTGATAAATTCCTAACGTTCAATCTCTTGGCTTTCTTTTTTCAAAATGATTATATTTGGTATGAAGTTCTGCTACCAATTTTTCCTCACAAAAAGATTCATCTTTTCTATTTTATATTATTTTCACTCCTTGTAATGTGGTAAAGATAATAAGGAAAAAGAGTAGAAGCTTGAAAAAACTTGATCTCGTTTAATTTTGGCTTCCCTTCTTTCATACAAATTCTGCTCCTCGGAGAGAATTCATAAAAATTTTTGATATGAAACTGCCTTTTGCAATACAAGACAAATTCTGCCGGAATGCCATGAATTTGTGCAGATATTATTAGTATTTCTGATATTTAGTTTTGGTTCCGAAGATTAAGCTATAAATTTCAAATCAAAATGCAAATATAATATATATGTAAATCCTTTGGCTTTCCTAGTTGTATCTGGTCACCATATTGATTTTACAATTCCCATTTATATTCCCGGAATAAACTTTGAGGCACTACTTGGGGGAGAGTAATCTTTCTTTAAATTTTGAGTTAAATAATTTTTTCTTTGTAATTCCCGGTAGAATTGGAGTTAGGAATTAGGGGAGTATCTCCAAGAGAGAAAAGGTTTCCAGGAACATTATCTTTGTCAAGGAATAGCAATAGGATTTATAATTCCTAATGGTACTTGCGTGATATTAACTGGGCGTATAAATCCATCGGGAAAAATGAATTTGCAATAGAGCCCTTTGTTGTGAGAATAAGAATAGTTATTTTTTATATTGAAAAATATTATTATAATTGAAAAATATTATTATAATTAAAGTTTTTCTTCTATTACCAGTTTTTGGCTTATGTTTAGGTTATAGATGTTAGTTTAATTTTGATTCCCTTTCAGGATTCAGAAAATTCCTGCTGCTATTGCTACGTTTGGAAAGAGATATTTTTTTACTTTTTTGCCGTTTTCTTCGACCCATCTTTCGCGTGCAGCGTCCATAGTCTTTATTATTGTTTGGTAGTCAATATTATCTTCTGGTAAGATTATAACATCCCATTCATCTGGAAATTTTTGTTTTATTTCCCAGAGTTTGTCGTTCAATGCTTTGAAATCATATTTACCATTTACTTTGGGAATAGTTGGTTCCCCTGCTCTTTCTTGCAATATTGCTCCTGCTCCTCCAACATAAAAGCCTTTATCTGTGATAGCTATTGTGAGATTTAGTTTTTCTTTCTCCTGTTTTTTCTTTTCAGGTTGAGCAACAGATGCACTTTCTCCTCCTCCTGCCTTTGGCATAGAGCTTTCAACGATTCCGATATTAAGAAAGCTTGCAACCATTATCAAAAATATTATTATAACGGATAGCATATCTATGAAAGGTATAACATTAACATCACCTGCTACGGGTAGTTCTCTTTTTCGCTTCGTCATAACTTAAATTATAATACACTATGCAAAATTTTTTGCTTTTTTTATCTTATTTTTTGTTTTTTTCTACCGTAGAAAATTTTCTGTTCTCAAATAGCCTAATTTTCCAAATAACCTAAAAATTTCAAAAGCATAAGCAAATAACTTTATTATATGTTTATGTTTATTTCATTAGTTCTCCTTTTGCTTTTGGGGGATTATGATTATGGTTTCAATTTTTCTTTACCTAAGTTAGATATAGAATCTCTCAAAAAGATGACAGAAAAGGACGCCGTGACGATGTTGAGGAGATGTAAGGATCTTGAGGGTAGAAGCGCTATTCTTTCTATTTCTGCTGTTCAAATTATCGCTGATCAGAAGGATGTCATTGAAGTTCTTTGGAACCCGCAAAAGATTAGTAAGGTTGTTCCAGGTATAAAGAGCGTAAAGGTTTTGAGAGAGGTGGGCAAAAATATATATGATGCTGAATTTGAGATTGAGATAAAAATAATCTCTTTTATAAGGCCGATTTTAAAGTATATAGTTCAAACAAAGTTAGATGGTAATAAAATTCTTTCCTTCGTAAAGCAAGGTGATAGTAAAGGGGGATGGAGGATATGGGAAACATATGAGACAAAAAAAGGAACTCTTGCTATCCTTGGCATGTGTGAATATTTTAAGAATATACCTCTGGCTTCAAAGATTTTTTTTGAAAATCCTCATTTTGAAATTGGTATGGCTTCATCTGCTACTTTAATACCAGTTCTATATGTCAAGAAGTTTATAGAAAAAACTCAAATATCTAATGAAGATTATCAGAAAGGAGAAAAGATTTGGGAATGAATTTATTTTAGTGAACTAGTTCTCTATCGGTATGTTTTATTTCTTTGTTTATGTTATCTACTTTCTCTAATACTTTCCTTGTAGTTGATGATATGTAATACAGGAGTTCAAGAAAATATATTACTCCTGAAAATATCCAATATAATCCTATAAAAGCGAGGAAAGAAAGTATTGCAAGTAGCCAGATTGGAGGTTGAGCCAAAGTTTTAAGTATAAATGCAAATGCAGCTGTGTTCAGTATACTTGAAAAAACTACGAGGTATTTACCGAAAAGCACCGAGAAAGACATAATATATGTGTGATCCTCCATCCCGTAGACAGAAAATTTTGCCTTATCTTTAAATGATGAGAGTAATGTTTTCCAAATAGAGTAAAATGGGTAGACAAAAAGAGAAAAAATCATAGATAGCCAAACCATAAAATTATTTTAATTCCTAAAATGAAAAAGAATAATAAAAAGTAAAAATTAACAGAAATTAAAAGTAAAAATTAACAGAAATTTGTAAATTCAAAGTTGAACGCACACATTCTCAGATTTGCCTTTAATAATTTTACCTTTTAATCTTGGACCTGCATGGTATCAAAAGTTATATCAATTCTTATTTTCCCTTTTTCAGATTTCTTTATGCTTAGCTTTTTGATATCAAGATAGTGTTTGCTTTCGTTTATGAATTTTATTGTAGCCAGAAGGTCAATAAATTCACCTTCAAGTTCCCCTCTTTTTGTATAGGAAAAAAAGCAAATATTTTCTACGCATGAGGAATCGGAATTTAGCGTTTCTGATGATATTATTCTGAACGGTGTATAAAATAAGTCCAACATTTCTACATTTTTTAATTTTTTTGTATATTCCCTGATGTCATTTATTATTTGCTGCTTTAATTTATTTTTCATCTTCACATCTTCATATTCAGATTTGAGTTCTGAAAGTTTTTCTTTGAGTTCAAAATAATGTTCAATAGATGGTATGATAAGAAATTTCATACAGAGGACTAAATTCAAAATAGTTAAAAGTATTAGTGTAGTTCTGCTCATTAGAAAAAGTTCTCTTCTTCGTAATTTGTTTTTTGTTCCAGGTTTTCAATCTCTGCTCTCAGAAATGAATCTATTTTTTTCAGGGTTTCTATATCAAGGTCGGTAATTCTTATTTGTTGATTTTTCGGGAAGCCGATATGTTCTTTTATCTTATTGAAAATTTCTCCTTTGTTTATTTTCTTTTCACTTTCAAGCTTTCTTACCATATCAAATATAAAAGAAATAATTTTGGATTTTTCAGACGGTAGAGCTTTTTCAGATACCTCACTATAATTGTAATTTTCTTGACCTCTCTCTATATGTGATATATCTACATCTTCGTCGGAAAGTTTTTCTACATCAATATCTTCATCAAAGTCTGCTCCAACTAAATCAGCTATTGCTTTGTTTATTGCTCTTGTTTGTGCTATTGAAGATAAAATATATTCTGGCATATTTGATTTACCAGGTTCATCCGATGAACATACACCTACTGCTTCTGCTGACATGCCTGACTGAGTATATACTCTTGATTTGCACAAATATATTATTTTGTTCCCATCTTTTTCTCTTCTTATTTCAAGGATCTCACTTGATATACCAAAAAATAACTTTATCTTTCTCCATCCAGATTTTAGTATCATTTTCCTTTTTCTTATCTCACCAGTTTTTCTATCTTTTGAGGAAACTTCAACAAAGTCCTCCGGAGATAGGATTTTATTTTTTGCCATTCTGAATTCATCAAACATTCTTAATCTTTCCTGAAAACCTATTGGTTCCTTTTTAACCCCTGTCTCTCTCATAATACTTTATTTTAAATCTCATCTCAATAAAAAAGCGATAAAAAAGTAAAATGCTTTTATTCAATTGTGTTAATTTACAAGCTGTGGTTAGGTTTGTAGCATATAGCTTTGTCGCAGTCATATTAGGAAACCCAGCAAAGTCATCAGGACATAACCTTTTGCTCATCCCCTCACACACCCCCTTGCCGCGCCGCATTACAGGACTCATAGTTTCAATATATCTGCCCCTGTGTTTTTGCCTGCACTCAATAGTGTTCATTGTCTTTTTTCCCTCCGTTTTCTTTTGAACTCATTTAGTCTTTTTCATTTAGTCTTTTCCATCCTGACGATTTTTCTTGATTTTTTCAAATAAAGCTCTACTGAAATTTCTGTTTTTTCATATACGAATGGGCAGATAGATTGGAATTTGAGTTAAATTAGATTCTACTTTCCATTCTTTGCCGAGATATCTGTGTGTTCTCGCTTCTCACATTTTTCCTTCACCGAAAATGAGCTTTTTGGGATCTGTCCTCTTGATTTACAGCCCAGATTTACATCCCCGAAAATCTCCATTTCTTTCTCAATCGCAGAACTTCCATTGAGGGTTGACCTATGGAAATTTCTTTCTTTTTATTATTTATGCTTGCAAATTTGTAAAGGCTTCAAAGAGTCTTTTGTAATAGAATCTTACAGCAGAAGAAAGAAACTTTCATAAGTTTGGGAATTTGATTTTTCTCTTAAAGTGATTTTGAAACATGTATTTATGAAAATGTAAGTTGGGAAATTTAATAAATGTAAGTTGGGAAATTTAATAAAGAATTGATTTTGGATTAAAGAGGAATTTTTGCAAAATTTTTGAATTTAGAGAGAAATTATAACTTTAAATGATTAAGGTAACTTGAATAAATAAAAAAGGAGGGAAAAACTATGGCTGTAGAGAACGAAAAGGTAAAAAAAATGAATGAATTTATATTGTCGGAGATAAGACCCAGGATAAAGGCAAGTCCTCAAATAGAAGATGTTGTTGTATGGGTAAAAGACTATGATGAAGAAACGGGAACGGCTCTTTTAGGGTTAGCCTTAGGTGATGGGGTGGGTTGTTCTCCTTTCTGTGGTTGTGCTGCAAATCAGATAGCTCAAATTATCGCAAATGAGCTATCTTATGAGTTCCCAGAAATAAAACGAGTTGTTGGTCTTGCTGAAATCCCACCAGAGGAATACCTAAAGGTTTGGTCAGAAGAAAATTAATATTGTAAATAGGAATTATAAGATAGTAATATAAGTTTAGGGAGATTTATGTTCATTGGGGGAATTTATGTTGGTAAAATCCGATATAGTTCAAGATTACTCTGATAAAATATCTAAATTCAAAAGTGAATTTAATTTTGTAAGAAGCATTTATGTAATAGAAGAAAAAAAGGATGAGGTGATTTTGGGTATAAGAATAAATCCCGATTTAACTGATGAAAATCTAAGTGAATTGATATTTAGATTAGAGGAAATTTTCGGGAAGAAAGTAAGACTTTGCAGAAATGGCATAGAAGAGGTCAATTATGTAATGAGTAAAATTTCAGATTATCTCAAATCACATGGTGGAAGTGTCAAAGTGAAAGAGGTAAATGAGGAAAGGGGAGAAGTTATTGTTTCGCTACAAGGAGCTTGTGCTCTTTGTCCATCTGCGATCGCTACGATGAAAGCAGGAATAAGAAGGACTCTTTCACGATATATTCCTTGGATAAAGAAAGTTGAACCTGCCGAAAAACCTGTTGAACCTAATTTCAACTTTAAATTAGCTCCAAAACCTCAAAAGTAATCAAAATAAAATAAAAAAAATAAAATAAAAAAATCTATGTAAGGAAATCTATGGAGATTTATCTTCATGTAGGTTTAGGAAAAACGGGGACAAAATTCCTTCAGCACAAGTTTTTTCCGAAAATTAAAGGTATTCATTATATAAAACCTCAAAAATATGGAAGAGCTAAAAATATAATTTTGGATTCTCTCAAAAGAAATAAAGATCAAAATTTGAAATTTCTTATTTCCCGTGAATTTGATAAACAGCTTGAAAGGGAAAGTGAAAAATTCTCAAAATTTTTCCCTGATACCGGAATAATAGTTGTGTTCAGAAGGCATGATGAGTGGATATTATCTCAGTACAAAAGAACTATAAAAAATGGTTTCCATGTGAAATTTAAAGATTTTTTCAATCTTGAAAATCAAGGATGGTACAAAATAGAAGATTTGATTTATGCAAAAAAGATTGAGCATATCAAGAGTAGATTCTCAAAAACTCCACTTATTTTGATTTATGATGAACTCAAAAATAATCCACAAAAATTTTTACAAAAGATTTTAGATTACACAGGTGGAAAATTCGAGGGTAAATTACCAAATAAAATTGTTCATAAATCTTACGGAGAAAAAGAATTGAGTTTAGCTTACATTATATCTCGCCTTATAGATTACACTCCGCCTGAAAATAATCTTTTAAAAAAATATCTTTATGTTTTTCCTGTAAGATATTCAATACTTTATCTTGGGAAAATTATACCTGAAAACAAGATTTTGAAATCTGTGAGAGATGAAATATTTCCAAGTTATGAGGAGCTTATGCGGATAAGAGAGTTTTTCAAGGATGATTGGGAATATTGTATTGCTGAGGCTGAAAAATCTTATCAACTATTAAAAAGATCTCACGAGTGATATAATCTGAAATATAAAGGAAGTTCTTTTTAATTTTTAATTTATTGTTTTCAACAAGAATAAAATCTCCCAATTTTCTGTTAATAAGATCTGAAAATCTTTCAATATCTAAGTAATTACAAAGCTCTTTTAGGTCAATTCCTTCATTTACTTTTCTTAAACCTAAAAATATTATCTCGTATATGAGTTTTTTTGTGTCAATAAAATCAAAATGTGATATTGCAAATTTTTTGTTGCTTATTTTTTCTATGTATTCTGTTATTTTTGGGGAGTTAGCAAATCTCGCTGAGCGAATTTTTGACCAAGCAGAAATTCCTAAACCTAAAAAATCGCTCCTATTCCAATAAAGCATATTGTGTTTGCAGAGAAAACCGGGAAATGCGAAGTTGGAAATTTCATATCTTATCATACCATTATCTTCGAGATAGCTTTGAATATCAAAAAACTGGGATATATCTTCTGGTAAATTTATTTCTCCTTTTTTTACCTTGATTCCAAGAGGAGTATTTTCATACGGTGTGAGAAGGTAAGTTGAAATATGCTTTACACCAAGATCTAAAGAGATTTTCAAGTCTTCTAGATGTTCTTCCGGGGTTTGGTCGGGGATGCCGAAAATTATATCCACATTCACATCAAAGGATTTTGAAAATTTTGAGACTAATTTTTTTGATTCATCTGGTTTATGATCTCTTCCCAAGAATTTAAGATTTTTTTCAGAAAAAGATTGAACACCGAATGAAATTCTTGTTGCGAAGGAAAAATTATCGGGATTAATAATACCTGACGGATTTGCTTCAACTGAGATTTCTTCTATTTTTGGTGCGTATTTTTTTATAATTTCTACGAGCCTTTCAAGATTCTTTGGGAATAAGCTGGGAGTTCCTCCTCCAAAATAGAGTGTTTTGCATTTTGATAAATCAACGGTTTCAATATAAAGAAAAAATTCTTTTTCAAGTGCGTGAAAATATTTATCTACAATTGATCTTTGTGGTTTGATTCCTGATACAAAATCACAATATGGACATTTCTCTATACAAAAGGGTATGTGTATGTATAAGCCTTCTGGTTTAGAGCTTGAAATGAAGTTTTTAAATTTTTCATCGTTGATTTTCATTTCCGCTTTTTTTATTCATTTCATTTATCCTTTTTTAAATATATTTTTTATGTCATTTGATATTCCTATGAAAGCTAAAATAAGTATGAGAAATAAACCAAACACCGTTATAGCAAATTTTGTTTTATAGTTTAGTCTTCTTCTCATTAAGGCTTCTATTGTGAATATAAGTATGTGTCCTCCATCTAAAACTGGTATAGGTAAAAGATTAAGTATAGCGAGATTTAATGATATAAGGAAAGATACAGAAAGGAGTGATTGTAAGCTTTCTTTTGCTGCATCTGAGGTTACTTTTGCTATTGTGATCGGTCCCCCTATACTTTCAATCCCTTCCTTTGTAAATATTAGCTTTATAGCGTAAAACATATCTGATATTGTTCTGACTGTGTTTTCTATGCTTTTGGGGAGAGCCGAAAGAGGAGAGTATTTTATCAAGATTTTGTTATTTTCATCTGGTAAAATTCCTATGATCCTTCTTCCTTCGCTCATTTGAGGTTCAATTTCAAAAGAAAAGATTTCTTCTCCTCTTTGGATTTTTAGATTTATCTTCCCCTCTGATAAAATTATCTCACGCCTTATATCTTGCCAGGTTTTGACAGTATTTTTATTTACCTCTAAAACAATATCTCCGGGTTGGAGTCCAGATTTTTCTGCCGGTGAATTCTCTAAAATTTTCCCGAGTTTAGTTCCTAAGCTTTCATATCCTACAACTAAAAGAAAGTACATAAAAAGTACGGCAAGTATGATATTGAAAAGCGGACCCGCAAGGACTATAAGAAATTTCTGATAGTAAGGTTTTGATTCTAAAAATAATTTTTCAGAATTTTGATATATTCCAAACTCTTTTCTTATTTCTTCCCATGCTATCTCTTTTGCTAAATTTTCGCTTATGTTCATGGTCTTTGTAATTTCTTGAACTCTTTCCTCAATTATAACTTCTATTTTTTCCTTTTCAAGCGGGGTCACATAACCTCCGAGTGGTATAAGAGATAATCTGAATTCTGTGTCTCCTATTTTTCTTTTGAAAATTGCTGGACCAAATCCGATAGAAAATTTAAGCACTCTAACACCAAATATTTTGCAGAAAATGAAATGTCCGAACTCGTGGAATAAAATCATTAAACCGAGAATAAATATGGCTAAAATTATGCTCATTTTTCAATTTTAATACTTTATCATAACTGATTTTATATTTACAAATTCAAGTATCCCATATCTTGAAAGCTCTCTACCAACTCCTGATTTTTTAACCCCCCCAAATGGAAGCTTTGGATCACTTCTGGTTTGTAGGTTTATTGCGACAGTTCCGGCTTCTATATATTTTGCTAAGTGTTTTGCTTTTTCTATGTTTTTGGTAAATATTATTGCCCCGAGACCAAATTCACTTTTATTTGCTATTTCAATTGCTTCATCTTCTGTTTTGAATTTAAAAATTGGCATTATTGGAGCAAAAGTTTCTTCCTTGAATGCAGGAGAGAAAAAATCAGCTTCTTCAATGATTGCGGGATAGAAGAAAAACCCTCTTGACCCTATTTTTTGCCCTCCTTCTACTTTTGCTCCCATTTTTTCTGATTCACGGACTATTCTCAGAGCATTTTCTAAAAGATCTCGTCTTGCGATTGGTCCGATATCAACGTTATCTTTTGGGTTTCCTATTTTTAGTTTTTTTATTTTACTTTTTACGGCTTCAACAAAATCTTTATAGATTTTTTCGTGAATTATAAATCTTTTAGCAGCTATGCAACTTTGACCAGAATTTATTATCCTTGCTTTTACTGCTGTTTCAACTGCTGCTTCAAGATCTGCATCGTCAAATACTATAAACGGATCGGAACCTCCAAGTTCAAGGACGACAGGCTTTATATTTTTACCTGCTAATTCTCCTACTGACTGTCCAGCTCTTACGCTTCCTGTTAGAGATACTCCTTGAACCTCTGGTATTATGAATTTCACATCTTCTTCTTTTATAAAAAGGTTTATTAGAATTCCTTCAGAATACTTAGAAAATATTTCTTCAATTTTTTTTGCGCATAAGAAAGTATTTGGTGAATGTTTTAGAGCTACCACATTTCCTGCAAGCAAGGCGGGTACTGCACATCTTATCACTTGCCAGAATGGAAAATTCCACGGCATTATTGCCAAGATAACACCAAGTGGGTCAAACTCCACATAAGCTTCATCTGCAAGATCAATTTTTACGTGTTCTGGTTGTAGAAAGTTTTTTGCGTTTTGAGCAAAATATTCGCAGGCATATGCGCATTTTTCAATTTCACTTTCTGCTTGACTTATAGGTTTGCCCATCTCTGATGTGATAAGTTCAGCATATAACTTTTTGTTTTCTATGAGTTCTCGGGCTATTTTTAGTATAACATTTGCTCTTTCATCTATGGTTTTTTTTCTCCATTTCAGAAATGAATCTTTTAGGTATATTATTTTTTCAAGAGCTTTTTCTTTTGATTCAAACTCATGCTCAGCTAAAATTTCCTCACTTGCAGGATCTTGAGATATTGCTTTTTCTCCCATAAATTTGAAACTTATCAAGTCATATAAATTTAAGTTTTATAAGCAGAAAGACAAAGGAAATTTTTTAATTTTTATTTTATTTTAGTCTCTAAAAGGCATGCCCATAAGTTTGAGAAGTTCTTTTGCTTCTTCGTCTTTTTGAGCAGTAGTAACAATTGTAACGTTTAGACCTTTTATGTATTTGATTTTTGCATATGGGATTTCTGGGAAGATCGTATGTTCTCTTATTCCTATGTTGTAATTCCCTTTGCCGTCGAATCCTTTTGACCAAAATCCTTTGAAGTCTTTTGCACGGGGCATGGCGATATTTATGAGTCTATCAAAAAAGTCATACATCATATTCCCTCTCAAACACACAGAAATTCCGACGACTTCTCCTTTTTTTAGATGGAAACCAGCTATGGCTTTTCTCGCTCTACGTAGGACAGGCTTTTGTCCTGTAATGAGAGTAAGATCCTGAATTGCTTCTTGGATATAATTTGCATCATCTTTCCATTTTCCTACTCCTGTATTCACGACTATTTTATAGAGTCTTGGAACAGCTAAGGGATTTTCGTATTTGAACTTCTCCATCATTTTTGGGACAACAAATTCAATGTAGTGTTTTTTGAGTCTTGGTATGTATTTTGGGTTTATATTTTTACTTTCTTGTGCAATTTGGCTATGCATATTTTACTATCCTCCTTTCTTTCTTTTCTTTTTGATTATTTACATTTGATCAACAAAATCTCCACACTTTTTGCAATACCTTATTTTTCTTTTATCTTCTAAAATTTTTATTCCTACTCTTGTTGGTCTTTTACATTTTGGGCAGATAAGCATAAGATTAGATATATGAATTTTACCAAATATCTCTATTATTCCGCCTTGAGGGTTCCGAGGGGTAGGTTTTAGGTGTTTTTTGATTTTGTTAATTCCTTCAACGATTGCTCTTTCTTCTTTCGGGAAAACTTTTAGGATTTTTCCAGATTTTCCCTTGTCTTTCCCTGTGATAACAAAAACGTCATCTCCTGTTTTAAGCTTTCTCATTTTTTTATTCCTCCCAGCTATCAAACTATTTCTGGGGCTAAGGATGCGATTTTTGTGAATCCTTTATCTCTAATTTCTCTTGGTATTGGACCGAATATACGAGTACCTTCTGGGTCTCCTTTTTCATTTACGATAACGACGGCATTATCATCAAACCTTATAAGTGAGCCATCTTTTCTTCTGAATTCTTTTTTTGTTCTAATAACTATTGCTCTTTTTACATCTCCTTTGGATATTTTCGTATGGGGTATTGCATCTTTTACTGCTATTACAATTATATCTCCTATATAAGCATATCTTTTACCGGTTCCACCAAGAATTCCTATACATTTCCCCCATTTTGCTCCCGAATTATCTGCGATAACGACTTTTGTTTCTCTTTGTATCATGCAGATTTACCTCCTTTCATATTAGCTGTATTAGGGGAATTAGGGGAAATCTCTCCCATTTGGTTTTGTGTTTTAACATTACCTAATATTTTGGCGACATAGAATCTTTTGAGTTTAGAGAATGGTCTTCCTTCTCTAATTATAACTTTATCTCCTTCTTTACATTTGTTTTCTGGGTCGTGAACGAGATATTTTTTTCTTTTCTTTATGTGTTTTTTGTAGGTCGGGTGCATAGTAAGTCTTTCCACCAGGACCTTTACAGTTTTATCCATCTTCCCAGCAGAAATTACAATTCCTTCAAATTCTCTTCTTGGCATAGATATTTCACCTCCTTTATCTTGAGTAAAACTCTATTATTAGGGTTTCATCAATTCTGAGGTCAAGATCTTTTCTTTCGGGGAGCCTTATTATTTTAGCCTTTCCTTCTTTCAGATCTGATTCAATCCACGAAGGAGCTTTCAGGACGGGGGTTGATGGTATAAGTTCTTTTGATACTATTTCTATTTCGTCTCCTACATCTACAAGATAGGATGGTATATCAACTTTTCTGCCATTTACTTTTATGTGTCCGTGTGAAACAAGTTGTCTTGCGTGCCTTCGTGAGAGTCCAAAACCTGCTCTGAAAACTACATTGTCTAATCTTCTTTCAAGTAGCTCAATAAATCTGTTTCCTGTGTTACCTTTTGCTCGTAGAGCCATATCAAAGAATTTTCTGAACTGCTCTTCCCTCATAAAATAGAATTTTTTAAGCTTTTGTTTTTCAGAGAGCCTCACTCCGTAGTCAGATAATCTTATAATCTTCTTCTTTCTACCGTGTTGTCCTGGGGGGAAGGTTTTTTTCTCAAAAGGACATTTTTCTGTATAGCATTTTTGTCCTTTTAGATAAAGTTTCATCCCTACTCTTCTACAAGACCTACATACTGGTTCGCTTTTTATTGCCATAAAATCAATAATCCTCCTTTTGTTGTTTTATTTTTTTATTATTATTTTAATCTTATTTTATACTCTCCTTCTTCCTGGTGCTCTACAACCGTTATGTGGGATAGGGGTGATGTCTCGCAGTAGAACTATTTCTATACCTTCATTTTGGATTGCTCTTATAGCGGTTTCTCTGCCGGGACCTGGTCCTTTGACATATACTGCGCATTTTTCAACTCCGTATATTGATTTTGCCTTTTTGGCCGCCTCAGAAGCTGCTCTTTGAGCTGCATAAGGTGTTCCCTTTTTTGTGCCTTTGTATCCAACGGCTCCGGCTGATGCCCATGTAAGAACATTCCCATCAAGATCTGTAAACGATACAATTGTATTGTTGAATGTTGATTTTATATACGCTATCGCATAAGGAACTTTTTTTACCTTCTTTTTCCTTTGTGCCATCTTTACGACCTCCTTTATTTTTTATTATCTTTCTTTTCTTATTTTTTCTTTTTTCTCCTTGCAAGTACTCTGTGTTTTCTTGGACCTTTTCTTGTTCGAGCATTAGAATGTGTTCTTTGACCTCTCACTGGTAAGCCTACTACATGTCTGTGTCCTCTATAACACTTTATATCTTTTAACCTCTGGATATTGTCGCTTATTTCTTTTCGCAGATCTCCTTCAACTTTTAATCCCAATCTTTCAACTGCGGCATTTATTTTTGCAACATCTTCCTCTGTTAAATCCTTTATCCTTTTAGTGTAATCTATGCCTACCATGCTAACGATATGGTATGCCATATTTTCTCCTATGCCAAAAATATCTTTAATACCTGGGATAACTTTCTTTTTGTCAAGAATATCTCTTCCCAATATTCTCATCCCTTTTTCACCTCTCTTTTCTTCTTTCTATTTTGTTTTTAATTTATCCTTGTCTTTGTTTGTGTTTTGGGTTTTCGCATATAATATAAACTCTATTTTTTCTCTTTATAACTCTGCAACTTGCACATCTTCTCTTTACAGACGGTCGTACCTTCATATTAAATCACCTCTTTAAAAAATATCTTATTATAAAAGAACAGCTTAAAATATTTTCTTATTAATGAGTTTTCAATTCAAGTAATGATTTTCAATAAATTTTGCTCTGACCAGAAATTTTTCAATTATACTATTTTTTCATTTTGTTTGATTTTGTCTGTTCTGTTTTGTTTTCATTTTCCCAATCTTATCTCTCTTGTCTAATCCGCAAAATCTAACTTTGCTTCTGTTGTTTCTTTAGCATTTATTCCTTTATCATTTTCAAGAATTCTTCTTCTGTTATTTTCTTTATGCCGAGTTTTTCTGCTTTTTGAAGTTTTGAGGTTGTGGTCTTACCTTCAAGATCACCTACAACGAGGTAGCTTACGGATGATGTAATCGTATCCGTGACTTTTCCTCCGTTTTCTATAACTAATTTTTTAGCTTCTTCTCTGGTCATACTTTTTAGTGTCCCAGTAAAAGCAAAAATTTTCCCTGATAGTTTCCCTTTCTTTATTTGCTGGTCTTCTTCTTTGTAGTCTAATACTTTTACTCCCGCTTCAAGCATTCTTTTTATAGACATTTTGTTTTTTTCATCTTTGAGGAAGGAGACGACGCTTTGCGCAACCGCCGGACCCAACCCATAGATTGATGCTATCTCTTGATAATTTGCTTTCAAGAATGAATCAAGTGTTTTGAATCGCTTTGCAATCATTTTTGCAACGGATTCCCCTACATGTCTTATTCCAAGAGCAAATATGAACCTATGAAGAGGAATTTCTTTTTTCTTGTTTATTCTTTCTATTATTTTTGTCGCAAGAACATTTCCTACTCCCTGAAATTTCAGAAGATCTATTTTTCTCAGGTAAAAGACATCTGAAATATCTTTTATAATTCCTTTGCTGACAAGGTTTTCTATGAAAGTTTCTCCTAAACCTTCTATATCAAATGCATTTCTTGATACTAAGTGTTTTACTCTTTCAATAAGTTGTGCAGGACAAGACATGTTAGGACACCTCAGTGCTACTTCATCCTCTGGACGATATAAATCAGCTCCACATGCGGGGCACTTTTTTGGTTCTTCTATATCTATCTCTATTCCTTTTCTTCTATCTTCAATGCTTTTTATAACTTCGGGAATTACATCGCCTGACCTTTTGACCCAAACCCAATCTCCTATTTTTATATTTTTTCTTCTTATTTCATCAAAATTATGTAGAGTGGCTCGGGAGACAAGAACTCCACTTATCCTTACAGGTTCCAATATAGCGACGGGAGTTAATGTTCCTGTTCTACCGACTTGGAACTCAACCCAAAGTAATCTTGTTGTTACCTCTTCTGCTGGGAATTTATATGCTATCGCCCATCTTGGACTTTTTGCCTTCTCTCCGAGAATACTCCTTAATTTGAAATCATTTACTTTTATTACAACTCCATCTGATTCAAAAGGAAACTCTTTACGCTTTGAGTATATGTGATTTATGTGTTCAATTGTTTCTTTTATACCTTTAACTATTTTCCATTCCGGGACAACTTTAAACCCCCAATTTTTGAGATTTTCAAGTAGCTCTTTTTGGTTCTTGATTTCAACTCCTCTTATTATTCCATTTCCGTAAAATACGGCATCTAATTTTCTTTTTGCTGTTTCTGCTGGGTCAATTTGTTTTAATGAACCTGCACAAGCATTTCTGGGATTTGCAAAAGGCTTCTTACCCTGGGAGAGTAGTTCTTTATTTAATTTTTCAAATTCATCTCTTTTCATAAATATTTCCCCTCTGACCTCAATATATTCTGGGATGTTATCGCCTAAAAGTCTTAGCGGAATGCTTTTTATTGTCTTTACATTTGGAGAGACATCTTCACCATACACTCCATCGCCTCTTGTTAGTGCTTTTGTGAATACACCATTTTCGTAAATAATTTCTATACTAACTCCATCAACTTTCGGCTCAACCGAATACTCAAAAACAATCCCCTCATCTCCTATAAACCTTTTCAATCTTTCTTCAAATTCGTAAATTTCTTCTTCTGAAAATGCGTTATCAAGGGAGAGCATAGGTATTGAGTGCGGGAAAGTAGGAAATTCTCCTTCTATTTTCTCTCCGACTCTTTGGGTTGGAGAGTCAGGAGTTATAAGATCAGGATACTTTTCCTCAAGTTCTTTCAATCTCCTCAAAAGATTATCGTATTCTGCATCGGAAATGATGGGATCATTTAGAACATAATATCTCCAATCGTGGTATTGAATCTCTTTTCTTAATTTTTCTATTTCTTCTCTTACCTTTTCTTTTTCATCTAATTCTTTTCCTGATAGCTTCCCCTCTGTTCCCATCTTATCTGGCATACTTAGTAAATATTAGGGTAAGAGCTTAAAAATTCCCTTATAAATAGAATAGTTTTCCTTGATAAATAGTTTTAAGGTGTATCATTATTAAGTAGAGCACTGTAAATTTCGCAATGTTTTTAATTTTTAAATTTAATATCTTTATCTTTATTTAATATCTTTATCTTTGCCGGTTTTTTGATATTTTTATTTATTTAGAAGATAAGGTATCCGCATTAGATCTTAAAAATGTCCGTGAAATT
>Ga0209393_1000300_pt1 | contig 25102 bp, 23 predicted proteins | sample SSWtaG_2_FD_184117 | JGI IMG/M metagenome (GOLD analysis project Ga0209393, IMG submission 184117) | Hot spring microbial communities from Sandy's Spring West, USA to study Microbial Dark Matter (Phase II) - SSWsed_130316 (SPAdes)... | ecosystem: Environmental > Aquatic > Thermal springs > Hot...
TTGGAGGGCCAAGGCGTTGTGTTCCTCGACGATCTCCCCAGGCCTGCGACCAAGGGGCCGTGGGAGAGACCGGTGGACTCGCTCTCCAGCGCAGTAGGGCCTGTGAGAGGAGGAAGGGTGTATCTCTTCGCGGGTCGCGGCTTGACGCCTCTCCTCGCGCGGGCCGCGGCGGAGCTCTCCCGCGAGGGGCTAAAGGTGCTGTACCGCGTCTTCTTCCGCGACGTCTCCGCCGCCTCCGCGTTGGTGGAGAAGTTCGGGGGTAGGGCTGTGGTCCAGCGGGTGGAGCCCCGGCCTCAGTCGCACTTCGCACACATCAAGGGTCTTTACGAGACCCTGGCCGAGACGGACGCAGACGTCTTGATCTCAGAGGGCGTAGACGTGGAGTTCCTGGTATACGGCAAAAAGGCTCTGGAGATAAACAGGAGAGAGTTGGAGGAACTCAGGAAGCTGGGCATCGCCATTTTTCTAAACGTAGACAGGGAGTACGGGCTTAGGCCTTTTGCAGACGTCTTTGTAAAAGTGACCGGGGACCAGGCCGCCGTCTACTCCGCCCATGGCAGAGCTCTGTGCCGCTTAGAGGCCGCCCCGGCCCCTCGCCTGGTGTGCTGACGCCGTGGACTGCATCAGGGTAGAGGGCAGGGCCTACGTAGGGGGCAGATTTGCCCGGATGAGGCTGGGACGGGAGGGGTGCAAGACCATGCAGTTTTCCAACGACTACCTCATCCTGCCCGGAATGGTGGACGTCCACGTCCACTTCCGCGACTGGGGGTTTGCGCACAAGGAGACCCTGGCCAGCGGCGCGGCCGCTGCGCTGGCGGGCGGCGTGGTGGCAGTCGGCGACATGCCCAACACGAGGCCACATATAAGGACGGCGGAGCTCTACCGCAAGAGGCTTGAGGAGGGGGCCTCCCTCCCTATCATCTACAAGCTACACATGGGCGTGCCGGAGGACCTCGCCGAGCTTGACGCCGCCAAGCCTGGCTCTGTCAAGGTATACCCAGAGGACGTGGAGAAGTACGGCTGGGGCCACGTGGAGGCGTTGATGAGGAGATGCGCCTCGCTTGGTTGCGTGGTGGTGTTTCACTGCGAGGACCCCGCCTACTTCAGAGGGGCGGAGCGTCCCCCGGATGCCGAGTTGCGATGCGTCGAGCGGGTTCGCCTCCTTGCGTCTCTGACGGGGGCGAGAGTGCACTTGACCCACATCACTCTGCCCCAAACTGCGGAGATGTCGCGGGGCTGGGCCTCCGTGGACGTCACGCCGCATCACCTCCTCCTGGACGTTGAGAACTGCAGAGACCCGGGGCTCTGCCTCGTGAACCCGCGGCTGAGGACGCCGGAGGTCCGGAAGGCGCTCTTAGCTGCCTTCGCCGCGGGTCTTGTGGATATATACGCCACGGACCACGCGCCGCACACCCTGGAGGAGAAGCGGTCGCAGAGCCCGCCTCCGGGCATATGTAGCATAGACATCGCGCTGAGCCTCCTCCTCGCCCTCTGGAGGAGGGGCGTAATCTCGCTGGGCGACGTGGTTAGGCTGTATTCGCACAGGCCAGCCCGTCTCCTCGGTGTAGACGTGGAAGGGACATTCGCTGTGGTTAAGCTGGAGGAGTTTAAGGTGCGCGGGGAGGAGTTCGCGGGGAAGTGTAGACACACGCCTTTTGAGGGCTTCACCGCCTTCGGCAGAGTGGTGGCAACCATGGTCAAGGGTAGGGTTTACTTCAGAGAGGGAGATGTCTACAGCCTTTAGGCTTCGTACTTCTCTGCTAGTCTAAACAATGTGTTGAGAACCACCTCGTTAGCGCCTTCGTAGATCTCGGTTGCCTTGGCGTCTCTATACAGCATCTCCACCTTGGAGTCTGTGGAGTAGCCGAAGCCCCCCATTATCTGCATAGCGGTCCGCGTGGCGTCTACGGCGAGTCGGGACCCCAGGTACTTGGCTATCTGGGCGTAGAGCGGGAAGAGCTCAACGTTCTTGTCTTTGTAATAGGCTGTGGTGTAGACGATGCCTCTCACCGCCTCTATCTGCGCCTTGATCGAGGCCACGTAGTGCTGAAGTATCTGGAAGTTTATTATGGCCGTGCCGAATGCCCTCCTCCTTCTGGCGTATGCCTCAGCCTCCTTTATGGCGCCCTGCGCAATGCCGAGGCCTATGGCGCCCACGCAAGTACGGCCGTTGTTTAAGTCGTCGAGCACCACCTTGAAGCCGCCATTTAAGCCGCCTACTATCGCCTCGTCGCCTACCTCGCAGTCGTGGAGTTTGACCTCAGCCGTGCCAGTTCCCCTGACGCCCATTACGGTGACGGGGTTCGTCTCCACGCACCTCCCCCTCTCAACGAAGAAGAGGGTCACGGTCTTGTGTTTTTCCTCAGGAGACCCAGTCCTTGTTGCCACTAGGAAGGCGTCGGCGTACATGCCCGAGGTTATCCATAGCTTAGTCCCGTTGATAATCCACGAGCCGCCAACGCGGTCCGCCCTTGTCTCAAGCGAGAAGGCGTCTGAGCCGCAACAGGGCTCTGAGAGGGCGAAGGCGATGATCTTTTCCCCCTTCACGGCGGGCTGTAGCCACTTCTCCCGAAGCTCCTGCCCGGCGTAGTGCATGAGGTTGTACACAATCATGGAGCCCTGGACCTCCGCGACGGTGGCCAGGGCCGGACTGGCCTTGGCCACCTCCTCCACCACAAGCACCATGCTCCGGAAGTCCAGCCCGGGGCCTCCGTATTCGGGCGGGGCGTGAGGCGCAAGGAGGCCCAGCTCCCCCATCTCGCGCAACAACTCCCTGGGGTACCACCCCTGGTCTATCCGTCTGGCGTTGGGCTCTACCCTTCTGTCTACGAAGTCCCTTGCCGTTTTCTTCACAAGGCTATGTACCTCTTCCAGTTGCGGATACATAAAAAACGGATAAAGCAGATTTATAACAATTGAAGCACTTTACGCTGAGGTGCTTATTTTACACAAATCCTCAACGCTTTTAATCTGGCGGCCTATGGCAGATGTGAAGTGCCCAAACTCGGTAGTTCTGGCGGGGAGACGGATAGAGCTTCAAAACTGCGTCCCGAGGAGCAAGGAAGAGTGGAGCCTAGAGCTTGCAAAGCTCCTCGCGGATATAAACGGCATAAAATTCACAGACACTGTAAAAAGGGTGGTGGAGTACGTCAGGAAGTTCTGGCAACAATACGAGGTGTGTCCCCCGGCATCGGTCATGGAGGCGGACCTGGGCATCGACAGGAAAACTCTGCTCGATGCCTTCGGCGGGAGCTACAGCGCGATCTGCGCCCTAGCTGGCGTGGAGCCCCCAAGCGGCTGCCTCTCCCAAGTTCTCTCCTCTACGTAGCCCGGTAGAGAAGCTCCACGACGCCCACCACCTCGGCCGGGATCCCCAATGCGTTGAAGACTCTCCTCAGCTGGGCCTTGCAGGTGGCGCAAGGCCTCACTGCGGTGCCGAACTCCACATCTCTATACGCCTTTTCCCAATACTTCACGGCCAGCCCCAACGCATCAGGCGCTATGAGCCCACCTCCTCCCAGACAGCAGAAAGATTCCTTTGGGTTTTTCCACAGCTCCACGTACTCCCCCACGGCGGCCTTTAGGAGAACCCTCGGCTCTGTTGTTATAGGAGAAGCGCTCCGCGAGTAGTTGCAGGGGTCCATGTAGACCACCGGCCGCCGCGCCTCTATACGCCTGATCTTCAGCTCGCCGCGGTCGTAAGCCCGGAACAACACCTGGTGTATATGGACGGCTGGTCGAGGCGACTTAGGCGCGACAAGCCGCGAAAAGACGTGCCATCCATGGCCGCATTCGCCGAATACCACGACGTACGGCCCCACTTGCCGTATCTCCTCTAGATACGTGTCCGCGATTTTGCGCATATGCTCCGCGCTGAGGTAGTAGCCGTAATTAGCGGTGTCGGCCACCCGGAGGCTCAAAACAACGTCGTAACCCAGCAGATTAAGGAGGTACACGTAGCCACGGAACGCCTCCTCAAACTCAAACAGGTCTGAAGACGAGGGGAAAAGAAGCGCAACCCTCCCCCTCGGCCTCTCCTCAGCTCCGCTTAGCGCCTCCAGGTAGCGCTCGCCGTCGAATAGGTAGAGCCGCGGCGCCGAGCCTTTCTCCTTCTCGAGCTTTTTGGCCAGCGCCTTAGCCGCCATGGCCACACCTTAGGAGCATCCCCACGTTATTTCCATGTCTCAGGAAGTTGTCCACCACCTTAGCCACATACGGAACGGGCTTGCCTGCGGCGGTCAGCACATCTCTTATCTGCCTGGTCGCCTCAGCGACGTCGAGGCCCAGGGGGCAGAAGTAGGCACACCTCTTGCACATAGCACACAGCGAGAAACTTCTGTGAAGCTCTTCGGGCGTGGCCCTCCTCCTCACAAGTTGAAGTCTCCCCATGGGCGTGGCGGCGGATTCGCCGGTGGCGATATATGATGGGCATACCTCTACACAGTTCTTGCAGCGGGTGCAGGCATACGCCGCAAACAGGGCGTAGGGGGCCCTATCCACGTCCTACATATACCAGAAAGATTTTAGCAGTTTGAAAAGTGCAAAATCTACATAGTAACAGTTTAAATTGCGGAAGGTTGCTCTACCATGCTCCTAATATTCCTCCCTGTATTCGCTACGGCCGCCACGCTGGCTCTCTACAGAGCCTACAAGGCGTTGACGCAATCCCCCACAGCCGTGGCGCCTCAAGAGTTCATGCGCTTCTTGACCTTCGGAGGGATCACAAACAGGATGTTTAGGGCGCTGTCGCTCCTTTTTCACGTCGCCATAATCACCTCGCTCTTCGGCCATTTCTTCATATTCATAAAGGAGGTGCCCCCCGTCCTTCCAAAGCTGGGAACCGCCCTGGGCCTCACGGCAACCGTAGCCCTGGCTCTGCTGGTTGCTAGGAGGGTCTCCGAAAGAGACCGCGAGTATCTCCTCGTATCCACGTTGCTTCTCCTAACCGCCGTCACAGGCACGGCGATGGGCGTCGCGGCGCCGAGGGAATACGTGGTAGAGGCCGCCCTCTCCCTTCCGCGGACTCTCGACGTGGCGAGTGTTCTGCTTATCGTCCACGTGCTCTGTGCCACTGCCGCGGCGGTTGCCGTGCCCTACACCTTGATGAGCCACGTCGTAACGCCTATGACTTATCTCGCGGTGAAATCTAGAAGACTAGAGAAAGCGTGAAGTAGGTAAGGTACGCGGCCACATAAGCCAACAGTAGGTTTGTCGCGACGCTGAGCAGAGTAAGCCTAAGCCCCACCGTCCTGTAGATAGAAGAGAGAGTTGCGATACATGCTGAGTACATGGCCATGAATACCAAGTAGGCAAATACGGTGGGCAACGGGACAGAGGGAAGCAGTTGCAAGCCGCCGGTGGCCTCAAGGAGGCCCAGCACTATCTCCTTGAAGATCCAGCCCCCTATAAGCGGCATCACGAGCTCCCAGGGCATGCCGAGCGGCCCGAAGAGAGGTTGCATGGCTTGGCCAGCCAACGCGAGGTAGGAATTGGAGACGTCCTCAGCAACGCCGCTGGGCCCGAAGGCCTGAAGCGGCCATAGGGCGAGCATGACGGCGACCAAAGGTGGCGCCACCTTGTCGAAAAACTCGCGGAACTCCGCCGCCACCTTCAAGGCGTATATGCGGAGGTTCGGGAGGAGTATTGGGGAGAGCGGCACCTCGCCGCTGGCGGCCACGCTTAGGCCCAGCACACTCCTATATATCAACGACGCCAGAAGCACCACAAGAAAGGCGACTACATAGGGGAGGAAAATAACGAGCGGTATGAGATACGGCATGTGAGCAAAGGCGGCGGTCGCCACGGCGACGAAAATGGCGAGCCTCGCGACGCAGGGCACGTAGGGCACCAGCAGAGCGGTGAGAACGCGGTTTGTCCTCCCCCAAAGCACCCTAGCTGCGGCCACTGCGGGCACGTTACAGGAAGCACCCACAAAGAGGCAGACGACGCCCCGGGGAGGTATGCCAAGGCGTGTCAGCTGTCTCTCAAGACTTCTGGAGAGGAGGGCAATTACGCCGCTGTCTTCATACAGTGTGATCAGCGAAAGAGCCACAAAGACATATACAGATATTGTTAACAGAGTTAATAAGGTTGCCCATAAGGCCTCCGCAACGAAGCGGCCGGCATGTCCGCCTACGTTCTCCAGAATCCAGCCAGATACGGCGCCGTCCACCGCATCGAGGATTTTGATAATCGACACAGGCAGTTCGGCACCCCACGGCGTGATGCCCTCGACGATCGTCATGAGGAAAATAGCGGCGACGATGCCCAGCGCCACAAGCGTCAGAAGCGCCAGGTCGGGGCGGGCCAAGATGGAGGACTTAACCGCCGCGGTGGCGGGAGGCTCCAGCTTGATGGGGCGCAGCGTCCCCCTGGGAAGCCCCTCCCCGAGGAGCTTCATCAGCTTCTCCACACCCCTTCTCTTGATCGCCGATACGTAGACCACAGGCACGCCAAGGGTCTTAGAAAGCTCCTCCTCTGAATAAGGCGGGGTCCAGAGGTCAGTCATGTTAAATACAACAGCCACAGGCTTGTATCTGCCGGCCACCTCGGCTATTTTTAAGGCGTTTTCAACGGCGTGAGGCGCCGCGACAACCACCACGCCGTCGTAGGGACCCTCCACAATTTCTTTCATCGCAATCTTCTCATCTTCGTCGAGGGGGTTTTCCGGATTTAGAACCCCGGGCAGGTCGACGATTTCGATTTTTTCGCCGTCCCACCTCAGAGTAGCCTTGTGTATCTCCACAGTGGTGCCCGGGTAGTTGGCAGTCTTTACGTAAATGCCTGTGAGGGCGTAAAATAGAGAGGACTTGCCCACGTTTGCTGGGCCTACAATGGCGTAGCGCCTCACACGCTATTAACGTTGTTGATATAAATATTTTTCCAAGGTTGTTTTAATTTTTGTAAAATCTATTTCGAAATCTATTTCGGATAGATATGTGGGTGTAGCCACATCTATTTATCGGATAAAATATACAACATTTAAAAAGATGCAGATTTTTATGGTTTATGAGCATGAAGAAAGATAGGGTAAACATCGCTGTGGCCAAGGAGGTTGCAGATATGCTTGCCAACACCGCCGAGGAGCTGGGCATGACGCAATATGCCCTTGCCAACCAGATACTCGCCGTGGGGCTGGACCTCATCCGTCAGGGCTACAGCATAGCCCAGATAAAGGAGATAGCCCGGTTCTACAAGGTTATGACGGAGCTAGAAAGCGTCCCTGTGCCTGGCAGGCTCCTTGACAGGATGATTGTGGAGATGTATAAGGAGAACCCCGACGCCGTGGCGCGGGCTTGGTGCGACGCCGGCAAGATGCTGGCCACATACATCAAGGCGGTACTCGGCGACTTGGAAAAGGCGGTTGAGCTGGCGCCCTACGTGGCGAGGGTAGTACCTGCGAAGCGCTTCGATGTTAAGGCGAAAGACGGCGAGTTCACTATGGACACGATAGGGGTTGGCTACAGCCTAGAAAGCGTCCAGACCACCGCCAAAGCTGTCCAGTGTCTCCTAGAGGAGCTCAACTACGAGGTGAAGGAGGTTCTCACGGCGCCCGGCATACTCCGCGTCAAGGCCGTCAAGAAGTAATGGCGGTATCCATCAGAGCTGTCAAGAGGAACTTCGGCGACTTCATACTTGGGCCCATAGACCTAGAGGTGGGAAGGGGGGAGAGAGTGGCCATTGTGGGGCCCTCAGGCTCCGGCAAATCCACGTTGCTCCGCATCGTCGCGGGACTCGTCAAGCCGGATGAAGGCCGCGTGTATATAGACGGACGTGACGTGACTATGATAGAGCCCTGGCGCCGCGGAATCGGGTTCGTCTTCCAAAGCCCCGCCCTTTTCCCCTCCCTCACCGTGTTGGAAAACGTAGCGGAGCCGCTCATTTCGCGCGGCGTCTCTAGGCAGGAGGCTGTGCGAAAGGCGCGCGAGGTCTTGGAGGTCCTGGGGCTCGGGCACCTCGCGGGGAGGTACCCCGCCCAGCTCAGCAGAGGACAACAACAGAGGGTGTCTCTCGCCAGGGCGCTTGTGTTGGAGCCTCCCGTTTTGCTCCTCGACGAGCCTCTCACGGCGCTGGACGCCCCGCTGAGGGGGGAGGTTCTGCCCTATATCTACGAGGCGTCGAAGGGACGCACCGTGTTGTACGTCACGCACGACTTCGAGGAGGCGACCTTCATCGCAAGCCGTGTGGTGGTCCTCATGGACGGCCAGGTGGCGGCCCAGGGAGACGCGGTGGAGCTTTTTGAAAACCCGCCGGCGCCCAAGGTGGCCCAGTTCCTCGGCTACGTAAACTGGCTGAAGGCCAACTGCGGTCTTCTCTATTTTAGGCCGTGGGACGTAGCGCCGGGCTCTACCTACGTCGGCCGCGTCGTCGCCGTGTGGTACAAGGCGGGGAGATACGAGGTGTTGGCGGAGGTGGAGGGGCAACACGTGAGAATCGTCATGCCTAAGCCGCCGCAATCCGACGTTTTCTCCTTCGACGTTGTCAAGGGGAAGTGCTTCCCTCAGATGGAGTAGGGTCTCGGCTTTATGAGCCGCGACGCGGCGAGCAACGCCAGCACCAAAAGGGCGAGCGCCGCCGAGTAGAAATGCCCAGTCTCGATAAGGTCAGGCGCTCTTGAGGTGAGGAGTCGGACGGCCTCCGCGGAGAGCGTCGTGGCGCCGCCTGTGGTGAGCATCAACGACAGCGTCGTCTCAGACAGCGAAGAGGCGAGAGCCACCAGCCAGGTCTGCACTAGGGTCGGCCCAAGGGCCTCGCTTATGATCCGCGTGACGCATTTCGACGGCCCTAGGTATAGGAGGCAAGCCTCCCTCGCGTCTACCCTTATCTTCTCCCAGGCGGGCTTGACGAGGGAGTAGGCAAGCGGGGCGATAACTACTGCGTGGCCTACCGTTAGTATAATCAATGTGCCATACAGCGGCTGGGCCATGTGGAAGAAGCCAAGGGCGAAGAGGCTTTTCGAGAGAGAGACCGTAACCACATATGCCCACGCCGGTAGCCGCGAGCCGACGGAGTCTGAAACCAGGAAGGTCAACAACAGGAGGAGCACCGCCGCAGACGACGTCAGCGCCACGGCGAAGCTGTTAAACAAAGGCTGAATCATGGCGTCAGCGCCGCGGGGCGACAGCAGAGGCGAAAAGATGTAGAACACCACCGCGAAGAAATAAAGCGCCACTCCGAGAGAAAACGCCGTAAGAACGGGACCCACGGCGGGGGCCCTCGGGGCGGGCTCTGCAGGCGGAGGCGCCGGGATTCTAAGGAGAGGAAGGGCAAGCACCGCCGAGGAGAGGAGGCCCAGCAAAACGAGGCCGGCCACGAGGTCCGTGGAGGCGAAGGATGTGGCGTAGATGTAGACGAGAAGCTCAAGGGTGGGATATCTGCCGCCTAGGAGAAGCGGGGTCGTGAAGCTGAGGAAGCTGAAGATAAACACGGTAAAGAAGGAGTACAAGACGGCGGGTCGCAACTCGGCGAAGATTATCCTCAGCCTCGCCGCTGTCCTCCTCACGTAGAGGTCGGCAGCCTCCAGCAAGTCGGCCGGGATAGACCTGAGGTTAGACTCCACAACCAGCGCCACATAGGGCCCGTAATACACGGCGTGCGCCACCACGATGCCCCACGGTCCATACATGAAATCTCCGTGAAGCCTAATCAACGCGTCTACCGTGGAGAGGGCGGGGGCAAAAAACGGCACAAGAGCCACAGGCTTAACCCAGGGGAGCCTGACATACGCCGGCACCAGGGCAAGCCCCGCCGCCAGAGACAACGCCGCGGAAGCCGCCGCCTGGGCCCAAGTAAATGCGAAAACCCGAAGCACGTAGCTGTCCACCTGGAGGGAAACGCCGTATCTAGCCAGGAGAATAACGTAAGGGGTTGCAAACGCGGAGAGGAAAAAGAGTGGAGGAATTACGTACCGGCTCACCCGCCGAGTATCTCCCTCTGCCACCTAAGCCTCCACTCGTCGGCCTTGGACCCCAGCGCCGGGTTGTGCACCACGACGCTCAGCGGTTGCGGGAGGCCCTTGTTGTTTTCTATCTTCGCGTCGGGTCTCACCGGAAGCATGTAGTTATACGGATCAACAAGGTCCTGCCCCTCTTTGCTCAGGGCGAATTCGACGAACTCCACAGCGAGGTCGCGGTTCTTCGAATTCTTAAGCACAGCCACGCCCTCCCTGTAGAGGAAGGCGCTTGAAACCGCGGCGCGCATATGTGGTGTGCCGGGGTCTATGGCGTGGCTGAACCACGACAAGACGACGATCACCTCGCCCCGCTTGAGCGCGTTTCTCGTGGCCGTAAAACCGCTGGGGTACCCCACCTTGGCGATCTGTCCAGCCAGTTGTTTAAGATAGCGCCACCCCTCCTCCTCGCCCCTCACAGACATGACCCATGAAAGCACCGCGAGACCTGTCCCCGAGGTAACGGGGTTTGGATACGCGACAAGCCCCTTGTACTCAGGCCTGAGCAGGTCATCCAACGTCTCAGGCGGCTTCAAGCCGAGTCTCGCCAACGCGGTCTCGTTGTAAACAATCCCGATGTATGACTTGTCCAGGGGGTAGACGCACCCGTGAGGATCCCAGTACTCGTCGGCCGGCACCCCCTCCACCTTTATGCCGGGGCAGTAGAGGACATCCTTCTCGATCAAAACGGTGTAGTAGAACTCCGGAATGCCTATGGCCACGTCCCAAGGCGGATTATCCCTGTTGCGCACCAGCTCATTCACCATCTCCACCGCGCCTCCCAGCGGCACGAAGGTGGCGTTTACGCCGTATTTCCTGCTGAACTCCTGCGCCAGCGCCTTGCCCAAATCGCTTATGCCCTGAGGCCCGACGATGACAAGCCTCTTCTCCGCGGTCTGCTGGTAGGCCTGCAACGCCAGGACGGCCACAAGCACGGCGGCCACGGCGAAAACCACCGCCAATAAAGTCCTAATAGACATATGAGCGCCATGTTATCCCCTTTTAAATGTTAAATACGTCCAAGCGGAGAGACCTGTGATGACACGGCCGTGACTTGAGCCGTGAAGACGTGTTTCTAAGCTGAAAAACCTAGAACGTCTCGACGAAGTCCGTCGGCTTCGGAATATCTTCTTTTAGGCCTTTCTTCTTTCTTAGCTGCTTTACGAGGTCTGCCAGCATCGACTCGGGCACGGGCGCCCACCGCGAGAACTGCATAGACCAGAAGATCTTGCCGGCGGCGGCCGCGCGAAGTTCGTCGCTTATGTTAAACGACTCGAGCACCGGGAGCTCCGCCCTCAGATACGCCATGTACTCCTGTTGAGTCATGTCCAGCACCTTCCCCCTGTGTTTGTTCAACACGGAGGTCACCGCGCCGATGTAGTCAGGCGCCACCTTGATGTCTAGCTTCATCAAAGGCTCCAGCACCGTCGGCCTTGCGGAGAGCATGGCGGCAAATATGGCGTTTTTGGTGGCGGGCATAATCTGGGCAGGGCCGCGGTGGGCAGGGTCCTCGTGCACAACCGCGTCGGTCAGCACCACCTTGACGCCCCTCATGGGCTCCATAGCCAGCGGCCCCGCCTCGGTGGCCCACCTGAAGCCCTGAACGATGTAGTCCCTTATCTCCCTGAGGTACTGAATGCCGGAGGTTCTGTCTACGATTACGTTGAAGTATCTATCGTCGATAGCCCAGATGCCCCTTGCCTCGTCGGCGTCCCAGCCGGCTTTTTCGCGCAGGATCTTCGCCCGCTCCCTCGGATCCTGGTCCTCCGTGACCTCCTTCAGGGCGATGAGCTCTATGGTGGTCTCGTCAAGAGGCTCCACGTAGAAGTAGAGGCGGTTGTGCTTGTTTGGGGATTTGCCCTCCCACACCTGCGACCTCTCCCGCACCGTCTCTCTGAAGCGGATCAGCGGCGGCGACACTGTGAACTCCGTCTTCGTCCTCTCCTTCAACAGCCACGTGGCGATCTCCAGGTGGAGGGTGCCCACGCCGGACAGCAGAATCTGGCCTGTCTCCTGGTCTATCTTGAGGTCCAGGGTGGGGTCCTCGATCACCAGGTCTTTCAAAGCCTCCACCAGCCTAGCCAGCTCGGCCGGGTTCTTCGGCTCGATGGCCACCGTCACCACCGGCTCGGAGATGTATCTCATCCTCTCAAACGGCGGGATGTCTGCGTATTTCGGATCCACCAAGGTGTCGCCAGCCCTGGCCTCGTCTACGCCCATCAAAGCCACTATGTTGCCCGCGGGCATATACGGCACGATGATTCTCGTGGGGCCCATGTAGATGTATGTCTGTAGCACCTTCTTCTTCAGCTTCCTGCCGATTATGTAGATCTCGTCGCCCTCCCTGATAGTGCCGGAGAACACGCGGCCTGTGGCGATCAAGCCGGCGTGGGGGTCCTTATTCACCTTGCTGATGGCCACTACGGTCGGTCCGTTGGGGTCCGCCTCGAGAAGGGCCTTGCCAACCTCGCTGTTTAAGTCGCCGCGCCAGAGCCGCGGGATTCTGTACTTCTGCGCCACATTAGGCGGCGGCACGTGTTCAATTATCATAGTCAGCAGGGTCTTATACAGCGGGAACTCCTCAGCCAGCTTATCCACGTACCCCTTCTCGTACGCATCCACTATGTTGCTGAACCTGAGACCTGTCTTCTGAGCCAGCGGGATCGTGATGCCCCACTTGTGAAGCGCCGACCCCAGCGCCACCTGGCCCTTGCCCGGGTCCACCTTCCATTTGTCTTTAAACTCCGGCGGGCCGAACATGTCGATCAAGGCGTTGAAGTCCTTCACGATGGTCAAAATCCTCTGCTGGATCTCTTGAGGCGACAGGCGGAGCTCCTTGATCAGGCGGTCGATCTTATTAATGAAGAGCACAGGCCTCACGTACTCCTCCAGAGCCTGCCTCACAACGGTCTCAGTCTGCGTCATGACGCCCTCAACGGCGTCAACCACCACGAGGCCGCCGTCCATCACCCTGAGCGAGCGGGTGACGTGGCCGGTGAAGTCCACGTGGCCCGGCGTGTCGACGAAGTTGATCAGATACGGCTTCCCACCGTATTCGAAATACAGCGAGATGTTAGCCGCCTTGACAGTCATCTGCCTCAGTTGCTCGATGGGGACGTAGTCCATCGCAAGCGCCTTCCCAGCGACCTTAGGCGACAGAAGCCCGGCGCCCATCAGAAGCGAGTCGCTTGTAGTGGTCTTGCCGTGGTCGACGTGTGCCAGTGTGCCGGCGTTTCGGATCTGCGCAGGGTTCTTCGCAATTGCTAAAATCTCGTCCAGTTGCTTTTCAACGATCCTAACCGCTGAAGACATGCCCGACGATGTGGATACATATATTAATTTTTCTCCCCCGCATTACCCAAAACCGCCGGCGTATAGGCCGTGAGAGGCACGTAGCGGCTTGAATGTGGCAATAACGCCGTGGATACTTGGCAGTTGACGAGGCCTAGTCGCAAGCTCTGTCTAGCGGTTCGGCGTATTGCTGGGGATCCCCGCGCCACGCCACCTTCCCCTCCCTAAGCGCGATCAAGGTGTGGCAACACCTCAGAACGTCGCCGTGGTGTGTGGTGACGACGACCGCCCTCCCCGCCGCGTAGTCGGCGAGTATCCGCATGACGCGACCCCGCCAGTCGCCGTGTAAATTTGCTAGAGGCTCGTCGAGGAGGAGGAGGTCCGCCTCCGCCGCCAGCGCCGCCGCGATGACAACCCTTTGTCTCTGCCCCCCGCTGAGGGTTTTCCACCTCCTCTCCGCGAGGTCCTCAACCTCCAGGAGACGCATGTAGCGCCTTGCCGCCTCCACGTCCGCCCTCCCCACCGGCGTGGGGGAGAAGCGGGATCTCCCGGCCAGCGCCGCCTCTACCGCCGCCGCGTCGGGGGGCACGTAGAGCTCCCCTACATATACCTTCACCTTGACGCCGACGTGCTCCACCCAGCCGTGGTCGGGCTTCAGGAGACCTGCCAAGATCTTGAGGAGGGTGGTTTTTCCCGACCCGTTGGGCCCCACTACGCAGGTCAGCCCCTCCCCCAGCTCGCCAGCCGCCTCAAGGACGAAGTCGCCAAGCCTCTTAACTACGTCAAACCTTACGTACATACCTCCACAGAAGCCAGCCGGCTGCAGGTGCGCCCACTAGAGACAGCACCACGTTGACCGGCAACTCCCTGGGCAGGAGGAGCCTAGTCACCAGGTCGGCGGCGAGAGCGAGGGCAGCGCCCAGCCCCGCAGTCTCCAGAAGCACCAGATCCGCCCTCTGGCGCCTGGTTATCCAACGTGCCATGTGGGGGGCGAGTAGGCCGACGAAACCCACGGGCCCCACGGAGGCCACGGCGACGCCGATGCCCGCCGCGGCCGCGCCGACGACATAGATCGTGACTCTTTTTACGTCTACTCCAAGCCCCGCCGCCGCCTCCTCGCCGTGTAGAAGCGCCGCCACGTGGCGAGAGTTGAAATAAACGGATAAAACCAGGGCAAGCCCCGCTGCGGCTATTACATACCCCAACACGCCGGCTGGGTAGGCGGCGAAACTCCCCTGGAGGCCTACATATATATAGCCTAGCTCCTCCGGCGGAAGGGCCAGCAACGCCAGCTGAAGCACGGAAGACGCGGCGTAGGAGAGGAGGACGCCCGTCATGAGCACCACAAGCATCCCCGCCCTCCTCGCGAGGAGGAGCAAGGCGGTCGTCGCGGCGGCGGCGCCCAGCAACGCGCCGAGGAGGAAGCCGAGATACGGGAGGCCCCACAGCCTCCACAGGAGGTACGACCCCAACGCCGCGAGGACGGCGACGCCGCTGACCCCCAGCACGTAGGGATCCGCCAAGGGGTTCCTCAGAGCCGTCTGGAGGAGGAGGCCCGATACTCCGAGCAAAACGCCGGCTGTCACGGCGCCCAGGGCCCGGGGGAGCCTAACTGACTCGATGATGTAGGGATCTACGCCTGCGGGGCCTAGGAGGAGGCCTGCGGAAAAAAGAACTACGACTAGCAACGGTATGAGTCTCCTCACCGCAGTGGCGTAAACAAGGTGAAGTCTCCGGGCGGCGCCGCCTCGGGGTGTATGATGCGCACGAGCTCCTCCAACAGCCGCTCCGGGTAGGCGTTTGACAGCTGATAAAAGGCGGGGCTGTAGGCGTAGACTCTGCCGAGCACCACTGGCCGCAGCTCCCTAAGACGCGGCTCTATCTTCACGACGTCCTCTATCTTAGATACTCCATATCCAGACCAGATCAAGATGTCCACGTCATTTCTGTGCTTAAGGACAACCTCCATGTCTACTTTGCTGTAATTGGCGTAGGCGTATCTGCCGCCGGCAAGGCGGATGAGCTCCCTAGCGCCGGGGCCCGCTGGGTAGAGGACTCCGCCGTAGATTATAAACCAGGCAACCCTAGGCCTCTCTAGATCTGCCACAGACGCCACAAGCGCGTTCCACCTAGCCTCAACTGAGTCGAAGAGCTTAACTGCGTCTTCGGTCGCGTTGAAAAACACTGCGAGGAGCTTCACCCACTCCGCCCTGCCCAGCGGGGCGTCCTCCTGAAACTCGTTAATAACGACGTAAGGGATCTTGAGCTCTCTCAGCCTACTTATCACGGCCTCAGTGCCGTAGGGTCCGGGGTAGAAGTAGACAAATACCACGTCGGGCTTCGCCGCCACTATCTTTTCGAAATTTGGCGAATAAGCAGGTCCCACGTCTGTTATGGTCCCGTTTTCCAGCAGTGCCTTAATTTCGGGAAGATGCCATTCATACTCGCGACCCCACATTATAGCCGCAATCGACCTCAAGATCTCGGACCTGCCGGTTTCCTTATACAGCCTATACGCCATGGCCACGTGAGTAGAGGACATAAACACAGCTCTCTCCACGGGATACCGCACCACCGCCTCAGGTCTGTACTTAGTCTCGTAGTATGTGAGGAGGTGGGGAGGGAGCCCCCTCGGAACGGCTAAGATCCTCCTCCCCAAGGCGTCTCTCAAGACGTATACACCCCCCTCGTAGGAGATGGTAAACAATTTGGCATACTTGACGGGGACCGCGCCGACGGGTTGCGAGGCTACCTCCGCCGCGAGTCTGGCTTGAGCATAGGCGGCAGCCGCCGTGTCGTTCACCGATTTAATCTCCGTACGAAGAGCAGCCGCCTCCTCCCTTAGTTTCGAAACGTCGCGCGCCACGGAGTCCAGCCTCTGCCGCAGTTGACCCAGCTGCTCCGCCAACGCGTTCGTCTCGTTTACAGCCGCCATCTGGGTTTTCAAAGTTTTCATCTCTTCTGCAAGGCTCGACACGTCGCGGGCAAGAGCCTCTATGCCTTGTTGCAACTTGGCTAGTTGCTCTGTTAACGACTTGGTTTCGATCTGTGCCGCCGTTGCCGACTGATATGCCAACACGGCGGCAACCACGGCGAGGACGGCCGCCACAATGGCTATTGCGGTGCTTAACTTACTGTTCATAAAGTGGAGAATCTACCATTATTTATAATTCTCTGGGATCAGCGCCGCCTCGCCTACGTCTACTACATACGGCGGTAGCCACGCCGTGCCCCTCTCCGCCGCTTTCTTAAACACGTCGGCGATAGCCTCCGGGGAGCCGCCTTTTGCTAGGAACTCTGCAATAGCAACCGCCCGGTTGACGGCGCTACGCCATTCCACCCGCCAGACGTAGTCGTAAAACCTCAGTCTGTACCGCGGCGGCTCCCGCGGCTTTAACGCCTCCTCCACAGCCCTCCGTGTCTCCTCCAGAGAGCGGGCTGACTCCACCACAATTTCTAGATACGCCGTGTCTCCCACCACGTCGTAATCCACGTAGTAGGAATACGCAATTCCTCCAGTCCTCAGGATGTGAAAAAGAATAGACTTAGTCCCAGCCTCTAGGTGGAAGGCGGCGCCGTATAAGAGGGCGTAGAGAGAGGCTGGATCGTCTACGGAGAGGCGGAGGGCCTTGGCGTAGTACACGCCGTCTATATCCCGCTCCTCTACGATGAGCCTAGGGCCAGACGTTGCGGCTGGGCGCCTCCTGGCTGGTTTAGTCCCGGTCAGCCCTCCGAAGAGCTCGGCCACGCGTTTTACAGCCTCTTCGCCGAAGCCGCCTGAAAGCACCACGACTGTGTTGTCGGGGGTGAACCACCTCTCTTTGAACTCCACCAGGTCCATCAACGTGATGGCAGAGACCGTCTCGGGGGTTCCGCCGACTGGGTCGCCCCAGTCTGACTCGCCGAAAAGCGCCCGGACGCCCAGCTCTCCCACACGAGACGAGGGGTCTTCCCTCGCCTGCCTAAGTTCAGAAAGCACCACGTCTCTCTCCCGGAGGAGGTCCTCCTCGGCGTAGCGGCTATTCACGTAAAGTCTATACGCCAGCTCCACGAGCCCCGGGGCGGACTCTGACACCGCCTCCAAAGTCACCATGAGGAGGTCTCTCTGCGTGTAGGCGTTGTTGGAGCCGCCAAGCGACTCCACAGCCTCGTCTACGTCGAAGTCCGGCACCCGGAACAACATGTGCTCCAGGAGATGCGTGATGCCCCTCCGCTCTTTCTCTTCGTATAGCGACCCAACTCCCACCGCCACCATCACCGCGGCTGTGGAGGACTCAAAGCGGTCTAAAACCACCGTAACCCCGTTACTCAACAAAATCCTCTCCACAGGAGCCTTCCGTTATAAAGATTTTTTAAGCATAACTTTATTTACGTGGACGACCTCCTCATTGAAATAGATCTTGCAAAAGAGGAGGCAAGCTCTGTTAAGGCTTTTTTGGAGGAGCTTGGCGTGAGTTACAGCGTTGTGGAGACGGCGGGTCGGGTCCGCCTAGTTTTGACAGGGCGGCAGGCGGTGGCGCTTGCTGCTGTTTATGCAAAAATTGTTGACAAGGTGGAAGGCGAGGTGTTGGAACTGGTCTATCTCGCCGGGAGCTTGATTGTGGAGGAATTGCGCAAATATGCGGTGTTGAGGTTGAAGACGCCGAGGGAGGCCGAGGAAGCCGCCTCCAGATTGTCGGGCGTAACGAAGGCCGCGGTGAGAGGTCGCTATGTGGTGGCAGGCGGCGACTTCTTGACGCGCCTCCTAGATCTGGCCCTCAACTTTAGGCAGTTGAGAAGAGGGGCCGTCCGCGAGGTGAAGAGATTTGTAGAGCAGATATACGACCCCGGGAGGAGGGCTGTGTACATCCCGCGGCGTCTCTATACACAATTCGCCGAGCACTTCCTCCCACAATTCGTCGGTGACCAGATGAGGTTGCCCGGCGGCTGGTTGCAAGTGGCAATAGGCAACGGGATGGTGCCTGGCTGGGACGCCATGCCTCCCGACTTCATGGAGGCGTTAGAGATGCGGCACGTAGGCACGTACAGGGCTGAGATAGGAGACGCCGTTACTGAAGTTAAGGTCTACGCCCTTGGCGACTACTGGAAAGTGGCTGTGGTCAGCGGCGTCGACGCAGAGACTCTCCGCAACTACCTAGGGCTGGAGGGGTGGATCCCCCAGCAAGACGGCAAACTATACCTCTCCCGGTGGGCAACTGCAGAACTGTTAAAAAGTGGGTTGTTGCAGTAGTCTATGTTAAGAGCCGTAGCTATCTCAGCCGCCGTGCTTCTGCCTCTCACGACTCTGTTTGACACCTCGCCGACTTCCGCAGTAATCGCCGTCGCCGTGGCCTTCGCGCCCGCGACGCCGCTAGGCAGGCCCTGGCTGAGGAGGGGCGGAAGAAAGCCGTCGGCGTCATCCTCGCATTTCCTGCGGCTTCTACGCCTCCCCTCGCACTGAGTCTAGAAGGCTGGTTGAGAGACCCCGGCGACGTAATATCGGCGGCATTCGCCGCGATATTTGCGGTTCTTAACGCGGCGATGTCCATCGTGTCCTACCGTTGGGGACTTCAAGCGGCTGAATTGCCCGAGGCGGAGGAGGCTGTCCTCACGCCGGAGGAGCGCTATGCGCTCCACGAAAGGATGCAGAAGCGGATGAACAGATGGCGCATCGCCGCCTTCGGCCACGTCCAAATCTCGCCCTTCAGAGAGGGCCGGGAGCGCGACGCGCGTAGTACAAGTCAAGAAGAGGGTTAGTCCCCGTAGGGTCTGGCGTCTATTGTTATAAACAGCGTATAATTTACAATCGTGGAGGGGATATCTTCTCTAGAGATGTATGTCGCCGATAGAAATGCGGAGTGGCTGGGAGTTCCCCGGCTGGTGCTTATGGAGAACGCGGGGGCGGCCGTGGCGCGGAACGTGGCTACGCGGTTTCCAAACGCCGTCAACGTGCTTGTGGTGTGCGGCACGGGGGACAACGGCGGAGACGGCTACGTGGCGGCGCGGCACCTCCACGGGCATGGGCGGAGGGTGAGGATCATCGCACTGGGTGAGCCGCGGGAGGAGCTGGCCCGGCTGAACTACGAGGCGGTGAGGCGTCTCTGGGGCGTGGAGCTGGCCATTGTCCAGTCGCCCCTGGAGCTCCTGGCCCTACAGGACTGGTTCATGTGGGCCCACGTCATAGTAGACGCCGTCCTGGGCACCGGCATACGGGGCGCCTTGAGGGAGCCCCACGCCACGGCCATAGAGCTCATGAACATAGCGTCTGCGCCCAAGGTGGCCGTAGACGTGCCGAGCGGCCTTGACCCAGACACGGGCGAGGTGAGGGACAAGGCGGTCAGGGCGGCGGTCACGGTCACCTTCCACAAGCCCAAGAGAGGTCTCCTCGCCGAGGCGGCGAGGCGGTACGTAGGGGAGCTGGTGGTTGAGCCAATTGGCATCCCGCCCGAGGCCGAGGTGGTGGTGGGCCCCGGCGACTTCGCCTACCTGAACCTCGCGAGGCGGCCCGACGCGAAGAAGGGGGACCACGGCAGAGTGCTGGTGGTGGGGGGCTCGCTGGAGTACTCCGGCGCGCCGGTCTATGTGGCCCTCGCCGCCTTGAGGGCCGGGGTGGATCTCGCCGTAATCGCCGCCCCGGAGCCCGCCGCCACGGCGGCCAAGGCCCAGAGCCCGGATGTAATAGCCATCCCGCTGGAGGGAGACCGCCTATCTATGAAACACGTCGAAAAGATCGTCGCGCTTGCAGAGAGATTCGACGTGGTGGCCATGGGCCCTGGCCTGGGCACAGAGGGGGAGACCCCAGACGCCGCGCGTGAGCTCTTCCGCAGGCTTGCTGGCAGGAAGCCGCTGGTGATCGACGCCGACGCCATCAAAGCCCTTGCAGGCGAAACCGCGCGGGGCGTCGTGGTGTTTACGCCGCATGCAGGCGAGTTTAAAGTCCTCACCGGCGTAGAGCCCCCGCGGGACTTAGAGGGCCGCATGACGACGGTGAGGGAGCAAGCGGCCAGGTTAAACGCCGTGATACTGCTCAAGGGTAGATTCGACGTGGTGTCCGATGGGAGACGCGTCAAGGTGAACACCACAGGCAACCCGGCCATGACCGTGGGCGGCACAGGCGACGTCCTCACCGGCCTAGCCGCCGCCTTCCTCACAAAGACAAAAGACCCCCTAGAGGCCGCCGCCACGGCCGCCTTCGTCAACGGACTCGCCGGAGAAGACGCCGCGGCGGAGTTGGGCTACCACATGACGGCATCAGACCTACTCCAAAAAATACCAAAGGTGATAAAAAGATTTGCTTTTTAGACCACAACTACACATAAGCCATGGAGGCCGTGGAAGTTTCCATTCGCAACTTTAAATCCGTAAGAGAGGCGAAGATGAGGCTTGGAAGAGTCACCGTCCTCCTCGGGCCAGCCGCCTCCGGCAAGTCGAACATACTAGAGGCGTTGGCGCTAGCCACATACTTCGACCGCTACGTCCTCTACGATGACGTAGAGCCGCTATATCAACTCCTCAGAACCGAGGAGGCGCCCGACCTCTTTACGTTTTACGACTTAACTAAGGTGGTAGAGATAAGCCTAGCCACGTCTGAATGGAACAAGCACCTCCGCCTATACTTTCAAAAAGGCCTAAGCATTGAGGTAAACGATATAATACTACCAATAGTATCAGAAAATTATACCCCAGTCTATAACTTTTTACGCCTATTTAAACACAGTGTTGGTTTTTATAGCATTCACGTAGAGGATATTAAGCGGTTAAGGGCGATGAAGGATAAAGTTTTAGGGCGGTTTTATGGATTTGATAGGTTTAGAGGAGGTGTGGTTAACAGCATTAGCGGTAGCGCCGAGGTTGGGACGCCGCGGGATCTTCTACGTGAAGATGGGAAGAACATACGTGTGGTGGCAGGCAAACAGCTTGAGGTGATTAGAGACATTAACGCCGAGTTGCAGGAGTTTGGCCGTATCGAGGTTAAGTTGTTGAGAGACAGGATTGTGTTGTTTGACAACGACGTTGAGATGAAGCCTTCCGCCGCCTCTGACTCCGTTTACCGCGTGCTTTATAACTTAATCGGCCTCGCCTCGACGGTTTATTTCGTAAAGACCAACGGCCTGGAGGGCAGGGCGTTGGCGTTGTTAGAGGAGCCCGAGGCTCAGATTTTTCCGCAGTTCTTCAACCTCCTTGTGAAGTATGTGGCGAAGCTAAGCGAGGTGGGCTACGTGGTCATCTCCACCCACAACCCAATCCTTGTTTCTCTGCTCAGAGACAAGGTTGACGTGACGCTATACTACGTACACAGGGGAGAGAAGGGCCTTACTGAAGTTGCCGAGCTAGATAAGGACAAACTGGCTCAGGAGTTGGTGACGTCTCTAGACCTCCTCTTCATGAAGCCGCGCGAAGTACTACGTCTATGCAGATCTGTATCGTAGCGGAGTGTTACGGCAACAGATGCGTGGGCGAATACCTCAGCCGAGACGTTGGGGGGAGGGTACTGCATAAGCCTAACTACGGCCGTGAACTTATACTACATAGCATAGCGCATGAGCTTAAACCACGGTGCCACCGTCTCATTGTGATAATAGATTATGAGACTTCGCGGGATGCTAGACGGTTGGTGGAGGCGCACTTCGAGCTACGCCAAGTCTGTGAAAGGGTGTGGATTGGCCACGGAAAGGGTAAACTCGCCGGCGTTGTTGCTGTGGTTTTAGATCCGCACGTTGAGGGCTTCGCCGAGCGGCTGGGGCTGAATCCCGGAGACAAGCTCAAACATGAAGACGCCTGCAGACACATCCGAAGCGAGTTAGAAAGAAGTAAAAATGCCACATACAAATTCTATGAATGTCTACAGAAGCTTAAAAGCGAGACAAAAACCTCCTAGCTCGGTCGGCTTAACGCTTAAGGCGATGGGGATTCACGATGCCGACGATGTAGCTAGTATCGGCGTAAAGTTGTTAGTGTCCTAGAAGCCTATATTTACGTGGTTGTGTATACATGTGGGCGGGGCTGAGGTGTTGAGGGAGCGGGCTCGTATGTTCTTGGAGGCGGCTAAAGACGACTTGAGGGCGGAGAGGGTAGATCTAGCCGCTTTCCACGCAGAGCAAGCGTCTCAACCTACGCTTAAATACGTCTTGGCACTCCAGGCGGGTTACCACCCCCATACGCATTCCCTTCGGCGGCTGTTTGAGGAGGTGCGGGCCGTGAGGCTTGACCTTTGGCAACTATACGAGAGATATATGTTGGCCTTTGAAGTCATGGAGGATGCCTATCTGGGGGGTAGGTATCTTCCCAGGCGGTACAGTGGAGAGGTAGTGGAGCACATGGTTAAGGTGGCGGAGGAGGTGGTGTGGTTATGTACATAGAGAGGGGGCCGAGACGTAGGCGTATTCTGGAGAATTAGATACACCACGTCAAGGGGCTGTGTGCGAAAGCTGTGGAGTTGCTGGGGGATGCCAGGGTGTTGGTGTTTGGTAGCGCGGCGTGGGGAGATTGGACCGCAGACAGCGACATTGACGTGTTTGTGGTGTCGCCAAACGCACCTGAGGATGCCTGGAAGAGGGCTGAGGTAGCCGCGGCGTTGAGAAAGGCGGCAGGCGAAGCGGCGGCTCTGTTGGAGCTACACATAGTAACGCCAGAGCAGTATAAGTTGGTATAAAAAATTCTATAGATTAGAGGTAGAAATCTGCTAGGACTCGGTTAGAGAACGGCTCAGGTTGTGTCTTTGTCGGTCGTTATGGCGGCTAAAGTCTCGTCTAGTAGGGCGAGGGTCTCTGCGAGTTGCCGTATGGCGGGGTCTGGGGATAGGCGGTATAGCTTCATGCGGCCGATTGTCTTCACCTCTATTATGCCGTATTGGATGAGGGGTTTTATCTGCTCCTCGACGACGCGTTGCGACGCCTGGGAGCGTTTGGCGAGTTCCGTGAGGTTCATCTCGCCGTGTCGCCAGAGGGCGAGGACGATCTTTATCTTTGTGGGGGAGCCGAGAAGCCGGTCTATCACGGAAAAAGGGGGTGGGTGGTTTATTTCTTATTTCTTCTTGCCCAGGAGTCTGTAGACCTTTATGCCTGTGTACGGCGACGTGGCGACCGCAAATAGCATCGGCCCGCGGGCGGTGTTCTTCTCCATCACCTCGTATTTGTCCGTCTCAAACGATTTCTTGGCTTTTATGTCGTAGAACTTTAGCTTCTGTTTGGACATGACCCTCTTTTCGTCGAGCTTTAAAAACCCGTCGTTTATTTTAAAACAATACCAAAAGGTCCACGGGTGGAAGATCAAGAGCTAAGCCCTCTTCAGTCTCAGGGCGTTGGCCGTGACGGTGATGCTACTCAGAGACATGGCCAGCCCCGCGAGCTCCGGCCTGAGATGGAGGACGGGGTAAAACAGCCCGGCGGCGACCGGTATCAGAGCCACGTTATACGCAAAAGCCCAGAAGAGGTTGAACTTGGCGTTGGACACCACGCGCCGGGAGAGCTGGAGGAACTCCACAACCTTAGACAAGTCCCCTCTGGCCACCACCACGTCGCCAGCTTCCTTGGCCACCTCAGTGCCGCCGCTGACCGCGATGCCCACATCCGCCGTGGCAAGGGCGGGCGCGTCGTTAACGCCGTCTCCCACAAAGACCACGCCCCCCTCCTCCCTCAGCCTCTTCACGATCTCGGCCTTCTTCTCAGGCTCGGCGCCGCCGAAGTACCTAGAGACGCCCAGCTTGGCGGCCACGGCGGCCACGGCGCGTTCGTTATCGCCGGACACCACCACTGGCTCAAGCCCCATCGACCTAAGCCTCTGGACGGCCGCCGCCGCGTCGGGCCTCAGCTCGTCTCCAATAGCCACAAGCCCCCTGACTCTGCCCTCCACTGCCACATACACCACTGAAAGTCCCTGGGACCTAAGCTCCTCAGCCAGCCGCCTCATGTCCTGGGGCACCTCAGCGCCTAGGGCCTCCATCAGCTTCTCGTTGCCAACGCCGACGGACCTGCCGTCGACAGAGGCGTAGATGCCCATCCCCGGGAAGGAGTCGTAGGAGTCCGGCTGGCGTACTGCCAAGCCCAGCTCGGAGGCGTAGTCCACAAGCGCGCGGGCGAGGGGATGCGTGGACTTGGACTCGGCGGAGGCGGCGTAGGCCAGCGCCTCCACGTCGCCTACGTACTTCACCACCCGTGGGGACCCCCGGGTCAGCGTTCCCGTCTTGTCGAAGGCGATGAACCGCGCCTTTAAAACCTTCTCGAAGGCCTCGGGGTTCTTCACGAGGAGCCCCTTCTCCGCGGCGCGGCCGACGCCCACGACGACCGCCAGCGGTGTCGCGAGGCCGAGGGCGCATGGGCACGCCACCACGAGAACAGACGCCACAAAGAGCAGGGCCTGGCCCGGCGGCGCCCCCCGCAGGACCCACGACGCGAAGGTGGCCGCCGCCACTGCCAAGACGACCCAGGTGAAGACGCCAGCGACGCGGTCGGCCAGCCTCTGTATGGGGAGCCTCGCGTTTTGGGCCTGTCTAACGAGCTTGATCACCTCCGCCAAGTAGGTATGAGCGCCGGATCTGGTAGTTCTCAACACGAGACGGCCCCTAACAAGCAGAGTGCCCGCCAGCGCCAGATCCCCTGGTTTTTTCTCCACAGGCATAGGCTCGCCGGTGAAGGTTGATTCATCCACATATCCTCCGCCCTCTTCCACATATCCGTCCACCGGTATCCTCTCCCCCTCCCTAACCTCCACCAGCTGGCCCGGCTTGACCTGCGCCGGATCTAGCTCTACGAAGTCTTCGCCGGTTTTTACCCGCGCCTTGGGAGGAGTCATCTGCACCAGCTTCCTCACCACGTCTCCGGTCCTAAGCTTCATCCGGCTTTCTATATACCTCCCGGCTAGGACAAACGTAATCACGGCGGCAGA
>Ga0209393_1000302_pt1 | contig 25062 bp, 30 predicted proteins | sample SSWtaG_2_FD_184117 | JGI IMG/M metagenome (GOLD analysis project Ga0209393, IMG submission 184117) | Hot spring microbial communities from Sandy's Spring West, USA to study Microbial Dark Matter (Phase II) - SSWsed_130316 (SPAdes)... | ecosystem: Environmental > Aquatic > Thermal springs > Hot...
CTCCAGCACTAACCCTATCCTTACCTGCTGCCCTAGCAAGTATCTTCTCTGTTATAGTCATTCCAACCATAGCATATGCTTGTAAGTAACCCATTAATAATGTTATTTTCTATAAGTTGTAGGTGTATGCTAAAGCAATAAAGGTTAAACTCATGCATGGTAGATTCGATCTATTCAAGGTTATAATGGATAGTATAAATGCATGCAATGAGTATATCCAAGATGATGATATAATAGCATTATCAAGTAAGTTCGTTGCCATGAGCCAAGGGCTAATAATAAACATGCAGAATATAAAACCAGCATCTGATGCCTTAGATTATGCAGAGAGGTATCATATGGATGCTAGGATAAGCGAGTTAGTGCTTAGAGAGGCAGATCATATATTTGCTGGAATCCCAGGGTTCATACTTGCAGTTAAGGATGGTATGATTGCACCAAATGCAGGTATAGATAGATCAAATGTAATGCATGGTTATGCCATACTATATCCATCAGATCCATTCAGGGTAGCAGATATGCTAAGGGATAAGTTCTTATTGTATGCAAATAAGAGGGTAGGCATAGTTATAGTAGATAGTAGGCTTATGCCAACTAGGATAGGTACAACTGGTGTAGCATTAGCAGTATCTGGATTTGAGCCAGTCATAGATAAGAGGGGTAGCAAGGATCTATTCGGTAATGTTATGAGGGTTACATTGAATGCATTAGCAGATTGTATAGCATCTACAGCAAACATGCTCATGGGAGAGACCGATGAGTCAAGACCAATAGTTATAGTAAGAGGGTTAAATGTTAAGATGAGTAGCAGAGATTATGATTGGCATGATTTAGCAGTAGCATACGATCAATGCTTATACATTAGAGGTTTAGCAGGATCTAATATACTAAAGAGTTAATAATTTGATCTTTATTAAAAGCATAACCATTATACATTGGGTCATAATATAAAGAATTATGAGAAAGGAGTACATAGTCGTAAGGATAGATGCAGCACCTGATGGTAGTCCATACATATTTGTATCCTTAGTTGAGCCAAAGGATATGAAGGAGAAGTCCCAGAGTCCATTTGGTGTTCAAGTTATAAGCAACTTCACATCTTTAGAGGATTTAATGAAGAATATAAACAGGATGATAGCAAGCCAGATGGTTGGAAGTTTTACTACAACACTCAAGTTAAGCATGAAAGAGTATGAAGAGTCTGGTATAAAGGTTGGTGATAAGATATACCTTGATATAATAAAAGCAGATATACCTACTTAATCACAATTGAAACAGTATCTATAATATTATTATTGTATTACCAACCTGCTATTTATTTATTCCCAAATCCTAACTCTTAGTATCTTCATCCTCTGGTTCATACTTCCTCTGCTCTGGTAGCATTATGTATACACATGCTGATCCACACATTGTACAAGGCACATTGTTGCCAGATAACTGACCTTCCCTATTATGTATCATGCTTGCTCTCTCAGGGTCTATTGCTAGGGATATCTGCTTACTCCAGTTGAGTGTCCTCCTAGCCTTGGTTATCTCTGCATCCCACTTTATTGCTCTATCCCTTATCTTAACTATATCACCTGCATGTGCTGCTATCCTATATGCTATAAGACCTTCCTTAACATCCTCTACTGTAGGCAATGCAAGATGCTCTGCTGGTGTTAGATAGCATAGAAGGTCTACACCCTCACTTGCTGCTACTGCTGCTCCTATAGCACTTGCTATATGATCATACCCAGCAGCAACATCGGTTACCAATGGACCTAAGACGTAGTATGGAGCATCATCCATCATAGCCTTAGCTAATCTAACATTTGCTGCTATCTCATTCAAAGGTACATGCCCTGGTCCCTCAACCATGACTTGGATATCATACTCATGGGCTCTCTTAACTAGCCTTGCAACATTTACCATCTCTGCTATCTGTAACTCATCATGTGAATCAAGTATAGAGCCTGGTCTTAAGGCATCACCAAGGCTAAACGTTACATCATACTCCCTTGCTATCTCGCACAGGTAATCAAAGTACTCATAGTATGGATTCTCCTTATCATACTTGAGCATCCATGCTGCTGTTATAGTTCCCCCTTTGCTGACTATTCCTGCATGCCTCTTAACCTTTAACACTCTCTCTGCTAGATCCTTGGTTATACCAGAGTGTATGGTAACAAAGTCAACACCATCCTTTACAGCATCCTCAAATGCCTTTATGAAATCATCCGAACTCATCTCCAATGGGTTCTTGTACTTATTTACTGCATTAGCATATGCTTGGTATACTGGTACATATCCAAATGGTATCCTTGCTACATCTAGTAGTGTTCTCCTTATCTCTACAAGGTTCCCATCATCACTAAGGTCCATTATGGTATCTGCGCCATACCTTACTGCAACCTTAGCCTTTTCAACCTCTTCCTTTAGATCAACCCTTAATGTAGATGTGCCTATGTTAACATTAACCTTTGTGCTTAAGCCCTTGCCTATACCCTTAACCTTTATCTCCTGACTTCTAGCATTATTCTTAGGTATTATTATCACACCCCTTGCAACTCCTCTAACTATGAGATCAAGATTAACCTGCTCATCCTTTGCTACCTGCTTCATCTCCTCTGTAGCAATGCCTCTCTTAGCATAACTCATCTGGGTTACCATAACACTAATAATTAATATTACCAAATTTAAACGATATTATGGATTACAACTGAGAGTCTCACCCTTCAGGGTGGGATGATAGGAAGTAATACTTGTATTCTTGGTGTTGGTTTATGTGAATTGGCAAGTAGTATCCAGATTGGTCTTTTGAATCCAGCATATAATAATATGGCTAACCTTCATAATAATGAAGGTATAACCATCAGGGTAATGACACACCCTCTGCTTCTAATGTGAGCAATGAAGAGCCAACCTATGAGCGCTTAGAATCATAATCAAGAACCCTACCCTTTAGGGTGGGGAATGTCAACTACAATTAAGAATCTGGATACTAATAAGATATATAGCGTATATCTTTAGATATGCTTCTCTTACTTATTGATTGCATAATATAATTATAGGAAGACCTAAGAACCCTAGAACTGGTGGGGTCGAGGGGACTTGAACCCCTGACCTACGGGTCGCTGCAGCTCCAGAGCCACATCATCCTAATGTCAGATGACCCTTTTCCTCTGGAGCCCTTTGCGGTATATTGTATATACTGTCGCCCTGCCTTGCTAGGCTACGACCCCTAGAGTTTATCCTATTTTATTCTAAAGTATCTCTTGATATATCTACTTATTTACCTTCCCTTCTTATGAGCAACCTTCTTATGCTTCTCAAGATGCTCTTTATCACTGAACTCAAGGTTACAGTATGAACATATGAAAGTGTTCTGACCTTTTGTACTCTTGCTCTTTCTAAATAGGTTCAAGAATTATAAATTGACTATTATTAATAATAAACCTTTCGATATAGTATGAGGCTCTGTTAACTTAACCATCATCCATCAATTTCATTATGAATCTGCTTAAATCTATCTTAACATTAAAGTACAACATCAATACTCTGAACCAGTTCCTAACATGCTCTCTATTACAGTTATCTTACAGGAAGTTATCATCGAAGCATTCTTTAGTTCTATCCTTTATTTATGTATTGGATGGCTCTCTCCATTATGTTCTTATCTTCTTGATCATACACATTATGTTTAATCCTTAACCATCTACATGCTTGATTGTAGTAATAAGCTCCATCTGTATATACTGTATACTTGCTCCCATACAATCTCCTTAACCTCTTTATGAAATTATAGCATACTGCTAGAGTCCTTTCTTTATAAATATGCATTAATAAGTATCTTTTTATGTAAGGTTCATATGCTACCCATAACCAGTATACTTCTCCCTTTATAGTTATCATACTCATCTACCATTATACACTTTATCCTTCTCTTCTCTTTACTTCTATCTATAACAAAATCATTGATATCTATACACTGTAATATTCCATATAGCACAGTGATCTCTTTACTAATGGCTCTAAGCATTTAGATGCTAACCTTACTTAGACTCCTTGCTGAATAGTAAAGATATATGGCATATATCTTGAGTATATGTGCTTCTATTACGTATTGATATCATAGTATAATTTAGTATAACTTATTCTTAAGTTAACAGAGCCTAGTATGATGTGTTGAATAACTGACTTTGTTTGTCTAAATATTTTATGCTATATCTTTCTATAGCATATCTCATATGAGAATGCTATATCTGATAGGAACTAGGAGTACGAATGAAGTATGGGTAAGAAGAGATACTGCTAGAGTCTCTAGATAACTGGTCTAAAGATCATGAACAGAGGTAAGGAAGGAGCAAGATTCATTCAGATATCCAAATGGAAGGAGATGGATAGGTTAAGATGTATTACTGAATCAGCTATATCATCATTGAAGATTTGGGAGTATGTATCCATAATAAGATGATAATTATAGTTAATATTGATACTTAAAGCATCCATATACAACATATTCATAAGAATAAATAGTAGCAATAGTGATAAGATAGTATATAGTAATATTAGGTTATATTATAAAATAGTAAGATCTAGTTATTCAACATGTCAGTATAGTATTTATCCTCTTAAAATATAAAGTATAATATTATGATGCTCTCAAAGAAGGTAATATTGGCAAGTATAATAGTTGCAGTTATAACGATAACTCTATTTGCTTTACAAGTAATATTATCATCATCTAGCAGTGCTATATTAACAACCAATTCCAAGTTAAGCATACAATTCACAAAGGAGGATATGAAGAGGGTAGGCTTTGGTGTAGTTGAGAGGGTAGCTGCAGAAAGGCTTGAGAAGATAATTATAAATGATGATGGTAAAGGCTTTTATACAATGCAACAAGGCTCAAATACTATACAGAAGGAGTTTACAATAGATAACGATACACTAAAGAGGATAAGATCCCTTATAAATGATTATGGTTTACTCTCAGTAAATATAAACAAGGAGTCTATAGATGATGAGAATGAGTTCTTACGCTATACACTAAGCATAACTTTAGATGGTAATACTAAGGTTATACGCTGGGTTGAGAGGCTTAATGTAGATGAGATGAAGCCTGCAGATGTCCCACCCTTACTTATAAGGGTAAGGGATGTCCTGCTAAGCATAATGTCCAAGGCTAACTAAATATATATTATAGTGTGAATAAGCATAGAATATATGATATCGTTAGTCTCAACAGAGATAAGTGCAAAGGGTATTAGGGTTGATGCACTAAACAATCTAACAATAACTAAAGGCACAACTCTACTCAAGCGTGGTTTTGCACACATGCAGAAGCATGGTGTTATAATGGATGTTACCAATGTAGAGCAGGCACAGATAGCAGAGGATGCTGGTGCAGTAGCTGTTATGGTATTAGATAAACTCCCTTACGATGTAAGGAAGGCTGGTGGTGTTGCTAGAACAGCAAGTATAAAGGCTATAGAAGAGATAAGGGATCATATAACCATACCTATAATGGCTAAGTGCAGGATAGGGCATATAGAGGAGGCTAGAGTACTTGAGGCTGTTGGTGTTGATATGATAGATGAGTCTGAGGTGCTTACACCAGCAGATGAGGAGAGGCATATATGGAAGTGGGACTTTACTGTTCCATTCGTTAACGGTGCAAGGAACCTAGGCGAGGCATTAAGGAGGATAGAGGAAGGTGCATCAATGATAAGAACAAAGGGTGAGCCTGGTACTGGGAACGTTGCTGAGGCTGTTAAGCATATAAGGATATTAAATAATGAGATAAGGAGGATAAAGAGTGTTTATGCGGATGGAGATATGCAAGAGTTGGTAAAGATTGCTAGGGAGCTAAGGGTATCCTATGTTTATGTTGAGGAGACTGCAAGGCTTGGTAGGCTACCAGTGGTTAACTTTGCTGCTGGAGGGATAACAACACCAGCAGATGCAGCACTACTAATGAGGTTAGGGTGTGATGGTGTATTCGTAGGCTCTGGTATATTCAAATCACAGGATCCATTGGAGAGGGCTAGAGCAATAGTCATTGCTACAACATACTGGGATGACCCAAAGACAGTTCTAGAAGCACAGAGGATGATAGATGAGAGCAAGTCTATGCTTGGAATGGATATAAAGACCCTTGAGTTAAGGATGCAAGAAAGGGGCAGTGAGGCTTGATGAGTAATAAGAGCATTAGCAATAACAGCATTAATAATAGCAGTAGGCAAATAAGCATAGGTGTACTTGCATTACAGGGCGATATAGAAGAGAATATAAGTGCTACGAATCAAGCATTAAAGGCACTTAACATTGATGGCAATGTTATGCAAGTTAAATACCCAGAGCAGGTATCAAAGATAGATGGTATAATTATACCTGGAGGCGAGAGCACTGTTATAGGCACATTAGCAGCATTGAATGGCTCACTCAAGGTATTAAGGGATAGGATAAGCGAAGGTATGCCAACATTGGGCATCTGTGCTGGTATGATAGTATTAGCAAAGAGAGCATACGATAGAGTTGTAGGAGAGACCAGACAGAAGTTACTTAACATACTAGATATAACTGTAGAGCGTAATGCATTTGGTAGGCAGATGGACTCCTTTGAGGCTTACCTTAATATACCATTGCTTGGAGAGAAGCAATTTAAAGGTGTGTTCATAAGGGCTCCAGTTATAAAGGATCATGCAAGTAATGTTGAGGTATTAGCAAGGCTTAACGATAAAGTAGTTGCTGTAATGCAAGGTAATATAATAGGTACATCTTTCCATCCAGAGCTTGCTGATGATGTTAGATTGCATATGCACTTTATTAACATGGTTATAAACTACGTAAAGCACTAATCTTATCTTAATTGCTCTTTAGTTTAATATTTGATTAAATCCTTATTTTTATTTTATAACTTAAGGTCATCTGCTATGGGTTTTATAGGATATGCACCACATACCCTACAGAATCTAGCATTAGAATTTATATAAGAATAGCATGAGGGGCATCTATATTTATGCTCAAGATAATCATTTGCATAATCTCCCTTAGTATAGTATGGGGGATCAAAGAACCTCCTATAAACCTCATAATAGTATAGATGCTCCTTATCCCTTACACTTACATGCTCATTGCTTATATAGTAACTTCTCTTGTTCTCAAAGTAAGAATCATCTATAATACTATTAAGGTAATCCTTTATAATGCTAGTGTTTGCCCCCTGCTCCATAGCCATCTTATCCCTCCATGCTATATCCTTGCCTAAGATATGCTCAAAGCATACTCTTAGTATGAACTTACCATACCTCTTACCATTGTACTCATTAACCTTCATCTCTACTGGTATGCTTCTAGCATAGTCAATCAGCATACTATTCAAGTATGGTAAGCATACATTCATACCAAGGTATCTTGCTATATCTATGCTAGAGAAGTGCATTATACCCTCTAGTCTAGAGAGTTCATACCTTAACTCTTCATAACCCATCCTTAGCATATAGTTATAACCAGCAAAGATCTCATCTGAGCCATCTCCAGTCATAGCATACTTGTAACCATTGCTACTTAGCCTCTTCAATGCAAGATAGGGGACAGCAGAGTTTCTAACCTCCATTGGATCGAATGTTCTCATTATCCTTATCACATTTTGAACAGCCTCAAGTATATCATCAATACTTACATGCTCTAGTACACATCTAATATTAAATCTATCTGCAACAATACTTGCATGTACTAAATCCTTTGCATTAGAGTGTCCAATGCATATGGCTGTTATCGAGTCCTTATTGCCCATTGATGATAACAACGCAGCCAATATGCTACTATCTAAACCACCAGAGAGCAGTATGGAATCGCAGCCTTGCTCAATACAATTATTTATACTTAAGTTAAGCAGATCAACTAACATTGTACATGTGGTGCTCATGCTTAACATGTGGATCAGCAATATTTATTATAAACCAATCCGTAAGGTATATTATGCTACTACCCTCAGAGATAGAGACCAAGACACTTATACCAGCAATAAGGGCTATAATATCAAGGAGGTTAGTCAATGATTACAACATGAAGGAGGAGGATGTTGCTAAGTTACTGGGTGTAACACAAGCAGCAGTAAGCAATTACATAAGGGGTACAAGAGGAGATGCTGAACTGGTTAAGAAACTTACCAACTTACCTACCATAGCAAGGAGGATAGATGAGATAAGTAGGGAGTTGGCTAGCAGTAAGGCATTCTTACCATCTACAATGGCTAAGTATATAGGTCTGCTTAATTACATAAGACAGAGTATGCTAATATGCGATATCCATCATAGTATAGAGGATAATATAGATAAGGAAGTATGTAAGGCATGTGAGGACATACTCATAAAAAATAGTAGCAGTACAGACTAATTTATTTATAATGATTAGAATTAATGGTTCTGTTAACTTAACCACCGTCCATAAGTTTTGTTATGAATTTGCTTAAATCTATCTTAATGCCGAATAGTACAAGTATATGGCATATATCTTGAGTGTATATGGGGTTCTATTACGTATTGATAGCATAGTATAATTTAGTGATTTAGTGTTACTTGTTCTTAAGTTAACAGAGTCGGATTAATAAGAATTAAATATATCAATTGATATCTTTCCCCAATGACAAAGATAAAGATACATGCTGTTGAGAATGGTCCTTATATAGTAGAGGTTGATGGTAAGACTCACTCAGCACTATGCAGGTGTGGCGGTAGTAACAACAAGCCTTACTGTGATGGTACGCATAGGAGGATAAACTTCTTGGCTCCCAAAGCAGATATACTTGACACACAATAAAATAATAAACCTTAATGTACTTAATTTTTAATATTAGAATATTGCAATCTATTTATTTATTCTCTCCCTCCCCCTTCTGTATATACGGTTTAACTGTAACTACCCCAGATACATCCTTACTTATTATAACCCTTATCTTCCTAGGTGGGCTTCTTATACCTCTACTCCATATAATCTCGTTCAACTCCTCATCTATCTTAACTTCTTCACTCTTCACATGCCTAATTGCAAACTCTCTTATCATGTTTATTGCCCTCTTTGCTCTTCTATTATCTGGTGCAAGTGTAACCTTGCCAAGGTTTATGGTATACACCCTCTCCTCTACCCCTTCCTCCTTGCTCATACCATATACACCCCTTTATCTCAACAGATAATTATATTTAATTTATTATTTGTAATGATACATCATTATCTATCCCACATCTACACTACTTCTCCTCCAATTACGTTGCTGTGGATTCCTCCTAACCCTTCTATTTGTCTTTAGTATAACCCAGAGTGGAACAGCAGAGTTCTGCTTAGTCTTCTTCATCAATCTATTCTTCCTTGGTTTGGTCTTGTTACTTGCCATGCATCTAAATATTAGTAGGTACTTTTTAACTTTATGGGTTGTGAGGTTAATAGCAGAATCCTCTGTAAAGGTACACTACCAATCAATCTTATTCAGATACTTGCTGTTACTTATCATCAAATATCTTCTCTATAAGCCATTTTGTACGCATATGCTTTGCTATATCTGATATAGTAACTATGCCTACTAGTTTACCGTTCTCAACTACAGGAAGCCTCCTTATCCTATTATTGAACATCCTCTGTACTGCAGCCTCTATAGGAAGATCAGACTCTGCTGTTATAACTGGTGCACTCATAACGCTAACTATGTTAACCTTACTACTAGGTATATCATTTGCACATACCTTCCTTACAAGATCCCTCTCCGTTACTATACCAACTATCTCATCCCCCTTCATGACTATTACACTGCTTATGTTGTTATCTGCCATAAGCCTTGCTGCATCCCTTGCTGTCTTATCTGGATCTATTGTTATCACCTTCCTTACCATTATATCCTTGAGTAGTATATCCACATGTAAGCTCATGGGTAATGGGTTTAAAAATGTGTCCTTTGCTATTATGAGAAGGGGAGAAGCAAACCTTGTGTTTAATGGTAAGTTCTAAACAATCTTGCTATAGTAGAACATCACAATATGATAGACCCAGCTTGAAATGGATTAAGTGTGTAACATGATAGAGGGCAAGTAAGAGAACAAGATTATAACACTCAAATACTTGCTGTACAATATTATTATAGATAAATGTTAAGCAACATCAGTAATATAACAATAATTATATTATTCCTCGTTTTAAAAATATTAGATTGGTTGGTATCTCTAAACCACATTTTAAAGACCTATTGGTATGGAGCAGATTAAAGGATAGATTGCCATGGTACTACGCTGTATCTACAAATACTATGCCAGCAAAATACCTTATATGTAAGCGTATAAGATTAGATGAGTCAGTAAACCTTAATGACTCTAGCGAGGATGAACTATGGCATGAACTTGAACGTTTAACTGAAGAGTTCTTAAAGGTCAAATATAGAATATTAAGGAAGGATATTAGACTCTCAGATCTAACCAAGGCAAGACCATCACTCATGGATCTATGCGTAGAGTTAACTAAGCGTATGCTAAGGCATTGTAACTTCTGTAGATGGAACTGTAGAGTTGATAGAACCAAGGCAACAAAGTATGGAGCATGTAAGTTAGATAGCATCTCAAGGGTTAGCAGTTACTTCCATCATCTAGGAGAAGAGATTATATTTAGAGGGGTTAATGGTTCTGGTACTATATTCTTTACAAGTTGTAACATGAGGTGTGCATTCTGTCAAAACAGTGATATAAGTACTGATAGGTACAATGGTATACCTGTAACACCAGATTCACTTGCACTTATGGTATGGCAGTTAAGGTTGGAAGGCTGCCATAATATAAACTGGGTTGGTGGCGAACCAACTATACATTTACATACAATAGTAGAGGCTATAAGCCTACTTGATTTATATTCTAAAGATATCAGGGATGCATCTTATACTTTAATCAATGCAGATAAAGGAAGGTGGAGGAGGGATGTAAATAATGCTTTGTATGAAGGAGAGTTTAATGCACCACAGTTATGGAACTCTAACTTCTTCATGAGTAATGAAGCGTTGAAGATACTAAGATTACTTATGGATGTCTGGTTACCAGACCTTAAGTTTGGGCAAGGGAGATGTGCACTCTCAATAGCAAGGACACCATGGTACTGGGAGACCGTAACTAGGAACATTAAGATGGTTTATGAGTGGGATGAGGATATGGTTATAAGGCATCTTATAATGCCTAGTCATGTTGAGTGTTGTACAAAGCCTGTATTGGATTGGATTGCAGAGAATATGAAAGATGTTCCTATAAATATAATGGATCAATACTATCCAGATAATCTATGTGATCCATACTCACCAAAGTATGATCCATACTACAAGGAGTTGGCTAGACTCCCTAGCAAGGAAGAGATACTTGAGGCTTACAGATACGCTAAGGGGCTTGGTCTAAACTTTGAGATACTAAGTTTTGAGGATAAGAATGTTAGCGGTTTAAGAGTTTGATTAATGTAGATACAAATACTTATTTATCTTGCTTAATTAAGCAGATAGCATAAAATGATAACAGATATAGGTTTAGGGTTTATAACCATCATACTATCCTTAACAGTAGTGATTGTTGCTTGGATAATATTATCCATACCTGTGTACATCTCTGCTAGAGTGCTAACTATGGGTAGGATAAGGTTTACTACTGCCATGCTTGCTAGCCTAATAGCACCATTGCTATACTTTGCAATAGTTATAGGTTCACTCTTACTTATAGATAGGATAGGCATGGCATCTATACTTTTAGCATTGATTGTAGCACCTATAGCATGGTTATGGGTATATAAGCGCATGTTCAATACTGGTTGGTTAAGGGCTCTAGGTATTACAGTACTCTCCTTCATACTCTTCATAGTGCTTGCATGGATAGTATCTGTTATACTTGGCATAGCATTGCCAGATGTGTATATACCTAACCCTACTCCTATACCATTTCATAATATATAAGATTATTAATAATCGCCTATCAACTCCTTAGTGTCTTCTCTTGCAATGCTATTATATCTATATCTATCCCTCCACTCATCTACAGCACTTATATCCTCCCCTGCCCTCTTCTCCTCAACCTTCTCTATCTTAACTATGGATGGTATGTTAACCCACTGCCCAACGAGTATAGCCTCACCCACATTCAAGGATGGTAGATACTCCAGCAACTCTCTACTAACTATCTCACTAGATTCGTTTATATACCTCTGATCCTCTGGATTGGTAAGCCTAAGTATAGCCAATGAGCCCATCTGGCTAAGCACATCAGGATCAAGCCTCCTTGGTCTCTGGGATACTATTATTAGAGAGACCCCAAACTTCCTCCCCTCCCTTGCTATCTTACTTGCTATGTATTTGGTATCAGTATATACATCTACCTTGCTTGGAAGGAATACATGTGCTTCCTCTATAGCACATATAACAGGGCTTGTAAACCTTACCCTCTCACTCTCACCACTATCCTGACTTCTATCTAATCTCTTTACCCTCTCAGCCCTCTTCCTATCCTCTAGTATCTCCTCTAGATAGTATGATATTGCAACATCAGCCTGCTTCTCAGAGAACTCTATCATATCTAGTATGTTTATCATATTGGGTCTTAGCATATTCAAAGGCTCATTACTACTTGTATCAAAGAGTGAGCCTAACCTTCTTACTGCACTATCTATTATACTCTGAAGCCTCTCACAAGCCCTTATTATCTGTGGATTCCTCTTGCTAGATTGCTTACCTTCTTCTATGCCCTTAATGTTATCTATACTTGCCCTTAATGCACTCCAAAAGTCCTCAGCATGTCTAACATCATCTGTTAGAGCCTTACTGATGATATCTCTTTGCACACTAGCACTCTCCTTAACCTCAAGTAGATCTGCTAACTCATCAGCATCATGTATGAACCTAGGGTTTATCCTTGCCTTTATATGATTCACATTACTTATGCTTAGATCATTATACTCCCCATGGTAATCGAATATAACCATTGTACCATGCCTCTCAGCAACCCTCTTTGCTATCAATGCTAATAGATTTGATTTACCTCCACCTGTTACAGATAATATGGCAAGGTGCCTGCTTGCTATCTTATCTATGTTAACATAAACCTTAACCTTGCTATTCCTTAGCAGTGTCCCTATACTTGCCCATCTGTAATCATTAACGGAGAATACCTTAAGGTCATCAATGCTAGCTTCTAGCACAGCGCTACCAGGCTCTGGGGGAGTGCTAGGTATGGTAACTATACCCTTAGCAAGATCATCTATATAACCTAAGACCCTTACAGTTGCTTGATAACTCTTATCCCTCTCGTTCATCTCTGCTATCCTCTTGCCTTCATATGCTGCAAGATAGTTGTTAACATTTGCAAGTATACTGCTCTTTATGGATGAGTTCTCAACAAGCCCAAGTATCCTCCTGCTATCGTTAGTTGTTACTACAACATATTCTCCAACACTAACTGGCCTGTATGCTATAAATGAGAATCTGTATGGATAAGATTCTCCAACTATGAATCCTAATGGCTTATCATCCTTTATACTATTATTACTGCTCATTCATCCAATACCTCCCTATCCCCTTCCTCTATGCTTAATCCTATCATATCCTCTATCCTACTCATATCATCATCACTTATCTTACACCTCTCATGTGCTAATCTAAGCACGTAAGGATAGCCTGATATACTCTCCGATGCAAGAATATCAATTATTTCCATTATCTCCTTCTCATCCTTCTTGCTAGGGATCTCAACCTTTATTATAGGTGTGCATGATCTTAACCTTACATATGCTACAGTTATCTCTTCATCATTTATCCTTTGATACTCATAAGCATACCCAGGCTTAGATGTTCCCTTGCTAAAGTAGTATATATCTGCTAGACTACCATTTAGTATAGAGTTACTCTCAGAGTTCTTTGCTACAAATATTATATTATCACTACGCAAAAGATCTTTATAGTAATCAGATAAACTTTTTATATCATCGTTATAGTACTGCTTAAACCTTTGATCATAGAACCTTGCAAGTAGAGAACCATCTATAAGTAAGAAGTCTATATCATCAACCTCTTTAGCACTTCTCTTTGCTAACTCATACTCAATCTTCATACACCTTACAAGCAGTATGTTCCTTGGGCTTATATAGCCTCTACCCTTATCATACATTAACTTCTCTACATCAAGTTTAACTATTGGATTAACTATTAAATCACCTTTACTAGTTATTGATACTCCTGCAATAGCATAAAGGTAGAAGCCCTTGTACCTTCTGTAGTTAAAACTACTATCTATCCCAGCAAGCCTAGATTCTGTTACCCTTGGCTCATAGGTTACCCATCTCTTCTCAGCATCTTTAAATATACACTCTCTATTGCTATTTATCTTACTAATTATGCTATCTCTTCTCTTTAAAGCATCAATGTACAGTTCAAATAACATAACATATCTTACTCTCTTTAAGATATAAGGTTTACAATAATAATATTTAAATCACTAGAATGTAATTCTACATAGTGCGTAGAATAGAGCAGGATGAGGTAGAAGAGTTAAAGGAGTTCATAGACATGCTTAATTATAAGTCTAGCAATGGTGCTGTTGTAGTAGTTGAGGGTAAGAAGGATGTTATAGCATTAACAACTCTAGGCTTCTATGGTAATGTTATAATGCTTAATAGTTGTAGGAGTTTAAGTAGGCTTGTAGATAATATACAGCATTCTAAGGAGGTTATACTATTGTTAGATATGGATAGCAAAGGTAGGTATCTTACTCAAAGAATTGTTAGCATGATATCAAATAGAAGAAGGGTTAATCTATTCTATAAGAAAAGGTTGGTTGAGATCACAAGAGGTAAGATAAGGAGTGTAGAGGAGCTTGTAATATACAAGGAGTATATCAACAATAATAATAATGTAATAGATTATATACAATCAATCTAAATAAGTCTATCCATTAACATATCTAACAGGTACTCTGCTATTGCTGGAGAAGAGGTGAACCCTGGGGACTCTATACCAATGAGATGGATGAAGTTGTAAGGATACTCTTCTATAACAAAGTCTGGTTCTTCCTTGCTACCATGCTCTACAAGCCTTGCTCTTATGCCAGAGTATCCATATACTAGATCTTCTCTGCTTACCCCTTCTACTAACATAGATGCATGCTGATAGAACTCATCCATGCTACTCATATGCACATCATCTTTGCTTGAAAGGTATATAGCATTAGGCCCAATACTTATACTACCATCCAACCTCTTTGTTAGATGTATGCCTATCCCTCTGTAATCAAACGTTGGTATAGGATATATTAAAGAGTTTACTAGGTAAGGTTTACCTTTTATTATATAGTACTCCCCAAGGCATGGATATATCTTGTACTTATTAAGGCCTATTAACATGGCTATCTCATCAGCATACAGACCAGCACTATTTATAACCATTCTAGCATTAATTGTATGCTTATTATCATTAACTATTAGTTTAAACCCATTCCTATACTCATCAATGCCTATCACCTTGCTATTGAAGATGAACTCAATCCCACTCTCCAATGCTTTGCTATAAACAGCATATGCAACAGTATATGCATCTGTTACACCAGCATTAGGCACATATATCCCTACGCTAGCCTTTGCATAAGGCTCTAATACCTTTATCCTATCTTTATGAACTATCTCATACTTAACTGAGTTTGCTCTTGCCCTCCTCTCTAGCTCACTTAACCCGCTCTCATCATTATTACTAGGAACTATGAGCATCCCGCCTCTTCTATATGGTATATTAAGAGCATCACATAGTTTATACATGAGTTCATTACCCCTAACACATAACCTAGCCTTTAATGTATTAGGCTTAGCATGTATTCCAGAGTGGATAACACCAGAGTTCCTACTACTAGCATGTTTAGCTATACTACTCTCCTTATCTATGCATATACATGATATACATCTATTACCTCTTCTGTCTTTATTTCTATTTATTAATGATAACTTATACGCTATCATTAATCCAACTATACCACACCCTATAATAGCTAAATCATACTTATCTTTCACAACTAATATTATTGCAACACTTATATATCTACTATAGCAATCTTCTTTATTATACTAAAGAGGAGAGAATTGCATGCCTAATTCAGGGGTTGTAAAGTATAATGTAAAGATAAAGTTTGATGTAGATGGAATAGTTGAGAAGGCTGATATAATAGGAGCCTTGTTTGGGCAGACAGAGGGTCTGCTAGGTCCAGAGATGAACTTGAATGAGTTACAGAGAACCTCCAAGGTAGGAAGGATAGAGGTTACTCTAGATGTTAAGGGCAACAGGAGTAGTGGAGAGGTAGTGATACCTATGAGCACTGATATAAGTACAGCTGCTTTAATAGCAGCTGCTATTGAGACAATAGATAAGGTAGGACCATTTAACGCAAAGTTTGCTCTATCAACTATAGAGGATGTTAGAGAGATTAAGAAAAAGATGATAGTTGATAGAGCAAAGAAGATAGTTCAGGAATGGGCAACCAGGAGTATAAGTGAGTCTGAGGCTATGCTAAGAGATATATATGAAGCAGTAAAACCAGCAAAGTTAACTACCTATGGTAAAGAGCATCTTGCATGTGGTGAAGGGGTATTTGAGTCTGATTGGATAATACTAGTTGAGGGTAGGGCAGATGTGATAAACCTGCTTAGAGCAGGTTATGATAATGCTATTGCTATAGAGGGTGCAAAGATACCTGAATCTGTTGTAAAGTTATGTAAGGAGAAGAGTTATGTTGTAGCATTCTTGGATGGTGATAGGGCAGCAGATCTTATACTAAGGGAGTTACAGAATACAGTAAAGATAGATAAGGTGGTTAGAGCCCCACAGAACAGGGAGGTTGAGGACCTTACACCGCTTGAGATACAAGATATTCTAAAGTATGCAATCCCTAGTGAGGATATGTTAAAGGAGAGGAGGAGTAGAGGCGAGGTACTTGAGGCTAAGGTTGAGGGTAGAGAGTATGAGGGTATAAGGGATGATAAGAGTAGAGGGGGAGCATTAAGTGTTAGGGATAGATATAGAGAGAGGATGGAGCTTGTACACCGTCCTGCTATAGATGATACGTTATTAAGTAAAGTAAAGGAGGTATTCTCAATTATAAATGAGACACTGGAGGCAGTTGCATTGGATGAATCTATGCAGGAAAGGTTCAGGGTACCTGTTAGTGAGATAGTACAGAGGCTTCAATCTGAGAAAGGTATAAAGTATGTTATGCTTGATGGTATAGTTACCCAACGCTTACTTGATGCAGCATCAAATGCTGGTGTAGAGTATATAATAGGGCATAGAATAGCAGACATAAGCGATACCCATAATATTAAGATACTAACATTCAACCAGTTAGGGCTTGTATGAGTAGTAACAAGTATAATGACAAGGTAAAGATGCATATGCTAGTGACACTTATAGAGTTACTGCTTAGAGGTGCTAGAAGTAACTATGTTAATATAACTACTACAGAGCTTGCCAATAGCATAGGTAGATCTCAACAGGCAGCATCAAAGCATCTACTAGAGTTGGAGAGCAATGGTTACATAAAGAGGATGAGGTATGGACAAGGCTTCTCCATCAAAGTTACAGAGAAGGGCTATAGAGAGGTATATAACCTATTCATGAAACTTAAGGCGGTGGTAGAACCTGTTAAGGTTATAGAACTAGTTGGTACTGTAGTGAAAGGGATGGGTGAAGGTAGCTATTACATGTCCTTGAATGGATATAGGCTACAGTTCATAAACAGGCTAGGATTTGATCCATACCCTGGTACACTTAACATAAAGTTAGATAAGATGTATATAGATGCTAAGCAAGAGATTACAAAGTATCCCCCAATAATTATAGAAGGGTTCAGTGATGGTAAGAGAACATATGGTGGGGTAAGATGCTATAGAGCAAAGATGAACGATACTATAGATGGTGCAATACTTATACCAGAGAGGACACATCATGATGATAGCATATTGGAGTTCATATCACCTGTAAAGATCATGGATTTAGGGATAAAGCATGGAGAGAAGGTGAGTATAAAGGTTAACATAGAAGGGTAAGACTTACTTACCATCCCTTATCTCCAAATTCTATAAACAAGTTACTATTAATGCTATTGCTAAGCTTAAATTAATAGGTTCTTAACATCTGATTTTATTTTGTGTCTACTTACTACTCAACTCCATCCTTATACTCATACCATCCTCAAATACAACCTTGCTAGGGTCATTACCAACGTTTACATACTCTTGTCCCCCCTTAGTCTTAACCCAGATACTTACATCATACTTACTTGTATCTAGCCCCCATAATCTTATCAGATCCATAAGTGTAAATCTTATTGGTCTAGAGTATACTATATACACATTACCTCCATCTTTTGTATGCAATGGTCTTAAACACTCTTTACTCCTACCTATATCCTCTGGAACACCTACTGCCTTACCATCTATGGTAACCTCTAGCATTGCATGTAGTCTAAATGGTAGATCCTCACTAGATATACACTGCTCTATAGGTTGTTTTCCTCCTAGTATGAAGTGATTTATAAGGTATGCAATACCTGTGCCTATACCAATAAGTATAACAGGTAGTATGAGCTGCCATTTGGTTAACCTCCTCTTATCCTCACCTGGAGCCTTTCTAGGCTTTACCATTACAGTAGTTTAGTAAAAGCATAAATTAATACTTGACCATTAGTAATGGTATGGTGTAGGTGTGATAATGGCAAGCCGGGGTGCCCTAGCCTGGTAGGGGGCAGGCCTGCTAAATGCATCTGCTATAGTAATAAGGCAGACATTCAGTTAGTCTGTGGCCCGTAAGGGCCGCACGGGTTCAAATCCCGTCCCCGGCGCCATTATATATTGGTATGAAACTCTAAAGACAACTGGTTAGGAAGCATGGTCTTCATGCTATTTATGTATACAATAATTTCATAGATACATTCCTAAGCAAGAGTGTATAACAGGTAAGCAAGTAGTTAAACTCCATTGCAAGATACTGTCCTGTATGTAAGCACTAAGCAACAAGGTTACCGTGAGCATCTATCTCTCCAGCACGTATGCGTGTTGATGATATCTTCTTACCATCCTCTGCTAATACAAGGTCTATGCTTACTACATCCAATGGCCTTAACCCCTTTGCTATCCTTATATCATTAAGCCTCTTGCACTTATGCTCAGTCTCCTTGCTTACAACTATAGCCTCTATGCTAGGATCGGATGCTGCTGGACCAAATTCATCCTCAAGCATAACTATGCTAAACCTATTACTACCATACTTGCTTAGTATATACAAAAGGTTCCTTACCCTTGAATCGTAATTGTTCAATATACTCTTACCCATGCTTAATGCTAGTTTATCACTTGTAATGCCTATAACTACATGCTTACCAATGCTAAATGCTTTATCTAGCAACGCAAGATGCCCTTTATGTATTATATCGAATGTACCACCAAGAGCAACCTTCCTATACATGCTAAAATATATTTATATTTATTATAAAAAGATTTAAATGAGATGCCTTATGATTCAATAAAGTATGGAAGCACAACTTAAGCCATATGTAGGTAGTGCAAAGAATGTAGTTGTATACAATACGTATGCTGATGGTAGAAGGATACACTTTGATGTATTCATACCTACAGATGCTACAGACGTTGATGAAGTCCCAGAAGAGTATGATAAGAAGGCAGTGGAGTATGCAAAGGAGTTCCTAAGGCTAATAGGCAAACCAGATAAGGATGTGCAGGTTAATATATGCTATAGATGCCATATAGATAACACTGACTTTTACTCTGGTGAGTTATGGCAGTTACCTGACAAGGATGTATACATCTGGCCTATGGAGGGTTGTCCTAAGCCATCTAACAAACAATAACTATATTCTTTTATTATTAATTTTATTATTGATTGTATGTACTAACTAATAGAGATATTTATTAACATGTATTATGTGATATCATATATGCTAGATAAGGTAATGGATCTACCTTACCAGATGCTAGAGTCTTTAACACTTTACAGTGAGATAAGAGGTTATGATGGCATAGATGAGGTAGTTATAATAGGCATGGGTGGTTCTGGTATAGTTGGTGATTTTGTAAAGAGTATAATAGGAGATGAATTTAGGGTAAATGTAGTTAAGAGCAGTAATATTCCTAAGATGGATAATAATACACTAGCTATAGCAGTAACATACTCTGGTAAGACAAGGGAGACTCTGATAGCAGTTAAGAAGGCTGCATCTTACTGTGCTAAGACAGTCCTTGTTACATCTAATAATAATAAGGATGATATCTTCTCTAACTGGAATGGTCAAGGTATACAATACATAAGGGTAAACGGGAATGGTTTTAGCAGAACATCTCTAGGCTATATGCTCTTGCCTGTATTGCTAGTATTAGAGCACTCAAATGTTATAAGTAATATACGCAAAGATGTGAAGGAAGCTGTTAATATACTATGCAATATAGCAAAGGATAAGAGTAGATTTGAGGAGTTGAAGTATAGGCTTAATAATAAAATGTTAGCAATATATTCTAATGAGTTCACACAAACAGCAGCGTTAAGATGGAAGCAGATGCTTAATGAGAATGCTAAGATGCGCTGCTACTATGATATCTTCCCAGAGTTACTCCATAATGAGATAGAGACATGGTATAAGGATGCTAGCAATCATGCACTTGTAATGTTAAGGGATATAGAGTATGAGAAGAGCAAGGAGCATGATTATGATCTTTATATGCTTATAAACAAGGCTAAGGAGTTGATAAGGAGCAAAGGTGCAGATGTTATAGAACTCTTTAGTATAGGTAACTCAAGGCTTGCTAGATTGTTATCATTAAGTTACGTTGGGGATATAATGAGTGTTTATCTAGCATATGCAAATAACATAGACCCAAGCAAGATACCAAATATAGAGTATATAAAGAGCAAGAGAGTAGCAATATAGGAAGGTGTTAGACTATGAGAAGCGATGTTCAAGTGGTTTTACTTGCTGGAGGTATGGGCAAGAGACTAGGTATGGATATACCAAAGTGTCTGCTTAAGATGAATAGTAGCAATGGTAATCAGAGCAACAATAAGGTAACGCTTCTAGATATATGCATGAATAAGTTGATAAGGAGTGGGTTTAGAGAGTTTATACTTCTGCTAGGTTATAAGGCTGAACTGGTTATTAAGCATATAGAAGATAAAGGTTATAATAATAGTAATAGTAATATAAGAATCAAGTATAGTATAGATCCAAATGATAGATTAGGTTGGGGTAAAGGTAAGGCATTCAAGTATGCTCTAATGAATAACAAGATAGATTATGGCAAGAGATCACTAATAACATTCCCTGATGATATAATACTTGATGATAATATATACTCAAGATTCATAGATGCTCATATTAAAAACGTCTCAGATAAGGGATCCTATGCTACCATAGCGCTTGTTAATAGCATAGAGTATCCATATGGGGTGGCAGAGTTGGATAACTATGGTAATGTAATCTCATTCAAGGAGAAACCTATGCTTAGTATACCTACATCTATAGGCTTGTATGCTTTTGAGCCAAAGGTATATGAGATGATAGATGATCTTGTTGATATTAATAAAGATGGTTCAATTGAGTTAGAGTCTGTAATATTCCCTAGACTTGCAGAGATGAGAAGACTAGCATCATTCTTTGTAGACTATAGCAGATGGTTACCCATAAACGTATTAAAAGATTATGAGAAGGCATTAAGAGTACTAGATGCTCATATGAATTGACATTCCCCACCCTAAAGGGTAGGGTTCTTGATTATGATTCTAAGCGCTCATAGGTTGGCTCTTCATTGCCCTTTTAGGCTCAACTTCATTGCTCACATTAGAAGCAGAGGGTGTGTCATTACCCTGATGGTTATACCTTCATTATTATGAAGGTTAGCCATATTATTATATGCTGGATTCAAAAGACCAATCTGGATACTACTTGCCAATTCACATAAACCAACACCAAGAATACAAGTATTACTTCCTATCATCCCACCCTGAAGGGTGAGGCTCTCAGTTGTAAAACGAAAGTAATGATAGATGAGTAGGTTCATAAGAATACTATTATTATAGTTGAATGCCAATTGGTGATTATACCCAATACATATCATAATATTATTGCAGTAGTAGAGCGTAGCGTTGAGTTGAATGCATATATAGATGAGGCATTCAGGTTCGTATCAAATCTAAGTCGCGCTCATTTTTAACTTCACCAGATTCATTGATATCTATACACTGTAATATTCCATATAGCTACATGTGATCTCTTTATCAATGGTTCTAAGCATTTAGATGCTAACTTTAGGCTTCTAGCTGAATAGTAAAGATATATGACATATATCTTGAGTATCTGTGCTTCTATTACGTATTGATATCATAGTATAATTTAGGGTTACTTGTTCTTAAGTTAACGGAGCCGACAGATGGGATGAAAACATCATTAGTCCTTATAGCAAATATGCTTATAACAAAATAAAGTAAGATACGATCAAGCCTTGTAATAGATTTATAATCAATTATTCATTTAACTTAATTATTATCTGTATATATTTGCAAGCCTTATAAAATTAGCAGATTAATAGTAGTAATAATATAATAATATTGTCCCTTATTATTCATTATTATTTCATCCCTTGTTTAATACTATCTTCTCTTTACAATCATTGCAGTAGAACTCATAAGTATAGATACATAAGCATTTATTCTTAGCATATAGCAATGGTCTCTTACTCTTCAATGCCTTCTCATAATCTATGAACTCCCTAGCCAATAAATTGCATCGCAAGCATATAACATCATGACCTTTATGCTTCTCTACATCATCATTGTCCAATCCTTATCAACCTCCCCTTAGCATATGCATTATAAAATCATTATTAATTTAATTAAGTCCAATCTTCTCCATAATTATTCTTTCTGCATTCTCTTATGCAGTCTTGAGAGATGGTAGAGTGCTCTTCTTAGCACTTCTATACTCTTTGTATACTCATCTATACTTACATGCTCATCGTTTGTGTGAGAGGAGTGTGCATCTCCAGGACCATAGGTAACTACAGGTATGTTAAGTGTATTACCTAGAATATTCATATCCCCGGTCCCGCTCTTCCTTATTAGCATAGGCCTCTTATGTTTAACATCCATAACCGCTAATACTAATGCTCTAACCAATGGAGAGTCATGCCTTGCCTCGAAAGGTTCCGTCTTATCCTCTATGCTATACTCTACTTTTACCTTGCTATTATGATTAACATCACTTACAATATTATCTATTATTTCTATTATCTTATCGGTACTCATACCATTTGGTACCCTTATATCTACAGTCATGCTACATTCTGCTGGGGTAACATTATGGCTACTTCCTCCACTTATCTCTGTTAAGCAGTAAGTTAACTTATCTATACTTGCCAACGAACCTTTCATCCTATTCCAGAGCATGAATGCTTCCTCTATTGCATTACCAGCAAGCATTGGTGCACTTGCATGTGCACTGTTGCCTACATTGCATCTTATGCTTAAGGCAACCCTACCCTTGTATGCTATTGTTATATTATCTATCCCACTGGGCTCACCAAATATAGCATAATCAACACCATCTATCTCCTCTATATCACTCTTCAATAGGTTCTTTATACCTGTAGCATTACCCTCTTCATCAACCAACCCAGCAAATATTATTGTACCACAATCCCTTGCAGATGCAGCTGCTAAGAGCAATGCTAGTAATGGTGCCTTTGCATCTGATGCCCCTCTACCATATATTAATCCATTCTCTATGCATACTGGTATATACCCAGGCACTGTATCCATATGCCCACATAGGAGCACCTTAGGATATCCATAGCCCTTCCTTGCTATTATGTTACCAACATCATCTATGTATACCCTCTCAAACCCAAGCTCATTTGAAGCCTTATCTGCTATTAGCCTTGCAAGTTCATACTCTTGCTTAGAAGGGGTGTATATCTCTAAGGCCTTCTTAAGCAGTTCTATTGCATAGGCATTAGATACCATTAATTTATGCTCACCAACTTTATACTATCTATATTATGGGTAATCATTGCAATTTATTATATACTCTAACATCTCATCTGCTATACTTGGGTTTGCTACTCTAGCAACATTCTTGAACTCTGTGGTAGGATTAACCTCATGTACAAGTAATCCCCTAGCCTCATCCTCCATTAGATCAACACCTACTATCTCCCCCTCTACTGCCTTGCATGCTTTAATACATATATCTTCTAACTCATTTGTTACCTCACACTTCTCTGCCCTGCCTCCTAGAGCCATGTTGGTCTTCCAGCTATCATTGCTAGAGTATCTGTATATTGCTCCTACAACCCTATCACCAACTACTATAGCCCTTATATCCCTAGGAGGTCTCTTAACATACTCTTGCAGATAGTATACTTGATACAAGGGGAACATATGCTCCCTATCCTCTACTATTGCTTCTGCAGCATGCTTATCGTTTATTAATGCTATAAGCCTACCCCAACTACCTATTGTAGGCTTGAGTACTACAGGGTAGCCTAGTATATCCATAGCCTTCATAACACCCTGTTGAGTGAATGTTAGTATGCTTTTTGGTGTACTTATGTTATTCTTAACCAAGGCTACATGTGCAAATAACTTGTTCCCTGCTATCAATGAGCACCTTAGAGAGTTTATTACTCTAGCATCATAACCTTCTAGGGCAGCAGTTAGATGTATACTCCTAAAGTAACTTACACACCTCTGTAGGTATACCTTATTGGTATCCTTGTAACCATCACCATTAATAAAAGTTATACTGTTATTATCATTAAGGTTAATTAAAATATCTTTGGAGTCTAACATCTTAACATCTAAGCCCTTCTTTAGAGCAGCCTCATACAGTGCCTTCTCTTCCCATCTTACAATATCGTATAGTATATCTAACCTTCTTACTCTCCCCAATCCTCTCCAACAACTTGTGCTGGTTTGATATTAAATCCTTGCTCTTGCTTTACAAGTTCATAGCTTGCACCACAGTCTGGGCATGT
>Ga0209393_1000303_pt1 | contig 24962 bp, 21 predicted proteins | sample SSWtaG_2_FD_184117 | JGI IMG/M metagenome (GOLD analysis project Ga0209393, IMG submission 184117) | Hot spring microbial communities from Sandy's Spring West, USA to study Microbial Dark Matter (Phase II) - SSWsed_130316 (SPAdes)... | ecosystem: Environmental > Aquatic > Thermal springs > Hot...
TTACTATATCATCCTCCAAGACTATTACCTTACCATATTCATTAACAACTTTTGTAACTCCATCTATAATATTTTTAGCTAACCCCCAGTTTTTTTCTCTCTCTATTATTTCTATTTGTTTAAAGCCTTGGATAGTTTTAAGAAATTTTCTAACTTCTTCTACCTTTGGTTCATCCTCTTCGGTTTTAGGCCCATCACTGAAAATGAAGATCACACTTTCACTCGCAAGATGATTTTTCTGCAGTGCTTCTATTGTTTGCCTTGTACGCCATGGGCGGTTATATGTGAAAAGAACAATGGGGGCAAGAATCATAACTTAACTCCACAAAATTTAATTTTATGAAGAAGTAGGTATTAAAGGTTTTTGCAAAAAAAGAATAATTATTTTTACTAAGAAAATTACAGATTGGATTTTTAAAGATTTCTTCTAAAGAAGTTCCAATAATTTCAACTAAAATAACTTTTGATCTAAACTTGTTCCAATCATTACCCTTTAAAACTTCCAACTCTTTTCCTTCTACGTCAATGTTCATAAAGTCTATTTCTTGTCCTTTTGGTAGATATTCTTCTAAGATTTTTGCAAGGGGATAAACTTTTACAGGAATTTTTTGAATGATAAAATATCCAGAAATGCCGTCTCTTTGCTTGGCAAGATTTTCATCAAAGGTATTTAAAGCTGGTTCATTAAAGATGTAAAAGTTAGAAGATCTTCTTTTTCACCACCTTCTTGAGAATATGATTTTAAAGAGTATTTACTAATATATGTGTTTTTAAAATCGGCTAAATTTTTATAAACCTCTTTAGGTAAAATCAATTTCAATCCTTTTTTTATTAAACCACTCATACTGAGTCCTCCTCCGATATTTGGACAATTCCACCTATTGGCTTCAGATTTTCTTTGTAGGTGAATCTAAATATTGAATATCCACTACCATATTCGAATACCACGCATTCCGAAAGATCTAAATGATTTAAATATTCTATACATGGATAAGTAAACCAAGGAATAGGATTTCCGTTTTTATCAATACAACTCCACCTTTTTATAGTTTCAAATTGTCCATATTTAATAGATAAAATTTTAAAATTAATAATCTGTTTTTTAATCGTTCTTATATAGTTTGTAATACTATTTGGTAATATAAATTTAACAAGATCTTTTAACATGCAAGTTCCCTCCTGTTATAGGTATAAAAGATTTAATCATCAATAAAGCTTGTCTATTTACATGAGGAATAAATACTACAAAAAATACTGCTATAAACTGAGAAATTAAAGTAGCAAAGGCTGCTCCCTCTATTTTAAATGTTGGGATTAAAAGTAAATTGAGGAATATATTAACACACGCACCTATGAAAGTTCTTAAAAATACAATTTTAGTATAATTTTCTGCCAGCAAATATCCACCACTTGCCACACCTAAAAATACAAAAACTCCTGCCCATATACTTATTGCTAACACTTTTGAGGCCTGCAAATATTCTACACCATATAAAAATTTAATTATCCATTCACTTAGGAAAGTTATAGGTAGAGCTATCGCAATTGCTGTCCATATCATTAAAGCATACAACCCCTGTAATCTTTTAAAATAAAGTTCCTCACTTATTTCTTTTGCTTTGACGATTGCTGGAAACAACGATTGAGCAACTATCAAAGGTTAAAGTTATCGTTTGGTCCATAAAGATTTGTTGGCATAAAAGATATAAAATTAGTGCCATACTGCTGGTTGTAATATCTGACAAACTTTATAGCAGAAGCTACAGCATAAGCTTCTTTTGTAGGTTCTAAACTGCCTGTTAACAGGTATTCTTCTTTCATAGGTTGCGGGGCATGTTTTGGGTATATGCAAGATGAACCTATGTTTAAAAGTTCTTTAACTCTAAATTTATAAGATGCATAAATGACATTGATGGCAACGGCTAAATTATCGTATATAAACTCTTCTGGGTATGCGCTTTTTGCTAAAATTCCATCCACCTTTGCAGCGGAAAGAAAAACATATTCCGCTCTTTCTCGCTCAAAAAATCTCTCAACCTCATCTTGCCTCCTTAGGTCTAATTCTGCTTTTGTTTCTGTGATTGTGATAATGTTATTATGACCTCTTTCTCGTAGTTTTCTTACAATGGCAGACCCTACTAATCCTCTGCATCCGGCTACGAATATTTTGGCGTTTTTTTCCCATCTTAACATACCTATTACTCTGAGTCTTTCTTAAAAGTTCGAACTTCAAATCTTCAAATATAGTGATAAATTAGAGATTCAAGCATATTTCAAATACATTCCTGTTCCTGTATTCATCTATAACCCTCAGTATCTGAGAACAACTTTCTTTTTTGCAATCTCTATTTTGATTTTGCAATCCCTATTTTGCTCCATATTCCAAATTTTGGTCTCTCGAAAAATATGTAAATAATAAATAAAAATAACTAACAATGAAATTATACCCGTCAAGGTAAAGTATTCGGAACAGGATGAGTCAAAAATTTCCCGTTCACTCAGAAACTTTATCACAAAGTGCAAACCTAAAAAAGTTTAGTTATTAATTACTATATGTAAGAAGTTCTAATCTTCACAAAAGCAGATTAATTTACCAAAATTTAAGATGGACCACAAATGACTTCTTAAAATCTCTCAAAGTAAAATTTCTCAAAATATCAATTTACTTTCTTGGAAAAATAAAATTTCACCATATCTTATATTTTTTATTATTAATAGTATGGTTGGGCATTTTCATACTCACACACATTACAGCATACTTGACGGCGCAATGACCGTAGATCAACTCATCCAAAAAGCGTCCGATGGGAAAATAGATGCCATAGCGATCACAGAACACGGAAACATATTCTCAGCAGTTGAATTTTTTTTCAAAGCTCGCGATGCTGGAATAAAACCTCTTATAGGTTGTGAAATCTATATAGCACCCGGAAAACTCACGGAAAAAAATCAAGATGAAAAAAATTTTCATGCAACTTTAATAGCTAAAAATGAAGAGGGTTACAGAAATCTTTGTCTCCTGCTCAAAATCGCAAACATAGAAGGTTTCTACAGAAAACCAAGAATAGACCTCAAAACACTGATTGAATATCGTTCAGGACTCATAATGCTCTCAGGATGTCTTAATGGTATAATCCCACGACTCATAATAGAAGGAAAAATAGATCAAGCAAAAAACAAAGCAGAAGAGTTCAAAAAGCTCTTCGGGAAAGATTTCTACCTTGAAATAATGAGAGGAGAACCTGCAGATCCGAACAGGAAAGAAGATATTGAAACAGTTCAAATACAAAAAAAAGTTGAATCTTATCTGCTGGAATTTTCAGAAGAACTTGATATTCCCTGTGTAGCAACGGGAGATTGTCACTATGCAACCCCTGATGGATACGAAATTCAAGACATGCTCGTATGCATAGCCTACGGCGAAAAAATCCACTCAAAAGAAAGATTCAGATACAGAATAAAAGGTCTTTATGTAAAGTCAAAAGAAGAGATGCTCGAGATCTTCAAGGATATTCCACAGAGCATACAATCTCATGAAGAAATTATAAAATCGGTTTCCTTTGAATTTAAAAAACCCAAGGAATTGAGAATACCAAGACCCATAGAATTTAGAAATCCAGATGAGATTTTAAGGGAAAAAGCTTTTGCAAACCTGCAAATCAGATTAAAAGAAAAAAAAGAAAAAGGAGAAAAATTTGATGAAAATATATACTATCAAAGACTTGAAAATGAACTTGAAGTAATATCAAAAAAGAACTTTTCTGGATACTTTTTGATAGTTGAAGATTTCATAAACTGGGCGAAAAGTCAGGGCATAATGGTCGGTCCAGGAAGAGGTTCCGCTGCCGGAGCACTTGTTTCATATGCACTCGGAATAACAGAAATAGACCCCATAAAATATGGGCTGATATTTGAAAGATTTTTGAACCCAGAAAGAGAAAAAGCACCAGATATTGATGTAGATTTCTGCAAAGAAAGAAGAGATGAAGTTTTAGATTATGTAAGAAAAAAGTATGGGGAAGATAATGTTGCTCACATAATAACATTTGGAACTTTCGGAGCTAGACTTGCAATAAGAGATGTTGGTAGAATTTTTGATGAACCACTAGAAGACGTATCACAACTTGCAGAACTCATCCCACAGGAACCTTCAAGAAAATGGACATTAGAAGAAGCATACGCAGAAATTCCAGAATTTAGAGAAAAAGTAGATTCAAATCCAAGGTTCAGGAAGATATTTGAGAATGCGAAAAAAATTGAAGGATTGATAAGACACATAGGTTCGCACGCATCTGGTTTTCTCATCTCAGATAGACCAATAACAGATTACACATCAATTGCAAAAGCAAAAGATGATTTCGTAACTCAGTTCGAAATGGAATCATTGGAGAAAATAGGACTCGTCAAATTTGATTTTCTCGGACTCGAAAACTTAACTATAATAGATAAAACGTTCAAAATGATAAAAGAAAAATATGGAATAGAACTCAAATTCGGAAACATCCCTCTGAACGACAAAAAAACCATGGATATGCTAAAAAAAGGCGATGTTTTTGGTGTTTTCCAATTTGAAAGCGCAGGTATGAAGGAGCTTCTACAAAGATTAGAACCTGAAACCTTAGATGACCTCATAGCAGCGGTCGCACTTTATAGACCAGGACCAATTCAATCTGGTATGGTAAATGATTTCATAGAAAGGAAAAAAGGAATCAAACCAGTTGAGTACATCCACCCTGCTCTTGAACCAATATTAAAAGAGACATACGGAAACTTTCTCTATCAGGAGCAAATAATGTTCGCAGCAAACATACTCGCAGGCTTTTCTATGGGAGAAGCTGATACTTTAAGAGAAGCTATGGGTAAAAAGAAAGCAGAACTGATGGAGAAAATCAAAGATAGATTCATTCAAGGTTGCAAAGCCAACGGTATCCCAGAAGAAAAAGCAGAAGAAATTTTCAATGTTATGGAGAAATTTGCAGGATACGCATTTAACAAATCCCACTCAGCAGCTTACGCTTTCCTCTCATACGTTACAGCATATCTTAAAGCAAATTATCCCCTTGAATATATGGCAAGCTTACTAACTTCTGAAATGAACAATTTTGAAAAGCTCACGAAATATATAGAAGAACTGCTAAAATTAGGTTTCAAAATTCTTCCTCCGTCAATAACAAAAAGCAAATACGAGTTTTCAGTAGAAGGTGATGCGATAAGGTTCGGTTTAGGTGGAATAAAAGGCTTAGGAGAAGCCGCAGCAAAAGCAATAGAAGATATGAAACAAAAAGTGAAAATATCTAGCTTTGAAGGATTTATAAGGAGTGCCCAAAAATTTAAGATAAACAAAAAGGTAATAGAAACACTTATAAAAGCAGGGGCTTTCGATGAGTTCATCCCAAGAGAAAAAGCCCTTCATGTATTTGATACCCTACTTTCAAACAAAGGTAATCTGTTTGAAGACAAAAAAGAAAACGGAAAAAGCAACGGAAAATATGAAATAGAAAAAATGGAAATAGAAACAATAGGAGTACCACTATCAAAAATTAACATAAAACAAACAATAAATTCAGTATCATACGGAATTTTCCCGATAGAAATAAAGGATATAATAGAAATAGTAGGGAAAGTAAAGAAAATTATACATACAAGGTCAGGATATATTACAACATTGGAAGTTTCACACGACCCAAGAGAAAACTACGAAAACTTTTTTATTGGACAAGACGGAGATAAAATCAAAGAAGGAAACATATATATATTCGTCGGTAAGAAAAGCGGAAAAAAGATAGTATCAAAAATATTCTTTGAACCAAAAAATCTCACTTTGCTCATAAATCTAAACAGTCCCACAGAAGAAAGTATTTCAAATATAAAAAATATACTTAAAAATCAGCCCGATGGCGATCTTGAAGTATTACTAGAAATTAAATCAAACATTTTTAGATACAAAAGGAAAATTTATCCATCAGATAGTCTAAAAAAAGAAATATGGGAAAACGGTGGAACATTATTAGTACTACCTAAAGACTTAATAAATGAAAACTCATCTTTATTCTCTACAACATAAATCCGAAAATATTAAAATTAAAGTATGAAATTAAATTCAATAAGAGTAAAGCTAATTTTATCATTCGGGATAGGAATTATTCTACTTTTAGGAATTCTGACTTCAACGTTCTACATGAATTTTAGGGAAATATTCAAAAAACAGATATCACAAAAAGGAGAACAGATATCGGAATTCTTCCGTAATCATTCATCTGTTAATTATGGATTTTTACAAGAGGACAAAGTTCTTCTTGGAGAAGTAATAAACCTTTTCATAAGAAACGAGGACGTTATTTTCGCTGGTGCCGTTAAAAGTAACGGAGAAATGATAACATTCAAAACAAAAGATGAAAAAATAGCCCAAGACCTTGTTTGGTTTATCAAGAACATAATTATACCAAAAGATTCAAAAATCACCACAAATTCTCAATCACAAAGAATAGTAAGCAAAAAGACAATAACCGGCGAAGAAGTCATTATATTCCTCAATCCAGTTATGATACAAAGACAAGAGCTTCCTATATTAGAAGGAGGTGAAAGTGACGAAAAGAAGGAAATTAAAGGCTTCACCGTATTAGGCGTGACGATGAAAAATTTTGACAATGAGTTCAGAAACGTAATACTACGCGTAGTTGCTCTTGCTCTCTCACTTACCGGAATACTATCTATCATATTCATAGTAATAATAAACAACATAATATCACCCGTAAACAAAGTAAAAGAGGTAGCAGAAAAAATAGCAAATCAAATGGATCTCACTCAAAAACCATATGCAGAATCCAACGATGAGATAGGAGAACTATCGGACTCTTTCTCAAAAATGGTTGATATTCTCAAAACTGAACTAAAAGAAATAAAAACAGCCTCCGAAATATTCTCAAAAGCAGCAAAAGATATAGCCAAAATGTCAGACAGAATAAAACAAGGAATTGAAACCCAAGAAAAGGGATCAGAAAGAATATTAGATGTAATAGAAAATATATATGACATAGCAGGAGATGTGCTGAACTCCCTTTCAGAACTCCTTTCCTTATCAAAGAAAATCAAACAAGATGAAGAAAATAGAGAGAAAAAGCTCATAGAAATAAAGTCTCAAATTGATAGAGTAATAAAGGATTCAGAAGATATATACTCAAGCATAGGAAATGTTGTAAAGAACTTGAAAATAATGCCGGAAACTGCAAGCATTTCCGCTGAATCAGCAAAAGTAGATGATTCAAGAGGTAAAATAGAAAACAAACTAAGCGGCATTTTGGAGAAACTCAAAAAATCTGAAGAATCGCTCATAATAATATCAGAAGGCGGAGAAAACATACAAAATCAATTAGGAGAATTCATAGATTCAATAAGTAAAATAACATCTGGTAAAAATACAACAACGAGCATCATACAAAACATATCACAAAACATAGAAAAACTGGTATATATCACCAATGAGCTTTTAGACTTTATAGATGACATGAACATTTTATCAGTAAATGCGCATATAGCAATATCCCGTGAAGATAGTAGAGGAGAAGATACAAAAAGAGAATTTAAAATAATAGCTGGTGCGATAAAAGAACTCTCTAAAAACGCAGAAGAAAAAATTAAAAACATAAGAAACGAAATAAAAGAAATTCAAGGGCTACTTGTAAAAATCATGGAGGTAACAAAAAATGAAACCGAACCTTCAATCTCTAATCTTGACAAAACGAAATCTAATATAGAAAGCAGTACTCTGAAAATTAAAGGTAACTCAGAAGAACTAAAAAGTGAATTCAGAAACATACAAACAGAACTAAATGAAACACTAACATATTTCCAAGAAACATTCATGAACTTCAAGTTCGTAATCCAAACCGTAATGAAAATATATGAAGCGTTAAAGAATTCTTCAGTAGAAATATCAGAATCATTCAACAACCTAAATCTGCTCAGAAACAATATATCTTATGTACAAAACCTAATATCAGATGAAATAGATAACACAAAAGTATTAATCCCAGCAATATATGAACTTAACAATATTGTAGAAAAAACTAGTCAAAAAGTAAAAGAAGAATACAAAGGAGTAGAAGAAACAAAAAAATCTTTAAGTGAAGTCACATCTAGTATAGAAGAAATTAAGCAAATAACAATAATTCTAAAAGCAAGAGCTGATAACATTTTAAAAGTTGCACAACAGCTTGGTGAAATGACCCAACAGTTCAAACTCTCATAAAAAAAGAAAGGAAAAATATGTATAACCGATTATGTAGAAAAAGCAGGACAAAATAGGTAGCTTGAAATATTTATCTTGATTGATTTATCTTGAATACGTTCCAAAAAACTCTGCCTCACCCAAAACTTTACCATCAATCGCTTTTAGAACTTCAGATTTTGATGCCCCAGGGGGAAGCTTTAAAGTCTCCTGAGATATAGCTTTTATCTTAAAAAAATACCTGTGAGTACCGTGTCCCGGAGGAGGACATGGACCACCCCAACCCACTTTACCAAAATCATTCCTACCCTGCTTTATACCACCTTCAATTTCTGGTTTCTTTTGAACCCCCTCTGGCAAAGAATTTTTAGAGGCTGGAATATCATAAATGACCCAATGATTAAAAGTTCCTATCGGAGCATCAGGATCATCAACTATTAAGACAAAACTTTTCGTTCCCTCAGGAGCACCTGACCACTCAACTGGTGGAGATACATCCTCTCCCTCACAAGTATATTTTTTTGGTATTCTTTCACCATTTTTAAAAGCCGATGACTTTATCTGAAATACTTTTGCTCCTTTTTCTTTTCCTTCCATTTCTTTTGCTTCCATAAAATCTATTTTGCTAAAAACAAAGAAGAAAAAAATAAAGGCAGAAAAAATTAAAATCCCCTTCATCATTTGAATTTTTCTTTTTACTCAACATTTAATACAAAAAACAGCTTTTTCACATATTCCAAAACCTTTTGTAATTCATCATAAATCTTATCTGCAATATACTCATATTTATTGTAGTCTATAATCTTTTTTTGATGAGCTAATTTGACTGAGGCTTGTCAAGTGCATTCAACTTTCTGATATTCATATTATTTTTTCTGGTATTCATATAAGTAAGCTTTTGATGTCTTCCACGCTAAATCAAAACATATTTCACTTATAACTGAATCACAGATAGCTTCATCTTTTTCTTCTTGCAAAATCTTCTCAGATCTTCTCAATGCTCTCTCAAATTTTTTTAAAATCTTCAAACATAAAACCAGAAAATATAGATGAGTTAGAATTTACACAATCAAAAACAAATTCCGCATTCATATCTACATTTTTATACTCCATTAGCGACTCTTTTGAAATCTTCATCAACATCTTTAAAATCAACGAAATCAACCTTGCACTGTACAAAATAGGTAAATTTTCAAAATAGGTAAATTTTCTAATTCCTCTTTTATTTCAAGCTTTATATGAGGCGGGATTAGATATCCTTGAATTGGATATCCTGAATACTAAAATCAATATCAGATCTTTTTCCGCAAGTTCACGACTCTTTTGAACCGAAAAAGAAAAATTAAAGAAAAATTTATAAAAAACTTTATACCTTGAAAGGTATGAATATTTTCAGAATTTTCAAGATATCTTCCTTCAATTTATCAACAGGATAGTTTTCAAACTTCATACACTTGAACACAACTTACCTTAATTTTTACTCTATCTCATTTTAAATTTTACTCTACCTTAATTTTAATAGAGAAAATTTTGCTTTATCAATATGATAACCTTAAAATAAAATTTATATGGCAGTTTTTTCATATTCAGGTGTAAAAAATGGTAAGAAAATAAAAGGAATAATAGAGACCAACTCAATAAGAGAAGCTCTAACAAAATTAAAAGAAGAAGGGATAATCGTGACAAAAATAAACGAAGCAATAAAACAAAAAAAGGGGAAAATATATCAAGACAAAGAAAAAAGAAAAAACGGGCTAAAAGGTCTTACAAAACTCAGTTTGAATCTGGAATTAGACTTAAATATATCACCTTTTTCAAGGATTTCAAGGCAAGATATAGCAGTTTTTTCCCGGCAAGTGGCTTCACTTCTGAAAGCGGGGATATCTCTTACAGATTCTCTTGATACAATAGCTAAACAGACAAGAAAATTACCACTTCGTCAAGTAATAATATCACTTTCAGAAGGAATAAAATCAGGTAAATCCTTCTCTCAGGTTCTGTCAGAGCATAGAAACATTTTCCCCGAAATATACATTGGTATGGTAAGGTCAGGGGAGACCTCGGGCGAGCTCGACAAAGTAATGGAAGATCTTGGAGAGTATCTTGAAAAACAGATAGCATTAAGGTCAAAGATAACATCTGCGATGGTGTATCCAGTATTCATTGTTGCTGTTATGGGAATAGTTATGTGGGTTCTTTTAAGTTTTGTTGTACCAAAAATAGCTCAGCTCCTTGAAGATGTCGGAAAATCTTTACCAATATATACAAGATTACTTATAACATTCTCCAAAATTTTCTCCGCAACAGCACCATATTTTCTCCTTGCATTAGCTGGATTATTCATATTGAGAAAAAAAATACTTTCTGTTCCAAAGATAAGATATAACTTTGACCTGCTCAGGTTAAAAATTCCTATATATTCAAAGATACATATTCTTGGTGAAACATACAGAATATTTTCTACTCTTGCAACTCTAACACGGGCTGGCGTTCCTCTTGTTAAAGCAATAGAAACGGCAGAAGAAATCTCAACAAATGTTCATATAAAAAAGGTTTTGAGAGAAAGTAAAGAATATGCAATAGAAGGAAGAAATATATCCGAAAGGTTCGCAGAGTCAGAAATATTTCCACCGATGATATCAAACATGATATCAGTAGGCGAAAGATCTGGCGAACTTGAAAAAATGTTCTGGAATATATCTCAAATAACATCTTCTGAACTCGAAACATTCCTTTCTGGCGTTACCTCTCTTATAGAACCCATCCTTATACTCTCAATAGGAGGCATGATATTCCTTATAATGCTTTCCGTAATAGTCCCGATACTTGAAATCAATAGGTCAATAATGTAAAATTCTAATGTAAAATCCTTGAATAAACAATCTATATCGCAGATAATATACAGATAATATAAAGGAAAAATTTTTCTACCTGGCATTTACTTAACCATATAGTAGAAAATATGTTTAACCAAAAAAGCACTAATATAATTTTATATGAACGATATGAGCAAACCGAATCAGAATAAATTAGAAATAGGTAGAACAGGAAGAAAACCCCATTACTTGTTTTTAGCTATAACGATGATTTCTCTTATAGCGTTGGTAAACTCGTGCATAGAAATACACGCAAAATTCAAATTAAATGCAGACGGTTCAGGATATGGTAGAATTGATTACGTAATAGCCAAAGGTATATATTCAGCTCCTGATGAAGAGAAATTAGCAATAAATGAAGATAAACTTGCTGAAATAATTGCAAAGAAAGAAGGTTTCAAAGTCATAAGAACAGGTAGTGCTTACGAGAATGAGAATATGATGAGAGTATGGGCTGAATTTGAGTTCAAAGATATATCAAAACTTTCAGATGCATTCTCAAAATACACCGTGGAAGATTTAGGAAACGGTAAAAAAGAATTCAGAGGTCATTATAGAATAAGAGGAGAGCTACACCAAAGAGAAGTATTAAAATCCATGTTTAAAGATCTTAATTCAACTATTGAGGTTGAGTTTCCAGGAAAAGTTATAAGCACAAACGGAAAAACTGTATCTTCAAGAAAAGTCCTATGGATAATCCCAGCGGAAGAGTACGTTGGAAGAGATGTTGATTTAGTCTTCGTAGCTCAATTTGAATATAACAAAAAAGAAGGAATATTAGAAAAAATAAAAAGGAAGATAAAGAATGTTTTTTGAATTTTCATTCTACTGTAACACTTTTCGCAAGATTTCTTGGCTGATCTACATCGTGCCCCAAAATCACAGCTGTGTAATACGCAAGAAGTTGCAAAACTGGAATTGAAACAAAAGGAAAAAGAAGTTCCGGAACAGATGGAATATTTACTACTGTTATATTTTCATAATTTTGAATTTGAGAATCAGATAAAAGAATTATCTTTCCATGTCTTGCTTTGACTTCCATAAGATTTGAAATTGTTTTTTTGAAAACTCTATCTTGTGGAGCTACGAAAACGCTTAGAAACTCCGGGGAAATCAGAGCAATAGGGCCGTGCTTCATCTCTCCGGCTGGATAAGCTTCCGCATGAATATAAGAAATTTCTTTGAGCTTCAACGCACCCTCCATAGCAACTGGATAAGATAACCATCTACCAAGATAGAATGCATGCTTGAATTTTGAAACATCTTCCGCTATATTTTCAATGAACTCATTGTGATTTAAAACCTGATTGATTTTATCAGGAATTCTTCTTATGTCTTTTATGTATTCGGAATTTTTACTTTCACCTGAAAGCATAATAGCGAGGAGGTACAAACTTGTGATTTGAGATAAAAAAGTTTTAGTTGCTGCAACACCTATTTCTGGACCTGCGTTAGTGTGAAGAACAATATCTGATTCACGAGCAAGAGTTGAACCCAGTATATTTACCAAAGATATAATTTTGGTTCCTTCAGTTTTTGCCTTTCTTGCAGCTTCAATGGTATCGAAAGTCTCTCCGGATTGACTTATCGCGATCAAAACAGAATTTCTAAAATCAAAATCCTTATATCTGAGTTCAGAAGCGTACTCAACATCAACACGAACACGAGCAATATGCTCTAACCACAACTTCCCTAAAAGTCCGGCATGATAAGATGTTCCACACGCAGTAATTACAAACCTCTTATCTTGCAAAAATTTAGATTTTATCTCATCCCATACAGATATAAACTCCTTTATAGTATCTTCAACAACATGTGGTTGCTCAAAAATTTCTTTGAGCATAAAATGCCTAAATCCACCTTTTTCCGCTTGAGATATATCCCAGTTTATCTCAATATATTTTTTTTCAACAGGGACACCATTATTTTTTATTTTTACTGATTTTGAAGAAACAACCGCAATATCTCCATCATCAAGGGGAATAATTTTTCTTGTAAAAGGGAGTAAGGAAGGGATATCAGAGGAAATTATGAAACCTTTATTCCAAATTCCAATGACCAGTGGTGCCCCTTTTCTTGCGCAAATTATTTTATCTGGTTCGTCAGAGTAAAAAGAAGCTATGGCCCATGTTCCATCAATCTTTGATATCGCTTTCTCAAACGCTGTTTCAAAATCAACTTTGCCAGTTTTAATTTCCTCCTCTATAAGATGAGCTATAACCTCTGTGTCTGTTTCAGATGAAAAAGAATGTCTCGAAAGAAGTTCAGATTTTATTTCGGCAAAGTTTTCTATTATTCCATTATGGACAACCGTTATTTTTTCTGTGCAATCTAAATGTGGATGTGCGTTATTATCCGATGGTTCCCCATGAGTCGCCCATCTCGTATGTCCTATACCTATATTCGTATAAGTTGGAAAATCTATCTCCGAAAGATAAGATATAAGTTGTGAAATCTTTCCTTTCTTCTTAGCAATTTTTATTTTTCCGTCTTTTATGACCGCAATCCCAGCGGAATCGTAGCCCCTATATTCAAGCCTCTGGAGTGCTGGTATAAGAACATAAAGAGCATTAGTTTCTCCTACATAACCGACAATTCCGCACATATTAGAAGAAATTTTAAACCTTATAGCTTAAAAAACAGGATAGACTAAAAAAACTTTATCGCAAACATATTAATGCAACATGCAATAAGGCAACATGTAAAGCCGCGCCATCAAAACCTAAACTTTCTACTCGATATTCTATTCTACTTCACTTGCACAATCAAATGATGGATAGTTTTCCTCTGTGCGTTCTGTTTCTCTACACTATTAGTTTTTTATTTTATCGGCTCTCTATTTCGTATTCTTCTCCTATATAGTTATTTTTAGGTTATTTATATATATTATATATAGTTATTTATATAGTTATTCCACAAGACTTACATATATGATGATGTGAATTCACTTTTTTGAGCATTCCACCACATTCTGGACACTCACTAACTAAAACTGAACTTATTTCCTCCACTTCAGATTTAGATTTTGAGGCATGTTCATCTGTTATTAGAACACCCTCTCTTGAACCTTCTCTATAAACCGTTATCCCCTTACATCCGAGTTCCCATGCTAACTCATATATTTTCCCTATTTCCTCCGGAGTCGTATTATTTGGTAGATTTACGGTTGATGATATAGAAGAGTCAATATGCTTTTGAATTGTTCCTTGAATTTTGACTCGCATCTTCGGGTCTATTTGATGAGCCGTGACAAAAAAGTCAGGTAGATTTTTTTCATCTCCTCCAAACTCTGCAAGATAAGCAGCAACGAGAGGATGATAAACCTTATATGTCCCACGAGATAAGGATTCTGATCTTCTTATGTATGAGAGAGCAAATATAGGCTCAATACCGCCTGTTGTTCCCGCAAGTATTGCTCCCGAACCAACGGGTGGTATCGTAAGGAGACATGCATTCCGAAGTCCATAGTTCCAAATTTTTTCAAGAATATCTTCTCTTATACCGGAACCGTTATGTTTTAGGAATGGCCTCTCAACATGCTTTTCTCTTTGAAAAGCAGGAAAAGGACCTTTTTCTTTTGAAAGTTCTGCGCTCTCGTCATAAGCTATATTTTTTATAAACTCAAACAGCTTATCCATCATATAAACTGCCTCATCGGTGTCATATTTTATTCTCATCATTGCAAGAAAGTCTGCAAGTCCTGTTGCACCAAGTCCTGTTCTTCTCGTGTAAAGGCTTGCCTCCCTTTGCTGTTGAAGTGGATGGCGCGGTGCGGAATAATCTAAAACATTATCTAAAAATCTCATTCCATACCTTACAACTTTTTCAAGCCCTCTAATATCTGGATAAGCCCAGCCTTTCTTTTCGGCGTAATCCATAGCCTCATCTGGAGATTTTTCATAAACAAGCTTCCAGAATTTTTCAACATCTGGTTTTTTCTTGAACGGATTTTTTACGAATTTTGAAAGGTTTATATTTCCAAGATTGCAACAACCATAATCCTCAAGCATTTGCTCTGAACATGGGTTACATCCTTTTATTGACATTTTATCGTCATACTCTGTTGGTGAATATCTTTTTGCAGTATCCCAGAATATAACGCCCGGTTCGGCTGAGCTCCAAGCTCTTTTTACAAGCCTTTCCCAAATATCACGAGCTCTAACTTTGTGTTCAATTCTTTTTACTTTTTCGTTCTCAAACCATAAGGTAAATAAGCCATCCTCTTTAACAGCTCTCATGAACTCATCTGATATTTTTAGCGATATATTCGCATATCTAACATTTATTCTCAGAGGATCATCCTTTATATCTATGAAATCAAAAACATCTGGATGACGGACTTCTAATGTAATCATGAGAGCACCACGCCTGCCTGCTTGACCTATCGTTCCTGTAACTTTTGAAAAAAGGTCCATAAAAGATACAGCACCTGTAGAAAAAATAGCAGAGTTATTAACTGGACTACCTTTCGGTCTAAGGATTGTTATATCTATTCCCACTCCTCCGCCATAAGAATATGTTCTTGCCATCTCCTTTGCACAATCAAATATTCCCTCTATTGAGTCCTCCTTTATAGGTATGTAGTAGCAATTTAGCAGTGTAGCTTTGCGAGGATTCCCCGCACCAAAAAGGATTCTTCCCCCAGGAACAAACTTGAAATCTTCAAGGATTTCATAGAATCTTCTTTCCCACTCACTTTGAAGCTCGGGGGTTTTTTCCTTTGATGCGATTTCCCTTGAAACTCTTTTCCACATTTCAGGTGGAGTTTTCTCTATTATTCTTCCTTCCATATCACGCAGAGCGTACTTTTCATAAAAGACTCTTGCCCTTAGTTCGTCCCCTTGAAACCACCTTAAAGTTTCTTCCGGGATATTTATCATGCTTTTTACACCTCCCTTTTTATTTTTTGAATTAAAATGTCTTTTATTCCTTCCTTTCTATTTTAGCCATCTTACTTTAACTTTTCCATTACTTTCAAAACGTTATTTTTTTATAGAATTTACATTACTCTGACCAAATGCTACTTTTTGTTTTCCACTTTTTTTCTTTTCTGCATTTTTTACTTTCAGTTTTTTATCTATGTGAGATTATTCCTACCAGCTCCAAAACCTAATCTAAAACATTACACAATTTGATTCACTTCTCCTTTACCTATCTATAACAACAAACCCAAAATATAGAATATAACATATAGACCTTAACATAAACAAAGTGGAGAAGTTTGATACTATCATGCATACCGAAAGGTTTAATATGTCAAAATAGAAATTACCTTTATACCCTTTTCCTCTAACTTTTTTCTTCCTTCAAGCTTTTCAAGTTCAATAAGGAACGCACTTGCTAAAACATGACCGCCCAAATCTTCGGCTAATTTTAAAGTTGCGAGAGCTGTTCCACCTGTTGCGAGAAGATCATCAACAATTACAAAATTATCCCCACTTTCTACTGCGTCAACATGCATCTCAACAGTTGCAACACCATATTCAAGACCGTAAGAGTAAGATATTGTTTCTGCTGGGAGTCTCCCTTCTTTTCTGACTATAACTAAACCTTTTTTGAACTTATACGCAAGGGCAGCACCAAAAATAAAACCACGAGATTCAATACTTAAAAACTTCGTAACCTTATCTAAATTTATACTTTCTTCTAACCTCTCTGCTATAAGATCCACCGCAAGAGAGAAACCTCCTCCATCTTTCAGAAGAGTGCTTATATCATAAAAAAGTATTCCTTTTTTTGGAAAGTCAGGAACCCTCCTTATTAAACTATCAAGAAAAGCTATATCTTTTTCTCTAATCTTCATCGCCAACTATCTATTAGCTCAAAAAATTAGATTTTCAATTTTTGCGACTTTTTATTTTATTACTGCGGAGTAAAAACTAAATAAATTTCTCTCTGATTACAAACAGGCGATGTATGATAATTTCCGCTTATTAAAGATGAGAAATCTGTTTCAAATTTTGAAAAACTTATTTTAAAGAGTTCTTCTTTATTCAGGTTCTTAGGTAAAATTTCTTTCGGTATAGCACAATATCCTTCTGTAACTCCCATAAGCCATTCTCGCTGACACGCCCAATTTGTTACCATATTTGCAAAGTAAGGAGATGTAGGATCATCTGCAACACCACCTGGAATTGCAAACCAAATTTCAGTTCCGGTAGGTTTAGCCTCGCATATATATTTTAGCGTCTGACCATCACTACTTAGCTCAAACGAAACAAACTCTTTATCCTCCGATGGTTCCTTGAAATCAAGAGAAGTTGAGAAAAGGTCTTCTTTTGTTTCGACCTTACCGCTTAGCTTTACTGATTCAAAACTCGCAGCATAAGCGAGACCGGTTCCTGCACTTTTCCTGAAATACTTACTCCCATAATAAGTTGGTTCAAATAGTTCTTTCTGAGGTATATCCATAAAATAATCAAATTTTTTGCCAACAAAATCTCCAAGAACGCAGTTCCTAGGATCTCCTTCCCTACAAATAAACTCCACACAATTTCCCTCCAATTCCCTTTTACATTTTTTTGCATTCTGAATTAAAAAATCAGCTGTTTTAGAAACAGCTTTCAGGAATTCATCTTTTGGACACAAGTCATCACCAAGGTAGATTTTTCTCATATCTATTTTTGAAACACCAGCAGTTCCTTTTGGACAAACCTCTCCTTTCTCCCCCGAAATAACAGGAAAGGCAGACCTTATAATAACTTGATTATCAGAAATTAGGGAAAAAAGAGCTGTACTCAGAGGCACCAATCCAACCTCATAAATTGTTTTCGCATAACCCTCAAACTTTGTTCCTCTTAGAATTGAAGTTAAAATTTCTGATAATCTTGCAGGGAAAAATCTCTTTGTAAAGTTTTCCCATGCGAAAGAAGCGAAGCTCATTCTCATTATCATTTCATAGTAAAGAGGTTCAGAGGAATTCACATCATTCTGAAAATTCCAATTTCTGAGTTTCTCCAACATGAACTTTATAAACTCTTTTTTTTCTTCGCTTTCTGATATAGTCTGAATATCCTCCTCTGATATAAATTTGAACAACACATCCAAAAACAATTTTGCAAGTTCTGATTCAGCTGAATTTATTATGTGTGCAACAGTGATTTTGTCAATATTTTGTTTATTCTTTTCTATAAGACTTGAAATATTTTTTGCTCTGAACCCAAAATCAAAAAATGTACCTATGTAGAACCTTTCGTTTAAAGGATCATTATCAAAAGATGTTCCTATAATATCGTTGTTAGCTGTAACTATATAACCAGAAGTTGGATTTATTGCACGTGGAATAAAATCTGGATTTAAAAATCCTACCCAAAAGAGTCTATCCGAAAGGTTAGGAATGTAAGGTTTAACCCCCTGTGCTCTTATTGGGACTTCAACATGAGGGAAGTATCCTATGTTCCCCTTGGTATCTGCGAGTATGAAATTTTGTGTTCCGACTTGGAAAAACTTGACTTGCGTCATAGCTTCAAAAATATCTTTCGCTCTCGCCGCACCGTAGAAAGCAGAAATTTCACTCGTAGGTTTATAACCTGGCCAGACTAACATTATTCCAAGCGAAGTGACTTTATCTCTTTCTTCTTCGCCGACTATACCAGCTGTGAGAAAATACTTGAGTAAATCTCTAACAATATCTGGAAGTGAGCTATTTTCTGTTTGCTCACCAGCCAAATTTAAAATGTATGGTAAAAGAGAAGAAAAATCTTTCTGATCGCCGGGATCGACGACGACACCAATATTTGGTACATAGAGAATTCTAATCTTTTGGCTTTTAGGCGAAGATCCTTCATCCAAGTAGAATATCTCCTCTTCTATTATTTCCGCTTTGACTTTCTCTTTTCCCCATATTACATAAAATTCTCCTTCGATATTTTCCACAGGAGTAATAACTATATCTATCGTATCTATAAACGACACGGTAACTCCCCAACATACATTATCACCACCTCCAACAAGGACAACAGGAGCCCCGGGAAATCCAAAACCTCTGACGGAATATTCAGGAGAATTTATATGAAAAGGGAAAAAAGTAGAGGGAGAAACAACATCAAGATGAGGATCATTTTCCAAAATTGGGTAACCAGCCTTTGTTATTTTTCCAGATATGACAAAATTGTTTGAACCAATTGAAAGAGGGAATTTTATCTCTCTTATCTTCTCAGATATTAATTCAATAATTTTTCTAATATCATCTGACGTTAAATTATCTACAAACCTCTTATTAGATATATATGGATCTGACTTCAATGAATTCGCAATCGAAAAAGGAGTTACTCTAATTTTTCCAAGATCATCTACGATTTTTGTCTTAGCAACTGCAGATATTGAGAATTTTTTTTCAAAATCTTCTCCAAAGATTATTTCAACCAATTTAGATGCTATATCAAAGATGCCTCCACCTCCTGATAGGTCAAATGCCCTTTTTTTCCCTATTGCAATAACATCTACCGCACTAAAATATTGAGGTTCCTTTTTAAGAATCTGATATTGCAGAGGTATTCGAGCCTTCACTCCCCCGAATTCCCTACCTTCCGTCGCATCATCTATATACTGGTTTATACCGTCCACATAAGCCTGGACCTTTTTCAACATTCCTATGTCTTTGAAAGATTCAAGAGTTTTTTCGGATATAAATTTGAAACCAAGCATTCTTTGAATAATATCTTGAGTCAGCATTTCCGGGAAGAGTTCCGCAAGCCTACCCGTAGCAGTTCGCCTTGAAATATCCATCTGAAAAAGCCTAAAATGAGCCTGAATATATCCGAGAATAAAAAAAGCATCTGAATCTGATTCTGCAAATATATGAGGAACTCCACACCTATCTATTACAACATGAACAGGATTTTGAAGCCTATATCTTTCTCCTTCTTTTTTCTTTGAACATGAAACGATTGCAAACGAGAAAAGAGAAATAGATAAAATCAAATAAACCCAAAAAAAGAAAAACTTCTCTAACTTCAAATTAGATAAAGCTTTCATATGGATAATTTTAAAACTGTGGAAAATAAATTTTGTTTTTTTTCGGGGTTTATTCTCTTCCGTTTTTTTTTAATTCATTTCTTCCTTTTATTTATTTCAATTTTCTCAACGGGTTGCGAAAAAGTAGCCGTTGAAGGAGATAGAGAGCAAACTACCGAACCTGTATGTCCCGTAGTTTTACCTGAAAATAAAAATGAACAAAGTAATTTCCCATCATGCACCACAGTTTACTACAAAGATTTTGATGGTGATAAATTCTCTGACGGTATAACTTCCTGCGAACAAGAACCGGGATATTATCTGGCTGATGAACTATGCTCCACATATGGAGACTGCGACGATAACAACAAAGATGTGTATCCCGGCTCAACAGCATTTCCGGAAGGTGCAACACAGGTTTGTCCCCCTCCCGCCTAAAAGACCTTAACTTCCTACTTTTTTACTCCTCTCAAAAGAGCAGATATAATAGATTTTATCAGAGCAAAAAATTTTATATTAAATTCTATATATAACTCATATCTATCAGATGGAATAATCTTTATTTTCTTACCGCATAAAGCTTGAACGTAAGATAAACCCGTTACAAAATCAGGATCTAAGATACCATCTTTTTGGACAAAAAAAACTATTTTTTCCAACTTACCAGGTCTTTTCCTTATGATATCCATCAAAAAATCAATATAATCTATCTCCATTTTCCTTCGTCTTTTTTTCCTTTGATTTTCTCTGAACTCTTCTATACCTTCCTTTTTTACCAATTTGAGCAACAAAGAAGATAAATTTTGCGATATCAGCCGATCTAATATAAACTTTCTTTTTAAAATTTCCAATTTCATTAACTTCAAAGAAAGTAGTGTAGAATATGTTGAACTATCTTCAATTACTATTTTAAGTCCCAAAATCACATTACTTGTGGGAAGAGAAATTTAGAAATTATTTCTTCTTTTGTAGATTTGAGAATATCATCTAAAAAAGGTATTTTTCTTTTTTCTGGGAAAATTAATTTTGGCTCTTCCTTTATTCCAGCAAGCTCCTTTGCTAATGTTACAGCATCTGAGAATGTTCCTATATGGTCTATAAGTCCGAGTTCTAACGCTTCTTTCCCTGTAAATACTCTCCCGTCTGCTATTTCATCTATTTTATCTTTTAGAGCAGGTCTCACTTCAACGACATCCTTTTTGAATTGCTCAAAAAGCTTCAAGACAATATCTTCAAGATATTTTATATCTTGCTCGTTAGGCTGTCTGAAAGGAGAACCTGTATCTTTGAACTTCCCAGATTTCACTATGTAAGGTTTTACCTTCAAATATTTCAATAAATCTTCTACTGTGAAGAAGAAAGATATAACTCCAATTGAGCCGACAACTGAACCCGGTAAAGCTATAACTTTATCGCATGCAAGGGAAACATAATAAGCACCGGAAGCTCCAACATTTTCTATTGAACATACGAGCTTTTTACCTGTTTTCTCTTTAAATCTTTTAAGTTCAAGGTATATTTCCTGAGAAGCTCCTATTGTACCACCCGGTGAGTTTATCCTCAAAATAATTGCTTTTACAAAATCATTTTTTTCTAAATTTCTTAAATCATTCACTATTTTTTCAGAAGATAAAATTGTATCTTCAAGTTTCAGTATATATATAGCCTCTTTGACTTTTTCCCTTCCGAAGAAAGAAAAAAATCCTCTTATTGCAAGTACAGTGAAGAATAATAAAAACAATAGTTTGACAAGTCTTACAAACCTTTTCATTTGAATTCAAGTTAGTTATCTTGTCTAAAATTTTTGAGTTTGATAAAAACTTTACTTTTTTATTGTGTTATCTGTTGCCATAATAACTCTAAACGAAGAAAAGAATATAAAAAAGTGTATAGAAAGCGTGAAGGATATTTCAGATGACATAGTTGTCGTAGATTCATTCTCTTCTGATCGCACATGCGAAATAGCTGAGAAATTGGGGGCAAAATTAGTAAAAAGGGCATTTGATGATTTTTCCTCACAAAAGAACTTTGCAGTTTCAAATTGTAAATATGATTGGATACTATCATTAGACGCAGACGAAATAGTGTCAGATGAACTAAAAGATGAAATAAAAAAATTAGACCTAAAAAATACTGAATTCTCCGGGTTCTTAATAAAAAGAAAAAATATCTATCTTGGAACCCCGGTGAAAGTTTGGTATCCAGATTGGAAACTGAGACTTTTCAAAAAATCAAAAGGTAATTGGGTTGGTAAAATTCACGAAAAGGTAAAAGTATATGGTAAAGTTGGTAAGCTCAAAGGAGAGATAATACACTTTACATATAATAGTGTTTTAGAACACTTTGAAAAAACGATAAAATTCGGCAGAGAATATGCAAAAATCTCGTATTTGTCTTATTACGGAAATAGAAAATTGATGAGATTAACCATTAAAACTATGCTTATGATATCTCCATTCTGGACATTTTTCAAAAATTACATTTTAAAAAGTGGATTCAAGGACGGAACAAGAGGCTTGATAATTTCTTACAGTGCTCTGTTAGATAGAGTCATTAGATATTCATTACTTTGGGAAGCAGAAGAGAAAAGAGAAGAAAGCAAAAACAACGAAACAAATTTTGAATTAAACAAATTTTAGGCTTAAAAAATAAAATGTAAAATGGGAGGTAAGAATAGATGAGTGAAGTTGCAGGATTAGATATAAAAAATTGCACTGTAATAGGCTGTGGTGTTATGGGTTTTGGAATAGCCGTCGTTCTACTAAATAAGGGTTTCAATGTAACCGTAGTAGAAAAAGACGAAAGCTCACTTGAAAGAGGAATAAACCTCATAAAAAAATTCTATGAAGCCGGCATAAAAAGAGGAAAAATAAATGAAGATGAAGTAAAAGAAAACCTCAAAAGGCTAAAAGGGACCATAAATTTAAACGAAATACCGCCAGATTCCCTGACAATAGAAGTTGTAAATGAGGAACTCAAATTAAAACAAGAAGTTTTAAGAAAAGTAGAAGATATTATTAACGAGGATAACCCAATTTTTACAAATACATCATCTATACCTGTAATAGAAATAGCAGCGAGTCTAAGAAAACCAGAAAGGTTAATAGGTTTCCATTTTTTTAATCCCCCACCTGTTATGAAACTTATAGAAGTGATACCATCCAAGAAAACAGACGAAAGATATATAAATTTTGCAGTAGAATTTGCAAGGTTCTTAGGTAAAGAGCCTGTAATTACAAAAGATACACCAGCATTTATAGGAAATGCTTTGCTCGTACCGTTCATTCTTGAATCAATAAGAATGTATGAAAGTGGTCTTGCTTCATATGAAGATATAGATAAAGCGTGCAAACTTGGCCTTGGATACCCTATGGGACCGTTTGAGCTGGCAGATTTTATGGGACTTGATATAGTCTTAGCCATAGCAGATAACGTTTATGATAGGACAAAAGATAAAAGGTTTGCCGCTCCCGCTACATTAAGAGAACTCGTAAACGCAGGTAATTTAGGAAGAAAAACAGGCAGAGGCTTTTACGACTACAAAAAACCAAAAATATTCGGTGTAGAAATGTAGTTATTGTAAAAATGTAATCAAAAATTTAGATTAGAAATACAATTTTTTCAAAACTCAATACAATTTTTCAAAACTCGAATGTAATATCAAAAAACAATGTAATATCAAAAAACGTAATAATTATTAAAAATATTGAGCTTTTTTCTCTTTGAGTATTTTTGCTTTTTCTTTTGCTATAGCATTTACCAAAGTTATATCTGGTAAAATATCAACAGGAGTTGTGAGTATTTCTTCTATTGTTTCATCAAAAATTTGTTCTCCTGTCTTTTCTGAGAAAAGCTTTGCAACATTCTCATTATCAATTTCCTTCAATTCTTTCTTGAAGTTTTCTAGCTGATTCTTTAGCTTATCTTTTATTTCTTCATCCTCAGTTTGCGCTATTATTTCCTCATAGCTTTTTATTTTCTCTTTCAATCTTTCTATTTCTTCCTGATAGACTTCCTTTTCGGCTCTATCTTTGAGTAAAGTTGCGTAAAATTGAGCGTAAACAACTTTTGCAAGTAAGAACTTGCCGTCTGTCTTTTTGAAGACTCTATCAAAATATATTTTCGCTTTTATTGGGCTTCCACCAAGTATGCTCGGTGCAGTCGCATAGAAAGTAGCCCGGAGCAAAAGAGGAGAAGAATAAAAGTAATCTTCATCAATTTCTATAAGCCTATCTACCATAGCAAGCATCTTTGAAATTTCAACAACAGATTCAGGAGAACCTTTCGCAGTTGATATCCAATAACCAAGACACGCTGTGTACCAGAAAGCCTCCCTTACGTTTTTCTTCTCTATGGTTTTTGCAAGATCTTCCACCGTAGCTTCTCCCTTCGCTACTTTTTCAAGTTTTGCCTTAAAATTCTTATTGATTATAGATAGAGCTTGTTCAGCATATTTATAGCCCTTGTAGTATAGAATATTTGCTTTTTCCGGGTCATAATCCTCTACAAATCCCGAACCATAAGAACAGTATGTTTCTGCAAGATTAGAAAGAATAACTGCATTATTTGGATCAAGTATTCTTCCAGTTTCAAGTATAAGCAGGTTTGATGGAATACCAGCTCCGACTATAAAAGGTAGGTCATATTTTTGCACTTCTTTGGCTGCATTTCCTGTTGCCTCTGCCGTCATAACTATTGCAAGCTTTTGAATATTGCAGCCTAAAAAGAAAAGTCCGCAAAATAAAATCCCTATCTTTACATCTAATTCTTTCTTTACATCTAATACTTTTACATTTCTACCCATAGATACTCCCTCCTGCTTCATAATAAGATAAGAAAAAAAGTAATTTAATTTTCTTTTTTTTTCCAGTTTTTATGAATTTACCAGATTTTTTATTTTTAGT
>Ga0209393_1000306_pt1 | contig 24873 bp, 16 predicted proteins | sample SSWtaG_2_FD_184117 | JGI IMG/M metagenome (GOLD analysis project Ga0209393, IMG submission 184117) | Hot spring microbial communities from Sandy's Spring West, USA to study Microbial Dark Matter (Phase II) - SSWsed_130316 (SPAdes)... | ecosystem: Environmental > Aquatic > Thermal springs > Hot...
TCTCTTTTCTTGGTGGTCTATCATTAAGCTAAATGGTTGCGAGCCTACCTATAAGGAATTGAAACTATGGCAATATGGTGTTTTAATACAAGCCCCAGCCACGTTGCGAGCCTACCTATAAGGAATTGAAACCACGAGCGAGCGGGATTTTGACTTTGACCGTTTGGGGTTGCGAGCCTACCTATAAGGAATTGAAACCTTGAAAAAGTTTACAACGGTGAATTCATTGAGTTCAGTTGCGAGCCTACCTATAAGGAATTGAAACTCACACGTTGAAAGATCTGAGTGGCTGAGAGACAGGGTTGCGAGCCTACCTATAAGGAATTGAAACTTTGGTGATTACTACAAAGACATAAAGGAAGCTTTTGTTGCGAGCCTACCTATAAGGAATTGAAACGGCACTTGGATGATTGGTTAGCTCTTGCAATCTTAAGTTGCGAGCCTACCTATAAGGAATTGAAACACATCATCAGCAGGATTTATCCCAAGTATTGGAGTTAGTTGCGAGCCTACCTATAAGGAATTGAAACTTCACAGAAGAAGATTTTTTTACCAACGAAGAAGTAGGTTGCGAGCCTACCTATAAGGAATTGAAACTCCATAACCAAGTGCACGTCTGATGCTTGTTCTGCGTTGCGAGCCTACCTATAAGGAATTGAAACTTATCGGATTTGAAGCTTTGTTATGTTGTGCTATATGGTTGCGAGCCTACCTATAAGGAATTGAAACCAGGGAGGCAGAGTCACTATTGAATGGGACATTAACGTTGCGAGCCTACCTATAAGGAATTGAAACACTATTACATTTATTCCTTGCGTAAAGGGCACTATGTTGCGAGCCTACCTATAAGGAATTGAAACGGGGTGTGTATGGTAGGAAGTTGGCAAGAAAAGCTTAGTTGCGAGCCTACCTATAAGGAATTGAAACACAGAAAAAAGATGGTTTAAATTTTACACTTCATCGGTTGCGAGCCTACCTATAAGGAATTGAAACCGCTGTCCGCCACCCCGAATGCCCCCATGATGTCCCGTTGCAAGCCTACCTATAAGGAATTGAAACACCTACTATTTTTTCAATGTCCATCCCAGCAGATTTTAAGGCTGTAGCTACACGATAAAAATCCGTTGCACTACCAGGAAGTCTTACTCCAAGCTCTTCAATTTGCTTGTTTAGTTCTTCAATTTGTTTAGGTAGCCCTTCTTTTGTCATGAAGGCAACTTCCATTTCCACTCTTGCTTGTTCCATTTCTGAAAAGCTATGTATTGCTTTAGTAAAACCAGCAAGTGGAAGAGCGGTTGCTTGAGCCATCTTTGCAGTAAAATCTTCAAACCTTTCTGAAAATTCCCAGAGAGCTTTCGGGTCAAAAGCTTTACGAAGTGTTTCTTGGAAAGATTTTACCTTGTTTTGTGTTTGTTGAAGTTCGTGATTAAACCTTGAGACGTTCTCTTTTAATTCAAAAAGCTGACGAGAAAAGTTATCAATAAGTTGTAAAGCTATGGCAATTTTAAAATCCATAGTATAATATCCTTATGCCTTTCGTTTTTTTACTTGGATTATACGTCCTGGTAGGATACATTTTAGGTGGGCTCGTTATTTTCCTCATACCGCTTGCTTTTATAGCAATTATCTTTTGGCTTATAGGAAAACATTTTTTAACTCCCGGTCTTAGAGTATATTTTACTCGTAGAAAGGAGCGTAAAAAGCTCAAAAAAAATTTTGGAAGAAAGGCTTAAATATCTTCCGTAAGGTTTTTGTAAAATTCTGTAAGTTTGAAAAGCCAAAATTTAAGCTCTTGATAAGACATCTCTGCAAGGTCCTTATATGAAAACCCATGTTTTATCATTGAGAGGATTGTTTCGGCGTTAATAAGTTGCGAGCCTACCTATAAGGAATTGAAACGGGATTAGGATTGGGATTGTTTTCTGGTTGATTTTCGTTGCGAGCCTACCTATAAGGAATTGAAACAACGCCCTCTATTGCCATAAAAGGTGTATAATATTTTGTTGCGAGCCTACCTATAAGGAATTGAAACTTTGCTTCTCCGCTTTCTTTACTACTATCTATAACTACTATCCATAACCGTCGCGAGCCAACCTATAAGGAATTGCAACCAAATAAAGCATGGGGTTAGCTACTCTGACCTTCAAAGAATGCCTATCAAAGATATTTTTTTATGGGCTCAAGCTTTGAGTGAGTACATTGAGTATGCCTTTTCTGATGAAGCTTAGGTTCAAAGAATAAGTAGTAGATTAAACGAAAAAGGATGAGAAGCACAAAGAAAATGGGAAATATAAGGATGAAAAACGCTCCGACAAACCATCCAATCAAGAAAGTTAAAACAAAGGTCATCATAATAAAAATATTAATACCATGACCGGGTGGAGTCACCCTGAGCATCCTTTTTTTGTCACCCTGAGCGCAGCGAAGGGTCTCTTTTTGTCACCCTGAGGCCGAAAGGCCGAGAGGTCTCACCTGAGGTCCTTCGGCTTCTCCTCAGGATAAAAGCGAGGTCCTTCGGGGCTTACGCCCCTCAGGACGACCCCGTTTTTGTCGCCCTGAGCATAGCGAAGGGTCTCCCTGAGGTCCTTCGGTCGCTAACGCTCCCTTTGAGATCCTTCGCTTCGCTCAGGATGATCCCCCACAGGTCACCCTGAGGCCCCTTTTTTGTCACCCTGAGGCCGCAAGGCCGAAGGGTCTCCTAATGTCTTCGAGGCCGAGAATAGAACTTTTCCCATGAAGCTTACCTCCTATTGGTTTTATAGGAGTCAACTATCAGAAAATAGGAATTAAACATGAGAGACCTCCGGAAGAGGGAACTTAGAAAAAACAGGATTAAAGAAAGTCCTTTTTATACAAATTGCATAGATAACCCTTATAAGTTTGTTTACAACTGCGATCATAGCTTTCTTATAACTGCCAAACTTTTTCTTCTTACAAATAAAGTAGGATCTAAAGTAGAAATTCCATTTTACTACACCTACTGCCATCTGGAAAAGGACATTTCTGAGAAAGCTCGACCCTTGCTTAGATATGCTCATCCTAACCTTATACTTACCCGATTGCTTTATTACTGGGTCTGTGCCCGCATACTTTATGAGCTTTTTGGCATTAGAAAATCTTTTTATATCTCCGATTTCAGCCAAAAAGAGACTTGCAAGTTTAGAAGAGATGCCTTTTATAGAGGAAATGAGCTTAATTTGTTCTTGCTGGTCTTCGTCCATTTTCTCTATAAGCATTTCTTCAAGTTTTTTTATTCTTGGCTCAAGGAAAAAGAGTTTTTCGATGTAGAAGATAAGGGTTTGAGAGAGATAAAGGTTATCAACTCCGATAGATTTTTTAGCAAGGTTTATGAGCTCATCGGGGGAAAAGGAGGGGGATTTACCCTTAGGGACAGAGGATTTAATAATTTCGGAGATTTCATTGGGTTTAGCTTTTTTAAGGGCTTTAGCAGAGGGATATTTAAGGAGTATGTAAAGGAAGGAGCGGGAGTAGATATTGAAGTGTTTTTTAGCTTCTGGGAAAAGAACAGTGAGGGCGTATTTGATTTGAGTTTTAGCTTCAGCAAGTTCATGTTTAAGTTTTTGGAGGAGACGAGCAGCACTACGGAGTTCCGAGTTTTCAGGGTAGGATTTAAGGAATTCAGGGTTATTAAGAGCGAAGAGTGCAAGGATTTTGGCATCTTTTTTGTCGTATTTAGAGGGGTTGTTAGCGGAGACGAATTGAAAGAATCTGTGGACGATTTTAGGGTTAAGGATGAAGGTTTTGATACCTTTTTCAACGAGGAAGCAGTAAAGGGGAATGTGGAACCTGCCGGAGGATTCCATAACAACGACAGGTTCAGAGAGGTTTTTGAGGTGGTTAAAGAAATCAGAGAAGCCTTGAAGAGACATAGGGAGTTCACCGGAGGAGAGGGTTTTAGCTTCATGGTTAAGGATGCAAAAGTGGAAGGTATTTTTAGAGATGTCAACACCAATGTAATGGGTCATGATGCTACCTCCTTTTTAAGATTTTTGTCCCTCACACCATCCTCCCAAGTAGCAGGGGCTTTTAGTAGCCCAACCAACTTATTGGGTGCTGAGGGACAGAGGGACATACTCCTATAGAGGCTCAAAGGCCTACAACCCATGGAGTCCCTGTCCCTCTCTAATTTATAAGCTTTTGTTTTCAAAATACAAAACAAAGTATACTAAACAAACCTTAACATAAAAATTGCAGGAGGAGGTTGACCTATGGCGGATATTGAAGCTCTTCTAAAGGAAGAACGTATCTTTTATCCCCCACAGGATGGGAAGGATCGGGCTTACATTTCGAGTAAATATCAGTATGAGCAGATTTATAAGTATTCTCTTGAGGACCCAGACGGTTTTTGGTCAGAGAGGGCAAAAGAGCTTATCACCTGGTTTAAGTATTGGGAGAGAACTTGCTATTGGGATTTTGAAAAACCTGAGATCAAGTTCTATGAAGGCGGGAAGCTAAACGCAGCCTTTAACTGCCTTGATAGACACTTAGCTAATCCTGAAGTAAAGAATAAAGCAGCCATCATCTGGCAGGGCGAGCCAGATAAGGATGTTAGGGTTTACACTTATCAAATGCTTTTTGACGAGGTTTGTAGGTGGGCAAACATCCTCAAACACTTTGGGGTGAAGAAGGGGGATCGGGTAGCTATTTACATGCCCATGATGCCAGAAGCCGTTGCGGCTATGCTTGCCTGCGCAAGAATTGGGGCCATTCACAGCGTGGTGTTTGGTGGTTTTTCTGCTGAGGCTTTAAAAGCGAGGATCCTTGATGCTGGAGCAAAACTTTTAATTACTGCTGATGGAACCTATCGTGGTGGAAGGAAAATAAACCTTCTTACTAACGCTGAGAGCGCTGTTTCTGAATGCGATTGCATTGAAAAATACATTGTAGTGAACCGTTTTGGAGATGAAATAACCCTTTCTGACGAAAGAGGCGTTCTTTACGATGAGCTAAAGAAGAATCTGGATTTTGAAAAGTATTGCCCCTATGAAGAAATGGATGCTGAAGATATCCTTTTCATTCTTTATACCTCAGGTTCTACAGGCAAACCTAAGGGTATTTATCACACTACCGGAGGTTATCTTGTTTATGCTGCCCATACTACTCAATGGGTGTTTGACCTAAAGCCCGAGGATATCTATTGGTGTACGGCAGACATAGGTTGGATCACCGGGCATTCCTACATTGTTTACGGTCCTTTAGCTCTTGGGGCAACAGTTTTCATGTACGAAGGAGTTCCAACCTATCCAAATCCTGGTAGGTGGTGGGAGCTTGTTGACCGCTATAAAATAACTATCTTCTACACCGCACCAACGGTAATCAGGGCTTTGATGAGGGAAGGAGAGCAATGGCCAGCTAAGTATGACCTTTCTACGCTTCGCATCCTTGGCACAGTGGGTGAACCCATAAACCCCGAGGCTTGGGTTTGGTATTATAAGAACATTGGAAAAGGTAGGATTCCAGTAGTTGATACTTGGTGGGAGACGGAGACCGGTGGGCACTGCATTTCACCTCTTCCCTATGCTATTCCTCAAAAACCAGGGTCTGCAACCCTACCCTTACCCGGAATTGAGCCAGTAATCCTTAGAGGAGATGGCACGCCAGCTGATGTGAACGAGGGAGGGCATCTTTGCCTCAAGAGGGCTTGGCCTGGCATGGCTCGTGGGGTGTGGGGCGACCCAGCAAGGTTTAAAGAAATCTACTTTAGTAGGTTCCCTGGATACTACCTCACCGGTGACGGAGCAAGAAAAGACGAAGATGGCTACATTTGGATCATAGGTAGGCTTGATGATGTTATCAACGTCTCCGGTCACCGTATCGGAACCATGGAGCTTGAATCCGCCTTTGTGGCTCATCCAGCAGTAGCAGAAGCCGCAGTGGTTGGTATGCCTCATGAGATAAAAGGTGAAGCAATTTACGCTTACGTTGTTCTTAAGGAAGGATATCACCCAAGCGACGAGTTAAGAAAAGCCCTTGTCAATCACATAAGAAAGGTTATTGGGCCCGTGGCTACGCCCGATGTTATTCAATTTGTTTCAGGTCTACCTAAGACCAGGTCCGGAAAGATCATGAGAAGGATCCTGCGTAAGGTTGCTGCAGGTATTTACGATGACCTGGGCGACACCTCTACGCTTGCTGACCCATCCGTTGTTGAAGAAATTATCCGCGGAAGAAAAGAAATTTTTGGAAGTTAAACTTTGTTAAGGGGGCTTTTGCCCCCAATGTTTTAATGAAGGATTTTATCTTTACTCTTCCAGTCCAAGTCTTCTTTGGGAGAAATTCTTTAAAAAAGCTCCCTGAAATTCTACCAACTCTTGGGAAAAGATGTCTTGTAATTTACGGTAGGTCTCAGGTAAAGAGGGTAGGAGCCTATGAAAAGGTAGTCCAATCTTTAAAATCTTCGGGCATAGAATTTCAAGATTTTTCTGGTATTAAGCCTAACCCAACCCTTTCTAAGGTAAAGGAGGGAATAAGATTTGCTCAGGAATTCAAACCTGACTTTTTGATTGCTCTTGGCGGAGGAAGCGTCATAGATACTGCAAAGGCTTTAGCATGTGGATACTTTTATTCCGGTGATCCCTGGGACTTTTTTGAAAAAAAAGCTTTCCCTGAAAAAGCATTACCCATCGTTGCCATCCCAACCATTGCGGGAAGCGGATCAGAGCTAAATGACGTTAGCGTTTTAGTGAATGAAGAAATTGGCCTAAAGCTCTCCATGAGGCATCCTTCACTCCTCCCTAAATACACCTTCATTGACCCAAGCCTAACCTTTACTGTCCCACCCAATCTTACAGCCTACGGTGTAATGGATGCCTTTTCTCATTGCTTTGAGTTTTACCATTTTAGCAAACACTTCTTTGAAGGTCTTCCCTATGACCTTGCCGTTCTATTTATGAGAAGGCTCATCCACTGGGGAAAGATAGCCTTTGTTGAGCCAGATAACTATGATGCTCGGGCGAACCTCTTTTGGATAAGTTCGCTTGCTCTATCAGGGCTTATTCGTTCAGGCATTGGGGCTTATAGGTTCTTTCTTCATTCCCTCGAGCATCCCCTTAGCGGGCTTTTCGACACGCCTCACGGGCTAAATTTAGCTATCCTTATGGCTTCTTACCTTAGACTTTATCATCGAAACCATCGGGTAAGAAGGTTCTTTGCCGATGTTTTTGGTCTTCAAGGGGAAAGGAATTTGAGCAAACGTGGGCTTGAAGCCCTTTTAAGCCTCTATGAATACTTTAAGCTACCTCTTTCATTAAAAGAGCTTGGAGTGAGTAGTCAGGACATACCAGCGCTTGTTGAGAGGGCTTGCATGATCCTTTTCCTCTGGAAGGCGGAAGAAGAGTTTACAAAAGAGGATGTGGAAAGGGTGTATGCTTTAGCCTTAGAGGGTCCCTTCGGGTAAAGGTTGTTAAACTCTTTTCCATTCGGTTATAAGAAAGCCGTCAAGAAGCTTATGCCCTTGAAATTCAAACCTAAGGACCTTCCTTAGGCTTTTAAATCCCTCTCCTCCAACGAGGGTCGGAACATTTTCTCCGCCCACGATGACCGGAAGATGTATTATCCTTAGTTCGTCTATAAACCCAAGCCTTGCAAACTCCCAGTTGATGGATGCTCCTCCCTCAACCATTAGCCTCTTTATTCCCCTATTCCAGAGTTCAGATAGAAGATAGGGAAAATCAACAAGTTCCTCCCCTGCGTAGATAACTTCAGCCCCAAGCTCCTTTATTTTTTTTACCCTTTCTTCAGGAGCCCTTTTAGTTGTGGCGATTATAGTGGGGGCATCCTTAGAGAAGATGTTTGCATTATAGGGGACATTTGCTGTTGAGCAGGGGATAACTCTGATAGGATTTTTCCCTTCTACATACCGGACGGTTAAACTTGGGTCGTCAGTGCGCACTGTCTCACAACCTACCATGATGGCATCAACTTGTGCCCTTATGCTATGAAGATAAGCGTAAACATCTTTTGTCATAAGGCTCATTAATTCCTTGCTTGAAGCCCCACGATAAAGGGTGAGCTTTCCGTCAAGCGTAACCTCTGATACTACGATCACATATGGTCTATTCATCTTTTACCTTCCCATAGTTAAGATAAAGATAGTATAGTCTATGAATAAGAGATAGAGATGTAAAGATTACGATGAGTTTTATACCTACCTCTAAAGCACCCTCAACCTCCATCTTTTCAAGTATGGTAAAAAAGAGAAGGGTTGCATGGGTTTCTGGTCTCCCAAAAAAGCCTTTACCCTCTAAGGGGTCAAAGATCTTACCTTTTATTCTTTCAGCAAAACCTATCTCCGCATAGGCAACGGGCTTTATGAAGGAGTGTAGCATGGATAGGGTTACGGCAAAGGTTGCCCAGGTAGGGCTTGCATAATAATAGCCAACTATGCCGAGCACAAGCCCATCAACCCATTTATCAGCCACCCAATCAAAAACGGCACCAAACTTGGTTGTTTTCCCAGAGAGCCTTGCAACCTCCCCATCAGCAAGGTCAAAAATTCCAGAGATTAAAAGCAAAAAGAGAGCAGTAAGCAAAAATTCATAGTAGTAAGCAAGGGCTGAAGCTGTCCCTAAAATAAGCGAAAGAAAGGTGATTACATTAGGGCTTACTTTGAGCTTAAAAAGCACATAGGCAAAAGGAAAATAAAGCTTCTGAAGGACTGCCCGTTTGCTTGTCAGGTTCATACATTCAATGATAAACAATAATATTTGATGGGTCAATACTCAGAGAGGCTCTTCGATAATTCTTGCAAGGATACCTTACCATTTTTAAGCAGTGTCAGCAAAACTGAGGGGTTCCTACATGTCGTTCGCTCATGTGTCACCCTGAGGGGCGTAAGGCTCGAAGGATCTCGGGGGAGGCCCTTCGTCCTTGCGGCTTCAGGGCGACAAAAAAAACGAGACCCTTCGCTGACGCTCAGGGCGACAAAAAAAGCGGGCGACGTTGTGGGGGTCATCCTGAGGGCCGTAAGGCCCGAAGGATCTCGGGGGGCCCTTCGCAGCCCCTTCGCTACGCTATTACTTAGAGTTTTTCTACAAACCTCTCGGCAAGAAAGACAAGACATTCAAGATCAAGATAGGAAATGGCAGAAGCATCGTATAGGACTTTGCAGTAGGAGCTTAGTCCTTCCTCAGCGTCGCCAGCCCAGTAGTTGATCATAAGAGGAACCCTTGGCAAGGCATAAACTACAAAACTCACCCCAGAATTTGTTTCCTTTAATTGAGAAATCTTGAAGCTTTTTAATGCCTCTAAAAGGGCTTCCCTTTTCTCATCAAAGAGCCTTGCTAAAGGTTCTTCAGCGTATCTTTTTAGTGTTCCTACCTTTGATATAGAATGAGGAAAGGACTCAAGCCCCACAAATTCTTGGGTTAAGGGCTTATTTCCGTTATAAAGAAAATAATTCATAAGCAAGATTTCGTCGCGTGGGTCAAGCTCATAACCCTTTTGACTTCTAAGTCTTAGGGGATAACCATTGGTATCAAGCTCGATCAGGATCTCATCGTCAAGATAAGGAAGGGTCGCAAGATTTTGTTCAACCTTTGCCCCTAAGTTATTGGCAACATCTTTAATGCAAACCTTTCTAAACCTCTCCTTAAGTTCCTTTAAGTTTTCTAAAAGTTGATTAAAAGTTATCCTTTCTTCAACCTTACCAGAAAGCTCATCTTTCGGAAGATAGGAGCATTTTGAGATATCCCATTCTCCAGCCGCAACCTTTAAGGCAAAAAGCAAACAGCTCTCAAGCCCGCATTCCTTGCAGTTCGTTTTTGGTAGCCTTTTTAGAAGTTCAATATAGCTTGGCATCTAAAAACTCTTTAAATATTGCCTTGATTTTTGTATATTTTAACTAAAAATTCAAATCAAAGGAAGGGGTTTATGACTTTTCAGAAAGAATACATCTACCTTGATTACAACGCTACAACTCCAGTTCTTCCCGAGGTAGGAGAAATCCTTAGATACTATGCCGAAGAAGTTTTCTACAATCCAAGCTCCGGTCATGCCTTGGGGAGGCTTGCTAAAGAAGCCTTAGAAGAAGCAAGAGAAAAGGTTGCAAGTTTAATCCAAGCCAAAAAGGATGAAATAATCTTTACCTCCTCTGGCACGGAATCAAACCACCTTGCCATCCTTGGTTACTTAAGAAGTTATGAGCTTAAAAGGGGTAGAAAGGGGCATTTGATTATCTCTTCCTTTGAGCATCCTTCCATTCTTAACCTTGCGGTAAAGCTTATGGAATGGGGCTATTCCGTTGACTTTCTAAAAGTATCTCCCGAGGGCTATGTTGAGGTAGATGACTTGAAGAAAAAAATCAGGAAAGAAACAGCATTAGTATCGGTTATGCTTGCAAACAACGAGATAGGAACTATCCAGCCTATCCATGAGCTTGCAAGGCTCTGTAAAGAGTATGAAGTTGTCTTTCATACTGATGCCTGCCAAGCTGTAGGAAAGATTCCTGTTTCTGTCGTTGAGCTATCCTGCGATATGCTTACCATTTCTGGGCATAAGTTATACGCCCCAAAGGGCATTGGTGCCCTATTCGTGAAAGAGGGTATCAAGCTTGAGCCCCTTTTTTACGGTGGAGGTCAAGAGAAGGGGTTGAGACCGGGCACTGAGCCTGTTCCTCTTTGCATGGCACTTGGCAAAGCTTGCGAGATTGCAGGAAGAGACTTGCCAGGTGAGATGGAGAGGCTGACCTTTCTTCGGGAAAGGCTGTATCAGGGATTAAAAGAGGTTTATCCAAAGCTTTACCGCTTCGGCCTTGAGGATAAAACGCTCCCCAACACCTTGACTGTTTCTTTTGTGGGTATTTCTGCTGAAAACATCTTCCGAGCCCTTCCGCAAGTCTGCGCAAGCACCGGTGCTGCCTGCCATGATAGAAAAGGCTCTATAACCCTTTCAGCACTTAAAGTAGCAGAGGAGGTAGCCATAGGAACTATTAGGTTTTCTCTTGGAAGATACACCACAATTGAAGACATAGAAAGGACTATCGAACTTTTTAAAGACTATTTTAACAAAGGCTCCTAATCCTCTATGCTGTTTTGCATCCTTTCTCCGTCAATCGAACTAAAAGAAGAAGAGCTTTCCTTTTATCGGGAAGCAGGCATAAGAAACTTTATTTTCTTTAAAAGACATTTTGAAGAGGGAGATTTTTCGGAGTATATTACGAGGCTTAAACAATCCTTGAAAGGTTTAATCCTTCTTTGCGTAGATCAAGAGGGCGGAAGAGTAGCTCGTATTCCAGGGGATTATCCTTCTCCCCTTAGCATGGCAAGGCTAAGAAAGGAGAAAGGTGATAAAGTGTTTTTCGAATGGGCAAGCTCCCTGGCAAAAGCTGTAAAAAGCCAAGGTCTAAACGTCAACCTTGCCCCCTGCGTTGACCTTGCCGATGAAAAGGCTCCAGATTTTCTAAAGGAAAGAACCTTTGGCTTGAACCCAGAAGAAGTGATAGAATGCGCAAAGGTTTTTTATTATGCCCATAAAGAGCAAGGCATAGTAACCTGTCTTAAACATTTCCCCGGTTTAGGAGGAGTAGAGGTTGACCCCCATGAGGACCTCCCAAGGAAAAGGTACATAAGCGAAAAAGACCTTATGCCTTTTAAGAGTTTGTCCTCCCTCTATCCTATGGTCATGACCACCCACCTCATCCCGAGCAAAGAGTTGGACCCCTCATCCCAGACCCTGCCTTCTACCTTTTCCGAAAAGATTGTTCGCCTTCTGCGAGATGTATGCAATTTTAAGGGATTGATTTTGACTGACGACTTAAACATGAAGGCTTTAAAACACTATGAGCTTGCTGAAAGGTTTATTCTTTCCTTAGCTTGCGGACATAATTGTTTGCTCTACTGCGGTCCCTACAGGGATGTAGTAGAAATCTGGGATGACTTAAGAAAGGAAATAGAAAAAAGCGCAGTCCTTCAGGAAAAAGCAAAGGAGTCACTGTTTCTTCTGGAAAAGCTCAAAAGGTCCCTTAAGGTCCCAGAATAGAGCAGGCAGAACAGGTTTTGCATTCTCCAACCTTGCAAGCCTTCGTTGGAAGGTTTAAAAGAGATTTTTTCCATTCAGCATAAAGAAAGCTTTTCTTAATTCCTGTTTTGATAAAATCCCAGGGAAATTTTTCAGAAGCCATGTCTTTAAATTCCTTTCTCGTTTCTTCCAAGGATTTCAGAAGTTTAGAGGTAGGTGCTGAAAGGTTTTTGGAAATAACAAGCCCTGTCTCTTCGTTTCCTTGAGCAATTAGGGCTTGAATTCTTGCTGACTTTAGAGGCTCAAAGGATAGCTCCCCCACGCCTCTTAATTCTCTTTTGAGAAACCTTTCTTTATCCTCAAGCTCTTTCATCTCAGGTAGATTTGCCCATTGAAAGGGTGTGTGCGGCTTTGGAACAAAGGGAGAAAAGGTAAAACGAAAACGGTAAGGATATCCGCTTTTAACAAGCTTTTTTATAAATTTTACATTCTCTTGCAGGTCCTCAAAGGTTTCTCCTGGAAGACCATACATAAAGTAAAGCTTAACCTTTTTTAAACTTACAGCTTTAAACCTTTCAAGGAGGTTGAAGATAAGCTCGTTCTCCAACAGTTTGTTGATCCTTTTTTTTAGCTTTTCTGATGCTGTTTCAGGAGCAAGAGCAATCGACCTTGTAGACGAGAGAAGAGGCAAAAAATCCTCGGTAATAGTTTCTGCTCTAATTGAGGAAAAGGTTAAGGTGGAAGACTTAGCCTTTAGGATAGACCATACTTCTTTAAGAAAAGAGATATCAGCAAACTCAAGCCCAATCAGCCCAACCTTGCTTTCTTCTGGAAGATTTTTACAAGCTTCTAAAAGGGCTTCTCTGTCTGGTGCCCTCGGTGGACGAAATAGATATCCGGCAAGGCAAAATCTACAGCCTCTTCCGCATCCTCTAAAAACCTCTATAAGATGTGAATTTTTGAATTCCGCCTTCTCAGAGATTAAATGAGAAACCACCGGATTGAAACCGCTTTTCACTTTCGCAACCTTAACTTCCTCTTTTGGCTGATGCGGTGTATAAAAAAAAGAAAGTTTGTTTAAGCTTTCCATTAGTTTAGCCTTGTCTTCTATCCCTTCAATAAAGAGAGGAACAACGCTTTCCTCCATCTTTTCCCATTCTCCAAAGAAAAAACCGTCAAAGAAGGGAAAAAGTGGGGTTGGATTGGCTGTGATAGCTACTCCTCCAGCCAAAACTACCTGGTCTCTGCTATGGGGTGAAAGAGGAATACCAGCATTGGAAAGGATTTTAAGAGCGTTGATGAAATCAACTTCAAAGGGGATGGCAAAGATAATTATTTGGAAGTCTCTTAAGGGACGAGAGGATTCTACAGATAGGGTTTTTTCAGTTTTGCTAAAAAAGACCCTTTCGCACACTATTTCCTCGTAGGAGTTTAAGCGTTGATACAAAAAGAGATAGCCAAGGTTTGACATGCCTACCGAATAATCGTTAGGAAAGACAAGAGCTATAGGTATTCTTCCCGTCCATTTCTTTTTGTAATATCCTCGTTCATACTGTAATTTCATCATGTCTTTAATGTAAGGTTAATGCCATCATAAAGCAACCTTAACTCATCCTCTCGCCGAGAGCGAAAGCGTAGGATCCCTGAAGTCCTTCGGGGCTTACGCCCCTTAAGAAGGACCTATAGGAGGTCCTTTGGTCGCTTACAATACCTTTTTTACCCTCTGAGGCTGTTCGAAAAATCTTGCAAACATACCTTGCCATCTTAAGGTAGCATTAAGGGTGACATGAAAGATAGGCCTCAGGGTGAACCCCTTGAATTTATATCGGAGACGAAGAAGGATACCAAAAGCGGAGATGTTTGTTCAGATGGTTCCTTCTCTTCATAAAGGGGAGGTTCGGCCTGAGGAAACAATAGATGAGAGGAAAGGATGGGGAAAGATAACACCATGACATTTCAAATTAGGAATAAGAGATGACATTGACATTAGTAATAACAACAACTTCAAATCTTCTTGACTTTTTTCAGGTTTTGTGTAGATTGTTATTAAGCTTGCTACTTAATTGAGAGTAGCAAGTAGTCTCTGCTCTTTGACAAGTGAATGGCGGGCAGGGTAGGCTTAAAAAATTAGGTCCCTTTTTGATCCCTATTTTCACATGCTTAGCCTCTTAAGGCAATTTTCAGGCAACTTTAGCCAAGAAAATCGCTTTTAAAATTTGCAAGTAGAAGCTTGCCCTCTATAAAAAGGGATTGCGACAGATTTAACAAAGAGCTACTAACTTCTCCTTTAAATCCTGTGGAAGCCTGCCCTCTTTAAAAAGGGATTGCGACCCTTCTTGTTTATCTGACAATCTGTCCCATAAGTTTTGTTGAAGCTTGCCCTCCAGTCCCTTTTTTTTGTCATCCTGAGCCCCTGTTCGGTCATCCTGAGCGAAGCGAAGGGTCTCAGAGGGAGCGTTAGCAATTGAAGGACCTCTGAACCCCTTCGCAGCCCCTTCGGGCTATCGCCCTCAGGTCTTCGGCTCAGGGCGACAAGAAAAGGGAGCTCAGGGCGACATCCTGAGTGCCTTTTTTGTCATCCTGAAAGAATGTGCTAAGCCTCTCCTTGAGAATAAACAAAATCAAATGTTACATAGCTGATGCGGAAGACTTTTGCTTGGGAGACAAATACAACCTTAACTGGAAAAGAGGAACGCGAATAAGAACTGTTCAGGCTCATGTTAGGCTTGAAGTGGTAACGATGGTAGTTGAGGAGGCTATCCAAGGGAAATTGGGAGAAGTATAGGAAGCTTAGGTATATGGTAGAGCAGTTGTTTGCCTTATTTACTGCTTTGTGCTTTAAGATTATTTTTAAGGTATTCGGTGGATTTTTCGAACAACCTCAGGTTAAGCTTGACACAGGGGAAGAAGTAGAAACTTACACCTACATATACAACCGTTCGGTTGATGCGCTTGAAAAAATCTCGTCAGGTGATTGTAAAAGATTTTGGAGGTAACAAAAATGGTTCTATACTTTGCCTACGGTTCAAACATGAATTTGAGACAGATGAGGACAAGATGTGGGAACAGTTGGAAGAGGGTGGGAGTAGGCTATGTGGAAGGTTACAGGTTGGTGTTTGATGGATACTCAGTCAGATGGGGAGGAGGAGTGGCAAACTTAGTGCAGGATTCCGCAAGCAGAGTTTGGGGAGTGCTGTTTGAGTTAGAAAGCTTTGAGTGTTTGGACCCATACGAAGGATATCCAAAGGTTTATGACAGAAAAGAGGTGTCCGTAGTTGTGCCACAGCTTGGACAAGAATTAAAGGCTGTAGCTTACATAAGACCAGAGCCAAAGGAAATAAAAAAGCCCTCAGAAAGCTACTTGAACACTATCATTGAAGGAGCACGGGAGAACGGTTTGCCCAAGGATTGGATAAAATTCCTTGAAAGTCATAGGTAAAAAAAAGGAGTGGGAAAATGAAAGGAATGCTAACGCTAACCATCATACTGAACCCCATAGGGATTGGACATATCAAAGTTGTAGAGGTTAAACTCTCTTGTTAGAGAGGATAAACCTTAGGAATGGAGGTGTCGTTACTATTTTGAAATGTCACATTTTATTCCTATTTTAAAATGTCACATCATTAAAATGACCTTCTATAAAACCAATAGGAGATAAGCTTCATGGGAAAAGATCTATTCTCGGCCTCGAAGACATTAGGAGGCCTTTCGGCCTGACGGCCTCAAGGTGGCAAAAAAAGGGTCTCAGGGCGACAAAAAAGAAAGATCCTTTGCTTTGCGTAAAATTTGGAGGGGGGAGAAAAGAATTTTTCGAACAGCCTCTTACCCTCTTGACAGAGAAAAAAAACTGATTAAATTATTAAGCGGTCTTTGAAAATGGATGGTTGGCTCCTTTAAAGAGTGAGGGGGAAGGAAATACTCCTCTTGACAAATTTGAAAGGTGAGTTAAATTTTATAATAGCTCATTGAAAGAAAGGTCACGTGAGTCTCCCCTTGTTGAGAGGGGAATACCCTCTTGACAAGGATAGAGCTTTGTGTTATTATTTAAATTGTTCGATCTTTGAAAAGTGAATAGCGTCCTGTTAGGGCCCAGAGCCTTTTGCGGCCACACCCTGCGTTAACGCAGGGTGGTTTGAGCCGGGAAAGTTTTTCCTGAGGGTTTGATCCTGGCTCAGGGCGAACGCTAGCGGCGCGCCTAACACATGCAAGTCGTGCGGGAAAGGGCTTCGGCCCTAGTACCGCGGCAGACGGGTGAGTAACACGTGAGTAACCTGTCCTCGGGTCTGGGATAACCACCCGAAAGGGTGGCTAATACCGGATAAAGTCACCGGGCGCAAGCTCGGTGATGAAAGGGGGCCTCTGCATAGCAAGCTCCTGCCTGAGGAGGGGCTCGCGGCCCATCAGCTAGTTGGTGGGGTAACGGCCCACCAAGGCTATGACGGGTAGCCGGCCTGAGAGGGTGGTCGGCCACACGGGCACTGAGACACGGGCCCGACTCCTACGGGAGGCAGCAGTGGGGAATCTTGGGCAATGGGCGAAAGCCTGACCCAGCGACGCCGCGTGGGGGAAGAAGGCCTTCGGGTCGTAAACCCCTGTTCTGGGGGAAGAACCCTGATTGGGTTAAGAGCCCAGTCAGGCTGACGGTACCCCAGGAGAAAGCCACGGCTAACTGCGTGCCAGCAGCCGCGGTAATACGCAGGTGGCGAGCGTTGCCCGGAATTACTGGGCGTAAAGGGTGCGTAGGCGGCCGGACAAGTCGTAGGTTAAAGCCCGGGGCTCAACCCCGGAAAGGCCTACGATACTGTCTGGCTTGAGGGCTGGAGAGGCTGGCGGAATTCCCGGTGTAGGGGTGAAATCCGTAGATATCGGGAGGAACACCGGAGGGGAAGCCGGCCAGCTGGACAGTCCCTGACGCTGAGGCACGAAAGCGTGGGGAGCAAACCGGATTAGATACCCGGGTAGTCCACGCCGTAAACGATGGGTGCTAGGTCTGGGGAGGTAATCTCTCCGGGCCGAAGCTAACGCGTTAAGCACCCCGCCTGGGGAGTACGGCCGCAAGGCTGAAACTCAAAGGAATTGACGGGGGCCCGCACAAGCGGTGGAGCACGTGGTTTAATTCGATGCAAAGCGAAGAACCTTACCCGGGCTTGACATGCCAGGGTTGTACCCCGGTGGAAACACTGGGGGAGCGTGGGGTTTTCTCACGCGCTCTGGCACAGGTGCTGCATGGCTGTCGTCAGCTCGTGTCGTGAGATGTTGGGTTAAGTCCCGCAACGAGCGCAACCCCTGCCCTTAGTTGCTACCGGGTAAAGCCGGGCACTCTAAGGGGACTGCCGGGGATAACCCGGAGGAAGGAGGGGATGACGTCAAGTCCTCATGGCCCTTATGCCCGGGGCTACACACGTGCTACAATGGGGGGTACAGAGGGTTGCGAACCCGCAAGGGGGAGCTAATCCCAGAAAGCCCTCCTCAGTTCGGATCGGGGTCTGCAACTCGACCCCGTGAAGCCGGAATCGCTAGTAATGGCGGATCAGCATGCCGCCGTGAATACGTTCCCGGGCCTTGTACACACCGCCCGTCACACCACGGAAGCCGGCTCCACCCGAAGTCGCTATCCTAACCTGGGCAACCAGGAGGGAGGCGCCTACGGTGGGGCTGGTGACTGGGGTGAAGTCGTAACAAGGTACCCCTACCGGAAGGTGGGGGTGGATCACCTCCTTTCTAAGGAGAAATTTGAATGAATGGGCCCTACAGGGCGCTATTCCTTATAAATTTTCTGATCTTTGACAGGTTTATTAAGGTGAACGGACAAACCTGGGCCTATAGCTCAGCTTAGGTTAGAGCGCACGCCTGATAAGCGTGAGGTCGGAGGTTCGAATCCTCCTAGGCCCATTCTCTTTTTTTATGAGAATGGGTCTAAGGGGATTTGTGGGGGTGTAGCTCAGTTGGGAGAGCGCCGGCTTTGCAAGCCGGAGGTCGACGGTTCGAGTCCGTTCACCTCCACCACTTTGATAAGTGGTGGTTATTGGTTTGATCTTTGACAAGTGAATAGGGTAACGCATCTTGGCATCTTTAAGCCGGATTCTGTAGTCAAGCTACTAAGGGCTGGCGGTGGATGCCTCGGGTGCGGGAGGCGATGAAGGGCGTGGTAAGCTGCGATAAGCCCCGGGGAGCCGCACACAGGCGTTGATCCGGGGATGCCCGAATGGGGAAACCCGGCTGGGGTAATACCCAGTCATCCGCAAGGGTTGCCTTGCGGAGGCGACACCGGGGGAAGTGAAACATCTCAGTACCCCGAGGAAAAGAAATCAACCGAGATTCCCCTAGTAGCGGCGAGCGAACGGGGAGGAGCCTAAACCAGGCAGGTGTCAAAGCCCGTGGGCGTTGCCTGTCTGGGGTCGTGGGACTGTGCCGGAGAGGGCCACGGACCTCTCGGGGAGTTACAAAACCATCTCTCTAGCCGAAGGCGCCTGGAATGGCCCGCCAGAGAGGGTGAAAGCCCCGTAGGCGAAAGGGAGATGGTCTCCCTGGGCACAGATCCCGAGTAGCACGGGACACGAGGAATCCCGTGTGAATCAGGGGGGACCACCCTCCAAGGCTAAATACTACCCGCACACCGATAGCGCACTAGTACCGTGAGGGAAAGGTGAAAAGAACCCCGGGAGGGGAGTGAAATAGAACCTGAAACCGCCAGCCTACAAGCGGTCGGAGGGGAGGAGCAATCCTCCCTGACGGCGTGCCTTTTGCATAATGAGCCCGGGAGTTGCCGTCGGTGGCGAGGTTAAGCCGTTTAGGCGTAGCCGTAGCGAAAGCGAGTCCGAACAGGGCGTTTAGTCGCCGGCGGCAGACCCGAAGCGGGACGATCTACCCATGGCCAGGGTGAAGGTGGGTTAAGACCCACTGGAGGCCCGAACCGGTGGAGGGTGAAAACTCCTCGGATGAGCTGTGGGTAGGAGTGAAAAGCTAATCGAGTCCCGTGATAGCTGGTTCTCCCCGAAATGCATTGAGGTGCAGCCTCGGGCGGTCGCTGCCGGGGGTAGAGCACTGTTTGGGCTAGGGGGCTTAACGGCCTACCAAACCCAGGCAAACTCCGAATACCGGCAAGCGCAGCCCGGGAGTGAGTCTTAGGGCGATAACGTCCTAGGACGAGAGGGCAAGAACCCAGACCGCCAGCTAAGGCCCCCAAGTCCTGGCTAAGTGGTAAAGGAGGTGCCCCTGCTAAGACACCCAGGATGTTGGCTTAGAAGCAGCCATCATTTAAAGAGTGCGTAACAGCTCACTGGGCGAGCGGGGGTGCGCCGAAAATTACTCGGGGCTTAAGCCAGGCGCCGAAGCTGCGGGTCTGCACGCAGGAGCGTGCAGGCGGTAGGGGAGCACTCCAGTTGCCGATGAAGGTAGACCGACAAGGTCTACTGGAGGTCCTGGAGGAGAGAATCCGGGCACGAGTACGCGATAAGGAGGGTGAGAATCCCTCCCGCCGTAAGCCCAAGGTTTCCTGGGGAAGGGTCGTCCGCCCAGGGTTAGCCGGCCCCTAACCTGAGGCCGAAAGGCGTAGGGGATGGGAAGAGGGGTTAATATTCCCCCGCCACCAGGATGGAGGCCAAGGGGTGACGCAGGAGGGAAGGGCTCCGGGGCTGTATGGTTGGCCCTCCAAACCTGTAGCCCTATGATGGACCGAGGCAAATCCCGGTCCGGAGGGTGAGGGGGAGTAAGCAACCGAGAGCTACAGCTCTCGGGAAGGAGCCCGGACCACACTGCCAAGAAATAACCTCGTGGTCGATGAAGTCCTGGTGACCGTACCGCAAACCGACACAGGTGGGCGGGCAGAAATCTGCCAAGGCGCGTGGGGTAACCCTGGCTAAGGAACTCGGCAAATTGACCCCGTAACTTCGGGAGAAGGGGGGCCCACTTTGGTGTAGGCCCTTGCGGCTGAAGCTGAGGTGGGTCGCAGGGAATCGGCGGTGGCGACTGTTTACCAAAAACACAGGGCTCTGCTAACTCGTAAGAGGACGTATAGGGCCTGACGCCTGCCCGGTGCTGGAAGGTGAAGGGGCGGGGTTAGCGGGACTTATTTCCTGCGAAGCTCCGCCCTCAAGCCCCAGTAAACGGCGGCCGTAACTATAACGGTCCTAAGGTAGCGAAATTCCTTGTCGGGTAAGTTCCGACCTGCATGAATGGCGTAACGACTGCCGCGCTGTCTCAGCCAGGGGCCCAGCGAAACTGTAGTCTCGGCGAAGATGCCGAGTACCCGCGGTGGGACGGAAAGACCCCGTGCAGCTTTACTGCAGCTTGGCATTGAACCTTGGGGTAGGATGTGCAGGATAGGTGGGAGGCTGCGAAGCGGGGGCGCCAGCTCCCGTGGAGCCACCGGTGAGATACCACCCTTCCTGCCTCAGGGTTCTAACCTGCGGGAGTTAGCCTCCCGAGGGACAGTGCTTGGCGGGCAGTTTGACTGGGGCGGTCGCCTCCTAAAAGGTAACGGAGGCGCCCAAAGGTCCCCTCAGGTGGTATAGAAATCCACCGTTGAGTGTAAGGGCATAAGGGGGCTTGACTGCGAGGCCGACAGGCCGAGCAGGGGGGAAACCCGGGCCTAGTGACCCGGTGGTCCTGTGTGGAAGGGCCATCGATCATCGGATAAAAGTTACGCCGGGGATAACAGGCTGATAGCGCCCAAGAGTTCACATCGACGGCGCTGTTTGGCACCTCGATGTCGGCTCATCCCATCCTGGGGCTGAAGAAGGTCCCAAGGGTCGGGCTGTTCGCCCGTTAAAGGGGTACGTGAGCTGGGTTCAGAACGTCGTGAGACAGTTCGGTCCCTATCCACCGCGGGCGCAGGAGGCTTGAGGGGAGCTGCCCCTAGTACGAGAGGACCGGGGTGGACGCACCTCTGGTGGCCCGGTTGTTCCACCAGGAGCAGTGCCGGGTAGCCATGTGCGGAAGGGATAACCGCTGAAAGCATCTAAGCGGGAAGCCCACCCCAAGATAAGGCCTCCCGAGAGTGGGGCAACCCACTCCCTGAAGGGCCCGGGGAGAACACCCGGTTGATAGGCCGGAGGTGGAAGCCCAGCAATGGGTGGAGCTGACCGGTACTAATCGCCCGTGCGGCTTGACTGCAGTTCCGGCTTAAAGATGCTAAAGATGCGAACCCTATTCACTTGATAAAATTTTAATAGATTTCCCGGGTGCCCATACCGGAGGGGAAACACCCGTTCCCATTCCGAACACGGTCGTTAAGCCCTCCAGGGCCGATGGTACTGGGTGGTCTACCCACCTGGGAGAGTAGGTCGGTGCCCGGGATTTTTTTTATTGTCCAAGTATTGATAATAGCTCAATCAAAACTCTTGTCTTATTTATTTTAAGACGTAAGCTTTGAGATATAAGTCTATATTTTAATTGGCTGGGGTAGGAAGGTGGTCGCGCAGGGGCAACCTTTTTGTGGGTTGCCTCTGTGAGGAAAGTCCGGGCTCCATAGGGGAGGGCGCCGGGTAATACCCGGAGGGAGCAATCCCTGGACAGGGCCACAGAAAACAGACCGCCCACTGCCCCTACCTTAGGGGTGAGGGCAAGGGTGAAAAGGTGGGGTAAGAGCCCACCGCAAGCCCTGGTAACAGGGCTTGGCACGGTAACCCCCGCCTGGAGAAAGGCCAAACAGAGCCATGGGTGCCCCGCCCGAAGGCTCGGGTAGGCCGCTTGAGGGAAAAGGGTAACCTTTTCCCCCAGAGAAATGACCACCACCTGGGTATAACCCCAGGCACAGAACCCGGCTTACCTACCCCAGCCTTCTTAACTTAAAGACTTTTATAAAGACTTATAACCTAAACAAATAGAACTATAGTTGCAGAAGTTACATTCGTTGTCTTTTTCCGCAAAATAAAAGAATGGAGTAGTAAGCATATGGTTTATTATATCTTTCAGGATAGAATACATATTTCTTTTAGTCTTCTCTAAAATTTCGGCTAACCTTTCATATTTTTGACCTTCTATCTTTAGAAATTTTTCCATATCTTTTAAAGTTATTCTAATAAGACCTGGCTTAACTGCTGAATAGTTTTTCTTAATCAAGTCAGATTTTTCTATCTCAAGGCTGAGGTAAAAGATTAGTTGAAAGTTCTCAAGGTACCTTCCAAAAAAGTTTCTCCAATTCTTTAGGGCATTTTTATACTCCTCAGGGGTTTTTAATGGGGTTCTATTATGTTGGGAATAGGTTAGAAAATTTTGAAAGAAAATCTTAGGACGAACCTCGGCAGACACGCTGGTTTTAAGGTCAAGGATGAGGTAGTTGAGCAAGTTATCGGTCTCTTCTTCCATGCGAAGGTCGCATTTTCCGTATAGCTTGACAGTAGAAAGCCCTTCATAGCCATCCATCGACATGTCAGCCGTAATTTTGTCTTCTATCCCTAATACTTTTCTTTTAATTCCTTGGTGTATGAGGGTATTAAAATATCTTTCAAAGAAACCCCTAATGAGCATTCGGACCATTAGGTCTGACAGGGGGTCAAACTTTCCTTCAACCTCTTCCTTCCAGACCTTATCTACTGTCTTGGCAACATTTTTAGAAACCTCTTTAAAATCTATAAAAACGTTGCTGTTTATCCAAGGTTTTAAAAGCTCTTCAAGGATTTTATGGGTAATGATACCCAACAAAGCGGCATCGCTTTCATCTTCTTTTATGTTCAACAAATACTTAAAGTAAAACTTGGCTGGACAGCGGAGATAGGTTTCAAAAAAGGATCGGCTTACTGGCACGTTTTTTAAATAAGAAAGAATTAGCTCTTTATGCTCATCTGTCACTGGGATCCCTTCGTGGAAAGTCCTTTTGGGGAAGCATCTTAAAGGAGATTCTTTTGACAAGTCTTGTCCAGATTTAGCAAACTCATACTTTAGACGGTAAATAAACCTTGATGGCTCATTTGCTGAGCCTTCACCTTCAGCCCCGATGTAAGTTATGAATAGCATATCTACGCTTTCAAGAAAGGTAAGAAAGTAGTAATCCCAGAGGGAAGAGGTGAAAACAGGAAGACCAAAATAGAAGCGCAACTCATCGGTAAGGAGAGGGTTAAAATCTTCACTTGGCGGTAAGACGCCCTCGTTTAAGTCCAAAAGATAGGCTTTTTCGAAGTTTAACAAACGGGTTTCCAAAAAACCAAGGATTTGAAGTCCCTTTAACGGCTCACCTGAGAGATAGTATTTTGCCCTCTCTAAAAGCTTACGAAGAATGTACAAGGGATACCCCCTATCCTTTAATCCCTCCCAGAGCTCGTCTTGTAAGAAGAGAGGAAGGACCTTTGTCTGAAGATAGGTAACATATGCAGTTAGCTCCGCATCTTCTTTTGGGAAGAGAGGCAAAAGAAGTCTTAAGACCTCTTCTATTGCGTTAGCAAGCTTTGCTGGTTCCTTTGAAATTTCCCAGTTTCTAAATAATAAATCATGAATTTTTGAGAGCTCACCTCGTAGTGACGAATGCTTTGTTTCTTCTATTAAACCTTCTACTTCATCCAAAGCCACTTTATCATACTTATTTAATATCTTTGTGAGAACTTCTAATAAGTGAGGATGGGAGGGGAATAAAAGCCTAAGCAAAGGTTGACGCAGGAGCTCAAGATAGGTAGCCACTTGATATTTGTCGTCAACTTTTTCTTTTTGGAGCTTAATTATGTTTAAAAGAAGAACGTTGATAGGATGATGGTAAAGAGGAAAACTTTGGGCTATGTTTATCTCTTGTAGGGGTAAATGTGTTTCATCTTCAACTAATTCTTGAAGGGCATGAATTAAAGGGACTAAGGTTTCTTCTCTTGGAACGATTATGGCTATCTTTTCGGGGAGGCTCTCTACTGAAAGCCCAAGGATATCCTTTTTTAAGTTGCTACAAACAAGCTCAACTTCTTCATGAACATCTGAGGTTTCAGAGATGATAACTGACGGAAGTTTTTTGTCGCTATTCTCCCTCTCATCAATGACCAATCTTTCAGTGCTTAGTCCTAAATCTTTAAAAGTCTTTTGCAAGATAGGATGGGGTTCAGCCTTATCAGCGTCCCAAGCAAAAACAAAGGTAGTGTTAAGGTTCCTCATTTTAGCAAGTTCTGCAAAAATTTTAAGCAGGTCCCTTTCCCTTTTTCTGAGGGCAGCAAAGCCACAAAAGTAAAAGGTTGAAATCCTTAGCTTTTTGAAAGAACCTGCTTCATTTAATCTTTCGGTAATCTTTTGAAGGAGTTGAGCTTCCGATAAGTAGTTTAGGCTTAAGCTCAAGGATTTAAAATGTTCGTAGACTTTGGTTAGATTTTCTAAAAACTCTTGAGCCTTATTAGGTAATCCCTCAGGTGGAAGTTTAAGGTCCTTTGGGGTTAGTCCTTCTTTTTCAAGTTCTTCAAAGACTTCTAAATAATGCTTTGCCCAGTAGATATCCTCTTCGGGGTCTTTAAAGTTTAGTCCGAGTTCTTTAAGCGTCCGAAGTAGTAACAGCTCAAATCCCTCCTTGGTAAGAAGCTTGCATGGAGAATCCATAAGCCTTTCAGCACAGAAGTTGATAAATTCTTCCCAGGAGAAAATCTTAGGTAAAAAGAAGGAGTTGGAATATTTATTTATGATTAGCCTCCGAGTAAAATAAAGACAAGCCCTTCGCGTTGGGAATATAAAAGCTACTTCAAGGGGTTCGTAATTTTTTTCTTCTAAGTCTTTAAAATAAAGCCTTGAGAGGCTATCCAAAAAGTGAGAGCTGGGTGGAAGAAGATAGCTTCTCAGCATTTCTCACCTCTTTTTTCCCTTCCCTTAAGACCTCTTTTAAGGCAGGTGGGTTAATACTTAAAAGGTAAACCCTTAAAGGATAATCCGGAAAAAGATTTTTTAGGAGTAGTGTATAATCAGCTACCTGCTCTTCTGAGTAATCAGATTCCCTAAGCT
>Ga0209393_1000310_pt1 | contig 24761 bp, 30 predicted proteins | sample SSWtaG_2_FD_184117 | JGI IMG/M metagenome (GOLD analysis project Ga0209393, IMG submission 184117) | Hot spring microbial communities from Sandy's Spring West, USA to study Microbial Dark Matter (Phase II) - SSWsed_130316 (SPAdes)... | ecosystem: Environmental > Aquatic > Thermal springs > Hot...
TGAAGAATGAGTGGAGGAGGATAGATGGTAGAGAGCTTCCAGCAGTATTCATAGACTTCGAGGAGTGGATAGACTTCTACTGTATAAGGGGTCATCAGCTACATCCACTAGACAGTATAACATTGAGGTATTTGAAGAAGGGCACTAGCATGGAGAAGGCTTTCAGACAACTGACCAGAGACCTAGCAGGGTTCTTCAAAGAATATGGTGGAGAAGTAGAGTGGTGTTCCGAGGATGATTAGGAGAGTATTCATAGATACTGCATGGAACTCTAAGAAGCATGTATGCTACGACCCAGAGAAAGACGTATTCTTTGAAGTCGATAGCCTTGCCGAACTTAAAGAATATGATGAGATATATCTTGACTCATCAATATTCCCAAATATGTGGCAACAATTAAGAGAATCAATCAATAATGGTAAGAGAATCTACTATTTCACTAGACCATGGAAGTGAAAGGAGATTCGAGAGAGATTTAGAGAAGACTTGAAGGCTAAGACTGGCAGAGTATCGAAGACGGACAGAGGAGATGCATATCTTCTATGGAAAGTCTACCAATTATCACTAATTAAGAATAATACTCACAGATACTTTAGGCTTCTAGATGTTGTTGATGTTGAGCTGAGGCCGTTATTGATGAGGGAGGAGATGCTTTATAAGAGTCTTCAAAGAGTTCAGAGAGCCAGCATAGTCGGTGTTGATGTTGGAGGTGATGTCAAGATGTTGGAGAAGATGGTTAAAAATGTTAGAAGGGAGATCGTTGATAAAGCCGTCAAGATGATTCCAAGGTTCATGGATATAGCTAAATATCTAGGACTTGACATGGATGATGTTAATGGATTAACGGGGCTAGCTAGACTATTAGTATACATTAAGTCAGCATCTTACCGAAAACCTATTAATTACCTTGGACTCTACAAGGCCAGGGGTAGAGATGCTTGGAAGACAAAGAAGTATAGCTATAAAGCTCAGAGATATTTATTGATACTTACAAATGTTATTCTATGGAAGAATAATGAGTATCGTCCACCAAGATACAGAGATCTCAGGAGGGTTCTGAAGACAGTAATTGAAGCAAAGAAGCAGATGGGTCTTGCTGGAGGGGCTGGGGTATAAGCCCTAGCAAGACTCTTATGAGAGAGATTATAGCTCTTGGCGAGCCTAAGGATTGAAGTGAGAGCCGAACTCTTTTATTTATGAGTGGCTAGGGCTACCAGGCCAGCCCCTCTCCCAATCCTAATTTTCTAATGAAGATATAATAATGTCATGTTTTAAGTATTCTTCTAATATGTTTGGATAGCCTTCTTCATCAGGCATCTTGAATAGAGCATTTATTCCGTTAAGCCCGAAGACGAATGGCTCAGTCTTCACAGAGACAAGCTCAATATTCTCAGGAAGCCTATCCTCTCCCAATTTTTTTCTTGGATGCTATAAGGCCATCTTTATCTTCCTAGAAAAATTCAATATGCTTCCAGAGGCTGGTATGGAGCTACTGGACTGACTACAGGTTCGACTGGAATAAGTATCAGAGAATTATTCAGGTAGCACCCAAGGTTGATTGATCTAGATAGTTGCTTGTGAATTATAGTTTTAACTCTTTCTTATATTTAATTTTAACTAAAAGTCTGGGCGTGTCCAACAACTCATAAACCCTTCTCAGATTACTTTTGAACTCGACTCTAAATTATTTAAACTTGTTTGGGATAGGTTTTCTTTATAAAGTTTTGTAAGCTTAGTAAGATAGTGTCCGGATAAGAAGTTATATAGTTAAGGAGGCTCTTTATAATAGCCCAAGTCAGGGAATAGCTACCTCTCAGTAATATTTAAAGCCTTATCCGGACACTATGCTTAGTAATAGTGAGTGGAAGATTATTAAGCTTCTACTCCCTCCTAGGTCTAGGGCTGATGATAGGATAATCTTAAATGGTATACTATATTTTCTCGTTGTTGGTATCTATAAGAAGATGAGGTCTGCTGTAGAGAGATTCTTCGGATGGATTAAGAACTTTAGGAGAATTGTAATAAGGTATGAGAGGTTTGCATCAACATATAAAGCATTAGTAACCATAGCATGTATAATCATCCACCTAAGATTAAAAGAGTTTTACTTCCTTCAATCTCTAACATCCTAACTGGTAGCCGGTCTAAAGTAAATGTATGTTTAATCACCCTCATATATATTAGATTTTTCGCGTCCATTCTTTCTCTTTATATCCTCTCTTCAAATTCATGTATCTGGCCATCAGGAATAATAGTGTTGATAGTCTATTTACGTAAGCCAAGATCTCTGATTGGATAGGTCCTCTCCTAGATAGGGTTATTATCCTACGTTCTACTCTTCTAGCTATAGCTCTCGCAACATGGAGTACTGCAGCAGATTCATGGCCTCCTGGAAATATGAATTTTTTAAGGATAGGTAATTTAGATTCATAATCTTTAACCCAAGACTCTAAATCTTCAAGTAAATTCTTAATCTCTTTGTCAATATCTTCTAAACTTTTTCCAGCAAACTGGATCCTGTAACCTATGGTGAATAAGTGTCCTTGGATTGCTTCTAGAATTTTACATGTATCTTCTTCTTCAATAAATGATTTTGCTAAACCAATAATCGATGAGAGTTCGTCGAGACCGCCAATAACTTCAAGTCTTAGATCATCTTTCCAAACCTTCTCACCAGTTAACAGGTATGTTTCACCAGTATCTCCTAGACCATACTTCTTCATCCTACTCATCCGTATACCTATTATTTCGGGTTAATTTCAATCTTTACTACTAGAAACCTCCTTTTTATTTAATGGATGTTAGTTGTACTAGTTGGAGTGGATGCCTACTTGGTAGATTAGAGAGATGCTGGAATTGGAGGAGGCATATACTGCATTCTGTTACGATAAATTCTCCACCTAGTTTTTCATACTCTCTTACTAGGTATCTACCGATCTCTATGCTGATATCGTGGCCATGTCCATCTTTCTTCATCCCCCATGTTCCTGCAAGCCCGCAGCATCCAATCCTCTTAAAGTAGACTTTAGCTCCTAAGGCTTCAAGAAATTCTTTTACAACTATGCTTCCATCTCTAGCTCTTGAGTGGCATGGTAGATGATACGTAACGTATACTCCTTGTAAACTCTTTAGTACTTTTGTAACCTCTTTCCAGCCTATCTTCTTTAAGAACTCGAAGAATCCATAACTATTCTCAGCTACTACTTTAGATTTCTCGCTTGCTAAAAGTTTAGGATAGTAGTTTGTTAAACATTCTTGAGTTGTAGGTTCTAGAGAGACTACAATGTAGCCTTGCTCAATTAAGCTGTAGAGATATTCAACATTATGTCCTGCTAATCTTCTAGCATCATCCATGAAACCGTATTGGATTAGAGGCATCCCACAACTCTTTAAAGATGGTATAATTACTCTATAACCTAGAGATGATAGAATCTTAGCTGCTTTAACCGCCCAGTCTGGATACATGTAATAGATTAATGAATCTGTATATAATAATATGTTACCTTTCTCAGGCAACCCCAACTCAGTAAAGATTTCTCCTAGATTCTTCTCTGATAATCTAGGTAAAGGCCTCCTTGAATCTATTCCTATAAACTTCTCCATAACCTTCCTGGCAAAATTAGAGTCTAACAATTTATTAGATAGGTTTGGAGCTCTACTTGCTAGTGTAATTAACGATTCGTATCTTTTTAATGATTTATTTAGAGGTGGGCAACCAAATCTTTTACCATATCTTTCTTTTACTATGGAGTTTATATATGGAAGGTTTATATCGAGTGGGCATGCTTCTCTACATAATCCACATGTATTGCAGAGTTGTGAGAAGTAGGTCTTCTCAAGCCCATGAGCTATCATTGTCCAAGGTATCCCCATGGGGCCACTGTATATGTATCCGAAGACGTGACCTCCTACCATGTTATATGGTGGACAAACCTGTAGACAAGAAGCGCATCTAATACAGTATAGTATCTCTTTTATTTCTTGATCTTGACGTGCCCTCATCCTCCCATTATCTATAAGGATGTAGATTGTTCTACGAGGACTTAGTCTAGCTCCTCTAGGGTACGCGGTCATATTTGGAAGATGGAAGGATACATATGAGCTTAAGCGTTGACCAGTAGCATTTCTAGGTAGAATCTTTAGAATCTTTAATACATCTCTAGTCGAGGATACGATCTTCTCTACACCTGCTATAACTATATGGATTGGAGCGAAGGCTAAGGCTAATCTATCGTTCCCCTCATTAGTTACCAGAACCATGGCCCCATTCTCTGCAATGATAATGTTTGCTCCAGTAATGGCCATCCCAGCTCTCTGGTATTTTTCTCTAAATTCTTTCCTAACTTCTAAGACTATCTGCTGAGGATCTGGAGGGATTGGTCTACCATAATATTTTGTAAATATTTCTGCTACTTCATCCCTCGTCATATGGAATGCGGGACCTAGAATATGTGAAGGCTTCTGCCCTGCAAGTTGGACTATTCTCTCTCCGAGGTCTGTCTCGATAACCTCTATATTCTCTGATTCTAGAACCTTGTTTAACTCTATCTCTTCCGTCGTTAGGGACTTAGACTTAACAACGAGCCTAACACCATACTGTTTACAGACCTCTAAAACCATCCTTGAGGCTTCTGCACCATCCTTGGCAATCTTTAATTCGGCTCCCCTCTCTTCCAGAGCTTTCCTCACACGTTCAATATTTTGTTCCAAGTTCTCTATTGATTCTTCCTTAATCCTTCTAACTTCTCTTAAAAGCTCTGAGCTAACCTCCGAGATAATCTTCTCTCTCCTCTCTCTAATCCTTAGATTGTTCTTTAGCATAGGCCAGCTATCCTTGTAGAGGGAGAGCTTCTCAAGTACTTGTTCTTCTAATCTCATACTGATTCACCATCAATTATGAATACATAGAATCTCCTAGGGCCATGAACACCTTTAACTATCTCCCCCTCTATGTCCGCTGTACTACTTGGGCCAGTTATAAAATAGAGAGACTCGCCCATTCTTAGAAAATCATCAACATAGCCCTCTAGATCCTCAATATCATATAATATCTTGTTTCTCGATATTATTGAGATATGTATTTCTGGAAAGTAGATTGATGCTTCTTCTATTCCTGAAGAAGCTCTATAGATAACCGTACCTGTATTAGCAAGAGCTAGCTCCGGGAAACCTATAGATAACTCTGCATCACATACTGGAGTAGTAGAATCTACCCTTATAACTTGTATGTTCTGGTTATTTTCTTTTAATCTTTCGATTAGCTGCTTCTTATATTCTGTCTCTGAGCCTGTTATAAGTATCTGCGTTTTCACCTCCTTAATTAAATCATTTATATGTTGAAGTAAGTCTTCTAGGCTATGGCATATGTATGTTTTCGCTCCTAGATCTTCTAATCTATTAATGAAGAGTTTTAAGATATCAGATCCCATACATCAATCAACTCTCTTAGCCGGATTCGTAAATTAATTTATTGAGGTATGCAATAAATTTAACTGTGTATAGGTATTGATTAGGAATTCATCTCTAAATTCTGTATCTTAGGTGTACGATTATTATTGGGTAGGATTAACCGTTCCGCTCCTATTAGACCTAGATATAGTGTAAAGAAAAATGAATATGATGAATGGGAGAAAAGATACCTCCCAAGTAGAGATATCGGTATATTAATAGTCTCAACAAACAAGGGCGTATTCTCACATCTAGAAGCTAAGAAGATGAATATTGGTGGGAAACTCATAGGATACGTGTACTAGAGGTGACGAGTGGAGGTTGTCTCTCATAATAAAGGAAGTAGAAATTCCAGAGGGTGTACAAGTAGAAGTTTGTAGCCCAGCTATCATCAAGGTTAAGGGGAAACTTGGAGAATTAGTTAGTAATCTTTCACATACTGGAGCTAGGATTGAGCTAGATGGAAGAAAGATCGTAATCAAGTATCCAGGGAAGGGGAGGAGAGCTAAGTCGATGATTGGAACTGTCACTTCATCGATAAAGAACATGCTTACAGGGGTTACAAAAGGATACACATACAAGCTTAAGGTAGTATCAACACACTTCCCTATAAACGTGAAGGTTCAAAGAGATACAGTAATCATAGAAAACTTTATTGGAGAAAGATATACTAGGAAAGCTAAGATAGTTGGAGCAGATACTAAGGTTAAAGTCCAGGGCGAGGATATAATAGTATCCGGGATAGATAAACAAGCAGTAGGGCAGACTGCAGCTAATATAGAAGCTGCAACAAGAGTTAGAAGAAAAGACTTAAGGAAATTCCTCGATGGAATATACTTATTTGAAAAGAAGGTGGGTGTAGATTGAGCCCAGTTAGAATCCCCAAGAAGATTAGAGAGATGAAGAATAGGCATCCAGAATTCGCCCGCCAGGAGAGTTGGAGGTATGTTAGGTTGAAGCCTAACTGGAGGAAGCCTAGGGGGAAAGATAGTAAGATGAGGCTCCAGAAGAGTGGTGCTCCACAACTTGTAAGAGTCGGATATAGAACCCCTCGGAAGTATAGGAGTCTACATCCAAGTGGATTCAAAGAAGTACTTATTCATAGAGTTGAAGACCTTGAAGGCTTAGATCCTACAATATACGCTGTGAGGATCGCAAGCTCAGTAAGCAAATTAAGGAAGATCAAGATAATGGAGGAAGCAGAGAAGAGGGGTTTAAAGGTATTGAATCCAATAGCTATAACAGTTCCCGAAGCTGAGAAACCTGAAATAATCTCGCCAGAAGAGATTAAAGAAGAAACTAAAGAAAGTGGTGAAGTAAGATGACGGCTAAGTCAGAACTTCAAAAGAGACTTGCAGCTAAGTTATTGAAGTGCGGTGAGACTAGGGTTAGATTCGACTCTGAGAGAATAGATGAAATATCTGAAGCCATCACCAGAGAAGATATTAAGAAGTTGATTAAAGATGGTGCGATCTACAAAGTTCACTCAAAGGGAGTAAGTAGGGTTAGAGCGAGAGAAAGGGAAGAGAAAGGGAGAAGCAGAGGTTATGGAGGTAGGAAAGGTGGTAAATATAGTATAGTCTCGAGAAAAGAGAAGTGGATGCTTAAGGTTAGAGCTCAGAGAAGGAAATTGAAAGAACTGAGGGAGAAGAAGCTTATCGATGTTTCAACATATAGGAGGATCTACAGGATGGTTAAAGCAGGAGCATTCAAATCTACATCTGATATGGTAGCCTACCTAGAAGCAAATAAACTTATTAGGAGACCGCTTCTATGAGCCAGTTAAAGATCTTAAAGAGGAGACCCCCTAGAAGGAGGAGAGAGGGGGTTACAGATTATAGAGCACGTTTAAAACTTGTTAAATCTGGTCTCCCGAGACTAGTTATTAGGAAGAGTAACAGATATATAACAATCCAAGTAGTTGAGTCTAGGGTAGGCGGGGATAAGACGCTTATAACAGTTACTTCTAAGCATCTTCTAAATTATGGTTGGAGAGCAGGTACTAAGAATCTTCCAGCAGCTTATCTTACAGGATTTCTAGCAGGATTACTAGCTAAGAAGAAAGGTGTAGAGAAGGCTATAGTCGATATTGGATTATACACTCCTATAAGCGGGTCTAAGCTTTTCGCTGCTGTTAAAGGATTCATAGATGCAGGTATAGATGTAAAAGTAAGCGGTGAGAAACTGCCTGAAGAGGAAAGAATAAAAGGTACACATATACAAGAGTACTATCAGATGATTAGGGAGAGAAACATTGAGACGATACAGTTTTCTAGATCTCCAGAAGATGTCTATACTAGATTAGCTGAGCATTTTGAAGAAATTAGAAAGAAGATTGTACAGAGAGTTGGAGGAGAATGAGTGCTTTAAGTGAATGGGTTCCCAAGACTAAGATAGGTAGAATGGTAGCTCAAGGGCAGATAACTTCAATAGATGAAATATTTGCAAACCACTGGAAAATAGCTGAACCCGAGATTGTTGATGCTTTACTACCTGGATTGGAACAGGAAGTTATAGATATAAAGCTCGTGCAGAAGCAGACGGATGCAGGTGAACGTAGCAGGTTTAAAGCAATCGTAGTTGTAGGTAATAGAGATGGGTACGTTGGGCTTGGGATGGGAAAATCTATCCACGTAGTCTCAGCAATCGAGAAAGCTATCAAGAATGCTAAGATGAATCTTATCCCAGTTGTTAGAGGATGTGGAAGCTGGGAGTGCTCATGCGGTACAGAGCATAGCCTACCAACTAAAGTTGAAGGAAAATGGGGGAGTGTGAGGATACAGCTTCTACCTGGTCCTAGAGGTTTAGGAGTAGTTGCCGGAGAAACAGCAAAGATAGTTTTAGAGTTAGCAGGAGTAAAAGATGTCTGGACTAGAACTTTTGGGGAAACTAGAACGACATTATCTTTTGCAGGAGCGACTTACATGGCCTTGAAAAATACTAACAAGATAATACTGCCAACCTTGTGGAGGCAGCTTTAGGATAGGGAGTCTACGTTTAAAACTCTTAATTAGCGTCTTATCTAGCATAAGCAGTTCTGCAAAATGTATTCTTCCTATCTGGATATAGAATAGATTAGTATTTCTGATGAAATTTATTAGAAACTTCAGTAACCTAGCTGTAGGTTCTGTGGGATGAGCATAGCTATGTCGGCAAGTAATAACGTTGGATGCTATCTTGTCATCAGGATTAAAGGAAGCGTAAAAGCTAGTCGAGAAGAACTAGACACTCTTGAAATGCTTAACTTACCTAGAGCAAACTATGCAGTATTTGTTCCGAAAGACCCTAGTTTTGAAGGAATGTTAAAGAAAGTAGTACACTATGTTACTTGGGGGGAGCCGACACTAGAAACCGTAAAAAGACTCTTAAAACGAGCTGAATTCAATGGAAGAATAAGATTGAAAGATGAGAATATCGTTAAGCTAGGCTACAGTAACCTTGACGAACTTGCAGAGAAAATATTCAAGGGAGAGATAACGTTAAGCAAGCTAAGAGATAAAGGGCTTAAACCCTATCTGAGACTGCATCCTCCAAAAAAGGGGTTCAAGAAAACAATCAAGAAGCCTTTCAATGCGGGAGGAGAATACGGGTACCGTGGAGAGGAGATAAATGAGCTCGCGGTTAGAATGTCTTAAAAATAGTCTAGTATCTTGAAATTCTTATTAATTGCTGAGACGGTTAGGATTGTGAGAATAATTGCCTACGAGGTTTAGGAAGGTTAGGAAGAGGAGAGGTAGTAGGACTCACGGCTGGGGTCAGATAGGTCAGCATAGGAAGACTGGAGCAAAAGGTGGACGTGGAGAATCTGGAAAACATAAACATAAGTGGACATGGATACTAAGATATGATAGAGACTACTTTGGGAAGCATGGATTCTTCAGACCAAATAGAAGAGAGGTTAAATCTATGAACCTACTACAGTTAGCAACGGTTATAGAGAACTTGGAGGAGCAAGGTCTGTTAAAGATTGTAGATGATAGAATAGTTGTAGACTTGAATTCTATGGGTGTTAAGAAGATAATCGGTGGAGGAAGAATCAAGAGACCCCTACTCGTAATTGTTGAGAACTGGACTAAGACAGCCGAGGAGAAGATTAGAGAAGCTGGAGGAGAGATAGTCAAACCAGGAGAAGTAAAGGTGTAGAAGATTGCCTAGTGTAAAAGAAGTAGTTAAAGAAGTCGGTAGGTATTTCCCCGAGGTTGCGAAACCTGTTAGAAAGCTTAGCTTGGGAGAGAGGTTTCTCTGGACTGGGTTAGTCTTAGTCATATATGTACTGATGAGCCATACTTTCCTCTATGGCGTCCCACAAGCTGCTAAACTCTCACAGCAGAACCCGATTATACTAAACATAATATTCGCACAACGTATGGGAACACTTACAACCCTGGGGATAGGGCCGATCGTTACATCAGGTCTTATACTCCAGCTACTAGTAGGCGCACAGATAATAAAACTAGACTTATCTAAATCTGAAGATAGAGCAGTATTCACTGCTGCAAGCAAGATATTCGCTGTAGTTGTAACCGTGTTTGAGGCAGCAGTATTTACTTTCTCTGGTATGCTGGGACAGATGGATTTCAACACTCAGATACTCGTATTCCTACAGCTTGTTGCAGCAACAACACTGATAGTATTAATGGATGAGCTTGTACAGAAAGGCTGGGGGCTGGGAAGCGGTGTAAGCTTATTCATAGCTGTAGGCGTAGCTGAGACAATTATTGTAAGCCTCTTCTCACCAATAATACTCCCAGACGGATACTATCAAGGAATAATCTTAGCGTTAATCGAAGCAGGCATCTCAGGGAAGCCTGTAGGACCTCTACTAGTAAGAGGGCAGTTCCCAGATATCCTAGGGCTAGCGAGCACGTTTCTACTATTATTCTTGATAATCTACTTGGAGGCTATTAGAGTGGAAGTCCCTATCCAGTATGCGAGATACTCAGGTTTTGCTGCAAAATATCCAATCAAGTTCCTGTACGTCTCAAATATTCCTGTTATCTTTGCTTCTACTGTATTCACAAACATATATTATCTCTCAAGCATTGTCTGGAGCAGGTTTAACATGGATAATAGTAATCCATTCTTGAACATAATCGGCATGTTTAATTCTACCCGCTATGTTGAAGAGAGAACGCTGACACCTATAGGTGGACTAGCATACTACGTAACTTCACCATACAACATATACGGTGTGATGCATGACCCTGTAAAGTCTACTATATATGCTCTTATAATGATTGGATTCTGCCTACTCTTCGCTAAGTTCTGGGTAGACATAGGAGGATTATCTCCAGAGAAAGTTGCAGACCAATTGGTAAAAGCTGGTATGCAGGTTCCAGGGTTCAGGCGTGCGCCGTCTACTATCGCTAAGATAATCGAGAGATACATCTCCACCGTGACTGTGCTTGGAGCTTTAGTGGTTGGGGCGGTAGCGGTCTTCGGAGACTTCTTCAACGTATTCGGTGGAGGTATAGGTATACTCCTTATGACTGGAATCCTCTATCAATACTACCAGATACTAGTGAGAGAAAGATTGACTGAGATGTATCCAGCTCTAGGAAGATTGCTTGGAGGAGAATAACCTCATAAAATATTCATGATTCTATCATCCTAATGTCTGATATTGTTTATTAAGTGGAAGACCAGTAGCTTAAGAAGGAGAGCATGGATCCTCTCATTCAAATCTTTATGTTAGCTGTCTTGGTAAGCTTGGTCACCAACCTTATTCGGAGGAAATTAATTTCTAGAGAAGATACTTTAAAGATGGCTGAATCCCAACTCTATAAGAAGAGCTTACTCGAAGCTAGAAGGAAAGGGGATGAGAAGCTTATCCAGAAACTAATGAAGAAGCAGGAGTACTATCAGAAGATAGATGCACAGATAGCTAAAAAGAATATCATGACATTATTTGCAACATTGGCTGTATTCTACTTAGCATATATCTTTTTGGGACAAGTTTATGGAAACAGTTCTGTAGCCGATCTACCTGCTGATCTGATAATCCCGTTCATCTCTCAGGGTAACCAATTAACAGTTGCAGGATGGTTCATAATATCTCTAATAGCAGCTGGATTACCAATATCAAAGATACTAGGTTTAGGCGGAGTGCCTGAGCTAACTAGAGAAGCTGAGAAGAAAATCAAAGAATAGCATCACGCTCATAGCATAATAATGAATTTAGTAAGAAGTTAATTAAAATAAAATAGTGGATCAACATATTTTTATGCTAAGAGTATGAGGCGGAGTCTTAGAACTAGGTCTAGAAAGAGGAAGCATGTCCGAACACCAGGTGGGAGGTCCGTTGTACATTTTGAAGATGAGAAGAGAGACTTCCATCATTGTGCAAGGTGCGGTGCTATAATCCATGGTATACCGAGAGAGAAGGACTACAAGCTATCCCATAGCGAAAGAACTATTGAGAGATACTATGGAGGGGTACTCTGCCAGAATTGTCTAGACCAGTTAATTAGAGAGAGAGTATACCTTGAGTGGGTAAAATCTTAGTGGGTGGACTACTCACATATAGATTGGATTTTGAAGTATTCTTTTACAGCTTGTGAAACTATCCTATAGACTCCGATTATGCTTAGATTACTTGTATCGAGTACTAAGTGAAATGGTGAGTAATCTTTCCCAATCTCTACACCATATAATCTTCTATATATTTCAGCACTATCAATATCCCTCTTCCTCAATAGCTGTCTAGCCACTTCTGGTTCAACATGGCTCCTCTTAACAAGCCTTCTTACTCTAACATCTTCAGAAGCTTTTAACCATATGTTAAATCCATGAGGGTAAAGCCATGGAAGTATCCAGCTGTCTATCACTACGCCTCCTTTCTCAGCATATTCTATTAGCTTCTGATCTACAAGCTTATCAAACTCAGGGTTGGACACCCTCTCTTCTAAGAATCTTAATCCTTCTTCTGTCTCCCAACAAGCTTTCCCAATAAGTTTGTAGCCTCTCTCTCTAGCAAGCATTTTTAATCCATCCCCCCCTGAGACGTACTTGAGTTGAAAAGTTCTCGCAAGCTTTCTTCCTAGAGTACTCTTACCTGTTGCTGCGAAACCGCTTATACAGATGACTATCTTCTTCTCCATATTCAATAACATTCACCACGATTATATTAAGTATTATAAGCAGATCCTCTATAAAATACGGAATTTAGAGATGAACTCTCCCCATCCTAAACCATCTAGAACACCTATGCAATCCATTATTATTTAATGAGTCTTCTTTTAAGGCTAGGTATGTCATGTGCTTATCACAGTAATATCCTAAAACCCCACCATCCTTAACACGTATCCATCTAGACTCATTAGAGCATCCATCGAGGCAACACTTATCTATCAACCATCACCAAACATGGTATAGCGTATGGGGTTAAAAAGTCAAGCTTGTTAAGCTTGGAAACCTTAACAAGCTTAACCATAAATATACACCAACCTATATTACGATAAACATTAACTACTAAATGATGTAATATTCTCCTGTCCCCTCGTATCTAAGAGTATTTTAATAAGCTTGTCCTGCATAAGACTCCAGAAGCTCTAGTTGAAATAGTAGTAATACTTTATGGATTAAGGGGATTTAATGAAAGAAGAAATTGGTAGGATTGTAGTGAAGACGGCTGGTAGGGAGGCTTCTAAGAAATGCGTCATAGTCTCAGTAGTAGACAAGAATTTCGTTCTTGTTACAGGTCCGAAGAGTTTGACAGGGGTAAAGCGAAGGAGAGTAAACATATCCCATCTAGCTTTCACGCCTCACAAGATAGACATTAAGGAGAATGCAAGTGATGACGAAGTGTTGAAGAAGCTTGAAGAAGCAGGGTTGCTAGATTATATGCGCGAATACATACGGGTTCATCCAAAAGCTTTACCATTGACTACATCATAGTGGAGAGGCTAAACATTTAAACTCGTAGAAACTAGAATTAATTGGGAGGAGCGCTCTGTTTTTAGAATAATTAATATTGTTCTTAGAGTATTTGCGTTATGGAATCTGGATGAGTAGTAGTATCCTTCCACCCTGGATGATTGAATCAAAGATTCTGGTAAGGATTGATGTAGAGAGTAATCCATCTTTTGGTGAAGACCCCTACAATAGACCTCTTGATAGACATATTAAGCTTGGAGTAATAAACCTTGATAAACCTAGGGGGCCTACAAGCCATGACGTTACAAGTAAAGTTAAGTCTCTACTAGCTGTTGAGAGAGCAGGTCATGGTGGAACACTTGACCCAGCTGTTTCAGGTGTTTTACCAATCCTACTTGATGATGCTACAAAATGTGCTGGGGTAGTTATGAGTGGTGGAAAAGAATATGTATGTGTTATGAAGCTTCATGGCGACGTCTCTGATGAGGAGTTGAAGGATGCTATCAAGATGTTTACTGGAGACATATACCAGCTTCCACCCGTCAGGTCTAGTGTTGCAAGAACCGTTAGGGTTAGAACAATCTATAGTATAGACCTACTTGAAAGAGATGGAAGATACGCTTTAATGAGAGTAGCTTGTTCAGGTGGAACGTATATTAGGAAGCTATGCTATGACATTGGTCTATATCTTGGTGTAGGTGCACATATGCAAGAGCTTAGAAGGATTAGAGCTGGACCTTTTACTGAGAGTACAGCTGTAACATTACTGGATTTGTATGAAGCTGTAGGAAAATGGAGGAGTGGTGATGAGTCTATGTTAAGAGAGATCATTAGACCTGTGGAGGAAGCTGTAAAGCATATCCCAAAAGTGTACTTGCTTGATTCAGCTATAGGTGCAATATGTAATGGTGCTAACCTAGCTGTTTCGGGAATCGCAAAGCTGGAAGATAATGTGATGAAGGGTAGGACAGTCGCTCTCATGTCTCTTAAAGGAGAACTAGTAGCTCTTGGAGTAAGTAGAATGAATTCAAAGGAAATACTAGAAGCAGAACATGGAATAGCAGTAGATACAGAGAGAGTAATCATGGATAGGGGACTATATCCACCTATATGGAAGCATGGAGGGCGGAGAGCGAGATAAAATTATAGATCGACAGTAACTTATACTGTTTTATCTTAAAGATAAAGTTTCAAAATTCTAGGGAATATTTCTACCTCCTCCTTCTCATAATGTAGGTCTATGAGTCTCCTAAGCTCCTTTATGGTATTTATCCCTGATTCGACGCTATCTACCGAATTGATATATTGGTAAACATGGTTCAAGATAGGTTTATGCTGCTGGAAGACCTCAATTATATCTTTACAGTTTTCTCTACCAAGTAATCTTAATGCTTCTTTTAGAATTACAGCTTCTTCGTCAATAATATCCTGTTCAAGATTAGACTTTAATTCATCTACTAGTTCCCTCGTTTTAGTATAGCCGCCTCTCATGATAAGCTCTTCTATTCTTAAAATTTTTTCTTTCGATTTTTTATGCTCATCTATTAAGAGGCTAATGAGAGAAGGTAATGCGAGTTTACGTGGATTCACGTATCTGCTTCCGGATCAAGTTTATATTAAGTTGCTTAACCTCCTTAGATATTTGTTGAACTCCCTCAATCGTTTTAGCTGAATTACATTCCACTAGATTATTGATAATAGTGTTAATATTTCAGAATCATTTCTAATGTTTTCTATTTTACAGTATTCGTTTGGTTTATGAGCCGTTCTATCTAGTGTAGACCAGACGACTGCTGGTATATTTTTAGCTCTCAGGAAAGCAGCACATGTTCCTCCGCCTATCCCGATTATCTTGGCATTAATATTCCTTGCTAATTTGAGAGCTTTAGATAGATTGTTTACAATAGAAGATTCGGTAGATGTTGGGGGCGGGGATTCCCACTTCATTACTTCTTCAACATCTATCTTTACACCGTAGATTGACTCGAAGCTTCTACAGGTCTTATCTATCACATTTAGAATTTCTCCAAGACTATAGCTTGGGATTATCCTAGAATCGAAATAGAATACGTCCGTTCCAGGCACAGTATTAATATTATCTATGTTCTGTTCTTTCTTTGTGGGTTCAAAGGTTGATGTTGGTGGAGTAAAGATGGGGTCTATTTTGTTGAATCTTTCATGTAGTATTTGGTCAAGTGTTGATGCTAGACGGACCCCGATTCTATGAGCATTAATGCCTTCATGGGGGAAAGCAGCGTGTGCTTGTATTCCATGTATTGTGAATCTGAGCCATAGGATGTGTTTTTCAGCAACCTCTATCTCAGACCCGTCTGGTGCACCATAATCTAGGACTACTGCTTCATCTTCTTCCTTGAAGAATCCCTTCTCAACAAGGTATTTTAATCCATATGTGCTTCCAGCTTCTTCATCTGCTGCGAAAACTAAACCTAGATTCTTCTTCGGCTTTAACTTAAGCTCTCTAATAATCTTCAATGTAAGTAGTATAGATGCAATCGCCTGCCCATTATCTTCAGCTCCTCTCCCGTAGATCCTACCATTCTTTATTACTGGTTTAAAAGGGTCTGTCTCCCAGAGCTTTATATCGCCTTCAGGCACGGTGTCGGTATGTGCTACTAACCATAGAGTCCTACTTCTATCTTCTCCATTAATTAATGCTAGAATATTCGGTCTAACTCCTTCTTCTATCCTACTATCTGGAACATCGATCTTCTCAACCTTATCCAGGTCATATTTAGCTAGGACATCCAGGATCTTCTCAGCTCTTTTTGCTTCGCCTGTACCACCACCTGAAGGATTCACAGCAGGGATCTCTAAGATTTCAATAAAAGACTTCAAGACATCATTTAGATATTGGTTCGAAGCGATCCTGATTTTTTCTAAAACCTCGTTCATGTTTGTTACGTGTTTAATGTGGCATTAAAACTTTTAGACCATACAGGAGCATTTAAGAGCATCATGTCATTCTATTTCTTTAGGTAAAGCCAACAAAATACTCTATGTTCCACTCTATAGTAGGTCTCTGATGGTTCCTCTTCTTTACATATATCCATCACGTATGGGCACCTAGTGTGGAACCTGCATGCTCTCGGAGGATTTACTGGACTAGGAGGTTCACTTCTTAAGATAGTCTTCTCTCTTATCTCTTTGGTAAATGGGTCTGGCATAGAAGATAGAAGGATTTGAGTGTATGGATGCAAGGGTTCGTTGAAGATGTGTTCCGATGGGCCCTCCTCCATTATCTTCCCCAGATATATTACTAATACTCTATCACTAATATATCTAACTATTGAGAGGTCATGAGTTATGAGAAGATATGAGAGGTTCATTTTTTCTTTGAGTTCAGCGAGTAGATTTAAGATCTGTGCTTGAATGCTGACGTCTAGAGCGCTAGTAGGTTCATCTAATACTACAAGCTTAGGATTTAGAGAGATAGCTCTAGCTATTGCAACTCTTTGTGCTTGACCTCCACTAAGCTCATGTGGAAACTTATCTAGGAAGGACTTGTCTAGCCCAACTATCTCTAATAGTTTCGATACATATTCGTAGAGCTCTTTCTTCGGAAGCTTCATGTGATGTTTCACCGGCTCTGAAACGATATCATAAACATTCATCCTAGGGTCTAAGGATAAAAACGGATTCTGGAAAACTGCTTGAACGTTCCTTCTATAATCCTTTAGGTTTTTACCCCTTATCTGAGTAATATCGTTTCCATTGAATAGTATCTGTCCGTATGTAGGTCTTTCTAATAGTAGGAGGCATTTAGCTATAGTTGTCTTACCTGAGCCAGACTCTCCTACAAGACTTACCACCTCACCTAAACCAATGTTAAACGTGACGCCATCAACTGCTTTTACATATCCAACTATCTTGCCGAATAAACCAGTCTTCACAGGGAAATACTTCTTTAAATCCTTTATTTTCATTAGCTCAGCCTTCATCTCTCCTCCTCCAAGTATAGATGGCATGCGACTTTATGGTTTTTTGAGTATTCTTTGAGTAAAGGTTTAACAACTCTACATACATCCATAACTTCACTACATCTATCTGAGAATATGCATCCTTTAAGCGGGTTTCTCAGGTCTGGTACCGTTCCAGGAATATGCTTTAACCTAGAGTGTCTGATATGTGTTCGTGGGATGCATTCTAGTAGACCTCTCGTGTATGGATGTAATGGATTATCGATTAAGTTACTTGAGCTTGCTTCTTCAACTATTTCTCCACCATACATTACTATGATCCTATCTCCAACTTCCGTGGCCACACCTAGGTTGTGGGTTACAAACAGCATGGAGAGCCCAAGCTTCTTCTTTAGATTCAATAGTAGGTCTAGTATCTGGGCTTGAAGAGTTACGTCAAGCATTGTTGTAGGCTCATCAGCAATCAGCATCTTTGGATTAGTAGATAATGAGATGGCTATTACTACTCTTTGAAGCATCCCTCCACTTAGTTCATGCGGGTATGAGTTGAAGATCCTCTCGGGATCTGGGAGCTCCACCATTCTGAATGCTTCTAAAGCTTTTTCTCTAATCTTTCCTTTATCTCTTATTTGTAGATGGCTTCTTATCACATCAGAGATAACTTCACCTACAGTGAATAAGGGATTAAGGGTAGCAGCAGGATCCTGGAAGACTATCATGATATTATCTATCTTTTTGTTTTTAGACTTCTCATTTAATAGATTCTTTCCCTTAAAGATTATCTTTCCACTACGTATGATAGCATTTTCTGGAAGAGCTCCTGCAATTGCTAATCCAATCGTAGACTTTCCTGAGCCTGATTCCCCAACTAAGCATACTACCTCGCCTTCACATATATTGAAAGATACGTTTCTTACAGCTTTTATAGAGCCTCCTATGATGATGTAATCAATTGATAAGTCTTCTATCTGGAGTAGAGGCTGACTATTCACTGCTTTACCCCCAGCCTCATCAATATCGTTCTCCTAATTCTTGGGTCTGCTGACTCTCTCAAAGCATCTGCAAGAAGATTGAAGCCTACAACCGTTACAAGTATCGCTAAGCCTGGGAAGAAAGCTATCCACCATGCATAGTTTATTGATTGCCAGCCCTCGCTAACGAGTAAACCCCATTCAGGTGTTGGAGGCTTAACACCAACTCCTATGAAGCTTAAACCAGCAGCTTCAAGTATCGCTGAACCCATATCTAGAGCTGCTTGAACGAAGGTTGGAGTGAGAGCGTTTGGAATTACATGTTTAGTCATGATCTTGAGGCTTGGTAAGCCAGTTATCTTTGCAGAATCAATATATGGCATATTCTTAACAGTATTGGTTTGGACGTATACTAACCTTGAATACCATGGCCACCATGAGATTGCAAGGGCTACTATCAAGTTTAAAAGACCTCTCCCAAGGGTTGCTGCGAGAACTATTGCTAGTAAGAGTGGCGGGAAAGCTAGAAACATATCGGTAACCCTCATAAGTATCGTTCCAACCCTACCACCGTAGTATCCTGCAACTACCCCTACGGGTACACCTATGATTAAAGCTAACCCTATAACTCCTATAGCAATAATTAATGAAAAACTTGAGCCTAAGATAACCCTACTAAATACGTCTCTACCTAGAGCGTCCGTTCCAAATGGATGCTCGATACTTGGTGGTAGGAATCTTTTCTCCACATTGTATGTTAGACCCCAAGCATCCTCAGGGTATGGAGCGATCAATGGTGCTGATACTCCGATTACAATGAAGGATACTACGATAAGTAGGCTAAAAAGTGAGATCGGTTTCTTAACTATTAAAGAGAATACTACTCTTTGCTCTCTAAACCTCTTCATAACCTCACCCTTGGATCTATCGCTGAGTGGATTACATCTACCAACGTATTGATTATGCAGTAGAATATCGCAACTATTAATACGCACCCTATTACTGCTGGATAATCGAAACTAAGTAGCGACATAGCAGCATATAATCCGATCCCAGGCCATACAAACACCAGCTCAACCATGAATGCTCCGATGATCGTGTATCCAAATGATAGACCTATTGAGGCAATAACTGGTACAAGCGTGTTTCTCAGCGAGTACTTGAATAGTATGGTTCTATGAGGAAGACCCCATGCAATTAAGCTTCTAATATGCGGCTCAGTTGAAACCTCCATCATAACAGCTCTAGTCATCCTAGCACTTAGACAGAAAGGATAAGATGCTAGAACTATAGCTGGAAGTATTATATGTCTTAGAGAATCAACGAAAACCATATAGTTCCCCTGCAGTATACTATCTATAAGATAGAACCCAGTAATTTGTTTAAACCCAGTCACTATGACGACCCATTCATCTACTCTCTTAGCAGATGGAAGTATCCCGAGCCAGGTGCCGAAGATTAATTGAACTATTAATGCAAGCCAGAATACAGGTATAGATGCGCCTACAACTGTTACTATCCTGGCTACATCGTCAATCCAAGTATACTTCTTGATTGCGGCTAATACTCCAAAAGGTACACCTATAATGAAGGCAATTGTAAACGCTATAACTATCAATTCTAAGGTGGCTGTTAAACTAGAAAGTACATCTACTAAAACTGGTGACCTAGTCCTCCAGGATACACCCCAATTACCTAGGAAAAAGTCTTGTAGATAGAGAATAAACTGTATATGTATTGGTTTATCTAGATGAAGCTGTTCTCTAGCTTTCTGTATCTGCTCGATAGTTGCATGCGGTCCAGCCCAGAGGAGCTCAGGTCTAGCGGGAACAATTCTAGTAATGATAAAGGTTATGAGCAATACTCCAGTAACTACAAGTATAAGAAGTATTAATCTCTTCACAAGGTATTCCTTACTTATTGGCATGTATTCCCTCCTTAAAGAAAAAATGAGGAAAGTTTATTGGCTGGCTGTGTTAGTTTCTATTTTTCAACGCTCAGTACTTGTGCAAAGATTACAGTCGGATAAGCTGGGTTGACAGCATTATCTAAGTTTCCTATGTATGCTCTTCCTACTCTTACATCGATCATATCCCATAGTGGAATAGCTGGAATATCTTCATACAGGATCTTCTGAGCCTGATAGTACAATTCTAGAGCCTTCTTCTCATCAGTACCCTCCAGGGTGATAGCTTCTTCTATTATTTTCTCGAATTCTGGATTCTCGTAGTAGCATAGGTTGAATGACTTAGAATCGCTGTGGAACATGTTGTAGAGGAAATCAAATGGGGTGATGTAAGTTGGCCACCAGTAGAAGATGAAGAGGTCTTGTGCTTTCTCTGGGTCTTCCCAGCCTGACTGTGCTAGAGCCCACTGCTCCTCCCAGCTCATAGGTCGGATATCCACCTTTATGCCTATCTTACTCAAGCTTGCAGCTATCAATTCCGAGGTTCTCTGCTCATATACGTCTCCGGCAGTATATACTAGGACTAACGTCTTATCTATTCCACTTGGGTAGCCTGCTTCAGCTAGGAGTCTTCTAGCTTCTTCAAGGTCGTACTTGTATCTGAAGTCGTCGAAGTGTCCGAACATTCCTGTTGGAACGGGTCCACTTGCAATATTTGCTAGACCGGCCCTTGCTACTTTAACTATGTCTTCATATGGTATAGCATGTGCTATGGCTCTCCTGACTAGAAGGTTATCAAGTGGGCTCTTCTTCGTATTGATTAAGAGGAGTAGGTTCTGGAAGCTTGGCTTAATAGTTACATGTAGGTTAGGGTCAGCTTTTAGTCGATCAACATCTTCAAGTGGAACATACTCTGCGATATCTATGTCTCCCGAGACGACGAGTCTCTCTTGTGTTACAGCATCTTTAACTATCTTTACTATGAATACGTCTGGAGCCTTCGGGGAAGCCATCTCATAAGAAGATAGCCTCCAGCCCCACCATTCTTCAAACTTCTCAAGTATAACTTCATTCTCAGGATCCCACTTGACGAGCTTGTACGGTCCACTCCCTGCATCATTTCCTTGGTTAAACCATTCAGCAGTGTTCGGCGTCTTCGGGCTGAATATCCATGCACCATAGGATGAGGCAGCTATACTATCAAGAGGAGCAGGATACTTTAGAGTGAACATTACAGTATAGTTATCTACTACTTCTATCCTTTCTACTGGATCCCATATGAACGCTGCACCTTGACCAAGCTCTATAGTCCTCTCTATTGATGATTTAACAGCTTCAGCTGTAAATGGTGTTCCATCATGGAATACTACGCCTTTCCTAAGATGGAAGATCCAGACAAGGCCGTCTTGGGAGACTTCCCATCTCTCTGCAAGTGCTGGTATAAACTTGTTCTCTAACGGGTTATACCACAGTAATGGTTCATATACCAGGCATAGCCATAGTATAGAGTTTGAGAACTCAGTACTAGGATCTGCAGTAGTCATCTCTGATAGTGAAGCATAGACGACTACTTTCTTTGTTGGGGTAGTCGGGGAAGTAACAGTGGTTATCGTTGGTGGAGTTGTGGTTGTGTGAGTTGCGATAGGTGGTGCAGATGTCAGGATGAAGTAGAGACCTACAGCTACGACTATTACTACGACCGCTATAACTGCTACTAAGGATTTCGAGAGAGCTTTCCTATTCATGCTTTCACCTTTCATAAGATTTTGAGTATAGACTCTTATTAACTTTTCATAACAAGTCTTTCTCTCAATCAACTCTGTAAAGATATTTTCTACTATGTTTTAGACCTATTGAGGCTAAGGCTTCGGCTATTTTGAATGTTGTAATTGTCGGATCGATTACCGGAACCTTCAGCTCCTCTGATAACCATTCAGCTAGACCTATCATTCCACTACATCCCAATACTACTACCTCTGCGTAATATTGTTCTACAGCTTTCCTAGCTTCATCTAGAAGCAGCTGTTTAGTTTTCTCTTCATCACTCCTCAGTTCAAGAACATGAATGGGTATTCCTGAAGCATATGCTAACCTATCTCTTACACCAAGTTTTAACGCTTTAAGATCATAAGAGGCCTTAGATTTTTCTCCTGTAGATATTACAGCGAATTTGTATCCTAAGTGGAGAGCAGTAATAATTGATGTTTCACCTATTCCGAGGACAAGTATGGATGTTTTCTCTCTAGCTGCTTCTAACCCTGGATCGTCAAAACAATTAATAACTACTGCATCGTATCCTTTATCCTCAGCTTCAACAACTTTCTCGACAACGTATGGGGCTGCTAGAACTACATCTAGATCAGACTCAATTGACTCAGGACCATCATCTAGATTTCCAATCATTAATTCGGTATTACTGCATGCTACCTGCTTCAAAGCCTTCTCGGTAATCTGATTCCATATGCTTGTTGAAACTGGGTTCAGAATGAATATACGCACCAAGTTTACCAAGAAAATATGAGGGTAAGCTTTATTTAAAAGATCACATAGTTTCCTAGAAGGTGTTCTGTATGCTTGAGATTAATAGTATTGAGCAGGCAGAGGATTTTGTGAGAGGTGCAACGATTCTGGGAACTGGAGGTGGTGGAGACCCTGGTGAAGGATTTAAACTATTGGAGAAAGTTTTGTTAGAGGGTAGAAAGATTAAACTTGCAAGCTTGTCAGAGATTGATAGAGATTCTATCATAGTTGTTCCGTATTATGTTGGGACGATAGCTCCAGATGCTAGAACTAAGAAACCTGTAAAAATTGAAGAACCAATAAAGGTAGCTTTCAGAGAAATGGAGCATTTGCTGGGCGTGAAGATCTCGGCTGTCTTATCTTCCGAGCTAGGTGGGTTTAATGCTTCTCTAGCATTATATATGGGTGCATACATGGATTTACCAATCGTAGATGGCGACCTACTCGGTAGAGCTGCGCCAGAACTACATCAATGTACTGTCCACATTTTCGGTATCCCAATGTATCCATCAGTCATAGTTTCAGAGACTGGAAATAAAGTCATCGTATATGAGTACAGTGATATAGATGATTATGAAGCTATAGCCAGGTATCTCTCAGTCTTGTCAGGAAGGTTTGTCGCAGTCGTAGACACCCCTCTAAAGATTGTAGATGCTGAGAAAGCAGTAATCAAAGAAACTATGAGTATGTGTTTGAGAATTGGTGAAGCAGTTAGGTTTGCTAGAATTCGCAAGATAGACCCCGTAGAAGAAGTGAGAAAAATGCTGGATGGATGGAAGATTTTTGAAGGTATTGTTGAATCATATCAGTATAGAGATGAGAAGGGATTTCTTAGAGGTGAGGCAGTAGTCAGAGGAGTTGGTAAGTGGAGTGGGAAGAAGCTTAAGACATGGATTATGAATGAGCATTTAATGGCATGGATAAATGATAAACCTATAGTTATGGCCCCAGACCTCATAATGTTCTTAGATGATGAAGGTGAGGGGATAACAAACTCCATCTTAAGAGAAGGTAGGAAGGTGAATGTTCTAGCTTCAAGAGCACCTAAGATATGGAGGACGAGGGATGGGTTAAAGTATTTTAGCCCAAGAAAGTTTGGGTTTGATATTGATTATGTACCCGTCGAGGAGCTCGTGGAGGATATACCATGAATATACTCGTGATAAACCCTATAGGCGATGATAGCTGGAATGAAAGTGATAAAAAATTCTTCTTGAGCGTTGCTTCTCCTACAACAGCAGTAGAAGTCGTAAGCTTAGATAAAGGACCGCCAAGCGTTGAGACTATAAGAGATTATGAGATTGTGAAGCCTCTCGTGATAGACCTAGCATTAGAGACTCATATGGAATATGATGGGTTAATCGTTAACTGTTTCCTAGACCCTGGAGTTGATGAATTAAAAAAGCTCATCGATAAACCTGTAGTAGGTCCTGGAGAAGCATCACTAGCTTTTGGAAGCATCATCAGAGGAAGGCTAGGCATAGTTAGTATTGAGAGTGAGGCTCTCAGATTGATAGAAGAGAGATGCAACATGCTTGGATATGGGAGGGTAGTCACTTCTATTAGAGGTATTAAGACTCATGTCGTTGACCTCGCAAAAGATTGGGAGAAGGTAAAGATGGAGTTGATAGTAGAATCTAGAAAAGCTATCGAGGATGGTGCAGAAGTAATTATTCTTGGATGCACAGGGTTAGCAGGCTTAGGTAAGATAGTTTCTGAAACTATCAATAAACCTGTAGTTGATCCAGCTGCTGCAGCTCTCAAGATGGTTGAGAGCCTGGTATCTCTAGGGTTGAGAAGAGGGCGATGAGCAGATGAGTAGAAATGAGTTATCAATGGAGTTGATGTCTGCAGCTTATAAGCTTGTAAGAGACGTCCTCAAGGTTGAAAAGGGAGAGAACGTAGTTGTAACGATTGATACCGCGGGTGATTGGAGGGTTGCTGAAGCTGTTGCTGAGGCCACATACATAGTTGGTGGGAAGCCTCTAGTCTTATGGTACCCTTCTCCACCAGCTGTAGGCAGAGCTGCAGACCCCTACCTACCACTCCATCCTTTAACGGAGTGTGTAAAGAATTCTGATGTATGGATAGAGTTCAATAAGA
>Ga0209393_1000311_pt1 | contig 24695 bp, 19 predicted proteins | sample SSWtaG_2_FD_184117 | JGI IMG/M metagenome (GOLD analysis project Ga0209393, IMG submission 184117) | Hot spring microbial communities from Sandy's Spring West, USA to study Microbial Dark Matter (Phase II) - SSWsed_130316 (SPAdes)... | ecosystem: Environmental > Aquatic > Thermal springs > Hot...
CTTTCACTCAGGGCGATGAAGTTTCCGTCCCCGTTGCCCTTTACAACTACCTTGCCAAACCACAAACGGTTCGGCTGCGGTTGGAAGTTGGCGATGGCTTTGAAGTTTTGGGCAACCACGAATCACGCATCACGCTTCAGCCCAACGAAGTCACTTCGGTTCGCTTTCGTTTGAAAGCGACGAAGTTGGGCACTCATGCCATCACTGTCTACGCTTACGGCGAGGTGATGAGCGACGCCGTCAAGCGAACTGTCACTGTGCTGCCAGACGGCAAAGAGTTCTGGCAGACAATCAGCGACCAATTGACGGGACGCGGGGCGAGGGACGCGGGACGAGAAGAGGGACAAGGGACAGGGGACAAGGGACAAAACGGAAAGGGACAAGGGACAAGTGACAAGGGGCAAGTCAAACGAACAATGCAAGTGAGGATTCCGCCTGAGGCGATTGATGGGGCGAGCAATTTGTTTGTCAAGGTCTATGCGGGAGCGTTCACGCAAGTGCTGGACGGGTTGGAGAATTTGCTGCGGATGCCCTTCGGCTGTTTTGAGCAAACTTCCAGCATCACTTACCCGAATGTCTTGGTGCTGCGATATTTGAAGCAAACTGGCAAGGCTCAACCTGAAACCGAGATGAAGGCGCGTCACTTCATCACCATCGGTTACCAACGGCTATTGACTTTTGAAGTTCAAGGTGGCGGCTTCAGTTGGTTCGGAGACCCGCCAGCCCACAAAGTCCTGACGGCTTATGGCTTACTGCAATTTGCCGACATGAGCAAAGTCCACGATGTTGACCCAAACTTGCTCGTTCGCACTGTCAATTGGCTTACCAGCAAACAAAATCCTGACGGCTCATGGACGCCAGACCGATTCGGCATCCAAGAAGGAGCAATTACACGGCAAACTGACATTCTCCGCACGACCGCTTATATCGCTTGGGCAATTGGTGAGGCGGGACGAGGGACGGGGGACGAGGGACGAGTGACAACGGCATTGCGGAAAGCGGTGGGCTACTTGAGTGAACGCATCAACGAAGCCGGCGACGCTTATGCCCTTGCTTTGATGCTCAATGCCTTCGTCAGCGCAAAAGAATTTCTTGCCAGTCCCCAGTCTCAAGTCCTCAGTCCCCAAATTGACCAAGTTGCCAAACGACTTGCAAGCATGGCAAAGGAAAGCGAGGAAGTTGCGTTCTGGGAGAGCAAAGAGCCGACGCCATTCTTTGGGCGAGGGCGAAGTGGAGATTTGGAGACGACGGCGTTGGCGACCTACGCGCTCATCCGTCACGGCGGTTATCCCATGCTCGTCAACAAAGCCTTGACTTACTTGGTTCGCAACAAGGACGAGTTCGGGACATGGCAAACAACCCAAGCGACTATTTGGTCGCTGAAAGCCTTCATCGCTGCGATGGAACGAAGCAAGAGCGAAATCAACGGGACGCTCGTGGTTTGGGTTAACGGCGAGAAGGTCGCTGAGTGGCGAATCAATCCCGAAAACGCCGACATCGTTCGGATGACAGATGCGAGCCGATATGTCCGTGAAGGCGCTAACGAAGTGACGCTTGAGTTTGACGGGACTGGTTCGCTGCTTTACCAAGTCAGCACTCGGTTCTACTTGCCTTGGGAACTTGTCCCGCCGACGCCTGAAGAGCCGTTGCAAGTGCGTGTCAGTTACGACCGGACAGAGTTGCAAACGAACGAAACGGTGACTTGCAAAGTGCGGGTGACGAACCGTCGCCCGATGGCGGCTCAAATGGTCATCGTTGACATCGGCATTCCACCCGGCTTTGAAGTCCTGACCGATGACTTGACAAACTTAGTTGAGCGGAAAGTATTGCAGCGGTTTGAATTGACGCCCCGCCAAGTCATCTGCTACCTTGAGCGAATTGATGGTGGAACGACGGTGGAGTGGCAATTTAGGTTGAGGGCGAAAATGCCTGTCAAAGCCAAAACGGGTCAAACAACGGCTTACGAATACTATGCTCCAAAGGAACGGAGCATCGTCGCCCCAGCATTGCTGATGGCGAGGTGACAGGAATTCTCATTGCTCTGATTTTTGCTCTTGCCTTCCCCAGTGCCGACACAAATTACGCGAAAGCGAACCCCGTTGATTTATGCTGTCCAGCCAATCTTTGTCGTGGGAATTTTGGGCTAAAATTGAAACTGCCGCCTTGTGCGGCAGGTGATAAAGATGGACTGGACAGAAAGATTGACTCAAATTCGCAAGGATTTGGACAGGCTTGCTCGTTTCCCGACGGCTCACGAAATCTTGATTCGCTACCTGCAGGTCGTTTACGAACACTTGGAAAACTGCTCACCATACGCCGAACCTTTGTTGACCGCTTTTGAGGCGTTGCTCAGTTACGAACTTTGGCATCACAAGGCAATGACCAAATTGGCAGGTTCGCAAGAGTTGCAAATGCGCTACCTTGTCCCGCTTGGAGTTGAAATGAGGACGGCATTGCTAAAGTTGGTCAGCAAACTGGAGCGAATTCAGGCTTATTCGCCCGACGAAATTGTTGTCCGAGAACTTTTGAAAGCCCACTGCTATTACCAACTGGGTGAAAATGAGGCGACCATCAACTGCTTGGAAGAAGCCATTAGGCAAGGGGCAACCCACCCAATCATTTACTTCGTCTTGGGCTACAATCGCCACCGCTTCGCCATAACTGAGTATGCTCGCTGGGAACCCGTCGGGCAGCAATTGGTTGTGACAGACAGGGACGCTTTTGAGAAAACGCTCCGACAAGCCTTAGATGATTTTCGCAACGGCTTGAGTTACTCTGGGCAAGAACCTATGGACGCAAGGCTTCTTTTTTGGATGGGCATGGTGCACGAGATTTTGGGTGAGCGCAACGAGGCTATTGAGGCTTACCGAAAGGCAGGAGAAATTGACCCTGAATCTTATGGCGATGAGGTTAAGCAAAGGCTGAAACATATTCGCTCAGCAGAGTCCCCAAATCAACCTACACCCCCACCACGACCACCCGCTGAACTGCAAGAGGAACGGACTCCTATCAAGCCCATCTCCGAGACTGAACTTGAATCCTTCCGCAAAGCCCTCAGCGAAATAGAGACCGTTTCCGACCTCCTCCGAAAACTGGGTGGCTCTTCGGGAGGCAAGGAGCCGTTGGAGGGGAATTGACGCTTTAATTTTGTAGTGCGCCAAAATTAAAGTGCCAGTGATTTCTGAGGGAGGTGAGTGAGATGTTCAAGCGCATCTGGGCAGTTGGGATGTTGGTCGGGTTAATGGCGTGTTTTGCATTCGGGCAGCAAACCCAGCAAGAGAGACCAAAAACTTACCGACCTGTCGTCCACTCACTCGTCACCATCGTCAAAATTGACGCAGCCAAGAACACAATTACCGTCAAGGGCGTTTATCGCGGGCAGGAAGTTGAGCGGACTTTGTTAGTTCAATCCGACAGCAAAATGATGAAGGACGGAAAAGACGCAAAACTTGCTGACTTCAAAGAAGGCGAACAGGTCTTGGTGACTTGGCGCTCTATCAGGCGTGGCGAGTATGCCGTCCGATTCCTCGCTGACCCACCGACTTTCTTTGCTTTCCTTCGTTACCCGACCTTAAAGGGAAAGGTTAAGTCCTTTGACCCAGCAACTTTGACCATCGTTGTTGAAGCCGAAGGAAAGGAACACAAACTCACCCTTCCTGGGCGCGGTGAATGTTGCTTCGCTCAAGGCAAAGCCCATCGCGGCAAGGCTGCTGTGTGGAAGGGTGGCGAGGAAGTCATCGTAGTGTTAGGCGCTCCAGACCGAGCGAGGGCAGTGTTTGACAGCGCTTCTTGGAAAGTTTATGGCGAACGAGAGTGGCAGGATTATCAACGCCGAACAAAAGCGCGCCAAAGGCAGCGGGAAGGTCAGCAACAGTGAACTTGAAGGCAACCGCATCCGCTGCCGGTGCGTCTAAGGGCTATGCCAACTAAGTTAGCGAAAAACTGGAAAGTGGGTGGTGATGTGATGGCAGAGAAAGTGGCAGCGCCAAAACCTACGCTTTCGGTGGCGGATGCGGTCGCCATCATCGTCGGGATTGTCATCGGTTCAGGAATTTTCAAAACGCCGTCTTTGGTCGCAGCAAACACAGCAAATGTCACTTTGGGGACGGCAACTTTCGGGGTAACCCTTTCCCACGAGTTCATGTTCCTTTTTGCCTGGTTGCTCGGCGGAATAATTTCCCTCATCGGCGCTTTGTGTTACGCAGAGTTAGCCACAACTTACCCCCACGCTGGCGGCGAGTATCACTTCCTCAACCGCTCCCTCGGTCGCGACATCGCTTTCCTTTTTGCTTGGGCGAGGGCGACGGTGATTCAAACGGGCTCAATAGCGATGCTCGGCTTCGTCTTCGGCGACTACGCTTCTCAAATTTTCCCACTCGGCGAACACTCGTCCGCTATTTACGCTGCACTGGCAGCAATTGTCTTGACTGTTCTGAATGTGATGGGAGTTCAGCAGGGCAAATGGACTCAAAACATCCTGACAGCAGCAAAAGTTTTGGGACTGTTACTGGTTTTCGCCGTCGGGCTGTTGAAAGCAGTTCCGAGCGAACCCATCCCTACTCCCGACAAACCTTCCTCTGGCGCTTTCGGTTTAGCGATGATTTTTGTCCTGCTGACCTACGGTGGTTGGAACGAGGCTGCTTACATATCGGCAGAGTTGAAAGATGTTCGGCGAAACATGTTGAGGGCTTTGATGTTCGGCATAGGTGCAATTACTGTCATCTACCTTCTCGTCAACTTCGCTTACCTGAAAGGGCTTGGTCTTGCAGCGATGGCGAAGTCGGAAGTCGTGGCGGCGGATTTGCTCCGAAATGCTTGGGGCGATTGGGGAGCAAAGTTCATTAGCGTGCTCATAGCCATTTCGGCTCTGGGTGCGATGAATGCAACAATCTTCACCGGCGCACGAACAAATTACGCTTGGGGGCAAGACTTCAAAGCACTCCGCCTGCTCGGTGTTTGGCATGAACGGGCGAGCACACCTGCCAACGCCCTTGTCGTTCAAGGCTTAATCTCTCTGGGATTGGTTGCTTTAGGAGCAGCGACGCGGAAAGGCTTCTCAACGATGGTTGAATACACAGCGCCTGTCTTTTGGTTCTTCTTCCTGCTGACAGGTCTCTCGCTGTTCATCCTGAGGAACACCGACTTTGAAACTCGTCGCCCATTCTACACACCGCTTTATCCGCTCACCCCGCTGCTCTTTTGTGTTTTTTGCGTTTACATGCTTCAGTCAAGCCTGAGTTACACAGGTGTCGGAGCATTGGTTGGTGTGGCAGTTTTGTTAGTGGGTATTCCAGTGCTCATGCTTGTGCGGCGATACGAGTGAAAATGCAAAAGGCGCCGGATTAAACCGGTGCTCATGGAAAAATTACAGGGTCAAGGAGGGAAGCAGTCATGAGGTCATGGCGCTTCATGAGTTGGTTAATGGTAAGCGCCTCAATTTTTGTCATTGCTGCTTTGACGGCGCAGCAACGCCCGCCTGATGTCCCTTATGTCCCAACACCCCATGAAGTTGTCCGCGAGATGTTGAGGGTGGCACAAGTGGGCAAGGAGGATGTGGTTTACGACCTCGGTTGCGGTGACGGGCGAATTGTCATCGCTGCCGTTAAAGAATTCGGCGCAAAGCGAGGGGTCGGCGTTGACATTGACCCTGAAAGAATTCGTGAAAGCAACGAAAACGCTCGCAAGGCTGGAGTCACTGACCGAGTGAAGTTCCTGCAGCAAGACCTGTTTGAAACTGACATCCGAGACGCCACTGTTGTCACCCTATACTTGCTCCCCTCCATCAACTTGCGACTTCGCCCCAAGTTGTTCAGGGAACTTCGTCCAGGTTCGCGAGTCGTCTCCCACGACTTTGACATGTGCGATGAGTGCGAAGGAGAGGGTTCCGACACATGCATCAAAGGTTGGCATCCAGACAAAGTGCTCAGGGTCAGAGGTCCTTATCGCGAGCACACCGTTTACTACTGGGTCATCCCAGCAGGAGTTGCTGGGACATGGCGATGGGCGGTTCAAACTCCGAGGGGCGAGCGCCAGTATGTGCTCAAATTGCGACAGCGGTTCCAAAAAGTCACAGGTTCAGTCAGCGTTGACGGTCAGGAAACTCCCATCACCAATGCCCAACTTGTCGGGACACAACTTAGTTTCACCGTCGTTAGGGAAATTGGCGGGCAGAAGGTCACGATGAGGTTCTCTGGGCGAGTTAATGGCGACACGATAACGGGAACAGTTGAAATTCAAGGTGGGCAGTTTGCCGGCAAGCGTAATTGGGTTGCGAAGCGGGACAAAGTCAACTTGGTCGGGACTTGGCAATGGAAGGGTGGCGCAATCCGAATTGAGCAGCGAAAAGGCGAATTGGTTGCCAGTTTCGTTGACGGTGGACAAGTCACGCCCATCAGCGACTTCTACGCTTGGGGCGCCGGAATTTACTTCACCCTTGACCGAGCAAGGGAAGATGTTTACGATGGCATCGTTGAAGGTGACCGAATTGTCGGAACTGTCAATGGCTCCACGCCTTGGGAAGCGAAGAAAAAGTGACGATGACCTAACCTTCTTCACGACTTGACAAACTGCCTGCCTTACAATTTGGGGCAAGTTCGGCTCTACTGAAGTATTGCCATCCCAACCGAAGGTGAGCAAGACACTGAACGCCTTGACTGGTGAACATTTGCCCATCACCAAGAAAACTGCCATTGTTTCCTTGCCCCAATGCGGATGCGGTTGGTGGCGGTGAATTAATTTCGGGACGGTAAGTTAAATGCGACGCAGTGAGGGAGAGGAGGTGACAATGGGTGCGATTGAAGGTTGGTTTGCTCGTTGTGCCAGTGCCCCAAAGTTTAGATAAGGCGGCAGAGTTACTGCGCGAGAAGGCAAAGGCATTGCGGGAAGCAGGTTGCCGTTTGCTGGCAGCTCCAGAAGGGTTTTTAGGTTGGGGTGAGAAGGAAGTGCCGAAAGAAAAAGCATGGGGTCAATTGAAAGAAGTGGCGGATCAAACAGGCATTGCACTCACTTGTGGTTACACGACGCCCGGTGGTGGCGAATTGATGCTCTGGTATGACCCCATGACAGGTGTAAAGCGGGAATATCGCAAGCACTCAATGTCAGCCAAAAGGGAAATGGCACCCAATCAAGAGGACTGGGAGACAGCAATGGAGCGCTACTTATTTACCATCACATTGGATGGATGGCAGGTAAATACGCAAATTTGTCACGATCTTTCTATGCCTTTTCTTCCCGAAGCCGCCAAATCGCGAAGTGGAACAGACATCTTGCTAAACATTAGCGGTAGCAATGTCGTGTGGAAGAAATGGGCGACTTATCTACAGGCTCGCGCGGTTCAATTGAACACCCATGTCCTTTGCTGCATGCACCATGAACCTTTTGAAAGCAACGCAGGCATGGCTGCCCACTTTACTCCATCTGGTGAACGAGACCTTTTACGCCTTTCAGACGGACGAAGAATGTGGTCGCGCGAGATTTGGGAGTGGGCAAAGCGGACAAGGCAGGTGTGCGATGTCTTCGTCGCTGAGTTAGAAAAACCCATCCAACCTGAAGGGCGATGGGACATCGGAGAGGCTTACAGCCAACAACAAAGAACGCAAAGCGAAAAAGGGGAAATAACGCTGGGGATCAAAGCAGGTGATTTGCGAGTTTGGCTTGACGGAAATCGGTTGAAAATTAACGAAGCCAACATCGGCTGCGGCGAGTCGCAAATTTTAACGGTGAAGGGACATCGCCTTGCTGTCTGCCACTTATTGGGGGAGCAACTTTCCGCCCCGATGCCTTTGTGGTGGTTGTTAGTCCGTCATGCTTATGAAGCAGATGGCTTTCTTGCCATTTACACAACGGCAGCAAGTCAACGGCTTGAACCAAAGGAATTGTGCCTTTTGGCAGCACGGGCGATGGAAGCCCGCATCGCCGTCTCGGTGTTGAGTCCTACGGGAATCGACGAAGTGATGGTGACGATAAATTACCGGGGTATCCAACGCCTTGCTCCCACCAGCGGAAATGTATTCCGACTACCACTGCAACAGATGCGGGGTCCCAAGTCTCTTTACCGAGATGACAATACTTATCCTGCCCTTGGCAAGGTAAGGTGGTTGTTGGAATGGGTGGCAAAGCAGGACAAGCAATATAGTTGCTTGAGGTGACAAGCCGATGGCATGGCAGGTTGGGGTTAGTTGTGCCGACATCACGCCGCCATTGCATATTCCAGAACTTGGCTTTGTTCCCCGCCAGCATCGGTTTCAAGGCATCCATGACCCGTTCTTTGCCAAAGCACTGGCGGCGGAAACTAACGACGGCGCTGCCATTATCGTTACTGCCGATGCCATTGGCTTTCATCGCAATTTGCTGGGCGACGATAAAGACTTCATTGCTGAGTTCCGCAAAAGAGTTTCGCAAGTGACGGGCGTTGCATCCGATGCCATCATGCTGTCTGCTTCCCATGCTCACTCAACCCCCGAAACAATAGGCTTGACACCTTTGAGGGAAGTTGAAGGTGCAGCCGAGTGGGTTGAAATTTTGCTGGACAAATTGGTTGCGTGCGCTATTTCAGCGTGGAAGGACAGAAAACCAGCAAAAGCGTATGTGTCTGTCGGCGAAGTTGTTGGCGTTTCATGGAGTCGCCGCATTGTTGGTAAGGACGGAAAAGTTTACCGTTTGCCAGACCGACCACCTGATGAGCAAGTTGACCGTGAAGATTACGACCCGCAATTAGGCATCTTCCTTTTCCGCCACAATGACGGTGACATCGTTTTGGTCAACTTCACCTGCCACCCAACGGTCGTTCAGGTAAACGATTTCGTTTCTGCTGATTACCCTGGAGCGCTGATGCGTTTCGTTGAAAGCCATCTGCCTAATTGCAAAATGTGCCTGTTCACCCAAGGGGCTTGCGGCGATGTCAACCCAGTCTATCAGACGACGAGCGATTTTGATGATGTGGCACTTTACGGGATGGCTTTGGCAGGCGAAGTCATCAAGCAAGTGGCGTTGTTGCGGTTGCATTATGGTCACCTTGAGCGTGAGAAAGTGGCAGAAACTTTTCGTCGCATCAGTGGTTGGCATTCAGCAGAACTGACACCACACATTACTGTCGCTCAGTTAGAGTTTGTCCTTCCCCAGCGAACCGATTTGCCCGACCCATCGGAAGCGGAAGCCAAATATCGGGAGGCGTTGGCGAAAGTCAACGGGCAAATGTGGTGGATGCGTTCCGAACGACCTCTCAGCGAAGAGGAGAAACGCATAGGCGCTGAAGTCCGCAACGCTTGGGAAAGATGGCGAACAGCGGTTCGGGGACGAAACGAATGGGAACGAAAAACTGAAGTTCAAGTAATCGGTTTGGGCGAAGCGGCGTTGGTGGGAATTTCTGGTGAACTTTTTGTCTCGCTGGGATTAAGCATCAAACGCTCGTCCCCTTTCCCCTTCACCTTCATCGTCGGCTACGCTAACGGCTACAACGGTTACCTAATGCCTGAAGAAGCGTGGAAGCAAGGTGGTTATGAAGTCAGCATTGGTCAATGGGCGATGTGTGGGCAGGGGAGTGACGAAATCGTTTTGTCAATGGCGAAAAGGCTTTTAGAAGTTGCGGCAAGGCAGGAATCTCCCAGAACCCACATGGTCAGGATGGATTGAGTGCGTCTCAAAAGTTTGGTTGCTTCTCACTGCTGCAGGCTTCAATCTAACCTAACGAAACAAACCGTGCTATGAGTTTCAGCCTGTATTGTGATGACACAAACTTTAGTGCTGGCTTAAGATGGGACGATGGAGGGGAAGATTGGGATGGCAAGGCTCTTGCCGAGCCCCCAAAACTTAACATCAAATCCGCACTTAGCACTTCATTTGTGCTTGACTTTTAGTTCGCCTTCTAAAAAGCCGAGGCTTTGTTGCATAAATCTTTTGCGACAGCCGTTCTTTTCCCCTCTTCCCAACACCCTTCTCCTTTCCCACCTTCATCTCATAACCCACCTTCTCATCCCTTCCATCTCCAACAAATGGTGAAGGTCAATTTGGGAAAAAAATGCGCAACTAATATGCCAATCAACATGAGATTAGCCCTCAAGGTGCACCAACCACTCCTCAACTTGCCTTTTGGGGCTGAGAGTGTCCTAAAATTACTCATGCCACTGGCTTCAGCCAGTGGTTGATGACGAAATTTTTGAGCACCGAATTTATTCGGCGTCAATTCGGAGGGCACGGCTAATGCCGTGCTGAAAATTCTTCTCGCGGGATCATTCAGCGGGAGTTAGACAAGTTGGCAGCAGAGTTGCAGCAAATTGAAGCAGAGCAAACCCAGATAGAGCAAGACATTGAAGTTCTCAGATCGTCCAAGAAGGGTTTAGCCCAAAATTTGCTGACCTTCTTGGACGATCTGAGAACCTACGATAATTTAAACCAAAGGGAGCGTCGTTTACTTATGTGGGCATGGGTGAGGCGAGTTGAAATCCGCAAGCAAAACAAGGAAATTCACGCAACCGCTGAAGTTTCCCTGTTCTCAGTTCGTCCAAGAGGCGGGAGCGGATGGGAATTGAACCCACCCACCGCCTTTTGGGCGGTGCACAGGATTTGAAGTCCTGGGAGGGCACCAGCCCTCAACCGCTCCCATCCCTCAGTCCTCCTAAGTTCTCTCCACCCTAAAAATTTTGCTGCCTCATCACCAGTAAATGCAAAGTAACGCAAGCATTAGTGGCTGTAAAGAGGGAAGACAGCACCGCTAAAGGCAAAGGGTATCATCACCCCGGTGGCATTACTCTTCCTCAAAGATGACGACCTCTTTACAAGTGGGAATGTTTGCGTTACCTTAAAATCGTGGCGAAAGGAAGGCGCAAAATCCTCTGGCTCTTGACAATTCAAGTCTTAAACTTTGCGGCGAACTAACGGAAAATAACCGAAGAGGCGCCGTAGCCGAGTGGCACAGGCGAGGGATTGCAAATCCCTTTACCCGGGTTCAATTCCCGGCGGCGCCTCCATTTTTCGCTCACCCTCATTCTTCACCTAAAAGAAACCGCAAGGCTCGCTTTAGCATTCCCTCCTGAACCTTCTCTGAGACCAGAACTGGAGGCGAAAACTGTTCACCTGCGATACTTGCTGCCAATTTGAAAATACTTTGAGCCAGCAAGGAGTTAGGCGCTCGCAAGACAAATGGCACCCCTTCGTTCACTGAAGTAACTGCCATCTGTCCATCTGACGGAATTTGAGCGAAGATAGGGATGTTCAGGAACTCTTCAACTTGTTCTGGCGTTAGACCGCTGAAACGGACATTGGAACGGTTCAGAATGAGTTTCAAGCGATCCGAGGGGTAAAGTTTGCGGAACATCTCTAAAACCAATTGCGTATTTCTGATGGCAAGCAAATCCAGAGCAGTAACGATTAGGATTTGGTCTGCAAGGTCAAGGGCTGCAAGGGTGGTATCTTGTAGGATTGTTGAAGTGTCAACGAGGGTGAAAGCGAAGTTGTTGCGCAGGACTTGAAGGACTCGCTCCACAAGGAAAGTGGTCACGAGTTCGGATAGTTCAGGACGAGACGGAGCCGCCAACACTCGCAAATTGCTTTCCTCGTGCCTTAGCAGGAAAGGTTGCAAAAATTCAAAGTCAATCTCACCCTGAAACCGTTGGGCTAAAGAGGCTATAGTGACTTCTGGGCGCAAGCCGAGTAAAGTCGCCACTGCCCCAAATTGCAAGTTCAAATCCACTAAAATCACAGGTTCAGGCTGGTATGCTGCAAGTGCGACTGCCAAATTGGTCACCAACAGAGATGTCCCAACACCGCCTTTGGGACCGTAGAAGACAATGATGCGCCCCACTTGAAAGGGACGCGAAAGTTGTTCCCTGCTCAATTTTTGGACACGGCGAATTGCATTGCTCAAACTGTTTGGAAGTTCGGAAGCAAGTTGGCTTAAGGGGAGCGTGTCCATCGCGCCTGCTCGGATAAACTGTCGGGCAAGGGCAAAATCTTCCTGCGTTAACAGAACGATGACCTGAACTGAAGGGTTTGTCGTTAATCGTTCAACCAAAGGGACTGTGGCGTTACCGGCAAATTGGGCGGAAAGGACAATTATCATCGGCGTTGGTTTGTGGACAAGGCGTAGCAATTCGTCTGGAGTCTCCACATGTCCCGCCAGTTCAACAGTTCCTTCCCTCAACTCAGCAAGCACTTTTTGAACCGATAAGCGTTCTTGCTCGTTGGTAAGCGCCAAAATGACAGGAACGGTCATTTTCTCTCCCCCACCTTGGGCAAAATCACTGTTGCGTTGATATTTGTTGGGTTGTGCTTCCAATTGATGTCCCAACGGGACCTGCCCCGAAACCTCCAACGCTTGGGAAAGTCCCTGTTGGCAACCCGAAAGACGGGCGCGGCAGAACAGGTCGCTTTTGGTAAGTTTGCATCAGCCTCAATGCCTCTTCCGTGACGGGAGTTTCTTCCATGTTGATGGTGACCATTATAATCAGTTCAGTCTGCTGGCGGACGAATTCTCTGCTCTTGAACAACTCGCCCAGAATGGGAATTTTTGACAATAAGGGGAAGCGACTGATTTGTTCCCTCATTTCATCCTGAATCAAACCCGAAATGACCACAGTGTCGCCACTCTTCAAAAGCAACTTGACATCATCAAGCCCGCGAAATCGGAAACCTGGGACAGTGGTGCCTAAAACTTGAGTTGCCAAACCGTAATCGGGTGCAGTCACTTCCACTCTCATTTGCAGGAAGATTTCGCCTTGATGGGTTGCCTCTGGGTGCAAGGTTAAAGTTATGCCGAAGGGGAAGAAGACAACGGTCGCTGCTCCGGGCGCAGCAGCACCTACACCTACTCCGAAGAAGCCGAACACAGGGATTGGAATTAGACCACCGACGAGGAAAGTGGCATCAGCACCTTCAATTGTCTTTTGCTGTGGGTTTGCCAGTAGCCTCGCTTGCCCACTTTGGATTAGAGCGTTTATTTGCGCCCCTATTGGGGAAATGCGCCCGATAGGTTGTTCCACTGTCTCCTCACCTAAAACGGCTTGTCCTGGCACGACAGTGAAAATTTTGGTTTGCACCCCACCAGTTGCTCCCCCTGTCACAGTGACTTGTGTTGTTCCCCAAGAGATACCCAACTTCTGCAGGGCGTTCCTTGAAACTTCCAGAACCTGAACTTCGGCAACAAATTGTCGGACAACTGGGTTCGCAACCTCAAGTCGGTTAATTACGACTCCGAAAGGCTTCACCCTCTCCTCCGCCAGGAACTTTTCCGCTAAGGAACGAACTTGCCCCCGAAGAATGATCTTGTCTTCAGCAATTGAAACCTTTACGCCAGGGATACCGACCGCTTGCTCAATCAGGAAGGCTTTCTTTTCTTCAGGAGTAAGTTGCAGTGGTGGCGGCGCAGGACGAACCCTAAGCATGTTGATGACTTTTGGAGTAAGCATTTGAGCGAAAGACTCCACCGCTTTGATTTCATCTGCCGATTCCGCTTCCCCCTTCAAAATGACGGCGACTGTTTCATCGGGCAATTGAATGACAATCGGCTCTATTGCCAAACCTGCAAGTGCTCGCTTTAGCAAAGCCTCAACTTCCTCGGGTGTCGCTTTCTTGGGCTGTGGTAAAGGGGGTGTTGGTTCTTCTTTGGTGACCGTTGAAACTTCAACCCACAAATTTGTCGGCTGCGCTCCTTTCTCCCACACAACAATGTTAGTTATGCCTTCGGATTTCGCATTGATGACTAATTCTCGCTCAGTCAAAATAGTCGCAGCGACAACCTGAGGGTCACCGAGGGCAAATCTGTCAATTGGGCGCTTTGTGACCAAAACAGCGCTCGTGCCCTTAATCATCTTTAACCTCAAAGTTTCGCCGGGTGCGAATGTTATGACGGGGTTCAAGCGGGTGTCAATAAGTTTCTCCTTCTCATCATCCACCTTCCCATCTGACAATGCAAAATTGGAGAGGGAAAGGGCAACGACAAATTTCAAAACCCACAGCCGACCCATCATCTCCTTCCCCCTTCTTCTGCCCTTTGAGATGGAATGACAAAAGTGATGGTCTGGTCACCGACGACCCCAACAATCCGTCTTTCTGCCATTGAGTCATCTTGAAGGCGAGGTGGGCGAACGGAATATTGTTCTAACTTCTGAACTTGTTGTTGCAAACTTTGAACGGAGCGGTCAAGTCGTTCCAGTTGAGATGCAATGGCAGGTGCCAAGGTGACGGGGGTAGGAGGTTGTTGGCGAGGTTGAGGGTTACCCTCAACACGAGGTGGCTGCGGCAACTCGCCATACTGCTTCTTAGCGATAAGAGCGGCAATTTGCGGTGAGCCGGTGAGTTCTTGAAGTGTCAAGTCCCTTTCTAAGCCGTGTGGAAGTAACGGGGGTAAAGGCGCGGAGTGAAGGGTGTAATAGAAGGTCGCACCGCTGTCCATAGCGAGAGCGATTGCTTTTGCTTCTTGCGGTGACAAAGCAACGAAAAGATTTAACTGCTCCTTTTCAGTTGGCGAAGGTTGCGATTGTTGGGAAGTTTGCTGTGAGGGAGCAGACGGAGTTGGAACGACAAGGGAAAATTCTCCGATTTGATTGTTGACAGCCAAAACCATTGCCCTCGGGACAATCGTTCGCACTTTCATCCCAGCGAAAACAGCATGAACACTGATGTAATCGCCAGCGCGCAACGGTGGCATCGTTTCTGGACGGGCGATTGTTAGTGCCATGCCCACTTGCCCCGGCGGAATAAGGTAGGCAGCACTCGTCTCTTTCAAAGGTGAAGTGACATGCTGCCGGAAAATGGGTTCGCCTTTTCGGATAAATGTCAAGGTCAGTCGGTAGACCACTTCGTCTTTGCTTGAGAAAATTCCTTCAGGCGCAGAACGGACTTCTCGCTCCTCCAGCAATTCAGGGGTCAGTAATGTTCTGGGCATTAAATCCGTTGCAGCCACAACTACAACGAATCCCTTACGGGTTCTCAGAACAGGCTCATTAGTTGGGATTGGAGGGCTTTCTGTCCTCTTCCTCGTCCCCAAGTAAATTGCCACGACAATCACAAAGACGAGTGTCATGAGCCCAAATAGCCGAAAGTAGCGAAGCCTTCGGCGCATTTTCGGTTTCACCTCAACCAAAGACAAATGGACATGGCTGACCGAACCAAATTTCCAGACCGAGCGCCAAAAACGAGCCCAAACCTAAAGCGATTCCATAAGGCATAGGCATTTTCGTCGGCGACGATTCTAAGTCAAGTTCCAAACGAAACGAACTGAGCAAAAGCCCTTGAACTCGCATCCAAGTTTCCGGCAAGGCTTTTTTGCACACGAGCAAGAGAATTGACATCAATCCCCCAAGCAGCGCCCCGTAGAGGAAAGCCCAGAGTGCAAAAGACTGCCAAGCGGGCTGCCCTAATCCTTTTATCGTCCCCCAAGCCACAATAAGTTTAACATCGCCTGCTTTCAAAAGGTTAAGGGCGAAGAAAGGCAACATAAAGGCTAAAGCGAAAGCAAAACCACCGATAGAGCGGACAAGCCCATCCCAGCCATTAAGAGCGTTAACCAAAAATCCAGCGAAAATTGCAGGGAAAGTTAGCCAGTTGGGAATTTTGTGCCATCGGGCGTCGGTGACAATGGCTATTAACGAAACTAATGCAACCAAAAAGTTGGCGAGCCAGTCCACTGACTGCAGCCTCCTTGCTTTGATTTCTTAAACAGCGGCTTTTCAGGCATAATTATACCGACAGTTGTTGACGGTTTGAAAACGAGTAAAAGGCGGGGTATTCAAAATGGCACGGCGTCGGACAAAGTTCGTTTGTCAAAATTGCGGTTACGAAAGCGCGCAGTGGTTGGGGCGATGCCCTCAATGTGGCGAGTTTAACACTTTGGTTGAGGAGTTTGAGGAAACAGAAATCACCGAAAAAGTAACTCCCCGTTCCGAGGGCGGGAGACCTCTCCCAGCAACTCAACTCCGCCGAAGACCACTTCAACGACTGTCAACGGGATTTCAAGAATTGGACAGAGTTCTGGGGGGCGGAATGGTGCTTGGAAGTGTCGCTATCCTGAGCGGTGAACCTGGTATCGGTAAGTCAACTTTGCTTTTGCAAGTCGCTGGTGTTATGGCGAGGCAGAACGGTCCAACCCTTTATGTCACTGGCGAGGAATCTCTGGAACAAATTGGGCTGAGAATAGACAGGCTCGGCGTTGAGCATGAGAAACTTTTCGTTTTGTCTGAAACGGATGTCACTGCCATCGGTGCTGCGATTGAAGAACTCAAACCGTGCCTGGCAGTTGTTGACTCAATCCAAGCAGCCTACCACCCACTTTTGGCATCATCACCAGGAAGCGTCAGTCAAGTCCGAGAAAGTGCAGCCTACTTGCTGAGAATTGCCAAAAGGATTGGCACTGCCCTTTTCTTGGTCGGACATGTGACGAAAGAAGGTTTCTTGGCTGGACCAAAAGTCCTTGAACACATGGTGGATGCAGTGTTGTATCTTGAAGGGGAGGCAAATTACACGCTGAGATTGGTCAGGGCAATGAAAAATAGGTTCGGTCCAACAGGCGAAGTCGGAGTGTTTCAATTGGACGAGAACGGTTTGACTGAAGTCCCTAATCCGTCAGAATGGTTGTTGTCACAGAGGAAAGAGCCTGTAGCAGGAACAATTGTGGCTGCCATAATGGAGGGGCACAGACCCCTGCTGGTAGAAGTCCAAGCGTTAGTCGCTCCAAATCCTTTCGGGATGCCGAGGCGCGTCGTGACAGGAGTTGACATAGGCAGGGTGCTTATGCTTTTAGCCATTTTGGAGAGGCATTTGCACTGTCGTTTCAGTGACCGAGATGTTTTCGTCAACATTGCAGGTGGATTGAGGGTGACCGAACCAGCAATTGACTTGCCTGTTGCCTTAGCAATTTTGTCCAGCAGGTTTGATGTCCCTATTTCAAGGGATGTCGCTGCTTTCGGTGAGTTGGGGCTAACAGGTGAAACCCGCCCTGTCCCGCAAAGCGACGCAAGGGTGAGGGAAGCCAAAAGGTTAGGGTTCTCAAAATGCCTTGGACCATCGGACGGTAAAGGGAAAAAGGACTGGTTGCCAGTTTCAACCATTGCTGAAGCGAGTCATTCTCTGAGATTGTTGCCGTCCCGTTAGCAAATGAACCGAATCAAGTAAAGAGAGACATCTTGGTGGGGCACTCTTGGCTCTTCCCCCCACCAAATTTTAGGGAGGTGAAAAAAAAATGAACAATTTGCAGCAATGGGGTTATCGGCTTTTTTTGGTAGTCATAACGACAGCCCTCGCTTTTTCTTTAGGCTGGGTTGGTGCCGTCATCGCAGACCAGTATACCGATTGGCTTCAAAAAGCATATCAGGTCTCCTTGAGCACTCGTCAGCAGCATTTAGTCAATATCGGCTTCATCATGATAGGTGTCTTGTCTGCATTGCTAATCAGCAGTTGGCTCACTCAACGGTTGTGGGTGATGTGGGAGACGATTGAGAACTTTCCCCCAGCAGACAAAATCGCTGTCCTGCTCGGTGTCTTGCTTGGTTTGGCTTTAGCCTACATGGTCTTGTTGATGCCGTTGATGCTGCTCAGGGGACGATTGCCTGCAACCCCTATGTTCGCTTTGGCTGTCGCAATCACTTCCATAATCGTCTATTTTGCGGTTCACACGCTGATGAAAGTTCGGGATGCTATGTCAGCCTCTTTCATCCAACAATTAGCCCAGATTCTCCAACCCGCAAAATTTGAAGAAGCACCAAAGGAAAGGAAGGCAATTTACGCGCGCGATAAAGTCTTGGACACCAACATCCTTATTGATGGGCGTTTGGCGGACATCGTTCGCACAGGTTTCATTGAAGGTCGTTTGGTAATTCCTTCCTTCGTCCTTCACGAACTCCGAATGATTGCTGACTCGGAAGACGAATTGAAGCGGGCGAGGGGCAGGAGGGGGCTAACAATCCTTGAGACTTTGCAGAACATGGACAACGCCTTCGTGGAAATAGTTGACACCTTTAGCCCCGATGTTGAGGCTGCACCTGATACCGATATGAAACTCATTCGCTTCGCAAAAGAACGGAACGCTTCCATCATCACCAACGACAACAACCTCCAAAAGATTGCGGAAGTGCAGGGCATCCCTGTTTTAAGCGTCAACGAATTGGCAACAGCCCTTAAGCCAGTTGTTCTGCCGGGCGAAGAGTTGACAGTTGTGATTCAGCGAGCAGGCAAAGAGCCAGGGCAAGGGGTCGGCTACTTGGACGACGGGACGATGGTTGTAGTTGAGCAAGGACGCCATCACATAGGTCACGAGGTGAAGATAAAGGTCACAAGCGTCCTGCAATCGCCTGTGGGCAAGATGATTTTCGGGGACTTTAAAGGCATCGTGAGACGCAATGTCATCAAGGTGGAAGGCGGTGACCTGTTTGATGACGACTTCAATAGTCCCCGCCGCAGGTAAAGGGACAAGGTTGGGCTCTCAAGTGCCGAAAGCGCTAATCCCCATTCTCGGCAAACCCATGATTTCTTGGACTATCGCTGCTTTGGAGCAAACCCCTATCGTTGATGCCGTTGTTGTCGTCGTTCCTTCGGAAGCCATTGACGCCTTTGAAAAGTTGAGAGTTGAGGAGGGCTGGCAGAAAATCGTGGCAATCGTTGCAGGCGGGGCGGATAGACAACAGTCGGTCTGGAATGGATTGCAGGCAATGCCCAAAGGGACTGAATGGGTCATCGTTCACGATGCTGCAAGACCTTTGGTCAAGCCTTCCTTGATTGTCGCCGTTTGGGAAGCGGCTTTAGAAATCGGGACGGCTGCAATTGCTGCATTGCCCTGCACTGATACGGTGAAACGAACCCTTGACGGAGTTTTAATTGCGGAAACATTGGACAGGGAGCAACTTTGGTTGGCTCAAACACCTCAAGTTTTCGCTGTGGAGTTACTCAAGGAAGCCCACGAACAAGCCATAAAAGATGGCTGCACAGCCACCGACGATGCGATGCTCGTTGAGCGAATGGGAGTTCCAATCAGGTTAGTGCCCGGCGACCCAACTAACATAAAAATCACCCACCCAACAGACCTGCTCCTCGCCGAAGCGATTTTACGGGAGAAGCAAAACCTCTAAGTCACGATGAAAAAGAAAGGGAGCGAGAAGCGGTCTCGCCCCCTCTTTTCCCAGTCAAAACGCCCTTTCACGGCAACTGATAGTTGTCGTTACAAGTATGGTCGTAAGGTGTCCCAGGTCCTAACACATCGCTTCTGGAGCGCCGCACATGAATCCACATGTTGACTGGTGAAGTTGTTTGTTGCGGCTTCATCCACTTTGCGTGTCCATCGGCGAAAACATAGTTCTTACCACCATTGTGCCGGGCTGTTTCACGCCTGAAAACCCAGTTGCACCATGTTCCCGTATCAGGTGCACATTGCAGTCCGCCCTCTTGGATAAGGATCAGCGACGCTGGACCTGCAAGCCCAGGACCAGTGAAAAGGGCAATTTCCCACTTCCGGCGCAAGGGGTCTCTATTGTAGCAAAATTGTGAACCGTTGATTTGGTAGTCCAAATATTGGGGATATGGAGAATTTTCGCGACCTGTTTCCCTCCACTCTTCACTACACGCCCAATCGGGGAACGAAGGGCAGTCAAAGATTTTCCAGTTCCTCAGGTAAGGTTGAGCCAAAATTCGCCAACTGGTGTAATGAGGGGCTGGTCCACCCATTTCTGCGCAAGGTCGCCCTGCACCGAACCTAACAGGTGGGTAGGTTTCGTCAGCATCGTCAGTATACATCTGCGCTGCCATGCCCATGTTCTTTGCGTTGTTTAAGCAGGCTGCCTGTCGAGCCTTTTCCCGTGCTTGGCTGAACACGGGGAACAGAATCGCCGCCAGAATGGCGATTATCGCGATGACGACCAACAGTTCAATCAGCGTGAAACCAACCGTCTTTCGCTTCAGCATTTGCTTCACCCTCCTTAGTTCTTAGTTTTGCGTTCATATGCACAGCTAAAGATTTTGCAACCAACCGTTGAGACCAAACTTGGTCTCACCTCTGCATTGGCGGGACAGGACCTGTCATCGGTCCGCCGGGGGATTTCATTTTTTCCTTCATCGGCAACTCAGGGAGCGATTGGTATTGCACCCGCTCCCTCCAGAAATAAATCGCCCCAGCAATCACGAGCACAATCACAATGATGAGCACCGCCAGCCATGTCGGAATCTCTTGTCTCATCACCAGCATCCTCCTCGCCATTGAGAATTTTTTCTGGACCACATGCCCGTCGTCGGAAAGCATAGCAAGAGGGCAAGGGGGTGTTAATGACCAAACTTGTCCTTTATAGCCCAAATTTTTGCATAATTGCTCCCGAAGACTTACAGAAGTGTGCAATCTTTCCAACAGTCTATGGCACTAACTTGTCTATCAGCGCTGCTGTCTTTGGATTCGGCGACCAAACTTTGACATGTTCCACTGCTTGGCGTGATGGGGCGAATCCGAAAGTCCTCTGGAACTGTTTGCGGAAGTAGTTGTAGTTGGAATAGCCAACCAACTGACAGATTTTGTGGGGAGAAACACCTGTCTCCGCTAACATTTGCTTAGCGATTTTCAGCCGCAACCTTTGAGCGTAAGCCCTTGGGTTTGTCCCCAAGTGTCTTCGGAAGAGTTTGCAAAGGTAGAACACACTTATCCCGCACTGCTTGGAAACATCCTCAAGTCGGCATGGGGCATCGTAGTTTTGAATGAGCCGAAGAATTGCTTCTCTAAGGGTCGCAGGCAATTCTGGCAGCATCAAACTGATTTCTGCCCACACCGAAACAGGAATAGGGGCTGGTTTGACGAGAAGGTGAAAGAAGGCTAAAAGCAGGCTTTTGCTGACCAATGAATCTGGACATCCACGCGTAATTGCCTCTTTCTCCCATTCCTGAAAAAGCCAGAACAATCGTTTGTCAACGACTGCATAAACAGGGCTTCGGAAGTGGGAATCGTCATCGAGGCAACACTGGTGAATTACTGCACCAAAAGGGTGGACATTGACCCAAAGCCAGCGTCCGTGCGGGACTGAGTTATTAACCGTTCCGTGAGGGAAGTGAAGGCAATTGTGCGGCACAAAAATACCATGACCTGCAACAAGGTGATACCAATTTTCACGAACATAAACCAACCCCTCACCTGAAAGCAGGAAGAGGAAAAAAGGCGCACTGGCAGGGTATGGTTTTTCCCTCAATCCCATTGTGCCCCAGTCAGAGAAGTGAACAAACCCAAAGTGCTTAGGTGTCGCTGTGGGCGGAGAGAAGAAAATCCTTGCGCCCTTCCTCTCTATGGCTGGTATGACTTTTTGGGCTATCAAGTTTTGGATTGTCCTGCCAATAGCCTCCTGCCCAACCATTGGCACAGTAGGGAGAACTTTCACCGTAAGCGCCTCCTTTCAGAGAATTCAGTTAGGCACGGTGTCCCTAAAGTCACCGAATTTGAGCGGCTCCAGAGCGACACTTTTGCGAACTTGCGTTGGCTTCATTCCAAATGTTCGCATGAACTGTTGGCTGAATTGTGACCACTTGGGGTAGCCAACTAAGGATGCAATGAGGGTTGGAGGGAGTTTGGTTTCCGTGAGCAATTTCCATGCTGCGCTCATCCTCAATTTCGCAAGGTAAGCCAACGGTGAGATTCCAACCCATTGCCGGAATAACCTACATAGGTGAGCGTGATTAACATGGCACCATTTTGCCAACTCGCTTAGACGAAGTGGACGGTTGTAGGAGTGGTGAAGAAACTGCAGCGCTTGCCTAACAGCAGGTGGCATTTCAACAAAAGAAGTTGGAAGCAGTTCCCAAAAAGTAGGAAGGAACGGTCGTGCCCTTGCTAATAGACCTAAAACAGCCATGATTGTCACTTTGTTGGGTTGCTCTTCTTTCATCAACAGTTCAGGAAGCCCCTCGTGGACAATAAGATAGCAGTTCCCTTCATAGTGCGCTTGAGGGGTTAACCGGCATTGGGTCACAATGGCTCCGAAAGTCGTAACTATGAATGTCAGCCACTCACTATAAGGTGTCTGGTTGCCCACCTTCCCGTGAAGGTCAATCTGAAATTCCTTCGGAGCCAAAATCCCAGCCAGAGCCTTTAGGACTTTATGCTTACCTTCAACCAGCACGACTGCTTGCCCTTTCAGCAGAAATGCCATTTGAGTGACCACATATTTTCTGGAGACAGGGGTTTGATGCTTCACAACGAGAACAACCTCTTGCGATGGAGGTGACGAGATTGCCTCTGGGCGAAGAAGGAACGAAGTCCCATTGACCTCCAACTGTGGCAGGACAATGTGCTCAATCACTTCCGTTATCTTCGTCCACTCGTCTTGTCCTGAAATTAGCAACACATTCGGTAGCAAGTTCGTCACTCCTCTCGTTTCAAGTTTGGAGCAACTTGCGCTAACCTTCAACGACAGCCCTCATCTTCTCCAACCCAATCCTTGCGACTTCGTATGAGTCTTGTTGCCAGTAAGTTCGGTTGAATAACTCAAGGGAGATGACACCTTTGTAGCCTCGGCGCTTGACTTCGGCGACGAGTTCTTTGAGGGGCAAATGACCGTCGCCAGGCATGACGCGAACTTCGTCACCGACCAGTTCCCTTTGAAGACCTGCAGGGACATCGTTGAAGTGCAAAATCCCAATTCGGTCGCCCGTCAGGTCAGGAACATCGTCAAGGGAAGAGTTGCCTCGCCAAAGGTGAAATGGGTCAAGGACAATAGTCGCATCAGGGTCGCCAGTTCGCTTGACAATTTCCCACGCTTGGTCAACTCTGGAGACTTTGGGCGAGAAACCCAAAAACTCCATCATCGGTAGGACACCGAACTCACGCCCGATTTTCATCAAATCGCTAAACCGCCTTGCCGCATCTTCAACATCAAGCGGGACAGGTTCATGTCTCATTGACGGCGATGCAACAACTCTCTTGCATCCCAATTTTGCCGCCAACTCCATCAGCCCTTTGCACTCATCCAAAGCCCGAAGGTAGGCGTCGCCGTGAGCGTCCATCCAACCGTGCAGGGCAATCATGCTCGGGACTTGGAGTCCCGCATCCTGAAGCATCTTGACAACATCCTCAACCGAACCACCTTCGTTTTGAAAGTTTCGGATGTCGGCAAACCAAAGTTCAATTGCCTGATAGCCTGCATTCGCTGCAGCCTTGATTTTGTCCGGCAAAGACGCAGGTTGAATTGTGCTCGTGTTCAGGCAGTAAACCCAACCCATCTTCAACCCACCTCCTTTCAAATCTCCTTCGCCAATGAGTTTGTCACACCGTCTTCGCGTCAACCCTTCGTGAGAGTGTTCTAAAAGTCAAAAGTTCCTTGCTATGCTACGGGCTTTAGCCCTTAGTTGATGACGAGTTCAATGAGCGCCGACTTTAGTCGGCGAATTTTCTCGGAGGGTCGGGCTCCTGCCCGACCGTGATAAACGGTCTGCCAGAGGCAGACCCTCCGAAGTCTGACTCTGCCCAACCGTGAAATTTCGGCACGGCAGTAGCCGTGCCCTCCGATTTGTCGCCGAATGAATTCGGCGCTTAAGGAAAATTCGTCATCAACCACTGGCTGAAAAAGTGGCATAGGCATTTTAGGACACTCTCACCCTTCGTTCCCCGAAAACTGCCTTCAAGCCCACACGAACTCCAATCAACCCAAGTGCTGCTGCTATTCCGCCACCGAGCAACCAATGGACTTGCGAAAGCAACAATCCCCCCATTGCCACCAAGCCGCCGTAAATCAACGCTACCCCACCAATCCATCCGAGCACCCAACGCCAGTTCAACGGTTCTGAAGGCAAACCTGCTGCTTCAGCAACGGGCTTCCACCAGCCGGGCGGTCTGACTTTGCGGTAAAAGGTCACGAGTTTTTCCATCGGTTCAGGTTGAGTTACCAATGTGACGAGAACCCATGCAACTTGAACGAGCACTACGATTATGAGCAACCTCAGCGGGAAACCCTCAGTTGTTGCGAGATATGCCGCAATCGGATTGCCGAGCCAAGCGAGCAGGTAAATTGCGCTGTTGACAACCAATGCGGTTGCCATCGCACTGATTTCGCTCCAAGCATTAACCCTCCACCAAAGCCAGCGCAAGATTGAGACCAAACCAATTCCAGCGCTCAATCCCGCGAGCAACTTCCACGCCGCTTCAACTCGCTCAGTGACTAAAGCCGTTGCCACTCCCAAAACCAAAATCACCGCTGTCGCAATCTTCCCGACAAGGACATAGTGGCGCTCATCGGCGTTGGGCTTAATGAAGGGTCGGTAGAAATCGTTGACGAGGTAACTCGCTGCCCAGTTCATGTGGGTGTCCATCGTGCTCATGAATGCTGCTAACATCGCAGCGACCATGATTCCCAAAGCCCCCGGCGGCAGCATTTGAACCATCATTGCTGGATATGCACCTTCTTCGCCCAAAGGTTTTTGCATCTTGGGCATGAGCATCAGCGAAACCAAAGCGACTACAATCCACCACCAAGGTCGCAGAACATAGTGAGCGAAAGCGAACCATAGAAACGAGAGGACTGCATTGCGCTCGTCTTTGGTGGCGAGAATCCTTTGGGCTAAATAGCCTTCGCCGTCAGGTCGCCCAACCGCCCACCACTGGACGAAGATGTAAGTCAGGAAGGCAAGCCAAAGTTCTGGGTCAGATGGTGACGGAACGAATGCCAAAAGTTTGGTGTGCCCTTGTTCGCTCAGCCTTTGAACTAACATTGCACCACCACCAATTGCCCCTAACGCTGCCACTGCCAACCAAA
>Ga0209393_1000316_pt1 | contig 24614 bp, 34 predicted proteins | sample SSWtaG_2_FD_184117 | JGI IMG/M metagenome (GOLD analysis project Ga0209393, IMG submission 184117) | Hot spring microbial communities from Sandy's Spring West, USA to study Microbial Dark Matter (Phase II) - SSWsed_130316 (SPAdes)... | ecosystem: Environmental > Aquatic > Thermal springs > Hot...
CCCCCGCCCTCTCCGCAAAGGCGATGAGCTTCTCCAGCTTATCCGCCTCAATTCTTATGGGGGCGTATTTAGACCTGTACTTCACCTCAAACACCAAGACCCGCCCTCTACATATGGCGACTACGTCGGGGACGTATCTCTTCCTGACTCCGCCGCCCGACGAACAGCCCCTCAAAACAGCGCAACCCCTCTCCCAGAAGAAGTTGGCCAGTTCTCTCTCCTTCGCCGAGCCCTTGCGTTTTACGCTCATATGATCTCTACCTCTCTGTACCAGTTACACATCAGCCTCTCGGCGATGTCGCACCCCGTGCAGTCGCATCTCAGCTCGCCCTTTACGGCGAGCTCCACTGCGCGGGGGTCGAAACTTCTTGCGTCAAGGAGGAAGCCGTCTACGGGCTTGCCCGCCAGCGCGCCTAGCTCGTGTCTATTTCTTACGTAGTAAACCCCCGGACCCCGGTATTCGGCGGCGGGATATATCGGTATCACGTTTCCCCTCCTAACAGAGAGGCCCCAGACGTAGATGGTAAGGTCCGGCCTAAGCTCTCTGGCGAGGGAGATCCATAGCCTGCTTCTGGTCTTCAGCACAACTCCGTGGCTGGCCCTCCGCAGTGCTGTGTGGAGACATTGGAGGTCCTCGCCCACAAGGGGGATTACTCTGGGATCGAAGCTCTCACATGTAGGTATTACTTGAGGGAGGTCCACGTCGATGAACTTTTCGCCATATAGGAGGATCACAACTCCTCTTCAAATTCTTCTCCCAGCTCTTCTTCGCCGCCTTCCTCTACGTACAACACGCCGAGTTCCTTAAGCTGGTTGTACAGCTTCTGAACAGCAGAGGCCACGTCTTTCTCTGACTTGGCTCCTGTGCACACGATCTTGCCTGAGCCGAATATCAGGATGACCACACGCGGAGAGGACATCCTATAGATCAAGCCTGGGAACTGCTCAGGCTCGTACATCGCATTTTCAAGCATTAACACCGCCTGTTCTAGGTCTACCTCGGCGTGGAGGTTGCCGCTAGCCACTATGTTTTGTATCTGCACCTCGGGGTCGAAGGGGACCTCGGCCCCGTGGTCTCTGAGCAGTTTTACCAAAGCCTTCACGGCGTTTTTCAAATCCTCCTCGTTCTTGGCCCCGGTAGCCACCATCTTGCCTGTGCGGAAGATCAATGCGGAGATTCTAGGCTTGGTGAGGCGGAGTATTAAGCCGGGGAACTGGTCGGGGTTGTACTCAGCCATCGTCAGTCTCTCGGCGAGTCTCTCCAAGTCGAGTTCCACCCCCAGATTTACCGTGGCCACGATGTTCTCGATACGATACGCGGGTCCTCTGGAAGACATATGTCAGTTTATAAACCCGTATTTAAATATGCCTGATACGAGATAACCTGATACTTAAACCAAAACGCCTTCCCCCGGAGCCGGAGAAATCTTTTAAACACCACACACCTACATGCCTATGGGTGGGAAGAAGCGTCCTACGCTAAGTCAGCTTGCCAAAAAAGCCGAGAAAGAGAAGGCGCAAACACAGCCCCAGAAAGGTAAGAAGGAGGTGAAGAAGGAGGAGGCGCCGGCTAAGAGGACTATCCAGACCCTCGACGAGAAGGTGTTTCAAACCATTGCTAAGGAGGTGCAAGGCATGAAGGCGGTCACTCCCTACGAAATCGCGTCTAAATACGGCATAAAGATGTCTGTGGCCTTTAAGGTATTGAGGAACCTACGCGACAGGGGTGACTTGGTGTTGGTCGCCAAGGGGCACAGAACCGAGATATATATACCTGCCAAAAGGAGTTAAAGAGGTAAGCCCTCGCGCCTAATTGCCCGTTTCAAATTGACCACGCCTTCTTCCCTCATCTCTACCACATCTGACGACCTTAAGATCTCTAGCGCCGTCCTCACCGTCCTTTGATCGGCCTTAGACATCCTCGCAACGTCGTCGATGAGTCTCAGCACTCCGGCGCTGGGGTAGGTCGCCAAGTAGTTAAATATGGCGTTTAGGACGGACTCGGCCTTCGTCCTCTCGATTTTTGCTTCATCGGCGAATAGAGACACCAGCCTATCCCAGCCGGCTTCCTCTTTTTTCGCCTCTCCAACTTCCTTAATTTCTCTCTGCAACTCCCTCAAGGGGGTCTTTCCCGGCGTCTCCTGCGGCTTCGGGGGCTGGGGGCTGGGAGGCTTTTCGGGTTTCGGCTGTGGCTGACGGAACGGCAACTTTTCCTGTCTAGCCTCTTTGACGGGCTTTGGCTTGGGGGCCGGGGCTACGGCGTCTGTTAGTTGCAACGTCACATTGCCGACGACGACCTCGGGGCCTGATGCGAGGCATCCAGTTTTTGCACATATCACAGTCTTGGCTAGGACGCCTAATGCCTCTTGTTTGGCTTTTCCGCCTTTGTACAGCTCAGAAATCACCACTGCTATGGTGGTCCGTCTTTAAAAAGTTAGGCCTCTTTTGTCTCCACTAGTTTCCAGTAGGCTATCTTTCCCCTCTTCACCTCTTTGACGAGGTTCTCCTTCTCCAAAAGCTTGAGGATGTAGAATATCTGCGAGTGGCTAAGCCCCGTCATCTGTATAAGCCGGCTGGTGGTGAGCTCTCCATATGTCCTGAGGTACTCTATCACTTGTTCTTTGCGCTCAAAAACTTTGTCAGTCTGCCTTCTCGGCATGTGTAGAAAAAGACGCGACTTTTTTTGCTGGTGTTTAAACGGGCTGTATTATTCAAATAGTTTTATCATTTTACGCATCTTGAGATACTGCGCATAGTCGACGTATATCTTGTCGCGCAACATCTCCTCAACCGTGGGCACGCTTGTTTTCTGCATCTCAGCTATTAGGTCAGTTACTGTGAACACAAAGGCGTTAGAGCCTGCGCCGCTTCCAAACGGCACCAGCAGGATCTTGTCGCCTGGCTTAGCTGTGTCCAGCACTTTCGCGAAGCCCATAAGCGCGGAGGCGTTGTACGTGTTTCCGATGTGTGTGACGACTATGCCGGGCTTAATTTTTTCTATCGGGATATTTAGCATAGAGGCGGCGCGGACGGGAAATCTGCCGTTTGGCTGGTGAAACACAACGTAGGTGAAGTCGCTCGGCTTGTAGCCGTATTTCTCCATAAGCCCCTTGGCCGCCCCCACTATGTGTCTAAAGTAGGCGGGCTCGCCTGTGAAGCCCTCGCCGTGCATCGGATACGGCGACCCCTCTCTACGCCAGAAGTCTGGCGTGTCTGAGACGAAGGAGTACATGGCCTCAAGCTCCGCGGCTACGCCGTCTTTCCCAACCACGAGGGCCGCCCCGCCGCTGCTGGCCGAGTACTCTAGGTGTTCTCCAGGCTCGCCTTGTGACGTGTCTGTGCCGACGGTCATGCCGTATTCCACCCTCCCGGAGTCCACAAGCCCTATAGCCGCCACGAGCCCCTCGCTGCCGGCCTTGCATGCGAACTCCATGTCTACGGCAAATACATTGTTGCTGAGCCCCAGCGCGTCGACGAGTACGGAGGAGATGGGCTTAACCGCGTACGGTTTCGACTCGGTGCCTGCGTAAACAGCCCCTATACGCCTTGGGTCGATCCCAGCTCTCCTGATGGCCCGCCTGGCGGCCTCCACCGCGATCGTCACGGCGTCTTCGTCCAGGCCCTCAACGCTTTTCTCGTCTACTAGGTACACGTCTACTATGCGGAGGGGGTCGTCGCCCCATATCCTAGCCACCTCCTCAGTCCTTACGCGGTATTTCGGGATGTAGGCGCCCCAGCCGACTACGCCCACGCGGCTCATATCCCTCCCACGGGCCTGAACTTGTAGCCGTACATAACCAAGCCGTGTTTCCCATCAGCAACCACTCTCCGAAACACCACCTCCATCTTGGTCCCCGGCGCGAGCTTATCCGGCTGAGCGTCGACTATCTGCCCAGTCACTCTCACGCCGTTGGAAAGCTCCACGAGCCCCACAATCAGAGGCTTCTGCTTCAGGAAGTCCGTCCCCACCTGGTGCAATACGGTGTACTCCACGAGTCTGCCCTCACGGGGGAGCTCGACGTTTTCAAGCTCCGTGGAGCCGCACCTACACTTCACCACAGGCGGGAAGTACACGGCCCCGCACCTTCTGCAACGCCTAGCCACCAGTCGGTAGTAGTGAGGGATGTTCCTCCAGTAGATCGGTACCGATTCGTGTCTCATGTTCCCCACCCTAAAACACGTTTTTATACTTTGTCATATTCCCACAACGACAACCGTCGAAACTCCGTCGACACCGCCCATGCTGTGTACCACTCCGTAGTTCCCGTCTACACGCTTAAACTCCCTGCCCATCAATTGCCAAGCCACCTCCACAAGCTGGTAAACCCCCGTGGCCCCCAGCATGTTTCCTCTGGATTTAAAGCCGCCACTTAGGTTCACAGGCAGGTCGCCGTCTCTTATTGCGGCGAGGGCCTCACCTTTCCTCACTACGCCCAACGACTCCACCGCGAGGACCCCGAAGATGGAAAAGGAGTCATGGACCTCGGCTGTTGCCACGTCTTTCGGCGTGATTTTGGCTTTCTCAAAGGCGCGTTTCGCCGCCTCGTTCAGGCTATAAAGCGCGTCGTACTCCGGCCTTAGGTTAAACGCCCACGTATTTGTAGAGGTGGCGACAGACAGTATACGCGGCCCGTCTTTTCTGCCGTTGCAGAGTACGGCGGCCGCGGCGCCATCTGCGAGGGGGCCTACGTCGTAAAGCCGTAGAGGCTCGCTTACTATTTCGCTGTTCACCGCGTCCTCCAGCTTTATCTGTCTTCTGAAGTAGGCGTAGGGGTTCCCCACGCCGTGGCTGTGCATCAAGACAGCCCACCGGGCCAGGTCTTCGTATTTATATTCATACTTCTTGAGATATATCTTGGCCATGAGCGCTGCGTAGGATAGAGGAGTTATGCCGAAGTACCGCTCAAAATATGTGTCGAGCGTGGTGGCGTATATGTCTTGTTGCTGGTTGCTCAAGACGTCGTTAGGCTTGTCGACTCCCACCACGGCGACGCAGTTATACTCCTCAGACCTCAGCGCGTGGTAGGCAAGAGCCGTAGCGGCGCCTCCGGACCCGTCTCCGTTTTCCACCCTGTATACAGGGATTTTGTCTAGGCCTAGAGACTCCAACACGTAGGCTCCCAGGATTTGTTGCTTGTTGGCAAGCTCGGTGGTAGAGGAGGCGATGAACAACGCGTCTATGTCGGCCTTGGCATCTGAAAGAGCCTTGTCGAGGATCTCGGCGGCCATGTCGTCGATGTTTTTTCCGTAGTGCCTGCCTGCTTGATAAAGTGCGGCTCCGGCCAGGAATACGTCTTTCATCGAAAGGTTATAAAGCCAACTTATTAAAATGTTTCTAATGGAACCAAAGCTTCACGAGTTCGATAAGATATACGGCGACGCCAATAAGGCCGCTGAGGCGCGGCGCCAGTACCTAGAGAAGGCAACCGGCGTGAAGCTGGAGAACATCGGCAAGACGGTAATAGACCTAAACACGGTGGTGGGTAGAAACATAGAAAACGTGATCGGCGCCGTGCAGATCCCCGTCGGCGTCGTGGGGCCTCTGCTTATAAGGGGCGACCACGCCAACGGCCACTATTACGTCCCGCTGGCCACCACCGAGGGGGCTCTTGTGGCTTCAGTAAACAGGGGGGCCAAGTTCATCACTGAGTCAGGCGGCGCAAGGGTCAAGGTGCTGAAGGACGGAATGGCGAGGGCCCCGGTGTTTAGACTGCCTTCGCTTATAGACGCGGTGGAGTTTGTGGAGTGGGTACATCAACACTTTGACGACTTGAAAAAAGCCGCGGAGTCTACGACTAGACATGGAAGGCTTAAGGAGGTGCAACCCTTCATCGTGGGCAACTACGTGTGGCTGAGGCTGTTATACTTCACAGGAGACGCCATGGGCATGAACATGGCGACTATAGCCTCTGAGGCCGTGGCAAGGTACATCCATGAGCATTTCCCAAAGGCGAAACTCGTCGCGCTTAGCGGCAACATGTGTGTGGATAAAAAGGCCAACGCGGTGAACTTCCTGCTGGGCCGGGGGAAGACCGTTGTGGCGGAGGCCGTGATAAAAAAAGAAACGCTGGAGAAACTCGGCATAACTGCGGAGGAGGTCCACGACGTGAACGTGAGGAAGAACCTCATAGGCTCCGCCTTGGCTCATTCCTACGGCTTCAACGCCCACTTCGCCAACATAGTCGCCGCCATATTCATAGCGACGGGACAAGACGCGGCCCAGGTTGTGGAGTCCAGCATGGGCATAACCTCCACAGAGCCTAGAGAAGATGGGCTTTACATTTCGGTCTTCCTGCCGAGCCTGGAGGTCGGCACCGTAGGCGGAGGCACCGGCTTGCCTACTCAGAGGGAGGCATTGGCGCTTCTCGGCGTTGCGGGTCCGGGCAACCCGCCGGGGACCAACGCTTTGAAGTTCGCGGAAATAGTGGCCGCGACTGTGCTCGCCGGCGAGCTCAACCTGTTGATCGCGCTGGCGAGGAATGAGCTGGCCTCGGCTCACCAGAGGCTGGGAAGGGCTAGGTAACGCTTTGGCTTATCTTGTGGGCGAACTGACGTATTTTCGGCAACAGGTTTTCTATGTGCCACAGCGGGTTAACGAAGACTATGAGCCAGCCCCTTTTGTTGGGTAGCTCAAATATGCCGACTTTGTAGTTGGCGTATTTCACGGTGACGTAGTGGAAATCGCCGAGGTTCTCGTCTTGGTTCTGCCTGATGATGTTAATTATCTCGATGAGGTTGGTGACCTGCCTCAACGTCTTCGCGGTTAATGTATTTGGGAGGTGATGTATGAGGGGTACGCCTCGCCCGTCGAGAATCGTCACGCCTTGTATAGCCTCGTTTATGATCTCTGTTACTATAATTCGCTTGAGGTCCGTGGCCGCCGAGGTCTTGTTGTCTGTTTTATGCGGTGAAACGTAGATTACCACGAACATCCTTGTAGAGATACTTTATAAGCTTTAACGCCGGCGGTATTACCGCTAATTTTGTTTTTAACCCTCACTCACTAATATACGTGGGCGAGTTCGAGGAGGAGTTTGAGGAGCTTGAAGAAGAGGTCAAGGAATACGAGGGCGAGGCGATTGAGGAAAGCCGGATTAAGGGCGTTGTCTCTAACGCCATACCCCCCTCTGTTGTTTTATCTGTTGTCTACGACGGGGCTGAAGGAAAGGCGTTGGTTAAGCTCTACGATCCCGTCGGCGATACTGTGTATTATTGGTATGACAACACAGGGCACAGACCTTACCTTATCACCAACAAGACGCCTGAAGAGATAGTGGAAAAGATGCCCGAGGTACTACGCCGCCCGGGCTTCAGCCATTTCGACGTGGAGGAGAAATACGACGCGTTACACGACAAAAAAATCTTGGTTACGAAGGTATATGCCAAAGACCCGCTCTCAGTCGGCGGCGGGAAGAACTCGTTGAGAGACATATTAGGGGAGACGTGGGAATCTAGGATAAAGTACCACCACAGCTATCTCTTCGACCGCAACATAATCCCTGGAATGTGGTACCGGTCAAACGGCAACGGGCTGACTCCGGTGGAGATCTCCATCCCGCCGGAGATCAAGTCGACCCTCGGCAGTGTGTTCCAGCCCGAATACGGCAAGGTAGCCGAGGAGTGGATCCCTCTCTTCCAAGCGCCGGTGCCTCACATCCGGAGAGTGGCCATAGACGTCGAGGTCTACACGCCTCAGGAGAACAAGATCCCCGACCCGCGGGAGGCGGAGTACGAGATCATCTCAGTGGCGCTGGTGGGTAGCGACGGGCTTAGACGCGTGTTGATGCTACGCAGGCTGGGCACCGACGCGGAGTTGAGATACAGGCCTGACTACGAGATAATATTTTTCGACAGCGAGTACGAACTGGTCAGAGAGGTGTTGAAAACAATCACTCAGTACCCCGTAGTTGTGACCTTCAACGGCGATAACTTCGACCTGCCCTACATCTACAACAGAGCTCTGGCTCTGGGAATATCCAAAGAGGAGATGCCTATAGCGGCTAAGAGGGACTACGTCAGTGTGGCGCCCGGCGTTCATATAGACATGTATAAGTTCTTTGCGATAAAGGCCATCGAAGCCTACGCATTTGGTGGGGTTTATAGAGGCGAGAGAGGTCTCGACGGAATTGCCTATGCCATCCTCGGCGTGAGAAAGCTCGAGCGACAGAAAAACGTCTCTAGGATGGACTATTGGGAGCTCGCCGAGTATAACTACAGAGATGCGTTGATAACGCTCTACTTCACTCTGTACAACGGCGAGATGGTCATGAAGCTCATCCTGCTCCTCTCAAGAATTGCCAAGATGCCGATAGAAGACATAACCAGGTCGCAGGTCTCCGCGTGGATTCGTAACATGCTCTACTACGAACACAGAAGGAGGGGCTGGCTCATACCCAACAAGGAGGATATCTTAAAAGAGAAGGGCTCTGTGCACACAAAAGCCATCATAAAGGGCAAGAAATACGCCGGAGCCGTCGTGTTGGACCCGCCACTGGGCATATTTTTCGACGTGTACGTACTCGACTTCGCCTCTCTGTACCCCACGATAATAAACAAGTGGAACCTCTCCTACGAAACCGTCAACTGCAGGCCCAACGCCGAGAGGCCTATACCGGAGCTCCCGCACACCGTGTGCCGCGACAAGCCTGGCCTCACAAGCACGCTCGTCGGCATTTTGAGGGATCTTAGAGTGCATGTTTACAAAAAACTCGCTAAAAAAGCGCCGACCCCCACCGAGAGACAACTCTACGACGTGGTTCAGAGCGCGATGAAAGTTTTCATAAACGCGTCATACGGCGTCTTCGGCGCCGAGACATTCCCGCTGTACTGTCCACCTGTGGCGGAGCTCACCACGGCGCTGGCCAGATACATAATGACCAGCACAGTACTGAAGGCCACGGAGCTGGGGTTGATACCTGTATATGGCGACACGGATTCGTTATTTCTATGGAACGTTACAGAGGACAAAATTAAAAAACTTATTGAATATACGGAGAATATTGGTATAGATATAGAGTTAGATAAAATATATAAATTCGTGATGTTTAGCGGACGGAAGAAGAACTATCTCGGCGTAGCCAAAGACGGCGGCGTCATCGTCAAGGGTATTGTGGCTAAGAAACGCAACGCGCCGCCTTTTGTAAAAGAATTAGTAGAAGACATTATAAATAACTTGAAAAACATAAATTCGGTAGATGATATAGTAAAAACAAGGGATATAATAATAGCAATGGTAAAAGAGGCTGAGACTAAGATAAAAGAGAAGAAGATCACGTTAGACAAACTTGGCATAAAAATGGTCCTGAGCAAAAACTTGGATGAATACACTAAAAACAAGCCTCAACACGTGAAAGCCGCTGAACAACTCATGAAATATGGCATCCAAGTAGGTAGAGGCGACGCAATAATTATAATAAAGACTAAGGACTCCGTGGGAGTCAAGCCGATCCAACTTGCGAGGATAGACGAGATAGATGAAAAGAAATACCTAGAATACGTCAGCACATCTCTTGAACAGATACTGGAGGCGATGGGCGTATCTATCGAGGAGCTCAGAGGCGCGACGCGTCTAATCTAGCTTCCCACCCCTACAGTTATTCAAACACTTCTTCCTCTTCAGACGCCGAGAGACTCTGCACGACGCCTCTGAGAACCTCCTCCGTGGTGACGTCGTCTATATACGGAAACACAACCGTGGCGTCGCCGACTTGGAGACTCTCCCCAGCCCACTGTGCACCATGGACAATCTCGAAAATAGGCAACGTGACCTCCACCCTGTTTTCCACCCTCTTCGGGGAGTACTTCCTAATCTTCTCCAGCAACTCCCTCGTCAAAGGCGCCGGGTACGACACTGAGTAGTAATCCCTTAGGATGATGAAGTCCGACGACGCGGGATCCCACGACTTTATCAGTTCCACGGCCACATCCTTAACCGCCTCCATGACATCCTTATTTACAACTTCCCTCTTCACTACGCTGTTTTTAGAGACCTTAGCAACCACGCTCATTATGCGCCAACCAGACCCATTATTTAAAACTTAACCTTCTAAACACCACAAAACCTCTGTAGAGGGCCGCTACACTCACCAACGCGGCGTATAGATAAAGAAGAGGCGAGATAAGGAGCGGGAAGACGACGCCCGCAACCGCAGTCAGGAAAAGGTAGGCAACTCTCTCGCCGCGTTCCATAAACCCGATGCCCCTAACCTCTACGCCGAGCGCCTCTCCTCTGCACCGCGCGTAGCTTATCCCGTAGGTCCCTACCAAAGCGACGTAGACCACCAACGGGTCCACGTGTCCCCAGAAGTAGGCTAGATATGCAGCATCGGAATATCTGTCAAGAAATGAGTCCAGAAAAGCCCCCCCTCTGGAGACTGCGCCCCTGCTTCTGGCGACTGCGCCGTCTAACCCGTCTAACAAGCCAGACACCAATATGAAGAGCCACGGCGGGAGGCCGTAAATCAGCACCAGAGGCACGCCGCCCCAAGCCATTAGCCCAGACGCCAACGTGAGCAGGTTTGGGCTCAAGGGGATGCGCCTCCCAAGCTTGTCCAGGTTCACAACCCTTCTCAGCCTCTCGGAAACCACTGCCGGTTAGACGTGTTAATTAAAATTGTCTCTTAAGCACATACGCCACATACACTGCGGCTTGCCAAGACATATACGGCAACGGCCCCAGCGAGATCCACACGGCGCGTCTAGACAGGAGCTCCTCGTCCTCCGGCGAAAGGCCGTCGTGATCGCCGAAGATAAACAAGCCGTCGCCCTCCAGACGCACATCTGAGATGTCTCTACCGCTTTCATGCAGATAGTACACATGTCTATATTTTGCCAGGATGCTACGTAAATCGGCCTTAAACGGCTCCTGGGCTAGGAGCCAGGAGGCGACCATACGCGCCCGGCCGGAAGGCACAGACGTTATGCGGTATGTCGTCCCGTCGCACAGCATTACATACACCTCGCGCACGCCCCCGCGGAGAGACTCCACCACGAAATCCACAAGGACGTCAAACCTGTTCTTAACTAGGCAATTGACATCGAGAGACCAAGGACACGCGACGTCGCTTTTTATCAAAAACGCGCTCAAATGACTTGCTGAAGCGGCACCCTCCTCTTCCGCTCCTCTCTAGGACGCACCTTGATTACACCGAAGAACACGGCACAGTTTATACAGTAGCGCTTGGTTACCAAGTAGCGCGATATGATGACGCCCTGCTTCTCAAGCTCCCTGGCCAGGTCGGGCGGCACGGGAGAGTGAGGAACCGTCAACCTCACAGCTTTAGACCTAGGCGTCACCTTTCCGCAGTTGTCGCAGTACACATACGGCTCCCGCCCCTTGTCGCCCTTCTTACGGCCTCTGTTTTTCCTCTTTTTCGGCACGGCGCCTCTACTGAAGTAGTTTTTAAATTTTTCTTGACTTAATAGCGTTGAGACAGCCTAAGCCAAATCTCGGCACGCCTCTCTCTACACGCTAAGTCGCGCAGGTCGTATCCGCCTACAGATGCGTCTGCATCCAGGGGGATGCCTAAGCTCTCCGCGCCTATGAGCTCTTGGATCTTGACGCCGCATTCGTTGTCGCCGCTCCACGGCACCTCAACCACCTTCCCGCTGTTGATGGCGTTTTTCGCGGTCTCCATGTCCTCCGTCCGCACAATTCTGTTTTTCAGCTCGTCCCAGGCCCTTCTCCGCAGGTTATCTTCCACAGTCTTCATCAAGGTCCTCACGGCGTCTACGAGCTCGTCGAGTTTTACGGCGTATTTCTCGAGGGTGTCTCTACGCGTGACGACTACTTGCCTCTTCTCGATGTCGCGCTTCCCTATCTCCAACCTGAGGGGTACGCCCTTAAGCTCCCAGTAGTAGAACTTCCAGCCGGGGGTCTTGTCCTTCCTGTCGTCGACGTGGACGCGGATGCCAGCGCCTCTAAGCGCCTTCGCCGCCTCCTCCACCGTAGGCATTATTGTAGGCAACTCCTCCTCGCCGTAGAATATGGGCACAATAACCGCCTGTATCGGGGCGAGGTTAGGCGGCAACGTGGTTCCTGCATCATCGCCGTGTGTGATGAGCATGGCCGCTATGCTTCTCTCCGATATGCCGTATGACGTGGTGTGGGCGAGCTTCCTAACGCCGTCTGCATCTAGATACGTCACCTCGAAAACCTGCGTGAAGTTGGTCCCCAGGTAATGCACGGTGCCTATCTGCAACGTCCTGCCGTCGGGGAGGGCTGTGTCGAAGGCTATCGTGTACTCCGCCCCGGCAAATTTGTCCCAATCAGGTCTCTTGTTTATCATATACGCCAGACACATCTCGTCGAAAATCCTCTTGTATATCTCCACAGCTTCGCGTATCTGCCTCTCGGCGTCCTCCCTATCTACATGCACCGTGTGCGCTTCCTTAAACATGCTAATCTCCCTCAGCCGAATCATGGGATGCGTCATCTTCGTCTCCGCCCTAAACACACTGACGATTTGGTACAGCTTAAGCGGGAGGTCCTTGTAGTCCTGTACCCACAGCTTCACCATAGGCATAATAGCCGTCTCTGAGGTAGGTCTCAGCACAAGCCTCTCGCCAGCTTCGCCGCCCTTAGAGACCCAGAACACCTCCTTCTCGAAACCCCTTATGTGTTGCGACTCCTTCCCAAAAAACTCGTAGGGGATAAAGACGGGGAACAACACCTCCTCGTGGCCGGTCTCGTCGTGCAAACGACGTATTAAGCTCTCCACGTTGCGCCTGAGCTTCATGCCGTAGGGCCGCCACACATATGCGCCCTTTACGGGGTAGCGCACGTCGTAGAGCTCCGCCTCCCGCAGAAGCCAGTGAAACCACTCTATCAAATTCTCCCCAAGTTTCTCCCTGCGGTGAGGCCTCGCCTCTCTGATAAGCTCCATGCCCGTTGCTTTAAGAAACGTTTAAAAATTATCCCCGCCGACCGGACAAAATCCAGCCGGTATGTACTACGTCGAAAGTCTCCGGCCTCAATTCGCCCACCACCGGCTTCCAGCGGCGCAGAAACACCTCCTGGATTGCCAAGTCGTAGAAGCCGTACTGGCGCAAAGCCTCGACGCTCTTTCCGAGGTGCTCCACCGTCGTGGAGTATATCACCACAACGCCGCCCGGCTTCAACACCTCCGCGGCGTGACCCAAGGCGTTCCAGGGGTCGCCCATGTCAAGCACCACCGCGTCTACACGAACCGAGCCGAAGCCAAACTGCACCACGTCTCTCAGCTGGAGCTCCACATACTCCTCCAAGCCGACGCTTTTTAGGTTCCTCACCGCGACGCGCAGGTGGTCAGCTCTTTTTTCGAAGCTGTACACGAGACCCCAAGGCCTCACGTACCAGGCCAAGACTGCGGTTAAGAAGCCGGAGCCCGTCCCCGCCTCAGCCACCCTTGAGCCGGGACCGATGGCGGCCGCCTTGACTATATATACGGCGTCTTTGGGATATATGGCCTGGGCCCCCAGTCGGAACCTGTGCTCAATAACATCAAACACAGTGGCTGGCATCGCCTTAAATCTCACGCCAAGCGACGAAACTATTGAGGCTCCATGCGGCGCCCCAACCAAGACGTCGGTATCTACATACCCCCTAATGGTCTGAACGCGTCCCACGCCCGCCCTCACCACGGCCCTGTACCCCCCACGCTCCTCAATCAGCAAAACCCAGTCGCCACGCTTAAACACAAGGGAGGCTTTAACCCTATTTAAAACCTAGCCGCCACGTACCACCTCCGGAAGTATTTCATAACCGCGGCGACGTCTCTATCTCTCCTAGTTGCAACAGCCCGGTAGCTGGTTAACAACACGTCACCCTCTTCAAACCCGGCGGCAGAGGCGGAAATCGCCAGCGGCACAACCACATCTGACATCACTTTATACAGAGGCTCCCTCCCCCTGCTCTTCAACACTAGACACAGCTTGTGGAGCTCCGGCAACACGCCAGAAAGCAGCTCGCACCTAGGAACACCCCCAAGCCGCATCCCTAAAATGGAATTCGCCAAGACATCAGGCACATCGCCCCCGATCCTCGCAGCCAAGTAAGACACCATCTCCGGCGTAACCACTCTGGCAAGCCGAAGCCTGAGAAGGCTCCGCGGCGGCAAAATCGACGTGCCAACCACCGCCAAGTAGGCAAACTCCGCGGCGAGCCCCCACAACACCCGCCTCACCTTATCATCCAAAACAGACAACACAACAAGAGAGACAAACCCCCATAAATAGCCGACATGTAGTGCAGAAGGCGTAAACACCGCTCAAAAACTTTAAATAGCGTTACGTAACGAAAACCAGACCGGGCCCGTAGCTCAGTCAGGATAGAGCGGCGGAGGACCCAGCCACCCGGTCCGCCGTGCCTCCTAAGCCGTAGGTCGTGGGTTCGAATCCCACCGGGCCCGCCACCTACCTCTGTTCTGCGTAGCGGCCAGATGCCCTTATTTTCCCCACTTCTTTTTCCACGGCGTTTGCCCTTTGGCCCATCTCTTCTCTGTAGCCGTCCCAGAAGAGGTTTCCCAGTTTTTCAGCTCTGTCGCCGTAGAGATCCAGCGTTCTCAATAGGACGTTTACGTCTCTCGCCATCAATATCGCCGTTCTACGCGTCCACCCCCGCCGTATGTCGCCCAGCCCGAAGTCTATGAAGTAGAGGTTTCCCCGCGACAGGATGATATTTGTGGGCGCCAGGTCTCCGTGCACCAGCCCGGCGCGGTGCATCCTGCCTATTAACACGCCTACATCTCTCAAGTAACTATGCTCTCCTCGGTTGAGTAGGTCGCGTAGGTTTTCTCCCGCCACGTACTCCATTATTATTGTAGCCTTTTCGGGGTCGAAGAAATACACCGCAGGCACCTTGATGCCTATGGTATGGGCTGTATACATGTTTCGCACCTCGTTTATAGTCCTCCGCCTCCTTATCTGGTAGTCGAGGGCGGGGTCTCGGTAGCTTTTTGGCTTGCGCCACTTCAGAACTGCCTTTATCCCGAACCAGTCGACGACGTATATCTCCGCCTCAGCCCCCTTGGCTAGGAGAGCCACGGCACTTCGCGAAAAGTTATTAAAATTGTGCATAGGCGGTATGTGTACTGGACTTTGTACAGGCCCGACGCTGTGGTTGTGTGGGAGGACCCTGTGGTTAGGGAGAGGCTGAGGTGGTACTACGCAGTTATGCGCAACGCTACACCTGCCAAGTTTCACATAGCCGCGAGGGTGGAGGCGCCGCCGGACTACACCTCTCTCAACGACGAGGGGCTGTGGAGGCTACATGAGGAGCTCGGCAGGGCCTTTGACGAGGAGTGGAGCCGCCAGAGGGAGCGGCCGGACGTCTCCCTGGTTAAGGAGGAGGTGCCGAAGGCCTCTTTTCTCGATGTGAAGATCGAGCTTGCCAGGCGGCAACTTAGGCGTTGTATGCTCTGCGAAAGGCGGTGTGGCGTGGATAGAACTGCGAAGAGGGGGGCGTGTCTTCTGGATCACAAGGCGCGCGTAGCCAGCTTCTTTCTCCACCTGGGAGAGGAGGCCCCCCTTGTGCCCTCTGGCACCATCTTCTTCTCCGGCTGTAACTTCCGCTGTGTATACTGCCAGAACTGGGACATCTCTCAACACCCTGAGACCGGGGTGGAGGTGTCTCCCCAGGGCCTCGCCGCCATGCAGGTTAGGCTTAGGGAGGAGGGGGCGCGGAATATAAACTGGGTGGGGGGCGACCCCACTCCCAACATACCGCATATACTTGCGTCGATGAAGATGCTGGCCGCAAGGGGGGTCAACGTGCCTCAGCTGTGGAACTCCAACATGTACTTAACGCCTGAGGGCCTCTCCCTGATCCTACACGTGATAGACATCTGGCTCCCCGACTTTAAATACGGCAACAACACATGCGCAGTGCGGTACTCCGTGGCTCCGCGGTACTGGGAGGTTACGGTGCGGAACTTCTCGGTCATATGCGGAAGGGAGGAGGACATAATTGTGCGGCATTTGGTGTTGCCGGGACACGTGGGGTGTTGCGCAAAGCCGGTCTTGAGGTGGCTTGCGGAGAACTGCCGCCACGCTCTGGTGAATATAATGGATCAGTACAGACCCGAGTACCTCGTCCCGAAGATGGATAGATACAGGGATATCAGGCGTAGGGTCTCAGAGAAGGAGATAGAGGAGGCCTTTAGATACGCTGACGAGCTTGGGCTGGCGTGGAGGGAGGTCACCAAGTGACTTATCTGAGGGCGTATATCTTAGCGAAGGTTCCCGCCTCCCGCTTCACGTCCACCTTCCCCGTTAACATGAGGACCGCGGGTATATACGGCGAGTCCTCGATCCGTCTCCTTGTCTGAGGCTCCTTGAGAGCGGCGTGCCACTTCTCGTGGATCTTCGCCGAAGGGGCGAGTCTAAGCGCTCTTTCTAGTAGCTTTGCGGTGGTCTTGATGCATCTCCCCCGGGGGCAGTCTTGTCCGCCAGCGATGACCTTTACCCCGTAGTAGATTATCGGTATTGTTATGCCGAGCCCCGTGTGGGGTTCTCTGAACAAAACCGCGGATCTGTTCCTCCACCGCGACGCCAGTCGCCAGAGCTGTTGAGAAATTATGTCCAGGTCGTCAACGCCAAAGACGCCGCTACGTATTATCTTGTCTGCGATCTCCTCCTCGTCCTCCCCCTTCACCTGTAAGGATCTTAGCTGAACCACTAGGTCGAACTCGCGGCCGTCTCCGCCGCCGCCGATGATCTTGGAGCTTAAGGTCTCGACAGGCTTCCCACCGATTAATAGCTTCTCAACTCCTTCCACCTTCGCGCATGTATATACCGAGAGGGAGGTGGAGTTCCCCGTAACGACGGCCCTCACCAAGGGAGGCCCCGCGACCCAACATTCCTTTTCCCCCACCAGTTTGTATATAGAAGTGTGGAGACGCGGGGCGTATCTCACCTCCGCTCCGTAGTTGTCCACTGCCTCCAACACCGCGATTTTGTTGAAGACAGGGCCCGACGTGAGGACCGTCAGCTTGGTCTGCCTAGCCAGCGCGAGTACTCCGAATCCTCCCAGCGGCGACGATATTGCCAATATATGCTGGGGTTTTAGAGACTCTAGGCACTCTACAAGAGATGTGCAAAGCATGTGCCTCCGTACTGGCTGGTATAAAAATGATGCGTGTCGCCTTACTTCGCCCCCTTCTTTGCTAGGTACTGCGCATATATGGGACAGCCGCTACCGCCGTTGTTGCAGTACTTCTCCAGCTGCGGCCTCCTCACGCGCCACTCCTCCGGAGGCAATAATACGCATCTAAGGCCGTCTGCAGTTAAGCGGAACATTGGACAACGCACTGTACCACTTCTGTAAAGTGTTTTTATACTTTGGCGTTTTGGCGGCTGTGGAGTGCGACGCCGTTGCGGAGTACCTCAAGGAACGCGGTCTTGAGGCCAGGCGTAGAGGGCTCGACTTCTTAGTTGTCTCAGTGGGGTCTCTAAGGCTGGGCTTCTGGTGTCCGCGGGAGGAGTTTCCCGGTTTTGACGACGTGGAAGACCTCAAAAAAGTCTTGGGGCTTGACGCGCTCGATGTGTTGGTCGTAATCTCCTACAGACCGTATGTATTAGTGGACTACATTAACTCACTTATAGAAAGAGCACATAGGTGGTACGGCGTTAAGCTAGACCTAAAGCTCCTAGGCGTAAGCTCGGTGGAGCTTGAAATGGGTCTAGAGGAGACGCTCGGCCGCGCCTTGGTGGAGAAACCCCAGAAACTCGGCCCAGGCATTGAGACCGAATATCGCTGTCCTCAATGTGGGAAAGACGTGTTACGTCTGTATAGGCAAGACAAGTTCTTCTCCAGGAAATACCGAGGAAGAGTTATCGAGAGCATATATGCATGTCCCGCTTGTAGCTTTAAAGCCAGGAGGATAGACCTACTGGACTAACGGCTCGGCGTTTGCGTCTATCTGTTTAACAATCCTCCTAAGTAGACGGGGTAGTTGCGTCTTTGCCACATCTTCGCGTATTATGGCCACGGCAGCCTCTCTGTGTCCGCCGCCGACGCCCAACGACTTCGCCAACGTCGCAACGTCGCGCCTGCGGGATCTCATGATTACATGCACGCCGTCTTCCTTCCGCGACGCCACTAGGGCAACGCTACATCCCATAGACAGCAGGAGCGCCGCCACATCTGCTTCGTACGCCCCCACGTGCGACGCGCATATTATGCCGACGGATGACCTATACGCCTCCAGCCTCTTCATGCCCTTCAACAGCGCCACGACCTTCTGAAACTCCTCGGCCCTCTCCTCCTCAACCAAATCGCCCAACGTGCCTCCCGTCTTCTCAAGCAACTTGGCCAAAGCCCGGAGGGTTTCTGCGTCGGCCCTCCTCAGCCTCCCCGTGTCTGTATATATGCCCAACAGGCCCAGCTTGGCGACTTCGGGAGGCAACTCCACGCCGGCCTCCTCGGCGAGCTTCAGGGCCACCTCGGCGCAACTAGGCCTCTGTACCACGACGCCGGGTATGTCGTCGCCGACGTAGTGGTGGTCCACCCTGAAGTACCTCCCCTGTAGCGGAGGCACTTGGCTCAGCGTGGCTACGTCGGCCAACACATATACATCGATGTCTCTAGGCAACTCCTTAGTGCATCCCCCCAGCGGAGACCCCTCCGGGCACACCACCGCGACGACCGTAACGCCCAGCCTCTCCAACACGAGCTGTAGTATCTTCGCGCATGCCAGCGCGTCTGCGTCGGCCCGCCTATGTGTCACTATGGCGACTCTCCTGGCCCCGCCCAATAGCTCAATCACTTGGCGAAGCATCTGGCGATCTCCCCGCGTCCTATAGGCCAACCCCTCTCGTGTATCACGTCGGCAATGCACACGCCCAGCTCCGCCGCCTCGTCGGCAACCTTCTGCAGATAGGAATCGTCGACTAAGACGCTCGCCTCTATATCCACATCCACCTCCACTCCCTTCTCTGAAAAAGAGACAGAGACAGTGACGCGTTTCGCGACGTCGCCCAGCCTTTTCTCTACGTACCTAGCCACCTCGGAAGAAATAAACTCAACCTTCTCCACCTCGTGTTTGTCCACTATCCTCCGCCCTTGGCGGCTTCGGGGGAGCCGCCCCTTAACTTGGCCAGCTCCTTGTTGATTTCCTCTCTCAGCTTCTCGATCTGCTCCCTCAGCATGGACTCCTGCTTAGTCAAGGTCTTTACATGTAGCTCTAACAACTCCTTCCTGTCTCTGAGCTCTTGAAGCGCCGTGTCTCTGGTCTGTGGGACGAGGAAGTTACCGACGCTTTTGTATATCCTAGCCTCCTGCGGGAGTTTTTCGATTTCTGAAAGGGCTTTCTCAACCTCCTTCAGCTCGGCCTCGTACTGTTGCTTCCTCAACAACACGCTCTGTAGCTGGGCTTGCGCTTGGTTGAACCTATTCGCGAGGTCTTGAAGAGAGGGTGGGATCTGCGCCATCGGCAAAGTACTGCACCTCCTATATAAATATTTAGAGTGTGGCCACGTGCTCTACGACGTACAAAACGCGGAACACCGTGTGCAACAACGACCTGAGACTTGAGGCGTCGGCCGCCTCCGCCACTATCTTCCTGTCTTCAACATATATGCGGCCCCGGACGAAGCGGACCTCCCCCTCCAGTATTTTAAACACCCGAACCGCGAGGTCGCCTTCCTCCACCTCTAGCCTATACATGTCTGTACAGCACCTTCCTTATTTTAAGCAATGAGGCCCTTGGCCCGAGGTCGGGGCCTAGAAACTCCACGACATAGCCCTCCCCCCTTCTGATTAAGATAACTGTGTCGAAACGCCCCCTAGTAGCGTCTAAGTCGTAGACGAGGGGGTAGTGAAAAACCTCTGAGAAGATGTCGCCCAACTCGCCCCCCGCCAAGTCCACAATCACCGCGCTCCTGGCTCGGGGTCTCCTCGCTACAAAAACAGGAAAGTCCTTCCTCGTTCTTACGCCAGATATCAATAACAAATACGGCTTCCACACCCCGAGGCCTATGTCGTAGAACAGCAACGCAGAAGGCATTCCACGTCTATCCCATATAAACGCGATATACTGAGCCCCGCAAGACTCGGCCTCCTCCAACAAAGCCGTAAACGACTTCTTACCCCTAACAATTTTCACGGTGCCCGGAAGCGAGTTCACTAAGTCGTTAACCAGCTCAAGAGTTATCTTCGAAGGGCCCCTGGACGTGGTGATCGCCACGCGGCAGGTCATAGACTGCCACAACAAGACGCGGATACTCTGCCTAATAAGCGGAGGCGGTTACCTACTCTCCTCTCTCCAACGTGCCTTCTGGGCCTCCACCTCCTTCAGCTCCTCAGGTGCCAAGGCTTTACCCATTATAGTCTGGGGCGTCCATGAGCCGCCTGCAAAGACAAAACCGCACTTGGGACATCTCCAAATCCCAAAGGCAAGCCTTTCCAACCTCACCAAAGACCTGCAACTGGGGCATCTGTGTTTACCCCTCTGCTTCACCTCTATGGCCGCCACCTTGCGGCGTAGTCCCATGCCGTATCTAGCTCCGTATCTGCCCGCCGGCCCTGCAATTTTCGTATGGCTGAAAGGCATAAAGCCCCTTGATCTAAGGCCTTAAAAACTTTATCCCAGAACCTCTTTCAAAGCCGACGCGAATCTCTCTTTGCCTTTCCAGGCCAAGTCCAGTGCGGTTTCCAGCTCGGCTTGGGTAAAGTGGCCGGCCGACTTCTGCAACGCCACGATTTTATCCTCGGAGAATGTGAAGGTGATGCGGCCCTCTAGGCTGAGCTCCTCCTCAAACGTCGGGTCTAGGAGCAACACGCTTCCTATCTTACCGACTGAGGCGGCGACTGGGGCTTTGGCGGTCTCCACTGGGAGGGGCGACTTGTTGTTACGGTCAAGCTTAATCCCCGTCTCGTCTTTAACGACGGCCGGCAGTTGTGTGTTTCTCAAAGCGGCAACAGCGGCGAGGTTTGCCGCATCTACTAAGTTGCCGTCGTCGTTTATCACGTATAGATCAACCCACAACACGTAGGCTCTGCCGCTCTCCACCGTCAATTTTTTGAAATCCACATATCTGCAGTGTCTAATTCCGCGGTCTACGACTCTCGCAAGCTCTATGGCTGATTCATCCGGCGGTCCTACCTCAGTGTAAGGCGAGGCGTGGGGCAGGACCTCTGCGCTCACTACCAACACGCCCTCGTCAGGGGTGTCGGGAAACGGTTGACCCAGCCCCACCTTGACGCCGGCCACCACATGCGTCCTCCCAAGCCTCACTTCCGCGGAGCCGTCCGCGGTCTTCACAACGCCGACCTTTATCTCCACGTCTCTAACCTGCTCCGGCCCCCTCCCATCTACCCTATACCTCGTGGAGAGCAGTCTCCTGATCTGCTCCCGGCGCAGATAGCTGATGAAACGTTTCCCATATGGCGAAATCGATGCCATGTTATCTCCCGTGTATCTCCTCGGCTATTGACATGTACCTGTTTTTCAAAGCGTCGCGCGCCTTCTGGTAGACGTACTCGGCGCCCTTGACTGCTAGGCCTATGGCCTCTAGGAACTTCTCTCTACTCCAGGCGCCGTCAAGTTGGAGCAACGTGAACCGCTTAAGATTCGGCATGTAGCCCACGGGGAGGTCGCCTTCGCCGTATTGATCCTCAAGGCCGTTCAGGTCGAGCACTACGGTGTTCTCGACGAGGCCGACGGAGACCCCCACCACTAAATCTCGCATGTATATGCCTGCGTCTGCCAAGGCGAGAGAGGCCGCTGTGAGCGAGGCGACGCGGGTTGAGCCGTCCGCCTGTAGGATCTCTATAAACACGTCGATTCTGGACCTGGGGTACTGCTCGAGCACGACGGCGGGTTCCAGCGCTTCTCTCAACACCTTGCTTATCTCGATTTCGCGCCTGGAGGGCGTCGGGCTTTTACGCTCGTCTTTGGTGCTGAAAGGCGCCATGTGGTAGCGGACCCGCATAATCCCGCGGTCGGGCAGGGCGAGGTGGCGTGGGTGTGCCTCCCTAGGCCCATACACCGCTGCGACAGCTGTTGTCAACCCGTAGGAAACCATGGCGGACCCGTCTGCGTTGCTCACAACCCCCACCGCTATGTTGATCTCGCGCATCTGATCTGGCGCTCTGCCGTCAGCCCTCAAGCCGTTTTGAAGTAAAGGCACAGGAGATTTCTTCATACAGCCGCCTGTTGCTTCGTTTTCTTATAGTTTTCTATCTCCGCCTTCACCCTGTCTGTCAGACCCATGACGTGGCTCTCCACCTCTATCTTCTTTATGAGAGAGGCGAGGAACACCTCGTCACGCGGGTCTTTACACCTAGCCCAAACCCGCCCGTTTTGACCAACCACTATGTCGCATCCCAGCTCCATCAACGTGTTTAACATGCTCCCCTTCTTCCCTATTACCCGCGGCACCTTTACGGGGGCTATCTCCACGACCGTGCCGCTCTCCACCTTGCCAACCCTCTCCTCCTTAAGGGTCAGTATTATGGGGTACTCGTCCGTCAGATCTACGTCTTTCACCTTAGCCACCACGACATCGCCTATATTAAGAAACGTAGTCAAGGGCGTGGTTTCTAAGTCGACGTGTTTATGCAAGGCCTCGCTCACGGGTAGGTATGCAGGCATAAACGACCTGAGGTCCACCTCCCACCCAGTGGCCAAGACGTCTGTGACGTAGCCTACGACGAGATCGCCTTTCTTCGGCCTATACACGCCCTCCAGCGGGACTATGACCACTCCGTCGTCTCTAAACTCCACGAGGCCCACCACCAAGCTTCTATACCTCCCGTTGTCGAGGTACACCGGCCCCTCAACTTTGCTGTCGGCTGTGGCTACTACGTCGCCTGGGAATATCAGTTGACGAGGTGTGACGAAGTACATCAGTACACAATTTCTATTATCTTTATGTCAACATCTCCGTGCGCTACGTCATTGACTCTAGAAATCAAGACGTCTTGCAAACCCGCCGGTAGCTCTAACAGGGCCTCCCAAGAGCCGTCTGGTCTATATTTCTCATTTACTATTTTGGCCATCTTAGCCACAAGCCCCTTGACCCTCTGGGCGTAGGTCGACGATACCGACACGGCGACCCTCGCTGTGGCCACCTTGATAGGCACCACCCTCTGGAGCTCCTTCAGAATTTCCTGTACCTGCTCCTCCACGGACTTGAAGGGGTCTATAGACACTCTTGTTTGTTCTAAGGCGTTCTCTACTCTTTGAGGAGGCACGGGGGTCTTAGTCCTCACGTCTATACAGTTACGCGAGATCCACTCCACAATTTGTCTCTTCTTGTCGTAAATGAGCTTCTTCCTCTGCTCCGCGGTAAGCGGGATCTCCCCCTCCTTTATTATCACCTCTGCGATTTTCCTGACGTCCGTAGTGCCGAAGACCTTCTTCAAGGCTTGCTCGGAGGCACGGAGGCCCTTTTTGGCGTCCTTGTAGATCTCCTCATGTATGAGGATTTTGTCTATGCCGAGGGGTTTGCCCATCTTGAACTCAAGCGCGACGTCTGGGTCGATCAAGATCTCGAAATGTTCTCCCCCCTTGTCAAGCTTAGCGACGGCGACCTTCTTGGTCATCGCCAAGCTCTCTGGACGTATTTATAACTTTACTCCAGACACTTCGCCACCTCCACGATCTTCGTGGCCACATCTATGGCGTCGGCGCCGAATACATAAGCGTTGGGCTCCACGCCCCTGCCGCCCGAGTCGTACACCGCGTCGAAAACCCCGCTTCTAAACACGGCAACTACGTTAGACACGATCTCGTCCTCGCTGTTGCTGGGCCCCACCTCGGCTACAGCCATTTTTCTCTTGACGCATTCCTTAGCGACATATACTATATTAGCAACCGCCTTTATCTCGGGACGCAATTTGTTCACCTCCTCCACAAGTCTCGCCAGGAACCGCGAGCCGCCGGGCCGTGGCTTGTCTCTAGCCACTATCTGGCTCCCCTCTACATATATCCTCCCAGGGAAGCCGACGCCGCCCTCGGGCCCCAGCTCCACCACGTTAGACAAAACCTTGGGTACGAGTTTGTAGCAGTTCCGACACCTCTTCAGGACTTCAAAAGCGACTTCCACCTTCCTGGCAGTCTCGGTATATACGGTCAAATCTCTGCAGATCTCGCAACTCTGCAAGGCGGGATACGCGGATCTGTGGAGGGAACACAGCCTTAAAGAGGAAAGGAGGGCCACGGCGTAGTTGTTTACGTAGCGGAGCACCTCGTTCACAGCCACCGAGTCCGCCAGCGCCAGCACGGACCTCGTCAAGCTCTCTAGCTCCCGCCTCTCAATCGCCCTGAGTAACTTCTCCTCGTAGTACGTCTTGGGGTTCTTCAAGTAGGTGCTCACCGCCGGCTGTGAGATGCCTAGAAGCTGACCTATGCGGCTCTGTGAATACCCCCTCTCGGCTAGCTCATGGGCTATAAAGCCCTTCAGCGGCGATATAAACACGTCAACGACGAATTCAAGCGGCAACACAGAACTACATTTTTAATACATATTTAGAGTTTAGTCGCCATGATAGAATACGTAGAGGTGAGAATAGGCAGTAGAAAGGTCTCCGTCAGACTCGCAGAGGCGACCCTCCTCGTGGGGACTGGCAAGTCTCTCTTCCTCGAAATCCTACACAGGGTGGTCTCAGGCGTGGGGAAGAAGTTGCCCAGGTT
>Ga0209393_1000317_pt1 | contig 24477 bp, 23 predicted proteins | sample SSWtaG_2_FD_184117 | JGI IMG/M metagenome (GOLD analysis project Ga0209393, IMG submission 184117) | Hot spring microbial communities from Sandy's Spring West, USA to study Microbial Dark Matter (Phase II) - SSWsed_130316 (SPAdes)... | ecosystem: Environmental > Aquatic > Thermal springs > Hot...
CCCCCTCACCCACCTCCCGTCAGTAGTCCTAACCCACACCCGTTGACCTGCCAGAGTCACCTCGCTCCAGCCCCCTATAGGCCTGATGCGTAGGAACCCGTCCTTATCTATGTGGTCAACGATAAGTCCGATTTCGTCCATATGCGCCGCGACCATCGCCCTGTAGTTAGCGTCTCCCTTCTTAACGCCTACTACGTTGCCCCAGCGGTCTACCACCACCTCATCTACATACGGCTCCATCTCCTCAACCACCACCTCCCTCACCTCGTCCTCGAAGCCTGAGGGCCCACGCGCCTCCGAGAGCCTCTTTAGAAGCCGTAAGAAATCCTCCATGGAACCGCAGAGAGTAAAGGTTTAAATCCTATAACGCGTTAATTCCGTGACGCTGACCTACGCCCCTCCCTGGCGCGACACTGCTCAGTACATAAAGCTCAGGCTTGAAGAGGCGTTGCGGGAGGCCGAGTTAGCGCTGAGGTTTCTCGAACAGGATCTTTACAGAAACGCGGCTGGGAAGGCATTCCAGGCATGGAAGGCGTTGCTAGCCGCCGTGGCGGCGCGGCACCGGGAGGTAATAGCCAGGCGGTACGCCGGCGTTGTTAAGGACAAGACCGGCAAGACGAGGTCAAGAGCCGATATGGTCGTAGCCCTCATGCCCACCACAAGGATGAGAGAGACGGCCTCTGACCTGGAAGAGATATATGGAAGAGAGTTAGCACATCTTACAGACGTAGCCTTAAACCTACATGAGTTTCAATACAACGGTCTCGACGCCGAAGGGGTGGCCAGCCGTTACACAAACCTAGAGGACGTTAAGAAAGACATCAAATACCTGGCGGAGAAAACCGTGGAGTGGGTAAAAAAGTTGTCCGACCTTCCCCCAGCCCCTTAGGGAGGCTCACAGCTCCTCATCCGTTCTCTCGGGGCGGGTCGCCGGCCAGCCCGCGCCAGCGCCGCGGAGTTAAGACCAGCTGAGAGGGTCCGTATCGAGAGGTTCCTCCTTTGTTTTAAGTCCCGCAAACGCCTTTCGCCGTAGCTGATGTCTAGACGTGAGGGCGGAGTATACGGCGGACCTGGGGGTGTTCGTAACGGCGGCAGACGTGGCTTAAAGACAGCCCATAATCCTCTCTACGATGCGGCTGGCCAGGCCTTCAAAGAACTTTCTGCCCAGCATGTTTATGGGGCCTCTCTGGACGCCCTCGAACACCCACCTATACCTCCCGCTCCTCTGTTCTATGCGGATCTCGAAGGTCAGCTCGCCGCCCGGCACCACGCCGCGCCCCACGTAACGCCCTGGCTCCTCTCTTATGTACACCCTAGGGGTCTTGAAGAGCGGCACATCCAACGAAATGGAGAGGACGTGCCAGCCCTCTTTGAGCCCCTCGTAGATCCAGCCGAGGCAACCAGCCATCTCCTCCACGCTCCGCCGCGGCGGCCCCGCCAACGTGCCCTCGAACCGAAGCTCTAGATCGCCGCTAGACACCGGCCGCGGCTTGGGGTCGGAGGTAGTTCACTATGGCCTGGCCCAGATACGCCAAGAAAGGCTTCTCCGGCACCACCGCGGGCGTCACGCCATATTTAGCCAGGGCTTCTGATGTGACGGGGCCTATGGAGGCCGCTCTGCAACGTCCTGTGTTGAGCGCCTTCGCCACCTCGGCGCGGAGGCTCTCGTCTAGGGAGCTGAAGAAGGCGTCTACCGCCACCGCGCTTGTGAACACCACAAGGGAGCACTCGCCCTTAAGCACGAGATCCGCCACGGCCCTGGCGTTGCCCGTCTCCTCGCTACGGTAGGTCTGTATGTAGGCCACCTCAGCCGCCGTCTTCCTCAGCTCCTCTAAGAACTCGGTATCCACAACCCCGTAGAAAGAGACGGCTACCCTCTTCCCAGCCAGCCGGGGGCCTACCGCCTGCAGGAGCTCGTCGCTGGTCTCATACGTCGCCCTGCACTCCACGCCGAAGTGAGTTTTGACGTTGCCCGCCGCCTTGGAGCCGCGGCAGTATATCTCCATCCCCTTCAACCTCTCCTTAAGCTCCCCGTAGATCCCAGCGGCTCTTGCCAGGTTTGCGAGGCTGAAGGCGGATTGGCCGGTCATGAATATGAAGACTTGGAAATCTCCGAGCCTCTTCACGAAAGCCGCGACGTCGACATTAGACTCCTCCACTTTAACCAGCGGCATGTAGAGAGGCTCTATGCCGTGTTTTAACAAGACCCTCACCAGCAACTCGGCCTTGCTAGGCCTGCCTGAGGTAATGACGACCGCCATATGATTTCCGAATTCCCTATATAAGTGCCACCACGGACCCCTGCGCCCGCCTAGACGCCTACGGCAGAGCTCAGCCGCCGACTGCACGGACCCCGGCCCCACGCCACGACGCCGGGATACCCAGCCTAAGACGCGGAGCGATGCGCCGCAAGTATGTGAATTGTATTTAAAAACCAGAAACAGATTTGGTTGTGGATAGGACTGGACGGTTGCCTACAGACCTAGGCCTTAAAGACACAGTGCTCGTGTGGTCTGGTGAGACCGTTAAGGTAGTTGTGCAGTTCGGGAACTTTGACGAGAAACAACTCTTTCCCTTCCACTGCCACGACCTAGAACACGAAGATCAGGGCATTGATAAACATTGCAGTATATCCGGCGTAGAAGCTCAGGAGAGCCGTGCTTAGTCTGTGGCTTCTTCTAAAGGCGGTGCATCTACTCGCCTTCGCCTTGTGGACTGCGGTTGGGCTCGGCGCGTATCTCGTGACCCAGGCCAGTTGCAACAGCGACGCGTTGGCGAGGTATAGATACGTCGCTCATCTACAGACTTCGGCCCTCGCGGCTCTCGGCATCACGGGCCTCTTAATGGCCCATCTACTGGGATTCCCAAGCTGGGCTAAGGCCGCCGGGCTGATATACTTGCCCCTTGTCTTCCTCGAAGCTGTACATCTCTCTGCAACACGCAACTGCCAACTGCTACAGAAGAGGGTTAAACGCATGACGCCGGCGTGGTCCCTCTTACTGCTAACCCTTCTATATCTCAAGCTGCACAAGCCTACGCTTCCAATATGACGCGGAGGCCGTGTCTCATGTCTCATGGCGATTTCAATGGCAATGTCGCGATGCCGCATGCCTAGGAGTCTCTCAGCTAGACACTTTCGCGGAGAGCCGTGTTTGGAAGAAGTGGCGGATTGACATATTAGGCGACTCGGCGTAGCTACGTCAACGCGGAGAGGCCCAGCAGCCGTCGGCTACATTTTCCCAAATTCTTACGGGGCCTCGGCCGTTCAAAATATCCTCTCCCTCTTCGCCATGATCAGTTACAAATGCCCTCCTCCCCACGCCGTGCGGCGGTTCAAAGAACTAATTCCCTCTTTTTCCGCCCCCGTCTTAGCCGCATTCAGTTACATTTAAACCCCCGCCTGGAGACGATACATGGAGCCGCCCGCCCCGCCGGGCGTCGGGACCCGCCCGGCACACGTTGCGTAGACGCACGGCCGGAGAGCCCCGGCCAGCCGTTTATCGCGCTGAGGAAGAGGACGGCCGGCACCCCCACCCCGCCGCGGTCCCGGGAGGCCGCAGGCGTCCTGGGGCCCCGAGCCCCCGTGGGCGGCGGGGAGTTGAAAGGGGGTATTGACCAAGCCGTGCCCTTCTCGTATTCACATGACAAGGACCGACCTGAGCTAGCTTCCAGCGTAGGCGGAACCATTGCATTACAACCGAAAGCCCAGCCCTTTAGGGCAGGTAGGAGGTCAGAGACTCTGTGAACCTCGCCAAGGTTTCGGTCGTCGTGTACCTGTAGAAGACAGAAGGTGAAAAGACTGCGCTGTGAAGAACATGGCGAGACGATGGCGAGAAGCGGCGGGTCGCCTTTTTAAACTTCGTGGACGCAACCAGAAGCGTTGCCTCAAAATAAACCTCCCTGATTTTCAACCACAGGAGGTGGGGCTTTTGTGAGAAAAACGGGGTTAATATTTCCCAGCTCTTTCTCTAGTTAAGAGATTCCTTAGCTCCGTCCTGTGCCTAACTTCGTCTCTTAGGATCTCTTCCGCTAGCTCCTCCGTTACGGGGTCTTTGCCGTGAGTGTATTCATACAATTTTTTGTACGCATTTATAGCACATTCCTCGGCTTTTATAGCAGCTTCAATCCACGCATCTATGTCGTAGGGGTCGCTGGGTATAGATGGATACTTGCACCCAGATATATCCCACAACTTAGTGATGTCCTTAGGAGGATCTACGTCGAAGTCCTGTAACCTGTCGGCTATCATTCCGGCGTGTTTAGTCAACTCTTCCTCTGCCTCTTTTAAGAAGTGTTCGGCAATTTCCTAAGAAAGCGGGCCCTTAATGGCATACGCGGTTAATGTATAATAATACGCTGCTATCCACTCGTCCGCATATGCAGAAAGCAACATCTTTACCACCTCATCTTTATTTATATCCCCTATAAATTCTAAAACCATATCCAGATCTGGAGCGGTATATATAAAACTTACTAAATCACTCCGTCACTTGCGTATGCAAAAACACGACGATAATTTTAGAGTCGACCGGATCTCATTAACGTAGTCTCTGTCTAGAGAGACAGATACAGTCGCCCTACGCATCTACGGCGTGATCCGCCAGATTTTTAGCCAGTTTTTCAGGCCATTTCTAGGCCAAGTCCTCGCCGGAGGATTCTTTGATGTCAATGGTACTACGCAGACGGCGGGCAGACGGCAGAAAACGGTGCTCCCTAACGGAGCGGCCCATGCCTAGTTTTCTTCTGACGTCGGCCAGTTGGCTCTCTGGAGAACGCATGAAGCAACATAGGGTTCGGCGAATAAGACCGGCAGGCACGCCAGCGGTCGAGACAGGGAGACTTGCGGAGGGTCGGCGCTGTAAGAAGTTGACAGTAGTCGCCGAAGGTTGAGACAGCGGCCCGAGGACGCGGAACCGGTGAAAGCTCGGCCTCTAAATCCTCATAAGGACTCCCGCCTTCGTCATCAGTGCGGTTTACTCGCCATTCTCCTTTAGATGTGTGCCAGCTTTTTGCAGACGTGGGGTACGTCGTAGGGCTAAGAACCATGCCGCGGGTTTAAAACATAATTATGTTTATAGCTTAAAGCTATAAAAGAACCTCTACTTGACCAACGCAAGAAAAAATCAAGGTCTGTGAACCCCATGGTGCCGATGCCGAAGTTGGGCCACGGAGACGCCCTCTTCGCAATGCAGTGGATTGCTACGGCGGCTATGGTCTTAATACCGTCGTCACTTCGGCGGCTCAAAAGGTCTACGTCTATGAAGTCGAAAGCGATGTGTCAGCGTCTCTTGAAAGTGAGCCCCACATGCTATGCGTCTTGTGGAGGTTTGGGGAGCAAGTCTTGGTCGTGTAGGTACCGAGAGACTTAGAGCCCGGTATACTCCTCTTCACAAACGAACCATTGCTGAGGCCTCGTGCGGCCATGCCAACTGCGGCGCCATCTGTTAAGACCCGTCGGCTGGACGGTCCCGGGAGCTAGAACTTCACCACGCGCCGATCTTCGGCTCCAGCGTCACCACGGGGCCCTTACTCCCACTGCGAGGAGTACCGCCGCGAAAATCGCCAGGGCCCCCGCCACTTGTCTCAACGTTAAGTCCTCAACGCCGGCGATTTTCGCGTAGAGCTGTGTCACGAGGGGGGAGGTGGAGACTAGTATCGTAGTTAAGGCAAGGCCCACCTTCTCTACAGAAAAGGCGAAGAAGGCTGAGCCGACGCCTAAATCCAGGAGAGATGCCACTGCGAATAGGGGGGACCTCACCACCCTCAGCCGCCTCTTCGCCGCCAGGTAAATGCCCAAGACTGCGCAGGCGGAGGAGGCTCTGAAATACGCTATGACCGCCGGGTGCACGTTTCCCACCGCGGCTATCTTAACCGCAGTCATGCCCAGCGACCACATAACAGCTGTTACAACCGCCGCCGCCAGGCCCAGCGGGTCGAGGTTAATCTCCCCTCCGCGGGCAAGCAACGCAACCCCCACCACCACGAGCAGAGAGGATAGAACTAGCCACTGCGACACCCCCTCCCCCAGGAGGAAGGCGAAGTATTGCGCAAGTACTACGTAAGTGTAGGCAAGAGGCGCCGCCACGGAGCCCCCCACCTTGTGGATTGCGTAGAAGTAGAGGCTGTCCCCCACGACAAGCGTTATGAGGCCGCTGGCGACCGCCGCCCAGAGGCCGGGGACGGGCTCTGCTAGCAGAGTCGCTGGGGCCATTAGGGCGGTGACGTAGAGGAGGCGGGAGAAGTTCACAGCAGTTGCGTCTAGGGTCCGCACGTGTTTTTTGTAGAGGAATATCACAAGGGCCCAGATGGTGGCGGCCGTTAAGGCCGCCGCTACGCCTATGAGGTCCATTCAGAGGGGCCTAACAGGCGTCGAGGCTCCGCAGGCGAGACACTTCATCACGAATATCCTCCCCTCTTTTTTCAAGTCGGTGTCTATGGAGTTGCAGACTGGACATACGACGTAGTACCTTATGAAACGTTCATATACCGCCTCCACCACCTTGGGGGACTTCTCGCCGTGTAGCGTCAAGACGTCGCCCTCGATTGTGCCCGGCACGGCGAGCTCCTTCTGGAAGAATCGTGCCATGAAGTAGATGTCTCTGTTGAGCCTCTTGGCTATCTGGCCGAAGTTCGGTATCACGGTCTTGCGCGGCATGTTCTCCACTTCGATCTTCGGTATTTCGGCTCTCCTCTGGGCCTTGGGCGCCACCAGCTTATATGCACGCTCAAGGAGGGCGAGATACTCCTCGTCCATCGAGCTTAAGAAAGGGGGAGGTATTAAAATTAAGCTGGTTTAAACCAGTACGTGATGTAGCCCTCGCCGGGCCTCCTGTCTACCACAAGCCGCACCTTCATGCCGGGCTTCAACGTCTTGGGATCGGCGTCTATCCAGGCCGTTACGTTGAAACCGTCTGGCATCTTCACAATGCCTACCACGTAGTCGCCGTGGTGGGAGAAGCTGGCGGGCTTCACGTTTATCACAGTCCAGGTGAGTAGCTCGCCCTCTGTGCTCGTCTCGCGCCACTCGACGTCTGACGTCTTGCACCTTGGGCAGTCTACCTGCGGCGGGAAGTACCTCGTGCCGCATCTCTTGCACTGCGTGTACATCAGCCTGCCCCGTTGCAACCCCTCTATAAATTTCTCTATCTTGTTTACAGACAGCGTAAACCTCAGCCTCAACTCACGTACGTCGACCCACAGAAGCGCGCCGCTTTTCGGGTCTCTATATACCGGGAGGCCCGTGGCCGTTATTAACAACTCCAGTTGCTTCAGAGGCTCTCCGTAGAGCTTCTCAAGCGTCTCCACCACCGCGGACGCCACAGACTTCTCCACCGTCGACATGCGAGACATGGTCACGCCGTTAGGCTGAGTATTGTTACGAAGGCGTAGTGACCCGTTCCGCCTATGTTGTGGGCGAGCGCCATGCCGTTTTTTATAGGCGCCTGCCTGCCCCTCTCCGCCTGTTGCCTAAGCTGTTTCGTGAGCTCGGCGATCATGGAGACGCCCGTGGCGCCGATTGGATGCCCCTTCGCCTTCAAGCCGCCGTCCACATTGACAGGGATCAAGCCGCCTATATAGGTCTGACCCTCGCGGATGAGCCTGTAGCCCTCGCCCCTCTTGGCAAAGCCGAGGTCCTCATACGCCATTATCTCCGCTATTGTGAAGCAGTCGTGAACCTCCGCCACGTCTAGGTACTTCACCGGATTCTCCGGGTCTATACCCGCCTTCTTGTAGGCCATCTTAGCCGCGACTTGCGCCGCCTCAAGCCCTATGAAATCCGGCCTCTTGCTCAAGTTCGCAGTGCCGTTGGCGTAGCCAATTGCCTTTATCCATACGGGGGTGTCCGTAAGCTTCTTAGCCACCTCCTCGCTTGCGAGGATAACCGCCGAGGCCCCGTCTGTGATGGGGCTGCTGTCGTACAGCTTAAGCGGCCACGCCACGTAGCGCGAGTTGAGACACTCCTCCACAGTTATGGCCCTCTGGAACTGGGCCTTGGGGTTGAGCGAGCCGTAGTAGTGGTTCTTCATCGCCACCTTGCACAAGTCCTCCTCCGTCGCGCCGTATCGGTGCATGTACGCAGTGGCGTAAAGCGCGTAGTAGCCGGGGAACGTTAAGCCGAAGTTTTCAAACTCCCAGAAGTAGTTCCCCGCCCTGCCTATGAACTCCACAACCGTCGGCGTAGGCGACTCATTCATCTTCTCCACACCAATAGCCATAACGACGTCCGCCTCGCCGCTTGCCACCATGTGATACGCTGTCCTCACAGCGGCCGAGCCCGTGGCGCAAGCCGCCTCCACCCTAATCCCACTCTTTGGAACAAGCCCGCAGTATTCCCCTACAACCACCGCCGGCAAAGCCTCAGAGGACCAGCCTCCCACGTTTCCAACAACAAATCCCTGGACATCCTCCGGCCCCAGCCTAGCGTCGTCGAGAGCCTCCTTGACAGCCTCCCACGCGAGCTCTGGCAAGGAGACGTCAGCCCTATTACCAAATTTGCTAGTACCTACACCTACTATCGAAACTTTTCTCATGTAAAGAAAGGTAGTAAAATTATTTATTTTTTTCTTTAGACCAGATGTGTAATTTATGTAACTAACTTGGCTACTTCCTCGGGGATCTGGCCCTTCTCCTTGAGTATTCTTACTAGCTGGCGGTATGCCACTAGTTTCTGGATATTATTGGCGCCTTCGTAGATCTGTGCGATTTTGACGCTTCTCAAGAACCGCTCCACGCCGGTCTCCCTTATCACTCCCACGCCGCCGTGTAGGTTGATGGCCTCCGAAATGACCTCCTCCGCCGCCTCAGTGGCGTAGAACTTCGCCAGCGACGCCACGAAGGTGAACTCCTTCCGGTCCTCGTCGGCGAGCTTCGCCGCTAGGTACGTCAAGAGACGCGCCGTGAATATCTTGGCCATCATCTCCACGAGGCTGAACTGTATGGCTTGGAAGTAGGCAATCGGAACGCCGAAGGCTTGCCTCTGGTGGACGTATTTAAACGCCATCTCGAAGGCGCCCTGGGCCATGCCCACAGCCTGCGCCGCAACCCCTATCCTCGTCCTGTCGAAGGTCTCCATGGCGTAGAGGAACCCCATCCCCTCCTCCCCCACTCTATTCTCGTCTGGCACTTCAACGTTTTCAAACACAAGCTCACACGCATGGTCTCCGTAGAGACCCATCTTGTGGTAGCACTGCTCCACCTTGAAACCGGGCGTGTCCTTCTCCACTATGAAAAAGGTCAAGCCGAGGTACCTCAGCCGCTTGTCTGGCGGCGGGTAGGTGCGCGCAAGGACCACGAAGTAATCGGCCACATCTGCGCTACTTATGAAGGCCTTCCTCCCGTTTATCACCCACTTGTTGCCCACCTTCTCAGCCTTGGTCTGGATGCCAGCCACGTCGGAGCCGCAACAAGGCTCGGTGACTGCAAATGCGCCGAATTTCTCGCCCTTGGCAATCGGCGGGATGTACCTCTGCCGTTGCTCCTCGGTGCCGAAGAGCATTATGGGGGTTAAAAACAGCTCGTTGGTGCCTATATATACGCTGAGGCCTGGCAAGACTCGGCAGATCTCCTCAGACATGATGACGCCCATCCTGTGGTCTCCTCCCTGTCCGCCGTATTTCTCCGGGATGCCAATTCCGAAGAAGCCTTGCTCCGCCATCTTTTTCAAGATGTCATAAGGCACCTCGTCCTTCTCCTCTATCTCCATAGCTCTAGGCGCCACCTCCCTCTCTACAAACTCCCGTACAGCCTTCCTAAACATCTCGTGCTCAGGCGTCAATATAACCGAGTAATCTTCTATTGAATCAAATGGGAACACCATAGCCGCCAACACGCCCCGATATTTAAATGTTGATTTCGTCAAATCGCTCAACTTTTACATATATCTTGTGGAATTAAATTTTTAAGGCACCTTATTCAATGCATATATGTCAACTACTGTTGAAATATTTGAAAAATATATAAAGAGCAGGATATGGGTTAAGAACTACGACGAAGGCGTTCCGCCGGAGGTTGAGATAAAACCCGCCCCCCTCTTTACTTATTTAGATAGACAAGCATCAGAAAATGGAAGCAGGACGGCATATATATACTTCAACAATAAGATAAGTTTTAAGACTGTGGGAGACCACAGCGACAGAGTTGCCGCAGCGCTGAAGGAGTGGGGCGTTGGGAAGGGAGATGTCATCGCGCTCTACCTGCCTAACACGCCGGCTTTCCCCATAATTTACTACGCCGCCTTAAAGCTCGGCGCAATCGTAACGCCGATGAACCCGCTCTACACCCCGCGGGAAATCGCGTGGCAGGCGAAAGACGCAGGCGCCAGGGTGATCTTCGCCGCGGACGTCCTCTACAAAAACGTGGAGGAGGCCGCCAAGATGTACCAGTTCGACAGAGTCGTTGTGGTGGAGGTGGCGGAGTACATGCCGGGTCTCATCAAGCCGCTTGCCAAAATGAAACTGAAACCGCCGAAGATAGAGTATACAGGCCGCGTAGTCCCCTACAGAGACCTCCTAAAATACAACCCCACGTCATATAGGGCAAATATTGACCCTACCCAAGACCTCGCCGCGCTTATGTACACAGGCGGAACCACCGGCCTTCCCAAAGGCGCCGAGATCACCCATGGCAACATATCTTCCAACCTGCAACAGCTGAAGCCGCTGTATGACGCCGTAAGACGAAAGAGGGGGCTTGACACACTGGTGATGATGGGGCTGTTGCCGTGGTACCACATCTACGGCCAAGTCGCAGTGATGCATTACGGCATATTCGACGGCGCAACGGTTGTGGCTATGCCCAGGCCCGACATAGAACAACTGATGAAGCTGGTCCAGAAGCACAACGTCCACGTGCTCCACGGGGTTCCGACGCTCTACAACATGATAAATAACCACCCCAAGGCGCGCCAGTTCAACCTCCGTAGCCTCGCCTTCTGTATCTCCGGCGCGGCCCCCCTGCCTGTTGAGGTGGCTAAGAAGTTCGAGGAGCTGACAGGCGCCGTGCTTAGGGAGGGGTACGGGCTTACGGAAACCGCCGTGGTCACCCACGTCAACCCGCTTTACGGCAAGGCCAAGGCCGGCTCCATCGGACTGCCCATACCCTCCACCTACGCCGCAATAGCCGACCCAGACAAGCCGGAGCTGTTGCCGCCGAACCAGGTGGGCGAGATCGTGATCTCCGGCCCCCAGGTCTTCAAGGGGTATCACAACAGGCCTGAGGAGAACGCCCAAGCCTTCTTCGAGTGTTGCGGCCTGAGGTGGTTCAGGACAGGCGACATGGGGTACATGGACGAGGAGGGCTACTTCTACGTGGTGGACAGAAAGAAGGACATGATCAAGTACAAGGGCTACTCGGTGTTCAGCAGAGAGATCGAGGAGGTGCTGTACCAGCACCCCTGCGTAAAGGAGGCCGCGGTCATCGGCGTGCCGCATCCGGAGGCCGGCGAGATTCCGAAGGCCTTCATAGTGCTGAAAGACGAGTGCAAAGGCAAGGTCGCAGCCGAGGACATCATCAAGTGGACAGAGGATAAGCTGGCCCACTACAAGAGGCCGCGCGCGGTTGAGTTCAGAGACGAACTTCCCAAGTCGGCAGTGGGCAAAATCTTGAAACGGGAGCTGAAGGCGGAAGAGCTGAAGAAGCTACAGGCAAGTACCGCGAAGGCTTAATAACAGCTTTTTCCTCCGCCTTCTGTGAAAATCGGCAGTTTAGAGGTGGGCAGGTTGGGCCTTGGCGCCTGGCAGGCAGGCGGCGGGGCTTGGCGGGTTGACTTCTCCGAGCTGAAGAAGGCTTATGAACACGCGCTGGACAACGGCATAAACTTCATCGACACGGCGGAGGTCTACGGCAACGGCCGTAGCGAGGAGTTCGTCGGCGGGCTGATAAGAGGCAGACCACACGTTGTCGTCGCGACGAAAGTCGCCGGCTTCCACTGGGGCAGGATATTAAAAAGCGCAGAGAGGAGCAGGAGGAGAATTGGCAGAATCGACCTTCTCCAGCTCCACTGGCCGCCGCCGGTCTACGTGCCCATATGTAAGGTGATTAGGGATCTGGAAAAGGCTGTAGAGAGGGGGCTCGCGGCGGAGGTAGGCGTGAGCAACTTCGACGTGGGGCTTATGGAGAGGGCGTTAACATGCACGAAGAAACACGACATAGTCTCTAACCAGGTGGTGTATAACCCGTTGCAGAGAGCTGCCGAGGCTTTGATCGAGATGGGGAGGAGGAGGGGGTTTGTGGTTATTGCGTGGAGCCCCTTGGCGAAGGGAGCTGTGATAAAGGAAGCGTTGGGGAACGACCCTGCGCGGAGGCTGGACTCCGCCGTAAAGAGAGCACAGACGCCCCAGGGGCGGCGGGTGGTGACAGCCGTGAGGAAAATCGCCGAGAAAAGGGGCGTCAGCCCTGCGGCTGTGGTTTTGGCTTGGCACGCCGCCAAGGGGGCCTATCCCATACCGGGCGTGAAGACCCTGGCGCAGGCCAGAGAGGTGGTGGAGGCGACGCGGGTTGTGCTTACAGAGGATGAAGTGAGGGAGATAGACGAGGCCTCTGCCACCTTTGTCTCCGGCTCGTTGTGGCCAAGGGCTATGCGTTTGATCCCCGGCTTTCTGCAGAAACTGGCTTTTACATTAGCTGGGATCTAAATTCAACTATAGACGTATCTATTGTTTAAATAGATGGTCATTCAACAGTACATGCCAAAAGTGGCAGTAATAGGAGCCGGCACGATGGGCCACGGTATTGCCGAGCTCTTTGCCATAGCTGGCTACGAGGTAAACCTCGTCGACGTCGCCGAAGAATTTGTCAAAAGAGGTATCCAAAACATAGAGTGGTCTCTTAAGAAACTTGCCGAGAAAGGGCAGATAAAGGAAGACCCGGCTGTAATACTTTCGCGCATTAAACCCTTTGTAAATGACGTGTGCGGCGCCGTCAGCGGCGTGGAGCTTATGGTTGAGGCTGTGGTGGAGGATATTGAGGTTAAGAGGAGGGTGTTTGCCGAGGCTGACCGGTGCGCCCCGCCGGAGGCGGTACTAGCCACCAACACCTCCTCACTGCCAATTACTGAAATAGCAGAAGCCGTAAGGCCGGAGAGAAGAGCCAAGGTGGTGGGCATGCACTTCTTCAACCCGCCCGTCTTGATGCCCCTCGTCGAGATAATAAAAGGCGCATACACCAGCGACGAAACAGTAAAAAAGATTGCGGAATACGCCGCGAAGCTGGGTAAACAGACGGTGGTGGTGAATAAGGACGTGCCGGGCTTTATAGTAAATAGGATACTGGCTAGGGTAAACGAGGCGGCTTGTTGGATGGTTGCCCGCGGCGAGGCGACTATACAGGAGGTGGACTCCGCCTTGATATATAAGGCGGGGATCCCCATGGGTGCCTTCATCTTAATGGACTTCACCGGCATAGACGTGGTGTGCTTCATAGGTGAGGCCATGTTGAAACGCGGCTTTAAGTCCCACCCATGTCCGGTAATTGCCGAGAAGTGTCAGCAGAAGAAATACGGCGTAAAAACCGGCGAGGGCTTCTACAAGTACCCGGCGCCGGGCAAGTTCCAGTGGCCCGAGGTGCCTAAGTCCGCCGGCGACAGAATCGACGTGACGTACATCCTGGCGCCCGCCGTTAACGAGGCGGCTTATATGCTCCGCGAGGGCATCGCCACTAGAGAAGATATCGACAAGGCGGTGAAGCTGGGCCTAAACTGGCCGAAGGGCCCGCTGGAGCTGGCAGACGAGCTGGGCGTAGACACAGTGGTGAAGGCGCTGGAGGAGTGGAAACAGAAGACTGGGTTTGAGGAGTATGAGCCTGACCCGTTGCTGAGGGAGATGGCGGCCCAGGGCAAGCTTGGGAAGAAGACTGGCGAGGGCTTCTACACCTACGTCAAGGCTGAGGAGAAGAAGCTGGAGACTCTCATCGTTAGGTACGAGCCGGGTATCGCCTGGATTATCCTCAACAGGCCGGAGCGCTTAAATGCCATAAGCCCGAAGATGGTGGAAGAGCTGTGGAGAGTACTCGACGAGATAGAGCAGCTGGATTACGACAAGGTGCGGGTAGTTATCATAACCGGCACCGGCAGGGCGTTCTCCGCCGGCGCCGACGTCACGGCTTTTATGGGCGCTACGCCCATAACAATATTCAAGACGTCGCGAAAGCTACAGATGCTGTTTGAGAGGCTGGAGCTTTTAGATAGGCCCGTCATCTGTGGACTAAACGGCTACACATTGGGAGGCGGGCTGGAGCTGGCGATGGCGTGTGACTTCAGAATAGCCGCCGAGACGGCGGAGCTGGGCCAGCCTGAGATCAACCTCGGCTTCATACCTGGCGCAGGCGGGACGCAGAGGCTGTCTAGGCTTATTGGAAGAGACAGGGCTAAGGAGCTTATATTTACCGGCGACAGGATCCCCGCCAGAGAGGCTGAGCGGCTCGGCCTTGTTAATAAGGTCGTGCCGGCGGACAAGCTGGAGCATGAGCTCAGGGCCTTCGCCAGTAAGCTCGCCGAGAAGCCGCCCCTAGCGCTGGCCATGGCGAAATACGCCATAAACTTCGGGCTGGAGGCGCCGCAGTGGGTAGGCATGATGATGGAGGCGGCCCAGTTCGGCTTGTTGTTCAGCACCGAAGACGTCATAGAAGGCGTCTCGTCGTTCCTCCAGAAGAAGAAGCCGCAGTTCAAAGGCAGGTAGACTTTTTTACATCGTTGTTATTTAAGTTTATTAACCGTAGTAGATGCTCCTTCGTGGATCGTTCTGCTTTGTACCTCATGTTTGTGGCGAGGTTGTTAGGGGAGCCCGTGGGAGAGGAGTTTCTTGACTTATCCGGTTGCGACGTTTCGTCGCTTAAGGCGTCTGTGTTGAGGAGGGACTACGACGAGGTTACACGTTCGCTTCTTGGAAAGGCGCTTGATGAATTTTACAAAAACTACGGATTTGAGGCAAGGGGGGAGCCAGATCACCTAATTACCATGCTCTCCTTTATGGCCCATCTTGCAAGAGACTACTCCAGGGATAGCCTAAAGATACAACATAGGTTTCTTAACGTGCATCTCTTGCCGCTTGTGAGACACGCAGAGGAGGTGTGCTCCGGCTTGAGGACGTTGAGGGTGATTTTAGAGGAGGACCTAAAGGTGGTGTCTGCGTTGCTCCATGTCCAGTAAGACCACCGTAACGGTAGACCGCGAGGTTGCTCTGAAGCTTAGTCAAATTGCGAGGGAGTTCGGGATCTCCGCCTTGAGGCTTGCTTCTGACTCGCTAGAAGTTGCCGTAGAGGCGCTTCGCCGTGGGTACAGCCCAAGGCGGTTGCAGCTCCTGTTGCATGCGGTCACCGCGATGGAGAGTCAAGACGTATTTCCGCTACCTCTACACGTAATGGTGGCGGTTTTCGAGGAGGTGGATAAAGACAGGTTTAAGATTCCTATGTACGAGGTGGGGAAAGCCTTAGGCGTTGCCTTAAGCATCTCGGTGCAGTTTCATGACTTGGTGAAAGACCCGGAGATGTTTAAGCTGATTCTTCCTATTAGAAGCGCCACGTGTAGCATAAAAGGACAGAGGTGTGTCATAGACTTAGCCTTCCCGCCCGTTGCGCGTCCACTGCTGGAGCTATTTGCAAGCTATTTAAGGGGCCTTCTAGACGGATATGGACTGACTAACCATAGAATACACACTAAAGAGAACATTCTTGAGATAGTGGTAGACGGATATTCTCCCTCATAATCGCCAATTACACGTAATTACATTTAATAGCAAGGGCTATATACCTTGTTGAAATGAGAAAATCATGTCTCTCCAAACTACGCGGCGTGAGGTGTTGAAAATCGGCGCCGCGTTGGCCGTGTCTCTTGCTGTGCCGTTGCATGCCGCGGCGGAGACAAGAAAGAGATGGGCCATGTACATCGACGTCTCTAAATGCTACGGCTGCTACGCTTGTGTCGTGGCTTGCGCCTCTGAGAACAACGTTCCCATCGGCGTGTTCCGCACTTGGATAGAGCGTCACGTGACTAAGGGCGGCACCGTGATATTTGTCCCCAAGCAGTGTAACCACTGTGAAAACGCGCCTTGCGTCAAGCCCTGCCCCACGGGGGCTACGTATAAGACCAAGGACGGGCTTGTCCTCGTCAAAGACGATCTATGCATTGGATGCGGCGCGTGCATCCAAGCTTGTCCATACGGAGCCAGGTTCTTCAACCCTGTGAAGGGCGTGGTTGATAAATGCACCTTCTGCGAACACAAGATATACAACGGCAAGCTACCTGCGTGTGTTGAGGCGTGTCCCACGGGGGCTAGGGTGTTCGGAGATTTGAACGACCCCACGTCGCCTGTTTCGAAGCTGGTTGCAAACACCGCTGCCCAGCGGCTTAAGGTGGAGACCGGCGCCGAACCGATGATCTTTTATAGAGATCTTCCCGCGGAGGCGAACCTATGACGTATCCGCTTGGCTACCTATATCCAAACGAATTCGCCGACCCGCTGGTGTGGTTGCCTACGTTGTTTGCCTACTCCCTCCTCATCTCCGGCGCAGATCTGTTAATCCTAGCGCTTGCCGCGTATCTCTTCGGTAGATTAAAGAGAGCCATCCCGCTTCTACTTACCCTAGGCCTTGCCTTCTTCACGGTGGTCCTTCTGGGACCTCTCGCCGATTTGAGAAACCCCGACCGCGCCCCGTTGCTCTTCAGCCACGCCCAGATCTCGCCAACTGAGGCCCACCCGGGCATTTCGTTGATTGCCCTCATGGGCGGAGTTATGTGGCCGCTGGGTTGGATCTTAGCCGCCTTATTTACGCTCCTCTACTTCTCCTACTCCATGTACGTGAAGTATCTGTCCACCAGAAATCCCCTCTACAAGATCCTGTCGCTTGGGGTGTCCACCCCTGAGCGGTACAAGGCGTTGAGGCCGTTGCTGAAGGTCCTCGCCGCCCTATCTCTAATCCCGCTTGCCTTCTGGGCTATCTACCCCGCCACGTTGTTTGTGATGCAGACAAACCTTTTCATATGGCGGAACTGGACTCTGCTACCAGCCATGTACTTCGCCGACACATTTGTGACCGCAACCGCGGCCGCAATACTGGCCGCCTGGATCGTCGGCCGTAGCAAGCTACAACAGCTGGAGGTGCCCTCGCTCCTCGTGATACACGGCGCAGGTTCCGTGGCTGTCGCTGCCCTTCTCCTTATACAGATTTGGCTTTGGGAAAACCAATTCGGCGGATCGCCGTTTTACACCGCCTTGACGCCAATAGTGGAGTGGGCCTACGTCGCCGTTGGGCTCTTTCTGTTAACCTTCGCAATTTCGCTAGTCGCCTCGAGGTACCTCGCCGCCTCTCTCATAACGCCCTTCACGGGCCTCGCCGCTACGATATTCAACAAGTGGAACGTGATAATAAGGGCCCAGGCAGGCATGAAATCCGGCTTGACGTTTCTCGAACCCAACGCGGAATATCTCGTACACGAAATACCTATGACGGCGGCGATTGTGGCCGCCGGCGTGTTTCTCGCGATTGTGCTCACTTCAATATTCCCCCTAGAGGTGAGGAACCATGACTAGCAGAAGAACCTACCTAAAGGCCGTAGCCGCCGCGGCGGCGCTCGGCGTTGCCCTGTGGGGCTACTGGCCCGTGGTCGAGAAGATAATCAGCCCCAAGAGAAAGCCCTACGGCCCGGACCCCCAGAAAGGCGGCGACGTCCGCTACGTCCGCTCCGTCTGCCTCGGTTGCAACGTGAGGTGTGGCATAACGGCGCGTGTTGTCAAATACGGAGATGTGGAGGTGATAGAAAGAATAAGCGGCAATCCGTACCACCCCTACAACCGCGCCGTGTCCTTCGGGAGGCAGGTGAAGAGGTACGACCATCTGCCCTACCACACTCCTGTATCAAAGACCTTAGACAGCGAAGAGGGCGAGACCTATACTGGCACGCTGTGTCCTAGAGGGGAGGCTGGGATATACTACGTCTACGACCCCTACAGAGTGTTGAAGCCGCTGAAACGCGCAGGGCCGAGGGGTAGCGGCAAGTGGAAGGTCATCACTTGGGAAGAGCTCATCAAATGTATAGTCGATGGATGCATCATAGAGGAAACCGGCGAGAGACTACCCGGGATAAAAGATATCTTCACATATGGCGTGTTGAAGCAGGCGGGCTTCGAGGATCCCAACAAAGTGCTTTCAGACATGAAAAAAGATGTAGATCAACTGCTGAAAATCGCAAGCGACCCCAAGACCTCCTACGACGACGTAGTGAAGGCCATAGAAGACTTCAAGGCTAAGTGGACGAAGATACTTGGCGAGAAGGGCCTAAAGCTGGAGGACGTCCTAATAGACCCCGACAGGCCAGATCTAGGGCCTAAGGCCAACATGCTTGTGTGGATGAGGGGGAGGGGACAAGACAACGCAGATATCTTCTACAGAAGATGGACCCGCGCCTTCGGCTCGGTCAACTGGCTCCGCCACACGTCGGCCTGCCAGCTGGGGTACTACGCGGGCAACAAGCTGTGGAGCGGCTACTACGACCTCCAGGCAGATGCTAGAAATGCCAAGGTCATAATAGGCGCCGGCTGGTCCATGGGCAGACTCCACCCAGGCGCCACGGGCCAGGGCGCGATTATCGAGAGGGCTTGCGAGGGCGAGCTGAAGCTTTACTACGTCAACCCGGTGGCGCCGCGTACCCTGTGCCGCGGCAACATTATCTGGGTGCCTGTGAAGCCTGGCGAAGACGCCGCGCTGGCCTTCGCCGTTATCAGGTGGTTGCTGGAGAATAAGAGGTACAACGCGGAGTTCCTCTCCATACCCAACCTAGACGCCGCCAACAAACGTGGGTACCCAGTCCACACCAACGCCACTTGGCTCGTCATTATGGAAGGCGCCAGATACGGCGAATATCTCAAGGCCAAGGACCTGGGCCTCGCGGAGACCGACGACCCGGTGGTATATGTCGGAGAGGGGCAGTTCGCGCCGTATAACAAGACGGAGCGGGCCGAGCTACAGTTCTCAGGCAGAGTTAAGCTAAAAACAGGCGAGGAGGTGCTTGTCAAGACGGCGTTTCAGATACTCTACGACGAGGCCTTCAGCAGATCTTTTGAGGAGTGGCTAGAAATCGCGAGCCCGTATCCGCGGGGCACGCCTGAGTTTGAAGACTACAGGCAGAAGGTGGAGCAGATGGCCAGAGACGTGGCCGAGGCGGCGCCTAGGGCCGGCACCGTCTTACATAGAGGCGTGGGCATGCACCCCAACGGCGAATACATCGTGTGGGCCTACAGAGTAATCGACACCCTCATAGCGAACTTCCACAGAAGCGGCGGAATACTGGGGAGACCCTCGACCACGTCTTACAACAACTACCTATACGACTTGAGAGACTCAGGCTTTGGGGAGCCGGTGAGGTGGGGTCCCCCCATAGATAGACATGGGTATGACTACACAAACACTCTGGAGTACTGGCTTAGGGTTAAGAAGGCGATTAAGGAGGGCAAGTCGGGCGAAGACGCCGTCAAGGTAGCGTTTCCAACCAAGAGGCCGTGGTATCCGCACACTCCTGAGGAGTCGTACACTGAAATGTTTGCAGGCATGGCAGAGGCCTATCCGTACCCGGTCAGGGCTCTCTTCCTCTACTACGCAAACCCTGTGCTCGCCGCGAACTACGGCACGAAATTTATTGAGGTGTTGAAAGACACAGGCAAGATACCGCTGTTTATCGGCATTACGACCACCATCAACGAGACGTATCTATACGCCGATCTGATCGTGCCCGACGTTACATATCTCGAAACCGGCACCAACGGCGTTCAATTCCTCTACGCGCCGGGGGCTGGACTTGTGAGGGCTGAGGGCTGGAGGAGCCCGGTGATAATGCCCTTAACGCAGAAGATCGGGACGTGTCCGAACGGACATCCGCGTTACGCTTCTATGTGGGAGTTGTTGATCGACTTGGGCAAGGCGCTTGGCATGCCTGGCTACGGCGATAAGGCCTTCCCCGGCACAAAGGGCAGGAAATACGAGGGGCGGTGGTTCTCGATGCACTGCTTCTGGGAGTACATACTGAGAGTCTTCGCCAACGCCGCCGCGCACGCCAAAGACCTCAAACTCATCCCAGAGGAGGTGCCGGAGGAGGAGGTGCAGTTTGTGGAGAGGAACTACCCCATCGCCCAGTTTAAAGACATCATCCCGCCCGACGAATGGCGCCATGTCGCCTACGGCCTCGCGAGAGGAGGCGTCTTCACCAGGTACGAGGACTCCTTTGATGCCCGCGGCTACTCTAAACGTAGCGTCCCCGGCGACAAACAGCTGAGGCTTTGGTACGACAAACTCGCAAAGACTAGGAACTCGGTAACTGGCGAGAAGTTCTACGGCGGGCCGAAGTACTTCCCGCCGGCGTTATACGCGCCTGTGGGCAAGGCACTCCAGGATAAGAAGGCGTCCATAGGCCCAGCTCTGAGGGAGCTTTATCCGCCTAAAGAGTGGCCGTTTATGATAGTTCTGCACACAGGCCCTCTCTACACGAAGCACCGTAGCCAGTTCTACTACTGGATTAAGCAGGTGGCGGCCGAAAACTTCGTGGTCATACACCCAGTCGACGCGGCAAAGATAGGCGTTGAGACCGGCGACGTGGTACGCGTCGAAACTCCCATGGGCGTCTTTGAGGCGCCTGTGGTTGTTGAGCCCACCGTTGCCCCCGGCGTGGTGATGGTGCCATACGCCATGGGCAGATGGGCGGAGACCGTGGTGGTGAGACCTAAGTACTTCGAGGTAAAGGATACAGCTCTTGCAAAGTTTATCGCTGAGCTACCGGAACGCGTTGAGATCCCAGAGGACGCGGTGAACCCCGTGAGAAACTTGCCTGAGCTCGTGAAGAAGCTATTGTTTACTAAGTCACCCGCCGAGTACTACGAAAGGGGCTTGGCGGTGGATAAGTGGAGGTTCAACGGCATCACGCCTAACGTGGTGCAACTAGGAGACGCCTCCCTCGGCGGCTGGTCATTACTTTCGTGGCACGGCGCGGCGCAAGCCTACTTCGACACACCGGCGAGGATTATCAAGACCGGCAAGAGACACAAGTTCGAGGTGCCTTATATCGTCTGGTAACCCAACTTTTTCCCTGAAACGCCCCGCATAGCCTCGCCGGTTTTTCCTGCTACCTCTGTTTTTCGTGGGAAGAGCTGTGGCCGTTGGGATAGGCAAGTTTCGATGTTTCTGCCCTCCTGTGAGCATGAAACGGGCGAAGACTGCAGAGGCTAATCCACGCATCTGTAGCATTTAATTCTTAACAACTGAAGCTATGTTTGGAGAAAAAGTTGGAAGACGAAAACTAGGGGTTATGACGGCGGGAGATCGCCACAAGCTAATATGGGCGGGAAGTAGCGGGACAGTTTTTATATACATTATCTAATTGGTATTATGGAAAGTGGCGTATATGACGTGGTTGTCCTAGGTGGCGGCAGTGCTGGGGTTGCGGCGGCAGTTAAGGCGGCTCAGCTCGGCGCAAAGGTGGCGGTTGTTAACGCAGGGAGGCTTGGCGGCACTTGCGTGAACGTCGGTTGCGTTCCCAGCAAGTTTCTCATTAGAGCGGCTGCCTTGAAGAAAATGGCTGAGAAGCCCTATTTCAAAGGTATAAAAGCCGCTGTGGAGATAGACGGGAGCGCCTTAATGTCGCATATGAGGGAGGTAGTTGAGAGACTTAGGAAAGAGAAGTACGAAGAGGTGCTGGCCTATTACGACGTAGACTTAATTGAGGGGTTTGGGGTGCTGAGGAGCGCCGGCGAGGTTGAAGTCGGCGGAAGAGCTGTAAGAGGTAGAAGGATCATAGTGGCCACCGGATCGCGGCCAAAGATACCGGAGGTGCCTGGCTTGGAGGAGGCCTTTAGGAGGGGGGTTGCCTTCACCAACGAGGAGCTTTTTCAACTAGGGCACCTACCCTCCTCCGTCGTCTTTATAGGCGGAGGCGCCGTAGCCGTGGAGCTGGCCCAGGCCCTGGCGAGGCTGGGGGTGAAGACTTGGATTATCTACAGAAGCGCCCTGCTTAAATACGAGGAGAAAATAGCCTCCGAATTCGTGGAGAAGCTTTTGAGAGAAGAGGGCGTGGGGCTGATCAGAGGCCAGGCGACTTCGGTGGAAGTGAGAGACGGCGGCGTGGAGGTGCGGCATCCCGGCGGCTCAATAGCCGCCGAAGCCGTCTTCGTGGCGGCTGGCCGCGTGCCAAATGTGGAGCCTGTGAAGGGGCTTCTGAAGCTGGGCCCCCACGGCGGCGTTGAGGTAAACGAGAAGATGGAGACCTCCCTCCCAGGCGTCTACGCTGCGGGAGACGTGACTGGGGGTCTGTGGGGCGTGCGGTATCTAGAAAACGCCGCGGCGCGACAGGGCGTGGTGGCGGCGGTAAACGCAATGGGCGGTAATGTAGTTTTCAACCCCCTGGCGGTGCCCAGGGTGGTCTTCACAGACCCTCCGGTAGCCAGCGTGGGTTTACGAGAGGAGGACATGTTGAGCAGCGGCATTGGGTGCAGATGCAGATTAGCCCCGGTCGACGCGGTGGCTGCGGCGTGGACCAAGGGGGCGCTTAACGGCTTTATTAAGATAAACACGTACCCCGAGACTTGGAGAGTAACGATGAAGAGGGGGAGGATCGCAGGCGCGGTGGTGGCGGCGTCCGAGGCGGAGGAGGTCATAAACCTCTTCGCCTTGGCGATACAGATGGGTCTCACGGTCGACGATTTGGTAGAGCTCGTGCCCAGCTTCCCCTCCATGGCCGAGGCTGCGCGTCTAGCCGCGCTTGCCTTCTATGCAGATCCCACAAAGCTGAGTTGTTGCGGCGGTTAAGTATATATAGCTGCTTCGCGATGGAGGTATGGCTAAGGTTGTGGTTACCGTAGTTTCAGACGACGAGAAGTTCGACGTTGCGGTCGCCTTTGTCTACAGGTCGTGGATGCATAGGCGGTTTGACGACGTTAAGCTACTCTTCTTCGGCCCCAGCCAGAGAAAGCTTGCCAGGCTTGAGGGCGAGTTGATGAAGATGGTGGACGAGCTTGTGACGGCGGGGGTTGTGGACTCCGCATGCGTCAGATACGCGGAGAGCCACGGCATCGCCGACGAGCTCGCCAAGAGGCGAATCAGGCTCGCGTCATATGGCGAGCGTCTAGCCTCGTTGCTGAAGGAGGGATATCTGCCCCTATCTTTTTAACCCATTTCAATTAGGTGTTAACAATCTATAAATAGAGTGATATAGCTAACGTTTTAATGCCTAAGTCTGTGGTGATTGTGGGGGGTGGTGTGGGCGGCTTGTTCACCGCTAATAAGCTGGTGTCTAAACTTGTGTCTGAGATCAAGAGGGGGGAGGTGTCTGTCACGTTGGTGGAGCCGCAGGAGCGGCAGATATATCAGCCCGGCTTTCTCTACGTTCCCTTCTCCGAGCTTCCGCCCGACGTGATGTCTAGGCCTGTGGCAAAGTTGGTGTCGCCTCTGGTTAAGCTTGAGAGGGAGCCTGCGGCGAGAGTAGATCTGCCGAATAAAAAGGTGGTTCTTCAGTCGGGAAGAGAGGTGAGGTACGACTACCTCGTCGTGGCCACAGGCTCGGTGGCGAGGACCGACGCCTTTCCTAAATTCGGCGAAGTGTGGCACGCCCTCTGGACCTACGAGGGGGCTAGGAGACTTAGGGAGACGCTGTTGAGGTTCAACGGCGGCACCGTGGTGGTGTCTGTGACGTCAACGCCGTATAAATGCCCGGTGGCGCCTTACGAGTTCCTCGGCCTCCTCAACGACTACCTCATGGCCGCCGGGCTGAGGGCGAAGACCAAGGTCATCTTCACAACTGTGGCGCCTCATCTACACGCCCAGCCCCAAGTCAACAAGTTCCTAGAGGAGCAGATGAAGCTGTGGGGTTTTGAATACAAGACGAAGTTTCAGGTAAACGCCATCGAGCCCGGCAAGATCTCCGGCCCGGAGGAGATCAAGGCTGACCTCATCGTGGCCGTGCCGCCACATAGCGGCGCCGAGGTTGTGGTTAAGTCCGGCTTGGGGGACCAGGCCGGGTGGATACCTGTGGATAGGCACACCCTCCAGATACAAGCGCAGGGCGCCACGGGCGCGGAGATGGCGTTGGGCGACGCCACAAACCTCCCGGTGCCCAAGGCTGGTTCGGTGGCGCATTTCCAGAGCGAGGTAGTTGCCTCGCGCATTGCCGAGGAGATCCAGCTGGGCCACGCAGACACGAAATACGACGGCAGAGTCATATGCTTCATTCTCACCAGCTCCGAGGAGGCCACACAAGTCTCCTGGAACTACGAAAACCCGGCCAAGTACCCGCCGCCGCCCAGCCGGTTCTTCCTAAGGCTTAAGGACATGACCAACTACTCCATATGGTCCGCCATGAGATGTGGGCTATGAGCGCGGCTGAGGAGAGGTTTGAAAAACTCCTGGAGCTCCTGCAACAGGAGAAGACCCTCGACGCGTTGATAACCTTGGCGGAACGCGCCGACCTATTGAAGGAGCTTGTCAACACGTTGTTTGAGTTCAAGCGTA
>Ga0209393_1000322_pt1 | contig 24274 bp, 16 predicted proteins | sample SSWtaG_2_FD_184117 | JGI IMG/M metagenome (GOLD analysis project Ga0209393, IMG submission 184117) | Hot spring microbial communities from Sandy's Spring West, USA to study Microbial Dark Matter (Phase II) - SSWsed_130316 (SPAdes)... | ecosystem: Environmental > Aquatic > Thermal springs > Hot...
ACATACTTAGGCTAATCTTCCCTTCCTCTTTAATGGTGGAAGTTGTTGTAGCTAAATTTAATGGAAGGGGTGTCAGTAATAAAAAAAGGGCTCCAAAAAGGCCTGGAATATAATTCGGAGAAATAAACTGCGAGAGGGCTGTAGCTAATCCTCCCGAAACTATCAAAGCCACCCTATAAGAAGAAATCCTTAAGCCGTTTGCCTGAGCTTGCAACCCCTTGGGGATTGTTTCAATGAACCATCCATCAAGGGCCGTATCAAAGGAGGCAGAAAAGAAGGTTAAAAACAGAAGAAGGATTAGAAAAAAAGAAAACTCTAAGGTGCTTAAACTAAGGGTTAGGAAGTTAAGACCAAGAAGGAGGACAAAAATAGCCATCCACAGGCTTCTTGAAAGAAGCCTGTCCATGAAAGGCGCCCAGAGGGGTTTTAGGCTCCAGGCTAACCCTGCTAACGAGATAAGCCCAATGGTAGATAACTCAACACCTTGAGCCCGAAGTTGAACAGGAAGAAAAGTGTAGAAATAACCTAAAGGTAAACCAGAAAAAAAATAAAAGATTATGACAAGCAAAAAACTTTTAAACCTTAGCTGCTCCATGAGCTCAAAGTATATCATTTTCTTAAGGTTGTTCAAAAATTTTCTTGAAGTTTCAAGGAGGATGATTCAAAAAATGCCTTTTTGCGAAAGCCCAAAGGACCCATGAGGTCCTTTGCTCCGTTCAGGATGCCCCCTTCGTCATCTATTTTCCTTGTCTTTTTAAAAATCGGATATATAGTTTTAGACAAAAGATATTTTCCTTAGAGGTGAAGTAGAAAGGGTTGAGTAGAGAAATCTTTGGGAACATCGCCGGTTTAAAGCCAAGCATTATTAGAAGTTTAGAAAAGCTTTACCGGAGGAGGGTTCCACCTCAGAGCATAATCACTCCTGAGCTTTCCCAAGAGCTTGCCTATCTGTCTCATCAGATCAACAGACAAGTTGGAGTCCTAATCAACCGTAAAGGGGACATTGATTTTGTAGTTGTTGGCACCTATAATCGGATCGAGATACCGGAATTACATGGATATAGGGACCATCAAGCAAGGCTAAAGGGCTTGCGATTCATTCATACTCATCTCTTAAAGAAAAATCAATCCTCCGGGCTTGACCAAGATGACCTCATTGACCTTGCCTTTTTACGGCTTGACCTAATCGGAGCACAGGAGGTATACGAAGACGGCAGAGTAGGAAGGATCCATATAGCTCATATTTTACCAAGTCGAGAATTTTTTAGTGCATCCCTTGATGATGAGACTAAGGGACTTTTCTACTTCTTCAAACCCGTTTATCCTTGGGATTTAAAGGAAAATTTTCTGGAACTTATTAGGACCCTTGAAGAGGAGTTTGAAAGGGTCTCGGGTGCTAAGGCTTTTCATGAAAGGGAAGATAGAGCCATTTTGATATTCGTTAGAGAACCAGGTGACTTAGATTGGGAAAACAAGCTTGCAGAACTTAAAGAACTTGCAAGAACTGCAGGAGTAAAAGTCGTTGGCGAGGTAGTTCAACGAAGAGCACAGATTGACCCTCGGTATGTTATCGGAAAGGGTAAGCTCCTTGAAGTTTTGATTGAGTGTTTGAGGAAAAGGGCTAATCTTCTGATATTCGACCGAGAGCTGACCCCTTCGCAGGTTAGAGCCTTAAACGAAGCCACCGATTTAAGAGTTATAGACCGGACTCAACTTATCCTTGATATCTTCGCCCAGAGAGCTAAGTCAAGAGAAGGAAAGATCCAAGTTGAGATTGCCCAGCTGAGGTATGCTTTACCAAGGCTTAGGGCTAAAGACGATGCCTTTTCTCGCTTAACGGGTGGGATTGGTGGAAGAGGACCTGGAGAGACAAAGCTTGAAGTTGACAGACATCGGATAAGAGACAGGATTGCCAGACTCAAGGAGGAACTAGAAAGCATCTCTGAAGAAAGGGCTTTGAGAAGGAAAAGGAGAAAAAAGCTCAACTTCAAGGTGGTTGCCCTAATAGGCTACACCAACGCTGGAAAAACTACCCTCTTAAACAGGCTTAGCCATTCTAACTATTTAGCTGAAGACAAGCTCTTTGCAACCCTTGACCCGGTTACCAAAGCAGTAAGGACTCCAAATGGTAATGTTTTTCTGCTTACCGATACCGTTGGTTTCATCAGGGACTTGCCAGAGGAGCTGAAAAAAGCCTTCAAAGCAACGCTTGAAGAACTTTACAGTGCAGACCTTCTACTTCATGTAGTTGATGCCTCAAGCCCTGATTTAGAAAATCAAATAAAAAGCGTAGAGGCAATACTTGAGGAGATGGACTTAAGTCGCATGCCAAGGATTGTTGCCTTCAACAAGGTTGACCTGATTGATGACCTTGACCCCTTCCAACAAGCAACGGTTAGATCTTTAATGGAAGAGTTAGACGGAGTTCCCATATCAGCCCTTAAAGGGTTTAATTTAGAACTTCTGTTGAAGAGGATTGAAGAGAATCTCTTTTCTCCTGAGGCAGTTTTTTCCCCCTCCTTTGAGGTAGGTCAAGCCACAGCTCCTCAAGATTATAGAGCCTCCTAATAGGCTCGTAAAAGATATGCACAACGATTGAGCCGTAATCTAAGACTATCCAATTTCCTTGTTCCATTCCTTCAACTGAAAGAGGAATAATTCCTATTTTTTCGAGCTCTAAAATTAGATAGTCTGCTAAACCTTGAGCATGTTTTGTAGAATGAGCACTACAAAGCAAAAAGTAATCGGCAAAATCAACCTTATTCCTGAGGTCGATGGGTAGTATTTCTTCTCCCTTTTTATCTTCAAGAAGCTTAATCAGAAGCTCTTTAAGTCTTTCTACATCCATTAAACCTTCCCCTCCATCACAAGTTTAGCAAAATGTTCAAAGCTTCTATCATATGTTGCTTCCGCCTCTTTGGGGAAGGCGCAAGCAGGAAGCTGCCTCATTCTTAAGTGATAGTGTAAACACTCGCAGCAAATACCTTTTTTGCTACAGGGGTCATAGGTACAGTTGCATCTCTTAAGGTTTCTTTCTCTCTTACACTCCATTTACACACCTCCTTCCCAAAATTATTCAACAGTGACGCTTTTTGCTAAGTTTCTTGGTTTATCGATGTCACAACCCTTTAAATAGGCTATTTCAAAGGCTAAAAGCTGTAGAGGTACAACATAAAGTATAGGCAAGAAGGCATAATTTGTTTCTGGTAGATAAAAAATATAATTCACTTTATCTTTGTATTTAATTTCTCCTTCCGTGGTAAAAAGGATAATGGGACCTCTTCTTGCCCTTATCTCTTCGGCGTTAGACAAGGTTTTTTCATGGACTATACCAAGTTCTTTGGCGGATAGGATGACAGTTGGGAAATTTTCGTCTATAAGTGCAATTGGTCCGTGCTTCATCTCACCAGCTGCATAGCCTTCTGCATGAATGTAAGAAATCTCTTTAAGCTTTAGTGCTCCTTCAAGGGCTATTGGATAGAGGATATTACGTCCAAGATAAAGAAAATTGTTTGCCCCATACCAATTTTTTGCACACTCCTTGATCTTTGGATGTAGCTTTTCTATGACTTCGTTGAGAAGACCAGGGAGTTTTGGAAGCATTCTTACAAGTTCTTTAGGCTCTTTCCGTTTATGAATTTCTTGCATGTACATAGATAGTAAAATAAACATCAAGACCTGGGTGGTGAAGGCTTTGGTTGAGGCAACGCTTATTTCTGGACCTGCTTGAGTATACAAAACTATATCACTTTCTCTCGTTATTGTGCTCCCAAGCACGTTGCAAATTGAAAGAATTCTTGCCCCCTTTTCTTTAGCAAGTCTTAAGCTTGCTAAAGTGTCAGCAGTCTCTCCGGACTGAGAAAGAGCAATGAAGAGTGAATCTTTATCTAAACGAGGATTTCTATAACGAAATTCTGAAGCTAAATCAACCTCGATGGGAATGTCGGTTACTCTCTCTAAAAGGTACTTCCCTACAAGGCAGGCATGATAAGATGTTCCACAGGCAACTAAAAATATTCTTTTTATTCCTAAAAAAAATTCATGAGTTAAACCTTCACGAGAAAAGTCAACCTTTCCTTTCTCAAGATCAATTCTTCCAAGAAGAGTCTGCTGAAGGGCTGATGGTTGCTCATAGATCTCCTTTAGCATGAAATGAGAAAATCCACCCTTTTCTGCACTTGCCAAATCCCAGGTTATGACCTGAGGGGTCTTTGTCACCTCCCTACCCTGAAAGTTATAATACTTAACCTCATGCCTTGAAAGGATTGCCACTTCTCCGTCCTCTAAAAAAACAACCCTTTTCGTAAAGGGAAGTAAAGCCGGGATGTCTGAGGCTAAAAAATTCTCCCTGTCACCAAGCCCAATAACTACCGGACTCTGAAACCGTGCAACATAAATTTTTTCCGGGTCACTAAGGCTTATCATAGCAACAGCGAAGGCTCCCTTTAGCTTTCTCAAAGCGGTGAGGAAAGCCTCAAACAGGTTTAAACCTTCCTTAACATGCTCTTCGATTAAATGAGCTATAACCTCAGTATCTGTATCCGAAATAAATCTATGCCCTTTGATAATAAGTTCTTTTTTTAATTCATAAAAATTTTCGATTATTCCGTTATGGACAACGGCAAGGGTTGCCTTGCAATCAAAGTGCGGATGAGCGTTTAGTTCGTTTGGTTCTCCGTGGGTTGCCCATCTTGTATGACCAAGACCAGGGGCCTTAGGCTCAAGGTCAGATTGTCGATAAATATCCTCTTCAAGGTCATACACCCTACCCTTTCTTTTTAGCACTCTCAAACGCCCTTTATCAAAAAAAACGACCCCAGCTGAATCATAGCCACGGTATTCAAGCCTCCGTAAGCCCTCAAGAAGGACAGGTAAAACCGGTCTTTCTCCAACATAGCCTACTATACCGCACATTCCTTTTCTCCCTTCATAATAGTAGCTTCAATAATAATGGCTCCTTTGTCAAAACAAGATTTTAAGCTTTATTTTGATGATTTGTCAAGCCATTTTAGAGGGTGTTCGAAAATTGTGGCAAACAGGCCTTACCATATTGAAGAACCGTCAGCAAACGAAAGAGCCTTAGGCCACTTCGCTTCCCTCACAGCTTTAGCCATCTTTACCAGGTTGAAAAAAAATCAAGGTTTGTTAAATTTAAATTTTAAAGCCCGGGTGGCGGAATTGGTAGACGCTGTGGACTTAAAATCCACTGGAGGTTGCCCTCCGTGCCGGTTCGAGTCCGGCCCCGGGCATTCTTCACCCTATTTGTCAATAAATTTTTGAAACTGTTCAAAAACAAGGCTGGTCTAAAGTTCTTGAAAGCATACATAACCATCTTGAGGTACTGTCAGCAACCGAAGGACCCAATATGGGCCTTTGCTGGTGCTTAGGATAACATTTGAGGATTAGGCCTTTTGCTAAGCCTCAGAAGGATGCAGAAAGGGACGCCCTTAACCAAAACCATGAGGACAACATCCTGAAAAGTGTCTACTCTCATGTTATTCTACATATTTTTACATCATCATGAGGATTTTCTTTACGTTATTCATCTGGGCGTAAGCCCCGAAGGATCTCATTTCAAGAACCAAAAAGATTATTAACAGCTTTCAAAAACCTTGACTTTTCTAATTTTTTTTCAAATATTTTAAATTAAGATGGATCAAAAAAATTCTAATATTTTAGAAAATTTTTCTAACTCAAAGAAACTATTTTTCTTTTTGCTCTACTGTCTCCTTTCCATGATGCTTAAGGAACCTCCTAAGGAACTTTTGGCAAGTGCTGAAATGCATCAATACTGCTATGTTCCTAAATCATTAGCTACAGCAGAAAAACCTAATGTTTTGATAGTAATGGACTTTTCGGGTTCGATGCAGTTCCCAGCCTATGTTGCTTGTAATTTTGGGGGTTATTCTTCACAAAAAGTTGCCCAGTGCGGAAGCCACAACGTCACAGAAACTACTGATTGGAAATATGATCCTCACAAGACCTATTACGGCTACTTTGACCCAGAAAAATGCTATTATGTTTCTTCTAACCGTTTTGAAGAAAAATCTAATTGTGATTGCTCTAACAAAATTGGAATTTCTTCTTGTATTTCTGGAAATATCTTAAATTGGGTAACTATGACAAGGATTGACATTGCAAGATATGTTTTAACAGGTGGAAGAACTACTACAGCAGAAGGGAATACTTTCTTAGATAGCGAAGGAGCTACATACATAATAAATGATAATAATTTAAAATGTAAGTTTGAAATCACAGCAACCCAAACAGACAATCGTGAATTAACCATTGAAAATTATAACGGCACTTGTCCGTTAGGTAATAAAGACGTAAATTCTGTCAGGATAAGAATTAGACCATCTGATCCAAATTCAATCAAAGGTGTTATTCATTCATTTTGTGATGCTTCAGATCTAAATGGTCAGATCAACGATAAATGTAAGTTGATTATGGAATTTATGGTTTTTGCTGGTGATAACAGAAAAGGTGTGATCAGAGTTGGTAAAACAGCAACTTTGTCAAACTTATTTTCAGCTATCAATACTGAAACCCCTTATGATGGTACACCTACAGGTGAAGCCCTATGGGAAGCGTATGATTATTATAAGCAAAAAAATGAGCACAATTTTGAGGCGAATTCAGCTTACATAAACAAAGGAAATGCCAATGCTGATCCATATTATGATGGTAGAGGTGGTAATAATGTGGCAGTACCCTGCAGAAAGGGTTTCGTTCTATTAATATCTGATGGAGCTTGGAATGGCAACATTGACCCGGTTGTTCCTGCAAGGATTATGGCTACTCAAGATTTACGTGATGACCTTCCCGATAAACAAAATGTTTATACCTATGCAGTATATGCCTTTGGTGATTTGGAAGTCTCAGACAAAATTCAGGGCAGACAAGCTATGATTTCAACAGCCATCTTTGGAGGGTTTAAAGATCTTGATGGAAACGAATACCCTTATCCGTTTATTGGAATTCAATATCCTGAAGGATCAGGGATTTGTTCAAATGCTAGTAGCACCGCTCGTTCTAACATTCAAGTAAACTCTACCACTTATTGTAACAGTAGAGTTATATCTTATCCTCTCAGCAGATGCAATGCAACTGATACATGGGATACTTTATGTGCTGAGTGGGATGATGCTTTTGGTTCCCCACGAGATGGACTTCCTTATAATTTTTATGAAGCAGATGATGCACCAAGCTTAAAAGCTGCATTGCTCAATGCCATCTACGACATCCTGCGCAGGGCTTCATCGGGAGCTACCGTTGCCACCTTGTCTCAGAAGGTATCAACTGGTGCCCTTGTGCTTCAGCCCTACTTCTACCCCAGGTATCAGGCTGGAGAGGTGGAACTTTCTTGGATCGGATTTCTCAAAGCCCTCTGGGTGGATGCCAAGGGGAGAATCAGAGAGGATACCGTAGTGGACAAAATTCTTTCTTTGCTTGAAGACCTTTGGGTTCAGTTTGTTTCAACGCAATCTGCTACAAAGATATACGCTATCACCAATGACACAACTTGCACTGCAGAAGAAAGAAGTTCTTCAGAGGAGCTAAGGTCTCTCTTTGATGCCGGATGTAGGCTTGCCCAAACGGAACCTCATGAAAGAAAAGTTTTTGTTAACTTTAACGGGAGCCTAAAAACTTTAGACGAAATAAGTAGTTCGTTGAGTTCAATGTGGCAAAGCGTTACAGGAAAAACAATCAATGCTACTTGCATTATAGAGTACATCCTTGGTAAGGATAATCAATGTCCTCACGATAGTAATACGCGGGACTTCACCGTAAGAGCCCGAACGGCTGACATCTCTTCCCTTTGCCCTGGTCATAGTGGAACTCGCACTTGGAAGCTTGGTGACATCTATCATTCAACACCTGTTGTCGTATCCCAAGAGCCCTTAAACAACTATCATATTCGTTACGGAGATACAAGCTACCTCAACTACATTAACGCTGAACCCTACAAAAATAGAACAACCTATGTGTTTGTCTCGGCAAACGATGGTATGCTTCATGCCATTCGAGTTGGTTGGCTTGCAAGCTATAATCCGCCAAGCAGACCGTTAAAACTTACCGATGCTTTTAGTAGCTCCTCCACCTCTTTAATAGGTAAAGAGGAATGGGCATTTGTTCCGCATAACGCCCTTCCTTACCTTGTCTGGCTTGGACACAAGGATTACTGCCATGTGCCAACCGTTGACTACAGGGTAAGCGTTTTTGATGCCAAGATAGATGGAGAGTGGCGCACACTTCTTTTAGGGATGATGGGCTTTGGTGGTAAGGAAATTTCTGCCACAAACTGCCCAGACGGAGTTTGCTCTTCAAGCCTATTCCTCCTTGACCTAACCGGTTGGTTGAACGGAAGTTCTGAAAGACCAACCCTTAAGTGGGAGATCAAACTTCCAGACACCACTTTGACTCTATCCTATCCACAGATAGTCAAATTAAGTAATGGCACAGATTGGTCTAAAGTCTACGTAGTCATAGGAAGCGGACCAAAGGAGGTCACAGGTGTTTCTACTTACACCATCAGCTTTGTAAACCAACCTAAAGTCTATTTTATAAATTTGGTAAATGGAAACATTGAAAAAATGCTTAACATTGGAGTGTCTAACCAAGCTGTAGGACATCTAAGGGCGATCGACTTTGACAATGATTACAGTGACGATTTGATCTACTTTGGCACATACAACGAAACTTCAGGAAACCTCTTTAGAATTAGTTTTAAGAATAGCGACGGAACATATAAAGATGTTTCAGAACTAAACGATAGCGATGTAAAGGCAGTATTCAGTTCACCCTTAAATAAACCAATCTTTGGTTCACCACAGATTACTCTTGATCCAACGAAAAATCTCTGGGTAGTCTTTGGCACTGGTCATTACCTAACGACCAACTATCCAAGTGATAACTATTTTGTTGGGTTTAAAGATAAGTGCTACTTAGGCAATTGCACGATAAGCTTTGCAGATCTTACTAACCGAACAAACCATTGCTCTGACAGTTCAAACTACAACTCAACCCTTCTTTACAATTCTACAGCAACAACCTGTGAATGCACCGAGTCAGGATGTAGCCCAAGGCCCGAGGGAGAATTTTATCAGTTCATCTATTCTTTCGCACCTGATGGATGGTACCATGTTTTGACCGGGAGTGAGCAGATGTATTCTTCAGCTCTAATTATGAACAACATGGTAAATGCTTTGAGCTTTCGTCCAACAGATGATGTATGCACTGCCGGTGGTGAAACCTACTACTTAATGGTTTGTCTTCTTGAGGGATGTCCTTGCTACAACATGAGAGGTGAGACTGAGCCAGTTGTTTCTAAGCGCATTGGCTACGGTGCGCCACCTGTAGGGCAGCCCTTTCAACCTCTGAAAACTGAAAAGGGGGTTACGCTGTTTACCCAAACCTCAGCTGGAGGCATCATTGAGGCTCCCAGTCCAAGACAAATGTCCTTACGCGGTAGGTTCATCCTGTGGATAGAAAAGTAGGCTTAAAGTCTCTTTGCCTCGGCTTCACCATGCTTGAGCTCCTTATTGTTTTAGCCATCGTTGCCATCCTTTCTGGCATCGTAATAAGTGAAATCCTTAGCTACATTGATAAGGCTCGCCTTCGCTCAGCCTTAAATCAATTTTTGTCGGACCTAAACTACGTGAAGAATCAAGCTCAAATTACCGGTGTTGCCTGGGGCATAAGGGCTTGCACTGGCACAAATCAATACAAGGTCTTCGTAGATCCTGACGGAGATTGTAGAGACTCCAACGATACCAACGATCCCAACGATCCCTGTAAGTCAAATAGTACGAAGATCTGTCTCAATAATCCAGACCAAAATTGCACTAACGATACAGATTGCCCTTTTGCCCTTGTAGGTTCATGCGTCCAACTTGAAATGAAAAGGGAGTTAGAAGGTAGAATTATTTTCACAAAGGGTAACACAACAAGACATTTTTATGTGGTCTTTGACAGGAAAGGGTTTGCTTTTAACCACCTCTGTGGAGTGGGAGCCAATAATATTACAATTCAGTCCTCTTCAGGCAAATTTACAATATTTGTGGATAGATTTGGGCGAATACGGGTTGAGTAACCAAACTCTAAGATAAAAAAATGAGATGCTGAAATCGAAAATTAGGAATTCAGGTATTTCTATATTTGAGCTTTTGGTTTCTCTGTTGATCCTATTTTTTATTATTTCAGGTCTTGCCTTGGGTTTTAGAGATTACTTGAGGAGACAGAAAAGTTTGGAACTCCATACAACGGCAAGACAGATCATTGAAGCTGAGAAAGGAAGGCTTTTAAACCTACCTATAAGTCACTTTTCATCTTTACAAAGAGAATTCCTTGATGGCATTTGTTACTTAAACGGAACCTGCAATTTTGACCCATATTGCTTTAATAACATGACCTTTGACCACACTTTTTGTCCTTCCCCTTTAAGATGTATGGCTTGCCTTAAAGGAAAAAGGGTCTTTTATGATGGAGAAAACTGCACTGATGCAACTTACAATTTTCGCTTAAGCTACGCCCTTGCTGACCTATACACACCTAATCCAGATAATCCAACCCAAATTCTAACAGAAACTCCTGCTGGTCTTGGCATTTGCATGAAGGTAGAATTCGAAGAGCCTATAACTAACAGAACTCAAAGCTACCAAGCATTGGTTTTAAAATTTGAGTAGAACTATGACCGAAAAAAAGAGCCTTGCTGGGTACATTTTATTAGAAATTCTCATCATCATAGTTCTTATCGCTATATTTTCTGCTGGTTTTTTAAGCTTTTTTATGGGAATACTGAGGACTGAAAGGCAGGTTCGTTTCCTGGTTAAAAGTGAAGCTGATGTTTCCGCTTTGAGAACCACTTTAAGAAAGGAACTTCAAAGCATCGGTTTTGGCATTTCCGCTGATTATCTAAAAGTTAACCCTGAAAGCTGCGATGACACCTCGGTAATCAGTGGAAACAGCACTTATCTTTGCTACTTATCCTTAGCAAGCCGCCAGACAAAGTGGGCTGGCTGCTGGTGGGTAGTTGAGAGTAACGGTACTGTTACAACAAATGCTACCAACAGGTTTGGTGGGTTGTGTCCTGATCCAAATAGTATGGATGATGAATTTTGCTTATACCTTGATTCCAATCGCAACCTTCATACTATTGACAGATGTAACTTGGCTAACAATCATCCTTCTAAAATAATTTTTTTCTTATATCCTAATAATTCTACAAACTATCCTTCAGATTATAAGGTTGAAGTAAGATTATATGAGACAACTACAGTAGATAGAGCTTGCGCACCAGGGTTAAATAAGGCTTTGGGATTAAAATTGGGAAGGACTCCTATACAACCCCTTGTTTCTTGTGTATATGATTTTAGAATACGCTTTATTGATAAAGATGGAAATCCTAAGACAGAACTGCCTCGTTCGATTCAAGATCTTTCAGGGTTGAGAGTGTGCCTTATCGTTCAAGCAGGTAGTAGAGGGTCCATAAGGTATGAATTTCCGCAATACTCAGAAAGGTGTGGAGAAACTCGTCTCCCTTCAGATGATTCTTACTACTTTTATCCCTTTAAAGTTATTGAAGAGGAAATATCCCTACCAAATCTTAAAGGCTGGGCTACACAATGAAAAAGAAAATTCCTAAGCAAAGACAAAGGGGGGTATGTCTTTTTTTAACCCTGATATTTAGTCTTATAGGGCTTATCCTTGTTGGAGGTTTATATCTTGCCTATCAGCGAATGTATAGCTTAATATTTCCTATCAAGACCTATGCTACACTTAGAGAAGCAGCCTCAGGGACCGTAGCACTTATAGCTTCTTACATTGATAAAGATTACTTCAAGGGGTTAGAGAGAGGAAATTGCCCAAATCCACTTCAGCCTGGAGACACTCTTTGTTGCAATGGTGAAATAAAATTCCACCTGACTGAAGAAAGAGGGCTCTTTGTTGCTAACGCTACCATCTGCCTAATTGGTATTGCTCAAGCAGGCTTTGGGCTAAGCCCTGTTGTTGAAATAGACCCAGCCATCAAGGCAAGTCAACCCTATGTCTACTCCATAATCGTTCGTGCTTTCGGACCAAGAGGAACAGTCTCCGTCGTAGAAAGCGTATACCAGAGTAGATAACAGAGAAAATTTAAAGTTCCAGTGCTTCTTCACAGATTGGTTTTCTCTTAAAGTTTAATGAGAGGAGGAATTAGACATGTTTTATGTTTACTATCAACTTATTATAAAATAATATAACCTTTACAACCTTTGGGCTTAAAAATATTCTTTTATTTCTCAATAAATATTTTTACGTCTCCTTCTTTTTTTATTATGTTTATAACTACATCGTCTCCATACTTTTTAAGATGAAGGTCTACTTTACCATTTTTCAGTGTAAGATCTTTTATCCATAATTCTTCAAGAAATTCCGGAAGCTTAGGGTATTTAAAAATTATCTCATTTTTCTCAATTGAAAGTCCAAGACATCCCTGAAGAATCAAAAAGACAGCTCCAGCAGACCAAGCTTGTGGATGACAGGCAACTGGATAGTAAGTAGGACCCTCGTTAGGTCTCCTTTCAAAACCACAAAAAAGTTCTGGAATTCGATGAAGTTTAAAAAAAGTACTGGCTTCAAAAAGAGCTTTGAGTATTTTTACAGCTTCATCTTTAAATCCATACAAAGAAAGACCAAAAGCAATAAGTGCATTATCATGAGGCCATATAGAACCATTATGATAAGATAAAGGATTATAGCGAATCTCTAAAGAGGATAAAGTTCTTATTCCCCATCCAGAAAAAAAGTGTTTTTCAAAAAATAAAGAAGCAAGTATACGAGCTTTAGAAGGAGTTATAGCCTTGCTAAAAAGTAAATGTCCAGCGTTACTTGTTCTTACTTTACATTGTCTTTTATCTCCATCTAAAGCCAAAACAAAACAATTTATTTCATCGCACCAAAACTTTTCTTCAATAAGTTCTTTTATTCTTTCTGCAGATTTTTCCCATTTTAGAGCTAATTCTTTTTCTCCAAGAATTCTTGCTAATTTAGAAGCTTCTCTTTTCGCTTTATACACATATCCTTGAACCTCAACTAATGCTATAGGTGGTTTAACCAATGTACCATCTTCGTAAAAAATGCTGTCTGCTGAGTCTTTCCATCCCTTATTAAACAAACCTTTTTTAGAAGGAAAATATTCTACTAATCCATCTCCGTCTACATCTCCATAGTTATCAATCCAAGAAACTGCCAAAACTATATTTTTCCATATGCTTTTAATAAAATCTATATCACCTGTTCTTTCAAAATATTTGCTGGCTAAAATCACAAAAAGAGGAGTAGCGTCAATACTGCCGTAATATTTAGCGTAAGGAATTTCTCCGGTTCTTGCTAATTCTCCTTTTCTTATTTCGTGAACAATCTTACCTGGTTCTGCATCTTGTTCTGGATTGAATTCCTTAGCTTGATGATGGGCTAAAAAGGCTAAAGTTCCTTTAGCAATAATAGGACTTATCCATAAACACTCCAAAGCTGTAATAATACCATCTCTACCAAAAATAGTGTTAAACCATGGAATGCCAGCATAAGGATAAACTCCGTATTCTGTTGAAGTGGTAAGCATTACTATATCTGCCCAAGACCTTTTAAGCCATTGATTAAATTGTTCGTTAGATGTATGAATCTTACAACTCTTGTTTTCCCAATCTTTTACGCGCTTTTTTATATAGTAAAAAGCTTTTTTGTAAGAACATTTCTTTAATTTTTGTTTTTCTATTAAACATTCTATAGTCAAATAAAGAGTATAACTTTCTTTTGGATTCAATTTAATTTTGTAAGTAGCTTTAGTAGAAAGAATACTAACAGGAAACGGAGAAAAAGATATAATTGTTTCCCTTATAATATTATCAAGTCCTTTATAAGGAAACTTTATTTTATCTTTTTTTACCTCTAATGGATAAAATTTCCCTTTTCTTTCTCTTTTATGTCCTCTAACTTCAAATATATCTGCAAAATCATTATCAAAATAAAAATTCAACTCTAATTCTACAGGATTAAGAAAAAAATTTTTGAGATCAATTTTTTCGTAACAACAATTTTCGTATAAAAATTTAGTTCTTAAAATGTGAATATTACCTTCAGGGATTATAATTTTTTCATTTTTTATTATATCTGGATTTGTTAAATCTACCGTTAAAAAAGAATTATCTTCTTTAACTGATGAACTTAAAAGAATAGGATCTTTATCAAATAGGTAAAATTTCCAATAGGAAAGGAATCGAGTACCTTCGTAATAAATTCCTTCTTCAGTATTTTCGTAAGTATCAATATTTCCATAAAGATCGAAAATTGCAAAACATTCTTCGTGTTTTAGAGTATAGCTTTCTTTAAAAAAATTTGTTTTCACTTTAGACTTTTATACCACTTTAAGTAAAATTTCTTTTTTAGTAATTCTTTCGTAAATATGAAGATATTCTTCTGCCATCCTTCTTGCAGTAAATTTTTCTTCAAATTCTTTTCTACAATCGTATCTATTAAGATCTGCTATCTTATCAAGAGCACGAACTGCAGAATCTATATTATCTACAATAAAACCCGTTTTACCATCCTTTATAATTTCTGGAACAGATCCACAATTCCAAGCAACTACCGGAGTCCCACAAGCAAGAGATTCTATCATGACTAATCCAAAAGGTTCTGGCCAATCTATCGGAAATAATAATGCATAAGCTTTGCCTAAGAATTCATTTTTTTCTTTTTCTCCTATTTCTCCAATAAATTCTACCCAAGGGCTTTTAAGCATCGGTTTTATTACTTCTTTAAAATAAACCTCATCAGCTTTATCAACTTTGGCAGCAATTTTCAATTCCATACCAAATTTTTCTGCAATTTCGATGGCCCTATCTGGTCTCTTTTCTGGGGAAATTCTCCCAAGAAAAGCTAAATATTTACCTTTTTCAGGATAAAATTTATATAAGTCCTTAGGAAGTCCATGATAAACTGTTGCTTCCCAGTTTAACCAAGGAAGACCTTTTCTTTGCGAATAAGAAATAGAAACAAAAGGAAACTCCTTAAATTTTCTAAAAAAAGGGACAAATTCTGGTAGATCAAGCCTCCCATGTAAAGTAGTAATAAAAGGAATATTATATCGAGTTGCTAAAGGCAAATGTAAATATTCAATATGAAAATGAATTATATCAAAAAATTTGGCTCTCTTAAAAACCTCTTCTAACATATAAAGATGCCAAATTAAAGGATCTCTACAATTCTTATCAAGCCTTAAAGCATGCGGACATATAGGAATTAATTGAGCTTTAGTTTGGGAATCTCCACTGGCAAAAAGTATTACCTCGTATCCCATGTTTATAAGTTCCTCTGTTAAATAGAAAACCACTCTTTCAGTTCCTCCATATAGTTTAGGAGGAACACTTTCATACAGAGGAGCAACTTGCGCTATACGCATATGCCCCTCCTTTTTAGTTAATTTATTGAAGGAAAAATTTCATTGATCAAATTTTGACAATTCAAAAAATAAGAATAAATAATCCAAAAAACAAGGGGGGATTTTTAATAAAAAAAATTTAAAAGTTATTTACAAAGGTTTTTTCCTGCTTTTTCATGTTCATCAAAATAAAAGCTTGGCAGTCGCGACTCAATCATTATCTAAAGAAAAAAATGCCTTAAGGAAAGTTGAGAAGGTCAAAAACCTTTTTAGGGACTCTATAAAAATGCATAGGGTCATCGTTACTAATGTGTGGAACTCTAAGTTTATAAACAGAAGCTAAAAGAACTTATTTATTCCTCCATCTTACGAATTATAGAGAAGTATAGGGAAAAGAACCGTTAATTGAAAGGCTCATCCGAGTAGAAGGGAGCTTAAGGCTCTAAGGAGCGAAACTAATACTCGATTTGATTCCTTGATGAGGGAGATGGATACTCGGTTTCAAGCATTAGACAGAAGGCTCAATTTTCTTCAATGGTTCATAGTGATTTGCTTCACAATCGTAATTTTAGCCTTAACTTTTTTTTAAATTTTTTAAAATAAATCAAAGAATCCATTTTATGTCATCCCAAACTTTCTTTTTTACATCATCAGGGGCGTTAGCGAGCGAAGGATCTCAGAGGAAAGGCCCTTCGCTGCCCCTTCGCAATGCTTAGGGCTCCGGCTAAGAGTGCTATATTTTGAGCTTAGGATAAAGAAAGAGGTATAACCTTGAAATAAATGAAGAAAAGACAAAGGTCTAAAATTAATATAGCAGAAAAATTTTTTAATGGTATTTCTTTTTCAAATTCTTTAGCATAAAAGTAATATACAATGTAAAGCATGCCCAAAAGACTGATAAATAAAAGAAAATAATTAACTACTAATATATAAATATTAGGAATTTCTAAGGCTAAAGTTTGAAGAAAAGAAAACTCAAGTAGATAACCCAATGTTTTAACGAAATCATCTAATTCCTGTAAAAAATACTTTAAACGATAGATTAGCTCTCCGGTAAAAGCAAGAGGAATTAGGCTTGCTATTGCTAAGTTAAACCTACCAAAGATTGGGTCTTCAAAGACTCCAAGAATAAGAATAGTTAAACGAGAAAGCATTAAAATAGCAAAGGAAAGGGAAAGAAAAAGCAATGTAAAAGCTATCTTCTCATCTAAATAGAGCTGACTTAAAAAAGCCTCCCAAGAAGGAGATTCCACTAAAAACCTTGAGATTTGGGAACCAATAAGAAAGGGAACGATGTATGAGCAAGTAATACCTTTTCCTTTATTTGAGATAACTTCTTTTAAGGGGTGTCGTAAGTAAACCCTCGGAGAATCGTAGGGACAGAGGAGAAGACAATGTCCACAGATAAAACAATTTAGGTTATTCTGCACAGAGATAGCACCCAGATAAACTGGGCAAGGAGTGATGGTAGGAGATGATTTTTTACAGTATGCGCCTTTACAGCCCTTACATACACTGTAATCAGGACGAAACTCAATTAAAGCCATGGTAGCTGAGACCCCCGTTATTCTACCTAAAGGACAAAGGTATCTGCACCAAGCATAGTTTTTGTATAAAATTCCGAAAAAGCCCGCAAAAGCAACTACTGCAAGGATGAGCAAAGCACTATATCGAGGGACATGAGTTAAGGGGGTCACAGTTTCAAGCCAGATGATGATAAAAAAGAAGGTAGTGGCTAAGTGGATACCATATTTTTTTAGCCAATTAGGAGGTTCTTTTCTCAAAGTAAGGTTTAATTTTTGAAAGAGCCTTGCCACGCCAGGAAAAGGGCAGAAGGCACACCACATTCTACCGAGAAAAAACCAAGAAAACACGACGGATGTCCACCAGATTCCCCAGGTTAAAAATATAACTGGATTTTTGTCTTTAGATTGGGGACCAAACAGACCATAAAAAATTATAAAAATAAAAACGATGTCCCCAAAGGTTCTGATATAAGCAAAGTTTTTTCGGTTGTAGAAAAACTTTTTTACCCTCTCAATTTGAAACAGATCCCATCTAACCTCTCCTATGTTTTCAGGAAAAAGGATAGACTTTAGTTTGTTTAACATAAATTCTAAGCTAAGGGGTATATGTAAAAGTAAAACCTATATGAGAATTTTTGCACAAATTTAAAATTAAAGAATAGGTTGGGGTTTCAGGTAGGGTCCCTTACTAGTGATTATTCTAATTGGTTCGGTTTAGCCCGCGGTTCACAGCTAACGTTAGTCATAGACTTTTATATGCCTCAAGGAGGAGAGCCTCATAAAGAACTTCTCCCTTTTTCCCTTTATAAAGATAAACACAAGGCTCAGTCGTAGGATATTCAAACTCAGTTAATTTTAGCCTCATGCCTTAAATCGTATTTCAAAGAAAACCACTTTCTAATCTCAAGAGCTACGAAGGTCAAAATAGGGATGAGTACCGCATAGGGTATCTCCTTCAAACCAAGTTTTACGGCGTGGAAGTAGTGAGGAATGGCGTAGATGACTAATAGTTGAAGCAGAGCACCTATGATAACTCCCAGGTAGATGTAGGGATTTAGCCTAAGGTATTGGATTGGATTTTTAAAGAAGGGGGTATCACCAATTTCTTGTATTCCTACAGCCCACTGGGTAACAACGGCTGAGGTAAAGCTTAGGGTCAGTGCAACCTCGTAGGGATAGATATTTACGAGATATTTGAAAAGGAAGAAATGAGAAAAAGCCATAAACAACCCGTTGTAAGCTATCTTGAGCATCTGCTCCTTACCAAAGAAAACTTTCTCCGGTTTCTTGGGCTTTTCTTTCATGGGGTCCCCTTCATACTTTGTGAAAGGAAAGGCTTTATCTTGGACACCATCAGTCACAAGGTTTATCCAAAGTATTTGCGTTGCGTAAAGGGGTAAGGGTAATCCCATGATAATGGCTAAGGAGTTGTATAGCACTTCAAAGGCACTGGTAGAAAAAAGGTATCTAATGACCTTAGCTATGTTGTTAGCAATTAGCCTTCCTTGCTTGATGGCATTGACTATTATCGCCAGATTGTTATCGGTGATGACCATCTTGGCTGCATCTTTTGCTGCTTGGGAACCCGAACCCATAGCTATACCAAGGTCAGCCACTTTAAGGGCAGGCACATCGTTTACGCCGTCACCGGTGACGACCACGATTTCCTTTTTTGACTGAAGCACCTTTACCACACGGTATTTGTCGTCCGGGGCTGCCCGAGCAATCACTGAGACCTTCTTTAGAACCTCATAGAGTTCATCATCGTTATACTTAGCCAGATCTTTTCCTTCTATTGTTAGATCACCCTTATAGTGAAGACCTACCATCTCCGCCACTGCTCTGGCGGTGAGTAGATTATCACCGGTTATCATTATGACCTTTATGCCAGCTTTCTTAGCTTGAAGAATAGCCTCTCTTACTCCTTCCTTTGGGGGATCAAGAAAGCCTACAAGGCCAACCATCTGAAACTTAACTTCATCAACATTTTTTGGGACATCCTTTAGTCTTGCATAGCCAAAGGCTAAAACTCTTAATCCCTTTTCAGCAAGGCTATCATGGATAGCAAAGAGTTCCGTTGGACATCCGCCTTCGCACATCTTTGATAGGCTCTCAAAGGCACCTTTGATGTAGAAATCTATTCCTTCCTCTTTGCTTCTTACTGCAGTAGCCATGAACCTTTTCTTAGTGTCAAAGGGCTCTTCCCAAACCCTTGGGTATTCTTCTCTTAGAGTTTTATAGTCAACACCCTTATCCTTCAACCATTCAAGGAGGCTTACTTCCAAAGGGTCACCCTTTCCTTCACCATTTACAAGCTCAGCGTCGTTGCAAAGGGCACAAGCTAAGAAAAGTCTTTCCTCGTCCATGGCTAAATAGTCAGCAACCTTAAGCTTCCCTACGGTAATGGTGCCAGTTTTATCGGATAGAATAAAGGTAGCACTACCTAAGGTTTCAACTGAGGGAAGATGCTTTGCTAAAACCTTTTCTCGGGAAAGCCTTATAGCTCCTATGACGAGCGTTATAGTAACTACAATTGGAAGCCCCTCAGGGACAGCAGATACGAGCTGAGCTATGGCAAAGAATATGATGGTCTTTGCCTCTCTTTCCTGTTGGATGCCGATTAGAACGAGTGCCGAAAGTAGGATGGCAAGAATAAGGATCCATCTTTTCCCTAAGGCGCCAAGAGCTTTAATTAGCGGGCTTTCTGGAGACTTTTCCTGCATCTTCTTAGCAATTTTCCCCACTTCGGTATTTTCTCCAGTAGCGTATACTACGCCGAGAGCTTTGCCCTTAACAACCGTTGTGCCCTTAAAAAGGAGATTTTTTCTTGCATGGACTGGAGTACCCTCTTTAAGAACTACTTGAGCTATTTTCTCTGAAGGGACAGATTCTCCGGTAAGCAGAGCCTCATCAACCATCAAGCCAGTGGCTGAAATCAACCTCAAATCAGCTGGGACAACGTCTCCTTCTCCAAGCAGAACCACATCGCCAGGAACAAGCTCCCTTATATCTACTTCTACTTCTCTACCATCTCTTAGGACTCTTGCCTTAGCCTGGGTTAGCTTTCGCAAAGCCTCAATGGAAGCAAGAGCCTTTAACTCTTGGTAGAAGCCTATCAAACCGTTTACCAACACCAATCCAAAGATTACTAAAGCATCCTTTAAATCTCCAAAAAGGAGGGCTAAAAATCCTGCAGCAATCAAGATCAAGATGAAAGGACTGGTAAACTGCCTTAAAAAGATCTTTAGTCTGCTTTCCTTTTCTTCCTTGAGCTCATTTGGTCCATAGATTTGGAGCCGCTTTTCTGCTTCGTCCTGATGCAGTCCTTCAAAGGAGGTGGCAAGCCTTAGAAGAGCTTCTTCTATCGAGACATGGTGCATAACTGTCCTTCCTTTTTTTGGATAGTTTTGATAAAAAGTAAAATTTGGAAGCCCCTATAGGAAAGTCCCCCTTTTATTGTATAAAATCTCATTAAATCCTCTTAAGCCTGCTTAAGCTTAATATTTCATTCCTCTTTCTTCAAGGTCGAGCATAATACCTTCCACCGAGCTTACCACCTACCAATCAGAGAGAAATATTTAAAATCCAAGATTTTTTCTCTTTCATCAGGATTTACTTTCATCAGGATTTATCAGGCTTTATCCCTAAAGCTAAATATATTGCTTCCTTAGATAGCTCATTTTATTTTATCAACCCAAAAGTTGCTTCTTAGTCCTCAAACTTTTAGAAAGTAGGAAGGTAAGAAAAACACCAATTCTCACACAGGGCACTTTAGGGGAGACCCTTCGGCCTTGCGGCCTCAGGGCGACCCTTTTTCGACATCCTGGGGGCCGTAAGGCGAAGGACCTTTTGAGGCCCTTCGCTTCGCTCAGGGCGACAAGAAAAGTAGCTCAGGGCGACAATAAAAGTAGCTCAGGGCGACAAGAAAGGTCTCAGGGTGACCCCTCTTTGTCTTCCTTCTGGCCGTAAGGCCCGAAGGACCTCGGAAGAGGCCCTTCGCTGACGCTCAGGGCGACAGAAGAGAGAGGCCCTTCGGACTATCGCCCTCAGGGCTTCGGCTAAGGGCGACAAAAAGAGGCCCTTCGCTAACGCTCAGGGCGACATAAAAAAAGCTCAGGGCGACAAAAAAGGCTCAGGGCGACAAAAAAGGGGTCGTCCTGAGGGGCGTTAGCCCCGAAGGACCTCAGGGGGAGACCCTTCGACTTCGCTCAAGGTGACAGCGAGGGGAGGTCCTTCTCTCAGGATGGTGTAAAAGAAAAACCAGGTACTTGACTTTTGTATGTAAATACATTAATCTCAATGCTAACAAGTTAAGGAAAAGTATGTATGGATATGCTGTGGACTTAAAATTCACTGGGAATAGCCCTTTGTGCCGGTCTGAGTCCGGCTCTGGGCACCACTTTAGTTCCAGCAATGTCTAAGAAACTCAATCTAAAAGACTTGAGAGCAAAGATTGATGAGATAGACAAACAGATTGTTTCTCTTCTTAAGGAACGTTTCCTTACGGCAAAAGAGATAGGAAGGCTTAAAGAGGAAAAAGGTAGCTCTGCTTTTGACCTCTTTCGGGAAAGGGAAGTCTTGAACCATGTGGTAAAGCTTAATGAAGGGGTCTTTCCTGAGGATACCCTTAGGATGATCTATTCAGAGATTATAAGAGCTTGCCGTGGAGCTCAAGAAAAACCAAAAGTTGCCTTCCTTGGTCCTGAGGCAACCTTTAGCCACATTGCCGCTCAGCACTACTTTGGGACATCAGCCCATTTCATACCCGTTGAAACCATCGTCGATGTCTTTGAAGAGGTTAGCTCAGAGCGGGCGCATTTTGGGGTTGTCCCCATTGAAAACTCAATAGAAGGGGTTGTGGCAACGACCCTTGATGCAATCTACGAATACAATCTAAAGGTTTGCGGAGAAATCTACGAGCCCATATCTCATCATCTGATGAACCAAACAGGTCGTCTTGAAGACATTAAAAAAATTCTTTCTCATCCTCAAGCCATTGCTCAGTGTAGAAAATGGTTAAGAAAAAAACTCCCTTCTGTCCCGGTGGAGACTGTATCCTCAACCGCTCTTGCGGCGAAATGGGCTGCTGTTGATCCATCAGTCGGCGCCATTGCAAGCTTAATGGCAGCTCGCCTTTATCATCTTCAGATTGTAGCCAAAAACATCGAGGACATAAAAGGGAATTCAACTCGGTTTTGGATTATAGGGAAAAAGGAGGTCCCCCGAACAGGTAATGACAAAACCTCTATTTTATTTAGCGTAGCTGATAGACCGGGAGCTTTGTTTGAGGTCCTTCGTTGTTTTGCTGAACGAAGGATCAATCTCACTAAGATAGAAAGTAGACCATCAAAGGATGAACCGTGGAAGTATGTCTTTTTCCTTGACTGCGATGGACATGTTGAAGATGAACCCGTCAAATCCTGTTTGGAAGAGATGAAAAACTACTGCCTCCAAGTTGTCTTTCTTGGGTCCTACCCAAAGGGAAAAATTACTTAATCCCCTTTAATCGCAACCATTTTGCTTTATTATTTTATAAACCAAATTCTTATCAACTCTCCTTAAAAAATCTTGAGAGGGGGGTTGTTATGGCAATCTATGAGTATGAATGTTTGAGTTGTGGAGCTCATTTTGAGGTTTGGCAAAAGATAACTGATGAACCATTAACAACTTGCGAAAAATGTGGCGGTAGACTGCAGAAGTTGATTAGTAAAAGCGGTTTTATTCTGAAAGGAACAGGGTGGTATGTCACAGATTATGCAAGAAAAGAAAAAGAGAAAAAAGAACCTAAAGAGGGATCAAAAGAAACTTCCTCTGAAGCTTCTAAATAAAGACAAGTAAAAAGTTTTTTCTTTTCCTGCTCTCGCTTGCCTTAAAAGTTTAGGGTGATGAAGGGAGGTAAAATATTACTCGCTACTTCATGGATAGCAAAAATGGAGTTTTTGAATGAGCATTTAACAAGGATTGAAAAATTCTAAAATAGGGATAAAGTTAAGGATTAATTGGAGGGGTGCCCGAGTGGACGAAGGGGTGCGACTGGAAATCGCATGCACGGGATAAAACCCGTGCCGCGGGTTCGAATCCCGCCCCCTCCGTTTTTTAACCCCAACATCCTGCTTATCAATTCAATGAGTGTCAACTCCATCTCCTCAGATTTAGCCCTAAAAGTAGAAGGCTTAAAAAAAACCTACAAAAAAAAGGTCCAAGCCTTAAAAGGTATTAGCTTTGAAATAAAAAAAGGAGAGCTCTTTTCCCTCCTTGGTCCAAACGGAGCTGGTAAGACTACAACCATCCGCATCCTTACAGGGCTTACTAAACCTGATGATGGCTCAATTTTTATTTTTGGACAGGAGTTATCAAAAGATGAAATATCAGCTAAAAGATTGATTGGTTATGTGCCTCAGCAGGTTAACCTTGATGTTGAGCTTACAGTTTACGAAAACCTTTTTATCCATGGTCTACTCTTTGGTATGAGCTTAAAGGAGGTAAAAGAACGAATTGAAGAACTCCTAAACCTTGCTGACCTTGCAGACAGGCGCTTGGCAAAGGTAAAGGAATTGTCAGGAGGAATGAGAAGAAGACTTCTCATCATAAGGGCGCTTCTTCATAAGCCCAAGATACTTCTCTTAGATGAGCCAACGGTTGGGTTAGACCCTCACATAAGAAGAAAAATCTGGCACCTAATCAAACAAATTCAAGAAAAAGGAGCAAGCATCCTTTTAACCACCCACTACATGGAAGAAGCTGAATACCTTTCTGATCGGGTTGCCTTTATTTTTAACGGGAATATTCTTAGAGTTGGAAAGCCAAAAGAACTGATTGAGGAGCTTGGCGAGTTTGCCATAGATATCTATACCGACGATAGGGTTGACACCCAGTATTTTAGGGATAGACAATCGGCTGAAGACAAGATGTTTGAACTTAAAAGGAAAGCAAGGAGTATTACCCTAAGAAGAACAACCCTTGAAGATGTTTTTATGAGGCTTCAAAAGGCTGTCAGCAACTCTTCCAAAGTATGAAAGGATTCCTTGCAGTATATCTAAGAGAAATTCTAATCCTCAGAACCCGGTTGGGGAAGGTATTGCTTTCCTTCTCTGTAAATCCCCTACTCTATCTATTTGCCTTTGGCATTGGTCTCGGACGAGATATAGAAGTTGAAGGGGTTAGCTACCTTGAATTTTTAGTCCCGGGCTTAATCTCAGCAACGAGTATGCTTCAAGCCTTTGCCATAAACATTGAGCTAAACGTAGCCAGATTTTACCTTAAAGTTTTTGAAGAATTTCAATCAGCTCCCATATCAAACGTTGCTTATGCCCTTGGTGAAATC
>Ga0209393_1000328_pt1 | contig 23990 bp, 24 predicted proteins | sample SSWtaG_2_FD_184117 | JGI IMG/M metagenome (GOLD analysis project Ga0209393, IMG submission 184117) | Hot spring microbial communities from Sandy's Spring West, USA to study Microbial Dark Matter (Phase II) - SSWsed_130316 (SPAdes)... | ecosystem: Environmental > Aquatic > Thermal springs > Hot...
CAGGAGGGATAGGTTCGAGAACTGGTTCTTAGAGTCAACGGAGAGCGTGTTCAACAGGATCTCGGCACTAAGGGTGCAGCTTAGGGCTGAGGTATGCCCGACGCCGGTCACCCCGACGCCTACCCCAACGCCCACGCCAACACCTACGCCTACTCCGACGCCCACACCAACTCCAACGCTCACGCCGACCCCGCCTCCGGTCATTACTGTAACCGTACCGGTAACCCCGGCGGTGTCCACGGTAACCGTACCGGCCCCCGTTGACTACACGCCCGTCATAGCAGCCGCGGCCTCGCTAGCGGTAGTAGCTGTAGTGGTGGCGCTAGTCCTACTGGTACTCCGACGCGGGAGGTAGCCTCCCCCAGCCGGTGGTATAGGTTGAAGGTGTTTTTAGTTCGGAGGGCTTACTCCTCCGTTATCACTTTCGTAGCCGTAATCACTATAGTCTTCCTCCTGGCTAGGGTTACCGGGGATCCCTTGGCTGAGCTCGAGAACGACCCGAGGATCTCCCCGGCTACCATAGCCGCGATAAAGGCCGCGTTCGGCCTGGACAGGCCCCTACACGAGCAGTACATCAACTACTTGGTCAACCTCTTCAGGGGGGACTTCGGCTACTCGCTGCACTATAAGGCCCCCGTGATGGACGTGATAGCGCAGAGGTTCCCCTACACCCTAGCCCTCCTGGTCCCCTCGATAACCCTGTCCAACTATCTAGCCTACGTAGTGGGGCTTGAGATAGGGTGGAGGAGGGGTAGCAGGCTAGACTCGGTGTTCATGGGGGTGTCCATGTTCATCAGGTCAACCCCGTACTTCTGGCTAGCCATACTCCTCCTCTACGTCTTCTCAGTAGTCCTCGGGGTAACGCCTTTGTTCGGCGCTGTAACCCCCGGTAGGAGGTTCGAGTGGAGCCTCGACTGGTTCCTCGACTACCTGTGGCACTACACGCTACCCTTCACGGTCCTAACCCTCAGGGGCTTCCTCGCGGAACTTATCTACGTTAGGAACGTGGTCGTGGACGTGGTGGGAGAGGACTTCGTCATGACGGCCAAGGCCAAGGGGTTGCCGGATAGGTACGTTAAGAGGAGGTACGTGGCTAGGAACGCCATGTTGCCGATAACGACGGTCCTGGGCATGAGGTACGCCTTCCTAATAGACGGGGCCATACAGACCGAGACCGTCTTCTCCTACCCGGGGACCGGTAGGCTCGTGTACGAGGCCATATTCAACAGGGACTTCTGGCTACTACAGGGAGCCGTAGTGATACTAGCGCTAAGCGTTATAGTGGTGAACTTCGTCATAGACCTGCTATACGCGTACCTAGACCCGAGGGTGAGGTACAGGTGAGCTCCAGGGTAGGGCCCGCCGAGGGGGTCCTGGGTAGACTGAGAGGCTTCTGGGCGGTCTTTAGTAGCGATAGGGCCGCCGTGGTAGGGCTAGCCATGTTCACAGCCATACTCCTCATAGCTATCTTCGCGGACCTCATAGCCCCCTACAGCCCGTATGAGAGGGTGGGTAGGCCGTACGAGAGGCCTAGCTGGAAGCACCTGCTGGGGACGAACGACATAGGTCAGGACATATTCAGCGAGCTGATCTACGGTGCGAGGGCCTCCCTCTTCATAGGGTTCCTAGCAGCTGTTATCGGTACAGCTATAGGAACCCTAGTGGGTATAGTAGCCGGTTACTACGGGGGGATCGTCGACGAGGTGCTGATGAGGATCGTCGATATATGGCTTTCGATACCCACGCTGCTGTTCGCGATCTTCCTAGCCGCTGTGATACTGAGGACCAGCGGTGTACCCATGTTCTACTCCGTGATCTTCGCGATAGCCCTAACCTCGTGGCCTCCGGTAGCTAGGCTGGTCAGGTCCGCTACCCTAAGCATCAAGGAGAGGCCCTACATAGAGTCGGCGGTAGCACTAGGAGCTTCACCATCAAGGATAATGATGAAGCACATACTCCCTAACGTAGCGCCCCTGATCCTAGTGGAGGTAGTAGTTAGGACAGCCATAGCTATGCTAACCGAGGCTACCCTGAGCTTCCTAGGGCTCGGAGACCCGGCGCTGAAGAGCTGGGGTACCATACTGCACTTCGCTATGATCAAGAACGCGTTGATATTAGGTCTCTGGTGGTGGTTCCTACCCCCAGGCATAATGATAGCCCTAACAGTACTGTCCGTAGTGCTCATAGGTAGGGGGCTGGAGGCCTACTTCAACCCGAGGCTTAGGAGGCAGTAGCGCTTAGCGGTTCCAACCACGGGGATTTTAGGTAGAACCGCATCTACGGTAGGGGTTAGCTAACCCCAGCTAAGGCGGAGAGGTAGGGTGGGGTCTCGGACTAAAAACAGGTAGCTACGGTTGGGTTTCCGTACCCTCTGCTGGGGTCCCTCCTAGGAGGTTTAGCTGGGCTAGAACCCTAGCTGTATGCCTTACTAACCAGACGTTCCTCTCGGTCGAGCTCCCGGTTGCTAGGAGCTCTGCAGCAACCTTCCTCTGCTCTTTATCTAGGAGTACTAGACCTGCTAGGAAGACTCTCTCCTCCTCGGTTAATGGCTTACCTAGCTCCCCCGGTAGCTTAACGAGGGCCTGTCCTAGAGGGCTTAGCCCCCAGTTATCGTTACCTAGGTTAACTACGAGAGGGTTCTCCCTGAGGAGTACGTCGCGGACCCAGGAGCCTCTAGGTCTTAGGGTTGGGTAGAGCTTGCTTAGCTCGGTACCTATGTCCCTCCTACTCCTAGGCCCTGCTACTAGGATTCTAGCAACATCCCTACACCTAATGTCGTATAAGGCCATGTGTAGGACCAAGTTCACAATCTCTACGAAGCTTATATACTCTACGTTGAACGGTTCCAGCCCTATACCAGGGTCGGCAGGGTGGTAGGCCTCCGGTAGTAATAAGGTAATACCCAGCTTAGGGGTAGGTGTTGGACTACTGCCGCGTACTCCAGGTAGCGATTACATAGGCTACTACCTCCCTATGTACTGGGGGCTAAGTTAGAGGAGGGGGCTATCCTAGGCGTAGTCCAAAAGGTTTTCAAGGACATAGGTATGGAGGTCTACACGAACATCCTAGTAGACGGTGTTGAGCTGGACCTAGTAGCTCTCGATCACCAGGGGGGTAGGACCTTAGTCTACGTAGTTGAGGTGAAGTCCAGGCCTAAGAGGAAGCTCCTGGAGCAGGTTCTCAGCAGGGTACGCATGTCCGACTACGTCTACGTAGCGCTACCAGCTAGGTACTACCCCTTCCTACTAGAGGTACCACCGCCCGCAGGCTCTCTAGCTGTAGAGCTAAGCTCGCAGACGGTCTACGAGATTAGGAAGGCTAGCTACGTAGGTAACGGTAGGAAGCTCCTGGAGAAGCTGAGGTCTCGCCCTCTACAGAGGTAGTAGGAGCATACACGCATACTACCGGACACACTCCGACCGGAGAGGGGTTACCTCCCAGCCGTTGTGCGTCCAGTAGTATGAGCGTATACTTCTACTACCTCTGTAGAGGCTGGCGCCTCCACTAGTACATGTAGCGAGCTCTAAGACTACCTTTACTGACGTAATATTTAGCGGTATGCAATGCTGTATTACATCGAAGTGAAAAGGATTCCGTAGGAGTCCCTTAAAGTAGTATAGACCGTGTACATTATATTTCCTAAGCCTTAGAGCTTCTTCAAGAGCTCTACGCTAAGCCATTTATAGCACTCACCTCGAGGATCTCGGGGAGTGCTGTGAGGGTCGTTGTTAGGGTCTACACAGCTCTACGTGAGAAGCTGGGGTGGTCCTCTAAGGAGGTGGAGCTAGCTGGTGGTAGGGCTACCTTAGCCGAGGTACTAAACTCCGTGGAGGTCCTGCGGGACCTAGTTGGGGGGAGGCTACTCCAGGACTTCATAGTGCTAGTTAACGGACGTAACGCTAGGTTACTCAACGGCTTAGAGACGGAGCTAGCCGACGGTGACGTAGTCGATATATTCCCACCTGCTGCAGGTGGTAGCACCGACTAGTTGAGGCGGTAGCTAGTTTTTAGCTAACCCCAGATACTCTCTGGGGTTGTTGATGTCTAGAAGGGAGGAGTACGACCCCCTATGGCTTGAGGTTAGGAGGTACCTTAGCATTAGGTCAGCTAAGTACCCGAGGGCTTTAAAGGCGGAGCAGGCCGTGGTCTTCCTATCGGACGTTACCGGTGTGGACTCACCGTGGATCTGGAGGGATGGGCGCGTAGACCCGCTCCTCCCACTGGACGATAGGGTCGGCGGGCTTGAGGTAAGCTCCTCCAGGTTGGTAGCTCTAGCTAGTGATGTAGATGGTAACGAGCGCTGGAGACTTGAGGTCTACGACCTAAGTAGCGGGACCCTAGGTAGCATCCAGGGGGATGGGCGTACGAGTATAAACAACTTAGGGGCTTGGAATAGCGATGGGACTGTACACGCGTTTACCTCTAACCTTAGGAACGGCGTGGACTTCGACCTCTACCTCTACGTACACGGGAGGGGCGTTAAGGGCCCCGTAGCTACTCTAGAGGGTATGAACACAGTAAGCGCCTGGATCTCCGAGAGGTACGTACTCGTAGTTCACTCAAACACTAACCTAGATAGGGACATCTACCTAGTCGACGTAGTTAGCGGGGAGGTTAGGAACCTAACTAAGCACGAGGGCGAGGCTGACAACAGGAGTCCGATCCCTCTAGACCAGTCTAGGTTCATATACCTAACGAACTCCGACCAGGAGTTTACGAATATAGCTGTCTACGACCTAGGTAGAGGGGTCTGGAAGTACGTCTACAGAGTCCCTAGAGATGTTGAGGCCATAGACCTATCGCCGGATGGGAGGTACGTAGCCTTCGTAGAGAACTACGAAGGGTTCTCTAAGCTGTACGCATCAGCCCTAAGCTTCGAGGAGGTCGTACTGGTGGACTCCCCCCAAGGGGTGATAGCGGACCTATCCTGGGGGGCTGCGGGCATCGCTTACTCTGTCTCGGGGCCTAAGGTAGGTCACGAGGTATTTCTAGCGATCCCTAGGTCGGCACCTCAGGTACTAACTCACTCACCTAAGTTCGGGCTGAGGATGGAGGAGATGGTCGTACCGGAGCACGTATGGTACGAGAGCTGGGACGGCATGAGGATCCCGGCCCTCATCTACAAGCCCAAGACTGGGAGGCCTCCGTACCCGGCTGTAGTGATAGTGCACGGAGGGCCTGAGAGCCAGGCTAGGCCTAGCTTCGACATGCTATCGCAGGTCTTCGTTAGGCTGGGCTTCCTAGTGCTACTACCTAACTTCAGGGGGTCTACAGGCTACGGGAAGACCTTCGTACACCTAGACGATAGGGAGAGGAGGATGGACTCCCTGAAGGATATAGGGGCTATAGTCGACTGGGCTGAGGAGAGGGGCCTCCTAGTTAAGGGTAGGGTAGCTATTACCGGCGCCTCCTACGGTGGGTACGCAACACTGATGAGCCTAGCCCTATTCCCGGACTACTGGAGCTGCGGCGTTGAGAGGGTAGGTATAGTCAACCTAGTAACGTTCATAAGAAACACTGGGCCCTGGCGTAGGAAGTACAGGATCTACGAATACGGAGACCCGGACACGATGTACGACGTAATGATGTCCCTAAGCCCGATAACTTACCTAGACAGAATACGGGTACCGCTAATGGTAGTACACGGAAGGAACGATCCCAGGGTTCCAATAAGCGAGGCAGAGCAGCTAGTAAAGAGGATGAGAGAGCTAGGTAAGGAGGTAGTGTACATAGAGATAGGCGATGAAGGGCACGGGGTAGCCAAGGTACGTAACAGAACGACCGTCTACACGGAGATAGTGAAGTTCATAGTTAAGCACACCCTACCTAAAGCAGAGGGTAGCTATAGCTAGGGCGCTAGCCAATAAGCCCTCGGCTGTCCTAACGGACGAGCCCTTGGCCAACATCGACGTGGAGAACACTCTGAGGATAATGGAGCTGGTCGTGAGGCTAAGCAGGGAACTGGGCCAGACGTTCATTGTCGCAACGCATGACCACCTAGCTGCGAGGTCTTGCACTACCGCCTACAAGATGCGTGACGGGACGGTAATCTCCAAGCTTACAGGCCCCGACGTTACCAAAGCACTCCTCTAGCAGGGGCGGGGAGGTCCACCGGTTAGTACCTCTGCAAGCATTTTCAAGGTAGACCCCGGAGGCTCACGACCTCCAGCTCCCTAATCGCTTTCGCCCCCTACCGGAGGGTCGGGGCCTATAAGCTAACTGCTTCTGGAGCTGGAAAGCCCTTCAGACCCCGCCAGGGGCCGTTCGTGCTAGCTTAAAGAGGGTGGAGCTTAGGGGACAGGTGCTGTAGCTGGAGAGGCTACTGCCGTAACTGTTTCAGGTTTCATACGGATTTATGGTGGTTTATATGAAGTTTTAGCCTTCTGCTATTCGAAGTGTTTATAAGCTCTGAGGTAGCGTTAAGGAATGAAAGTAGAGCTAAGCGCCCAAGATGTGGGGGTTACGGGGTGCCCCCGAGCAGATGCAACCCCAAGGAGCGATGAGGGGGAACAGAGATGAGGTAATGAAAGATCACATCAAACCATATAAACCCGTATGAGAGCTGAGCCCCGGTGCGTAGTCTAAGCTCTCCCTCTTAACTGTTTTAAAGCGCTTCTGAGAGTTATCGGAGGTAAGTTGTGGATGTCTGAGCTGAGCGTCGGGCGTGATCTGCACAACCCCCGTAGGGTTGCACTGATATCCCCTGCTAGGGGGAGGAGGCCTCACCTCTTCGGGGCTGGTGAGTGCCCCTTCTGCCCTGGGTCGGAGCACCTGACCCCTAGGGCTACGCTGGTAGCTGTTGACTGTGGTGATGAACCATGCTACACTAGTGAGCTAGGTGGTACCTTAAGGGGGGACTGGGTTGTGAGGGTCTTCCCCAACATGTACCCAGCCCTTAGGCTGGATCCCGGGTTAAGGCCTCCTAGGAGGGGTTTAGCCTCAGCCTACGGCTACCACGAGGTCATCGTTGAGTCGAGAGTTCACGACGAGCTCCGCTACCTGGAGGACGGTAGGAACGTACGGTACGCTCTCCTAGCGCTTAGGGAGAGGGTCAGGGGTATTCTATCTGATGAGCTGGTGGAGGCCGTAGTACCGGTGAAGAACAGCGGCTTAGGGAGCGGTGCTAGCGTACCCCACCCACATATGCAGGTATTCGGGCTGACGTTCACACCGCCCGAGCTGGATGCTGAGGTAAGGTCGTTTGCGGGTGGTTCGTGCCCTGTATGCGGGCTAGCTAGGGACGGGTCCCTAGTTGCCTTCGAGTCCAGCTACGTAGTGGTCGTAGCCTCACCAGCCCCTAGAGCACCCTACGAGGTACTCGTAGCACCGAAGGAGCACTCCCCTAGCTACGCCGACGCTAGCTACGAGGTACTCGACGACCTATCGAGGGTACTGGGGGCTATCCTAAGGTACGTACTCACCGGTCTTGGTGTAGGCTATAATATGTGGTTCCACACAGCACCTAAGAGTGCGGCCGACTTCCACTGGCACATCGAGCTAGTCCCGCTTACATCTACCTGGGGAGGGTTTGAGAAGGGGGGAGGAGTCTTCGTAGTTCCCACACCCCCGCGTGAGGTAGCCTCCGAGCTACATAGGGCTCTCAGCGGACTAGTATCCTGAGGTACCCCTCGACCTCGCTAGCGAACCTATCGGGCATGAAGAAGAGGGAGCGTACGTACGCCCTCCTCCTAACCTTGTAGAAGCTGTTCCTACCTCTCTTAAGTAGGTCAACAACATAGCTACAGCACTCCTCATCACTTCCGTAGGTGTACCCGCTTATACAGTGCTTCACCACCTCAGCGAATCCCGACTGCCGCGGTACGACGGGCACCGCCCCCTGGCTCATAGCCTCTAGGGGTGCCATGCCGAAGTGCTCACCTACCCTCATGTGTACGTAGACCCTAGCGTGCCTGTATAGCTCTATCATCTCCCCAGGCTTTAGGGGCCTGTCGATGAGTATGACGTCCCTCGTTGACTCGGCTAGCCTCTTCACCTCCTCGTAGTACTCCCCGTACCTCGGGTCGGGTATCCCGACTACAGTTAGCTCAGCCTGAGGTACCTCCCTCTTAATCACGTCCCTGAACACCCTGATCAGCACGTCGAACCTCTTATGCGGGACGAACCTCCCCACGCTAATAATGTCCGGGCCGGGTACCTCCGTTAGCTCAGGCTCCTCCTCGTAGTAGTCCCAGAGTATAGCTGGGTACACTATGTTACTCTCTATCCTGAAGTTCGCGTGTAGCGCCCTAGCAGTATACGCCGAGTTCGTCATGTGGAGGTCGGCGACGCCGAAGAGGCCCTCGTACCTACCGGGGAACCTGTACATCTCCAGGAAGACGCGTACCTTATCGGTCGTCAGCTCCTCCTCGAAGGGGAAGTGTATGTACATAGCGACACCCAGCGAGGGTCTGAGGAGCTTACTAACGAGAGCGTAGACAGGCTCCTGGATCATGACTAGGACAACGTCGGGCTCGTACCTGAGGAACCCGTAGTGGATAGTACTCAGTACAGACCTTATCCTATCGAAGACCGGGTCTTCAGTACTGGAGACCTCCCTGAAGTACAGGTACCGCAACCTACTCCCGTTGGGAAAGAGGTCAGTCCTTCTAGCCCTAGTCACCACAACCAGCTCGTGGCCCATTGACTGCAGCTCGCGAACAAGTATACTAGTTAGAACCTCGCTCCCACCTAGGGCATCTAGGTGCGGGTGGATCACTATTATCCTCAAGTCCAGCCCCCGGAGCGCTACTGCGATTCAGTCCTTTTCTAGCGTATCATTTATAAGATTACAGCCTTTACGCTTCTTCCCTAGGCGCTTCGATACCCCATAAGCTAGCTGATTCTACAACTAGGATAGCTGGGGGAGGCTGAGGGGTAAGCTTAGATCAGCTGAGACAGGTTAGATCACAGCTCACCAACGCTGAGCTCATCATCTAGTGTAGAGCCCTAGACAGGCTAAAAAGCTCGGGCTAGACTTCACCGGAGACCAGTAGGTCGGATACGGTCCTCCTCAGTATGGCTAGGGCCTCCTCGGGTAGGGGCCCCGATCTCAGCAACATCTCGAGTCTTCTCCTGACGGACTCCGCTAGCTCGAGTACCTGAGTGTATCCCCTATTTACGTACCTGATGGCCTGGAGGAGGGTTGCTAAGTTGTCGCAGACCTCGACTAAGTAGGCTTCGACGCTCCTACCCGACCCGAGCTCCTCGAGGAGCCCTGCGTACTCCTCCATGCCGAGCTCCCTAAGGGCCTCCAGCTCGATCGTGACGGTGTCCGGTATCCTCTCCTTAATGGCCTTCACTATATCCCCGGTAATGCTCTCGGCTATATCGTGTAGTAGGGCTAGCTTCAGAACCTTCTCCACGTCCACGGGGAACCCTGAGACCCTCAGCTTACCCCCCAGGATCAGGGCTAGCACGGCTACCTCGTAGGAGTGCGCGGCGACTGTTTCGGACTCAGACGGCGGTACACCGCGCATCATCCACCCAGCCCTAGCTATGTTCTTAACCCTCATAGCTAGCTCGTACTTAACCTCCAGCACCCCTACACCCAGCTACACCCAGCTCTTAAGTATGGGGGTATAAGCCGGTTTAAACTTAATGCGTCAACTATATAATTACTTTTAAACCTAGCTGAGGTAGTAATCCTGAGGTACGTGCTATGAGCGGTAAGGTTAGCTACCTACAGTGGATGCTCCAGGTTCTTAGAAGGGCTGTTGACCTAGGTGGGTTCCCGGAGGAGGTCTACACGATACTCAGTAAGCCTGAGAGGGTCCTCATGGTCAGCATTCCGGTTAGGATGGACGACGGCAAGCTAGTGGTCTTCGAGGGCTACAGGGTCCAGCACAACAGCGCCCTAGGCCCTTACAAGGGAGGTATAAGGTTTCACCCCGAGGTAGACCTGGAGACCGACATGGCTCTAGCCCTCGGGATGACCCTTAAGAACTCCCTCAACGGCCTCCCCTATGGAGGTGGTAAGGGAGCTGTTAAGGTGGACCCGAAGAAGCTGTCCCCTGGGGAGCTCGAGAGGCTCTGCAGGGGCTACGCTAGGGCTATAGCTCCGCTAATAGGGGATCTGGAGGACATACCCGCACCGGATGTAGGTACTAACCCGCAGATGATGGCCTGGATGGTCGACGAGTACAGCAAGCTTAAGGGTCGCAACGTCCCCGGAGTCTTCACAGCTAAGCCTCCGGAGCTATGGGGTAACCCGGTAAGGCTGTACTCAACAGGCTTCGGGACCGCGGTAGCCGCTAAGGTAGCTGCTGAGAAGTACCTAGGTACCTTCGAGGGGCTTAGGGTAGCTGTCCACGGCTTCGGTAACGTAGCTCAGTACGCAGCCTACTACTCAGCTAAGTTCGGAGCTAAGGTAGTAGCAGTAAGTGATACCTCTGGAACGGTCTACGACCCCGAAGGGATAGACGTAGAGCTAGCTATGAAGGTTAAGGAGAGTACGGGTAAGGTAGTAAACTACCCGAAGGGTGAGAAGATACCGGAGTCCGACGCATCTCTCTACGTAGACTGCGAGGTCCTAATGCCATCAGCTATAGAGAACGTTATAAGGGCCGACAACGTCCACAAGGTTAAGGCTAAGGTGATATCCGAGGGAGCTAACGGCCCGACAACCCCCGAAGCGGAGAAGGTACTCTACGAGAGGGGTACCGTGATAGTCCCCGACATAGCTGCTAACGCAGGCGGCGTCATAATGTCCTACCTAGAGTGGGTTGAGAACCTACAGTGGTACTGGTGGAGCGAGGAGGAGACCCTAGCTAGGCTTAAGTCGATAATCGAGAACAACATAAAGAGGCTAATAGCTAAGTACGAGTCCCTGAGGTCCGGGAAGGGCCCGGTAACCATGAGGGACGCGGCCTTCGTAGTAGCTGTAGAGAGGATCTACAAGGCTATGAAGGTTAGGGGCTGGATCTAACCTACTCTGCAGGTAGGTGAGCTACTCCTAGCACTGCTTTTTCCATCTTCTGTGCCACCACGCTACACCTTAACTACCCTACACCTAGTTACAGTACTCTCCGTGTAGGGGTTGCAGCGTCTAAGTGCTCCTGCGGGGAGCTTGACTACCTAGGTTTAACTTTACTTACTCTACTGCTTACGCTTAACCTACTAGTACCACAGGGTACAGCTACCTCGGTTAACGTTGGGGAGGCCTCTAAGGATCTCCTATGCTCGTTCCTAGCTAGCCTAGCTAGGGATCTGGTGCTAAGGGTAAGTGCTTAGCTGAAAGCCCAATAGTCGAGCCAACGTCTGCTACACCTCAACCAACTTCCTAGCCGCTAGGGTACTGAGGGAGGTTTGCGGGCTTTACGATCTAGCCTCCTCAGTTGAGGTGTTCCTAAAGTCGTACCCTACAGACTTCTACGACTACTACCAGGTACTTTACGGCAGGCCTATAGAGCTACCTTTTAGGGCGGTAACCCACGTTACGGTAGACACGGTGGGCGGGGTAGACGTCAGGCACGTAGTCCCCACGGATAGGGTCATCAAGGACTACGATAGCTACGCAAACCTACTGGTCTACAAGGCCCTCACCACCTGCAAAGGGGTGAGGTAAGTCAAGCCTAGGAGGAGCTCGGTAAGCTCGGAAGGCTCTTCGACGGGAGGGGCTTTGCGGATAGGTACTTCGAAGCTCACGGACTCTACGAGACCTATAAGCTAGTCCTCGCAACCATAGCCTATAGGGCTTTCGGAGAGCTAAGCGAGGCTGAGAGGTACTCTAGGTTACTGCGTAGTTTATCGCCTCTCGCAACCCTATACGTAGACTCATAGGGGTCGGGGACCTGAACCTAGAGACGGCGGCGTTCGCGCTACTAGCCTCCACCCCTCCGTGGTAGTAGGAAGAGAGCCCAGTAACGCCGCAGGTAGCGGTACTTGGGGTCCTAGCTTAGCTGCTAGTCGTAGTAGCGGCTGCGTCGGTAGCTCTAGCAGTACTCCTCCTTACACTAGGATAGAGGAGGATGGGGTAGGGGCTGCGTACTGGGGGCTGGAGCCCGGGTTCGTACCTCTAGGTAGCTCCACGGCTGGTGGGGTAGTGGTTTAGCTGGGTATGGCTCGGACTTAAATGTGTGTTTCAGGGTATTCCACGGGTATAGGCGTGGTAGTAGAGGTCAACGAGGTTTCAAAGTCCTTCGGGAGGGTCAAGGCCTTAGACGGGGTCTCCTTCGCAGTTAGTAACAGTGAGGTCGTAGGCTACGTAGGGCTTAACGGTGCTGGTAAAACCACCACCATCAGGATAGCTGTCGGGGTCCTCCCACCGGATAGCGGTGATGTCCTCATCGATGGGTACTCGGTTACTAGAGATAAGAGGAGGATCTCCAAGCTCGTCGGCTGGGTTCCGGAGCTACCGATATTCGAGTCCGAGCTAAGGGCTCTCGACTACTTCACGTACTTAGCTGGGTACTACGGTATACCCGCTGGTGAGGCTAGGAGGCTGGGTAGGGAGCTACTCGAGAGGTTCGGCCTCGGAGATGCCCTAAACAGGAAGCTCTCGGGGTACTCGCAGGGTATGAGGAAGAGGTTCGCGCTAGCTGTCTCTATGATCAACGACCCGCCTAACTTCATCTTCGACGAGGTCCTCAACGGGCTGGACCCGCAGGGTATAATCTTCTTCAGGGAGCTGGCCGTTGAGTTCAGGAAGCAGGGTAAGGCAGTCCTCTTTTCCTCGCACATACTTAGCGAGGTCGAGGGTATAGCCGATAGGGTCGTCTTCATCCATAGAGGTAGGATCATCGGGGTCTACAGCATGGATGAGATTAGGTACATGGCTAGGCCCGCCCTGCTCATCACGCTAACTAGGCTCGACGATGGCGTGCTTAAGGTACTGGAGAGCTACGGTATCCCCCAAGTCGTAGATGAGCGTAGGGTTATACTGAGGGACCCTAAGGCCGATAGCAGTACTGTGATCTCAGAGCTAGTTAGCAGGGGCATCGGGGTCGAGGAGCTGAGGAAGGAGGAGAAGAGCCTAGAGGAGTTCTTCTTTAGCCTAGTGAGGAAGGCTGAGGGCGGTCAGCTGTGAAGCCCGTACTCTACGACTTCAAGCGCGGAGTACTAAGGAGGTCCGTTATAGCAGCTCTAGCGATCTTCGTACTCGTAGGTGTGGGGATAGCGTACTCTACGGCCGCAGCAATGGCCTCAGCACCCAGCCTCCAGCAGCCGCTGCTCTACTCGTACATAGACCCAGGTAGCGGGGACTTCAAGCTAGAGGCACTACTGCTGGACCCGGAGTTAAGACCTGTAGACGGTGAGCTCCGCTACAAAGTAGGCTGCTACAACGAGACTAAGCTGAGGGAGAGCCTCCCCAGAGGGGCTTACAGCTTCGCGGAGTACAGGGAGGCTCTTAGAAAGCTGGTTAGGGTAGTGGATGAGGGTGCGGCTAGGAGTAGCGGTGGTAGGGTATCCGTAGCTAAGAGGGTCCAAGACCTCGTAGGCCTAAACCTAACCTGCCAGCTCATCGTTAACGTAACGACGGTCTACGGGACCCTTACCCAGACCTTCGAACCCCTCAGTACTCAGGACTACCACCCGGTAAAGGTAGGTAATAGGACTGTACAGGTTATGGTTAGGGTTCCGGAGCCCTTCTACAGGACTAACATCAGGATAGCTAACGACACCATTAAGTTGCCGAGCCCCCTCGACATAGGGTGGAACGAGGTCCAGCAAGCACTCCCCTCGTGGAGGACTACGACGGTTGTCGTAGGTAGCTACACGCTCGTGGTGGGGGAGGCCTTAGGCTATGTATCGCTATCCCTTCACACGGTCTACACCGCAAAGTCCGAGAGGCCCCTACTCCTAGCGTCCCTGTACAGCTACGAGGACGTGGAGTTCGAGGTCTACCTAGAGAGGTCTAACGCCACCGGTGTACCGGACTTCCTAGGCGTTAGCGACGTAGGTAGGTACTTCGAGCGCGTTGGTGTAGTACGTAGCGGGGTCAGCCTACTAGAGCTAGACGTAGGGCTCCTCAAGAGGCCTGGGGTACCGGTTAAGCAGTTTCTACGTGTAGTACTACTAGCGCGTAGCGGTAGTAACACCCTATACGCTGCTACGGTTCAGTACGTTAGCGTCCTCGAGGCTGGGCTAGCTAGGAGGTTAGTAGCTGCGCAGATAGCCAGCGGAGCCGGTGCCGGCGTTTTCACAGCTTTCTTCCCGGTAGTAGCCCTCTACCTAGTCTACGTTTACGTAGCTAAGCCGAGGGCTCAGGGGGCTCTAGAGTTCGTACTTGCGAGACCCATCACCAGGCTTGACCTCTACGTTACCAGGTTCTCGGCAGGTGTGTTGGTGATCCTCGCGTCCACGGCTCTCTTCTACCTAGCTCTACTGCTATCGATCTACTACTTCACGGGGGTACTCCTAGACCTACACTCAATCGTGCTACTGTACGCCGGCATGGCCCTATCGTTCCTAGCTTACTACTCCTTCTTCTACCTACTCTCAACCCTAACCGCGGGCACGACATACGTAGTGGTATCGGTAGTAGCCTACCTGGTGTTCTCAGTCCTATGGCAGCTACTGGTAGCCCTATTTACGGTATCGGTAGGAGGGTTCGCAGTGGGGATCGGGGAGGAGCTTACCAAGGCCCTCTACACGTCCTACTACTTCACGCCAGCGGGGGCCTATCACTTCATGCAGTACTATTACCAGGTACAAGTAGGGGGGAGGACCGTACCGGCAGTAGAGTCCGTGCTTAACCCCTGGCTCGTAGGTATAAGCATCTCGGCGTGGATCGCGGTACCAGCTCTACTAGGGTGGCTAGTCTTTAGAAGGGCTAACCTAAGCGGCTAACTACACAGAGCTGTAGAGGGCCTAAGGGGTATGCGGAACCCTCCGCGAGGTGGATTTGCGTTAGGGCTTGAATCCCCCTAGCGTGTAGAGCTTACGCTGGGTGGTGTAGCTGTGTTTGCAAGGTACGCAGCTATCGTTAAGAACCTTAGGGGTGTGGTTCTCTTCGACCTTAGTGAGGAGGGTACCTGGGACTCCGTTGAGTGGCTCGCTAGGAGGTTCAGGTACAGGGACCTGGGGTTAATCCCCAGCGTCTATAGGAGGTGCCCGGGTAGGCTTGAGAGGTACATGGGTGGGAACCCGTTTAGGCTGCTAACCTACCCCATCCCAGAGCTTGAGCAGTTCTCAGAGGAGTTCTCTAGCTGCGTAGGTGTTGAGTACGAGGTTGCGGAGCTTCTAGTACTCTCATCTCTCTACGTATCACCAGCTATAGCTATTGGGACGAGGTTCGCGCCCCAGCTGAGTAGGCTCAGCGTTGAGGTGGTTAGGACGTGCAGGGAGCTCGATGTAGAGGACTGGAAGCTCCACATGAGGGTAGCTGACTACACGATACTCGACATGTACGAGTACGCGGTATCGGGGGCCCTGAGGGCTGTAGAGAGCTGCTCTACTGAGGAGCTTGAGAAGGTGCTGAGCGATAGGCTGGAGAGTGTTAGGAGGGACGTTAAGAGGTACTGGAGGGTACTCTGCGAAGAACCTACAGCTAAGGTCCTCCTCTACTACTTAGATAACCTAAGGCTCTACGTACAGAGCTGCAGGTTGGAGAGGCTCTGCGGGAGGAGTAACGCTGCAGCAGCCCTAGCGGTAGTACCCGTGGTCAGCATCCCACCGGGGATGGGGTGAGGTTGCGGCGTACTGCGGTGAGGTAGCTCCGGGGTGCGGCCCTAAGAGTGCTTACGGTGCCTGCGGGGACCCTCCGAGTTAGCTGGATATATACCTAGGCCCCATACTCTTCTCGGTAAGAGCATGGTTGATGAGTCCCTGCTGGTTAGAGCTGTAGACCTTGCTCGAGAGCTAGGCGCTACGTACGCTGAGGCTAGGTTCCAGGAGGACGTCGAGGACTCCATCGTTATGAGGAACGGTAGAGTGATAGCTGTAGCTACCTCAACACTGAGGGGTGTTGGGGTTAGGGTACTGGTATCCGGCTCCCTGGGGTTTGCTGCGACCGATAGGCTGGACTGGAGCTCCATAGAGTCAGCAGTTACTGCAGCTGTCTCTAGGGCTAGGGCTGTTGCATCGATGGTTAGGACCCCTATAGAGTTCGACGACTCTAGGGTTGGTAGGGCTAGCTACTCGGTCGTACCTAAGGTCGGTCTGGAATCCCTCGGGGTTGAGGATATGGTTAACCTAGGTAGGGAGGTTTACAAGGTAACTCTAGGAGCCGTAAAGCAGGTTAAGGTACCTATAGCTACGTTCACCATGGAGAAGCACGTCCAGAGGAAGGTCGTAGTTAACAGCGACGGAGCCTTCGTAAGGTCTGAGGTACCTAGGGTATCGCTAGCTGCAAGCTTCGTCGAACACCAGCCTGGGAGGGGGACCGTGCAGAGGGTCCTAGACTTCGGGGCCTCCGGAGGTGTTGAGTGGCTTAAGGAGTGGAGAGTAGAGGAGGAGGTAGGTAGGGAGGCCGCTAACCTGGAGAGGGTCCTACTAGAGGGGGTTGAGCCACCTAAGGAGGAGGTAGACGTAGTAGTAGGCTCGGAGATAGTAGGCCTCGTAGTACACGAGTCCGCAGGCCACCCCATGGAGGCTGACAGGATCCTAGGTAGGGAGGCTGCGCAGGCTGGTGAGTCGTACGTTAAGCTGGAGATGGTCGGTAGCTACGTTATAGGTAATAAGTACGCTACAGTAGTTGAGGACCCCACGGTCCCAGGTAGCTACGGCTTCTACCTCTACGACGACGAGGGGGTACCAGCTAGGCCTAGGTACCTCTACAGGGAGGGGGTTGTCAACGAGCCCCTACATAACAGGCACACGGCTAGGGTCTTCGGGACCCGCAGTAACGGAGCTGCTAGGTCCATGAACTACGCTAGCGAGCCGATAGTAAGGATGAGCACCACATACTTCAAGCCCGGGGACATGAGCTTCGACGAGCTAATCGGGGAAGTGAGGTACGGGGTCTACATGAGGTCGTACATGGAGTGGAACATAGACGACATAAGGTGGAACCAGAGGTACGTAGGCCTCGAGGCCTACCTGATAGTGAACGGTGAGGTCACCAAGCCCGTTAGGAACCCGGTACTGGAGATAACCACCAAGGACTTCTACAGTAAGGTAACCGGGGCCGGTAAGGAGCTTAGGTTCTACCCGGGAACCTGCGGTAAGGGGGAGCCATCGCAGGGGGTACCGGTGTGGTACGGGGGTCCAGACGTTAGGTTGTCTAAGGTTAGGCTAGGTGTTGCGGTATGAGTGGGCTGGATATAGCTAGGGGGGTACTCTCGGAGCTAGCTAAGCGCTTCGACGACGTAGCGGTTAAGGTCGTAACTAGAGATACCACCATGCTTAAGCTATGGAATAGCCAGCCCAGCGTTGTCCAGGTCTGGAGGGACGTCTACGTAAACCTACTACTAGGTAAGCAGAGGCGTCTAGCTGTACTGGAGTTCAGGGTCGGGTCCCCGGAGGAGGTCCTCAAGGCTCTAGCTAGGGTTGAGGAGCACCTAGTGAAAGCTGAGGAATCGGAGCTCTACGCACCTCTACCAGCACCTGGAGCACCTAAGCCTCTGGCCGGAGGCTACGATAGGAGGGTCCTAGACTTCAGGCAGGACCCGAGGCCTCTAGCTGAGGCCATGGTCTCAGAAGCCCTTAGCTCAGGTGCTGAGAGGACTGCCGGGACCCTAGAGCTGGAGGAGACCTCGGTCTCCCTAGCAACTAGCGCAGGCTTCTCGGGGGAGTACTCGAAGACTAGGGTAATGGCCTACCTAAGGTCGTTCAGGGGTGAGGTAAGCGGGCACTGGGCCTACGGCTCTACCTATGTGGATGAGAGGGCCATCGAGGAGGTCGGTAGGAGGTCCGCCGAGCTCCTAGAGCTAGCTAGGCGTAGGGAGGAGTTCACACCGGGGAGGTACGACGTAGTACTATCCCCTCTAGTAGTGGGGAACCTACTGAACTACGTAGCCTTCATGTCGTCAGCCCTCGCGATACTTATGGGGATGTCGTTCCTAGTTGGGAGGAGCGTAGGTGATGCCGTAGCCTCCGAAGTAGTGACGATCTCCGACGCACCTAGGGACGCTGAGCTCCCTGGTACAGCCCCCTTCGACGATGAGGGTGTGGAGACATACGATAAGCCGATAGTGAGTAGGGGGAAGCTGACCTCCGTACTACATAATACAGCTACAGCTAGGGTCTTTAAGGCCTCGAGCACCGGTAACGCTGGCTGGCTAAACCCAAGACCCTGGAACATCGTTGTCGAACCCGGTAGCAGTAGCCTAGACCAGATGATATCGGAGGTTAGGGACGGGTACCTAATAGTAAACAACTGGTACACAAGGCTTCAGAACTACGTTGAGGGGCAGTTCTCAACAGTAGCTAGAGACGTAGTCCTACGAATAAGGGACGGTAGCGTAGTAGGGTACGTAGATAGGGTTAGAATAGCCGATAGGTTCGAGAGGCTACTGAAGGGAGTTAAGGCTGTCAGTAGGGATACCTACAGGATAACCTGGTGGGAGGTTAGGATCCCCACTAAAGCTCCCTACCTGTTAGTTGAGGGAGTTAACCTAACTAAGCCTACCTAGGTTACTAGGTAGTACCTAGGAGAACACATTTTTAGGTTAGAGCCTCGGTCACCGTGCTCCCTTCAGTAACCCCTACAGCATAGGTACGCGTACCTACCTAGAACCTCTAGGAACTGCAGCGGTACGCCCTCGCTAGTAGGCTCCTTAATTATCGTTGTAGCTATACCTAGCCTTAAGGCTACGCTGAGGTCCTCGGGGCTATCACCTACGAATACAGCTAACCTCCTAACTACTCCAAGCTCCTCTAGGGCTAGCTCTACCTGCTTAACCCTATCTATGCTATACTCCCTAGTTACTAGGGTGTCTACGTATGCGGTCAGCCCCAGCTTCTCGAGTACTAACCTAGTTGAGGTTAGGCTCCTCAGGGTAACTACTGCGAAGCGGCAGCCGCACTCCCTTAGGTTCCTAACTAGCTCTACAAGGGCTGAGGATGGTGCGATCGCGGCCGCGCTGGATACCTCAGCCTCCTCAACGACCTCGAGAGCCTTAGGTATGCTGCTTCGGTCCAGGTACCTGTAGATACCTTCAATCAGAGGTCTGTGAGCTATGTAGACCCCGGTTACCTCCTCAATCCTCCTCCTAATAGCGTACCAGTCTATAGGTGTCCTAACTAAGGTATTGTCTACGTCTACCACAACTACCTCTAGAGCTCTAGATCTACGTAAGGTCTACCACCGCCTTAAGCTACGGGTACGGCCTTTTAGAGTCTTACCCCAGTCCCCGGCCCTGACCTAGCCCTAGGCGGAAGGTACCTAGTGAAGCTACCGGTAGGCTGCAGCAGGAGCCGTAGAGCTCCGCAGGTAGCTCCCCCATAAGCCTTCGACTCGGGTTAACGACCCTATCTACGTAGCCCTCTAGGACCAGCTCCTCAAAGACCTTACCTAGGGATCTAGGCCTCATACAGCCTAGAGCTACCTCCTTAAAGTACCTCCTAGCTACCTCGAATGGGGCTACTACCCTACTGACCTCCGGGGGCGTACTACCCATAGCTACTAGTAGAACTACTAGCCTAGAGGTCACCCTACCGACCTCCTCTACTATGTTTAGATCCTCCTCAGCTGTAGATAGGCTACTGCCGATAACTACGTGGGGTGCTACCCTATCCTCACCGTACTCGTTGACTACGTAGCTTAGTAAGCTTAGGTAGTCACCGCAGGTCCTCCTAAGGCCCCTACCCTCCTTAACGTACCTATCGCTAGGCGGTACCTCGAAGTCGACCAGGTCGAAGACCTCCATAGCTCTATCAAGGAGCTCCCTCGGCATCAGCCCTGAGTGTACCGATAGGAAGACCTCCTTTCCCCTCTTAAACTCCCTTAAGGTGCTGAGGTGCTCTGAACCTAGAGGTAGGTAGCCGTCTGCGTTGAAACCCCCGCTTACTAGGAAGCCCCGGAAGCCGAGCTTGTAGTAATACTCCAGTAGCTTAAGTAGACCGTCAGTGCCTACTGCACTATCCATCGAGTTCAGGTACCTACCGTTGCAGAAGGTACAGCGTAGCCCGCACCAGCTACCGGTTATGGAGATACCTCGGTATAGGTAGCTAGGTATAAAGGCCTTTACAGAAGCCCGAGGGGCTATAGCCTAGAGCACCTCAGAGCCTTCTAACAGCCTCCCTCTCGCCCTCCCCTTCGGTCCTTATCCTCTTAAGTTCGAGGATTACGGGTGGTATCTTGCCGGCCCTGAGGAGCTTCATAGCGTTATCCCTAACCGTAGCTGTGTGCTTTACGTCTAGCTCTAGGAGCTCCATCAGTATCCTGAGGACGCTGTTCCAGACCTCCTGAAGCATCTCCCTATCTACGTAACTTAGGACTAGCGGGTTCTCCAGCCACTTATCGAACTCGCGGACAGTCTTCATTATGTGGTCGAAGGCCTTCCTAATCAGGAGCACTAGGGTTAGCCTATCCGCCTCACCTATGGTAGAGTTTATCTCCTTGAACATCTCTATGGCGGCCTTCTGCATCTCTATCCACTCGCTTAGGGAGTTTAGCTGAGCTATTAGCGCGGTTACATCCGAGGGCATCTACTACACCAAGACCTATACCCTTAGGTAGGTTAAAAGCGTATGAGCTACGGGGGTAGGTCCCGCGTAGCTCTAGGGACCCCCACCACCGGGGCTAAGGCTTAGTAAAACCCTCCTTAGGTACTTCAGAGCGGTCTCAAACTCCCTAAGCCCGAGCTCCGTTAGCCTGTAGACAGTGCTATCACCGACTCTTACCGGCTGTAGGAGCCCCTCACCGACCATCCTGTAGACTACAGTGTAGACCGTCATAGCCTTCGGCCTAAAGCTGAACCTCTCCTCAATAGCCTTCCTAATGTCGTAGGCCCTCATAGGTCCTGAGTCGGCTAGGACCTTAGCTACGTAGAGCCATAGCACCTCCACAGTTAGCTTCCTAACCAGCCTCCTGTAGGCTTTAGACACCTCCAGCCCCCAGCATGCGGGGCGGCGTCCTTATATATCTCCGACTAAAAATATTTTTGGGCAAGTATATGGGGTCCAGTAAGGTTAGGGTCGGGTTAGTGGGTGTTGGGAACGTAGCCTCCATGTTCGTCCAGAGCATCAGGTACTACAGCACGACCGGTAGCAGCTCGGGGCTAATCCATAGCAGGATAGGCGGCTACGGTGTTAAGGAAATTGAGGTGGTCTACGCCGTTGACGTATCTAGGCATAAGGTTGGGAGGGACCTCGGGGAGGCGGTCTTCGCGAAGCCTAACCAGGTTCCGAAGCTCGTGGACGTCGGGGTAACCGGTGTGGTAGTTAGGATGGGTAGGGTACTCGACGGAGTTGCTGAGCACATGGTCGAGGACTTCGAGCCAGCTCAAGCTGAGGAGCCTACAGTAGAGGAGCTAGCTAGGGAGCTCTCCGAGTACGAGGTCGATGTCTTAGTTAACCTACTACCGGTAGGTAGTAGGCTAGCTACGAGGTTCTACGCTGAGGTAGCTGCTAGAGCCGGTACGCCGTTCGTTAACTGCATACCGGAGTTCATAGCTAGCGATAGCTCCTACTCCAAGCTCTTCGAGGAGTCGGGGGCTCTAGTACTGGGGGACGATATAAAGGGTCAGCTAGGGGCTACAGCTGTTCACAGAGCCCTAGCTAGCTTAGTATCTATGAGGGGTGGGGAGGTGGTCGAGAGCTACCAGCTAAACGTAGGCGGTAATACGGACTTTAAGAACATGCTCGACGTAGGTAGGCTCTCCAGTAAGAGGGTCAGTAAGACCATGGCTGTAGCGACTACCCAGCCTAAGCCTGAGGAGTACGCTGAGAGGATCTACGCAGGGCCTAGCGGCTACGTACCCTTCCTAGGTAACACTAAGGTATCGTACATATACATCAAGGCCTCCGGGTTCATGGGGCTACCGGTTACGCTAGACGTTAAGCTAGTAGTAGACGATAAGGCTATGGCCTCAGCAGTCCTCGTAGATGTCGTTAGGTTAGCTAAAGCCCTTAGGGATAGGGGTGTTAGGGGATCGCCTTGGTGGGCCTCAGCCTTCTACTTTAAGCACCCACCGAGACCTGCTAGGAGCGATGAGGAGGCCCTGGTCGAGCTGTACAGGAAGCTTGACGAGCTGGGGATCGAGGTAGAGCCCCGGAGGGAGCCTGAGCGGCTTAGGTCTGGCTAGGCCTTTAGATCCCGAGTAGGGCTATACCCCTAAGTACGTCGGCTACGTCCTCGCAGCGGTCGGCTGCGTTCTCTATCGAGTCCATTATCTCCTTTAGGAGTAGGCAGCTGGATACCTTACTCCTCTCACAGAACTTCAGTATCTCCCTGAAGACATCGTGCCTAAGGTCGTCGACCTCCTCCTCTAGGCTCTCGATAGAGTTCGCGATCTCTAGGACGGACCTAGGGTCCTTAGGCAGGTGTTCGGCCGCTTTCTTCATGTACCTAACGGCCTCCACTACCTTAGAAGCCATCTCCTTGAGTATCCTACCTATACCCTCCGGAACCCTCTCAGGTAGGTATAGGACAGCCCTCCTACTCCAGGCCTTAGCGTAGGCAGCTACGTCATCGGTTGTTAGGACTAGTCTAACTATCTCCTCCCTATCTATTGGGTGGAAGGCCTCGCTAGCTAGCTCAGCTAGTATCCTCCTCTTCACATCGTCAGCCCTCTTCTCCAGCTCGAAGACTGAGTTCCAGTGGGTGGCTACTAGCTCAGCGTTCCCAACTACTAACTCATCTACTACCCTCTTAGACTCCTCCACGACCTTCCCCACGTAGTCTACGTGCTCTACGTAGAACTTTAGTAGGTCCTCGCGCCTCCTACGCGAGACCCAGGTCCATAAGCTCATCCAGCACCCCCTAGGGTTGGTGCTAGTAGGTAATAAATGACTATCCCTAGCCCAGCTGCTATAGGTAACGTAGCTACCCACGATAGTAGTATGGTAGCTACAGACCTCGTCTTAATACTGCTGAAGCTCCTACTCCTAGCTACAGCTACCCCCATGATCGAGCCGGCCGCCGCGTAGGTAGTGGATATCGGTAGGCCGTAGCCTATGAGTAGGTAGGGTACCGTGGTGAAGACCCATACGGTGAAGGCGTTGGCGAACCCAGCAGCTACAGCTGAGGAGAGGTCCAGCCTAGTTATCTTGTAGGCTAGTGTCCTAACAACCCTACGCCCTAGTACAACTCCTCCAAGGGCTATCATAACCGAGGAGAAAAGGGCTAGGTACCTCATAGTCTCAGCATCCGGGGTACCGAAGTACCTGGATGTAGTAGCTACGTAGACCCCGGTAGCGTTAGCGACGTCGTTAGCTCCGAAGGAGTAGGCTGAGAAGGCTGTTAGGGCTACGACTAGGGCTCTAGCAGCTCTATCCCTACGTGTAACTACCTCTACTAGGTACCTACCCGCTACCGCGTAGATGAAGGCTGAGAGGGCCATAGCCGATAGGGGGGAGGTAACCCAGCTAAGTACTATAGTACTTAGAATCCCTAGGTTCACCGAGCCGTAGCCCCTTAGTACCTGCCTAGCTAGCCCGGCTCCGACAACCGCTGTCGTAATACTGTGGGATGTAGATACCGGGAGGCCGAGTAGTGTTGCTGTAGTTATCCAGGTGAAGGCGGCTGCTGAGGAGGAGATCGCGCAGGCTAGGTCTATGTCCTGGACAACACCGCGGCCGAGGGTCTTCATGACCATGTACCCCTGGAGGAGGGCTCCCGCAGTTAGGGATACTGCGAAGAGGAGCATCGCTACGCGTAGCCTTAGAACTCCGGAACCTACGGCAATGCTTACGGAGTTAGCCATGTCGTTAGCTCCTATAGACCACGCTATGCAGGCGGATAGCGCCAGCCCAGCTGCTAGTACGAAGCTCTCCAAACTAAGCCCCACGAACTAAGCTAGGTAGGACTTAAGAGCTCGCTAAACAGGACCTTACGGTGTTAGGAGGTCGGCCTCCTAGGTACGTACTCCCAGAACCCTCTCCTCACAACCCTACCTCCCTCTAGCTCGTAGAGCTCTACGAGTACCTTACCTCCCTCTAGGCTAATC